>TARA_B110000967_G_scaffold97144_1_pt1 | contig 25806 bp, 24 predicted proteins | sample TARA_B110000967 | Tara Oceans TARA_B110000967 (sample SAMEA4397903) | marine metagenome | biome: Polar Biome; feature: [DCM] deep chlorophyll maximum layer (ENVO:01000326); material: water (ENVO:00002006), including particulate matter (ENVO:01000060) such as... | depth 35 m
ATCGTACGCTTGGTTTTGAATGGAATCTTTGAAAACAAAATAGGACATTGCCTCCGAAGACAAGCCCAATTCTTTTTGTTTTGAAACTTTCAATTGCTCAAATTCTTTATCAGACATGGAGGTCTGAGAAATTTCAATTTTCAACAACTCCCTGTTGATCAACATCCTTGAGAGAGAAGAAAGGATCTCATCCTCATGGCTGATCCAATCTTTGATGGCCGACAAAATGTCGTAGTCGTCTAATTTTGCAAAAGTTTTCAATGTTTCCGAATCAAAATTTGCATCGGATATTTGGTGTTTTAAAAAGAACTGAAATGCTTTGCTGCCTGGAAGCACAAACCCTTTTGTAGAGAGTTCATTGGCTCTGCGCAATAAATTGACCAACATCCGTTCTGCCACCACTCCCGTCTTGTGCAAATAGACTTGCCAATACATCAAGCGACGGCCAACAATAAATTTTTCGGCAGAATAAATTCCTTTTTCTTCCAAGACCAATTCGTCATGAACCACATTGAGCATGGCAATCAGTCGCTCAGAATTGATATTTCCTTCTGAAACACCACTGTAGAAACTATCGCGTTTTAAATAGTCCAAGCGGTCCATATCTAACTGGCTGGAAATCAATTGGTGCATAAATTTTCGCGGGTAGTTGCCTTCAAAAATAGCAATCGCCATGGTCAACTGTCCCTCGAATTCTTCATTCAAAGCCCGCATGTACAACAATGAGATTTCCTCGTGATTGACCCCCGTCACAATGCTGTGTTCCAATGCGTGCGAAAAAGGACCGTGACCAATGTCGTGCAGAAGAATCGCACAATTCAGGGCCGTCTCTTCCGCTGTGGAAATCTCAACTCCTTTGACACGCAAAGTGCGAATGGCGTTTTGCATCAGATGCATACAACCGATGGCGTGATGAAAACGAGTGTGATGGACCCCAGGATAGACCAAATAAGAAAGCCCCATCTGAGATATTCGCCTCAAACGTTGAAAATAACGGTGCTCGATCAAATCGAAAATTAATGCATTGGGAATTGTAATAAATCCGTAAATTGGGTCGTTTAATATCTTTAACTTGTTTGTTTTTTTTGCACTCAAAAGATTTCGGATTTTTATAAAAAAACAAAGATAACAATCTTTGGCAATTCGAAGGAACGGATGTATTTTTAAATCTGAGCATCCCTTCGTAAAACAAGGCGCTCAAAAAGATCTTTTGGCAAGAATGCGGAAGGAACAATTCAAACACATAACAAAAAAATGCTATGAATGCCATGCACATACTTTGGGTAGATGATGAAATCGATCTTTTGAAACCACACATTCTTTTTCTAGAATCTAAAAACTACCTTGTTTCCAAAGCAACCAACGGTGCCGATGCTATTGATCTTATTGCCGAAAACAACTACGACATTGTTTTCTTAGATGAAAACATGCCCGGACTCACTGGTATTGAGACACTGTCAGAAATCAAAAATTCAAAACCCAATCTTCCCGTAATAATGATTACCAAAAGCGAGGAGGAATACATCATGGAAGAAGCCATCGGATCGAAAATTGCCGATTACCTAATCAAACCTGTAAACCCCCATCAAATTCTTCTAAGTCTGAAGAAAAACTTAGACCACTCCCGCTTGGTAAACGAAAAGACCACCTCCAAATACCAACGAGAATTCCGAAAAATATCCATGGATCTAGCAACTGTGAATTCTTACGAGGAATGGATCGACATCTACCACCGACTGCTGCATTGGGAATTGGAACTCGAAACCATTAGTGACCCAGGAATGTTGGGCATTTTAGAAAGCCAAAAGCAGGAAGCCAATAGCTTGTTTTTTAAATTTATTAAAAAAAACTACCAAAGTTTACTCAAGAGTGCAGACCGACCTGTATTTTCCCACACCTTGCTCAAAGACTTTGTCCTTCCTCAGATGAATCCTAAAAACGGAACGCTGCTCGTTGTGATTGACAATTTGCGTTACGACCAATGGAAGGTATTGGAACCTCACCTGCAACCTTTTTACAAAAAAACCAAAGAAATCTCCTATTTTAGTATTTTACCTACAGCGACACAGTACGCAAGAAATGCTATTTTTTCAGGACTCACTCCTTTGGACATGGAAAAAAGACACCCCGAATACTGGAAAAATGATGAGGATGAAGGTGGAAAAAACCTGTACGAAAAAGAATTTCTTTCAGCTCAGCTACAAAGACTTCAGCCCGAAATGAAGCACGGATACCACAAAATTACCACTTCAAAAGCAGCCCAAGAATTGGACGACAACTTCAACAATCTGAAAACAAAAGAGCTTTCGGTAGTGGTCTACAACTTTGTTGACATGCTCTCTCATTCCAAAACTGAGTTGGACGTCATCAAACAACTCGCAGGAAATGAAAAGTCCTACCGCTCCTTGACTCTAAGCTGGTTCAAAAACTCCCCCATCTTTAGCACCCTTCAAAAAGCGAGCAAGGCAGGCATGCAACTTGTCATTACCACAGATCACGGGACCATCAACAGTAAAAACCCAACCAAAATCATCGGCAATAAAAACATTAGTTCCAACCTCAGGTACAAAACAGGCAAAAGTCTTTCTTACCAAGAAAAAGATGTATACGCAGTACCAAACCCAAAAGATATTTTTTTACCTTCACAACACATAAACAGCTCCTTTGTCTTTGCAAAAGAAGACCTATTCTTTGCCTACCCAAACAACTACAACCACTTTGTAAAATATTATAAGAACACCTACCAGCACGGTGGCATTTCTTTGGAAGAAATGATCATCCCTTGTGCTGTCTTTGAACCCAAATAACATGAATACCACCTATACCTTAAAAGACTTGCCAACTATAGCAAAATCCATTCTCCAAGAAGCAAGCCACAAAACACTTCTATTTTACGGAGAAATGGGACTTGGAAAAACAACTCTGATTAAAGAGATTGCCAAGCAATTGGGTGTAGAAGAGATTGCCAACTCCCCCACATTTTCACTGGTCAACGAATACCAAACCAATACTCGGGAAACTGTTTATCATTTTGACTTCTACCGCATCAAAAATGAAGAAGAAGCATACGACATTGGTATGGAAGAGTATTTTCTTAGAGATGCTTGGTGCTTGGTCGAATGGCCTTCGTGTGTTGAAAATTTACTACCTTTAGAAAGTGTGGAAATACACCTTACGAAAAACGAGGACAATTCACGCAACATCAAAATAGTCTAAAACCCCATTACTTTAGCCAAAACATGAGCAAACACTATTCGCCCTTCAGCAAAGAAGAACTGATTCCTAAAGAAGAAATGCTGGAAGTAAAAAAACAAAAAGGAACCCTGTTTATCGGACTCCCTAAAGAAACACATTTCGAAGAAAAGCGAATTTGTTTGACACCCGATGCTGTAAGTGCCATGACCAAAAACGGTCATCGAATTGTCGTAGAGACAGGTGCAGGTGAAGGAGCCAACTACACCGATCAAAATTATTCGGATGCAGGAGCAAAAATATCCTACAGCACAGAAGAAGTGTTCAGTTGCGATCTTATTTTAAAAATTGAACCCCCTACTCTTGCCGAAATAGACTACATCAGACCCCAAAGTGTTTTGGTCTCTGCACTGCAACTCAAAACACAGACAAAAAAATACTTTGAAGCTCTTGCCAATAAAAGAATTACCGCCATCGCTTTCGATTACATTCGAGACCCTGAAGGCAAATATCCTGTGGTTCAATCCCTCAGTGAGATTGCGGGTACCGCCTCTGTGTTAATCGCTTCAGAACTTATGAGCAATCAAAAAAACGGAAATGGCCTGTTGATGGGAAATATCGGCGGTGTCCCTCCTGCAAAAGTGGTGATTTTGGGGGCAGGAACCGTTGGAGAATTTGCAGCCAAATCCGCCTTGGGCTTAGGTGCATCTGTCAAAGTTTTTGATAACTCCATTTCCAAATTGAGGAAATTGCAACAAATTTCAAAAAGCCCCCTATTCACCTCCACATTGCAACCGAGAACCCTGCAAAAAGCGTTAATGCGTTGTGACGTAGTCATCAGTGCCATTCGCGGAAAATCAAGAGCACCTATTGTGGTGACTGAAGAAATGGTAAGGCTCATGAAACCTGGTTCTGTCATTGTCGATGTTAGCATCGATCGAGGTGGATGTATCGAAACTTCGGAAGTCACCACGCACAGCCAACCTACTTTTGAAAAACACGGCATCACCCATTATTGTGTGCCAAACATTCCTTCTCGTTATGCGAGAACCGCTACCGTTTCGATCAGTAATATTTTCACCCCCTTCCTTTTGCACATTGCCGAAGAGGGCGGTCTTGAGCAAGTGGTACGAAACGAACGAGTAATGCGAAGTGGCATATACTTTTACCACGGAATTCTAACTAACAAATCCGTTGCCGAGTGGTTCGACCTTCCCTTTAGAGACATCAATTTGTTGATTTTGTAAAATCCTTTTGTATTTTCAAAATCAAAAACCATTCAATCGATTCTATAATTGTATTTTTACACCCTCAAATACATGCCATATGAACCTTGCAAAACGTAGCCTTTATTTTTTAGTTGGAATGTCTATTGGTACCGTCATCGTGCTTTTTATCGCAAAACAAAAAAAGATAGAATTCCCCTACGGTCCCGATGCAAGAACATTGAAAAGCATTCGCATTAAAGAACAGCGTTTTTTTTCTGATCAAGCTCAGAAAACACTGCGCGATTACCAATTGGACTCTTTGAAAATTGACGACCTTTTAAGAACGAGCGATGTCGATTTTTCAAAAAGCGACACCAACGTAAAAATCCCCTGTCAAACCTACCAAGTAAATGGAGAACTGAAAGATTTATCAGTCTCTATGCTTATTGAACGTTGTGATTCCTTCGCTACGTTTAAGGAAATTCACATTCAAAAAAAATGAAAAAATGAAATTTTCTAAAAACTTGGTAAAAAACGCTGGTTTTGACCGCTTACTTGGCGGAAAAAAAGCAGGTCTTTTTACTTTGAAAAACAGCGATGGCATGGTCGCTCAAATCACAAATTATGTTGGCAGGCTAAAGAAATCTACACTTCATTTTGCAGTTATAAATTTGGAACCCTTCGATAAGCAGTCATGAAATTTAAGCTCTCAGACAGATTTGTAAAAAACCTCCCTTCAGACCCACTTCGAGAAAACACAAGAAGACAGGTTGTTGAAAGTTGTTTTTCTTACGTGACCCCTCAAAAAACCAATGCACCAAAAATACTTCATTTTTCAGAAGCCATGGGAGAAGAACTGGGTTTGACTGTAAAAGAACTCCACTCTAAAGAATTCCTAAATGTTTTTACTGGCAATGCACTCATTCCCAACTCTTCGCCATACGCCATGTGTTATGGCGGGCATCAATTTGGCAATTGGGCAGGACAATTGGGAGATGGAAGAGCCATCAACCTTGCCGAAATTGAACACAACAACCGCCATTGGGTTCTGCAACTCAAAGGTGCAGGTCCAACCCCTTATTCGAGAACTGCAGACGGCTTGGCAGTCTTGCGCTCTTCTGTCAGAGAATACCTCTGCAGTGAAGCCATGTACCATTTGGGCATAAACACTACGCGTGCACTATCCATCGCGCTGACAGGAGAAGAAGTGTTGAGAGATGTACTTTACAACGGCAACCCCGCCTATGAAAAAGGAGCGATTGTATGTCGCGTGGCACCTTCTTTTTTGCGTTTTGGAAATTATGAGATTTTTGCAGCACGAAACGATGTGAAAAATTTAAAAATCCTCGTTGATTTCACAATCAAAAACCATTTTCCACATCTGGGCAGTCCTTCGAAAACAAGCTATCTCGCCTTTTTCAAAGAAGTCGCTGAAAAAACATTGGAAACCATTGTTCACTGGCAGCGTGTGGGCTTTGTCCATGGTGTGATGAACACAGACAACCTATCCATCTTAGGATTGACGATTGATTACGGACCTTATGGCTGGCTCGAAGGTTACGACCCCCACTGGACACCAAACACAACCGATCGGGAACACAAAAGATACCGCTATGAAAACCAACCCAACATCGGTTTGTGGAATTTATTGCAGTTGGCCAATGCTCTCTATCCCTTGATTGGAGAAGCTGCGCCACTTGAAGCCGTTTTGGAAATGTACAAAACCTCTTTTGAACAAAGAGAACTCGAAATGCATGCATCCAAATTGGGCCTCGAAAAAAGCGGTGCAGCAGATCGGAAATTGTATGACAAATTGGAAGAAACCTTGCAACTGACCGAAACAGACATGACGCTGTTTTTTAGAAAGCTTTCGAGCCTTTCCAAAACCAACAATCCCAAAGAGGCAATGCTACTGATCCACGATGCTTTTTACAAACCGAAAGAGCTCACAAAGAGTGTCGTCCAAATATGGGAAACATGGTTCAGCTCGTACTTACAAAGACTGAAAAAAGAAACAAATACCGATTCAGAGAGAAAAGAGAAAATGAATGCTGTCAATCCAAAATACGTGTTGAGAAATTACATGGCGCAATTGGCTATTGAGGCGGCAGAAAAAGGAGACTACAGTTTGATTGACGAATTGTTTGTCCTTTTAAAAAACCCCTATGACGAGCAACCCGATGCTGAGAGATGGTTTGCAAAACGTCCTGAATGGGCACGTCACAAAGTGGGATGTTCCATGTTGTCTTGCAGTTCTTAATTTTTAAAAAAAACAAAAAAAATGAATCAATTTGTACTTCTGACAGGATGCTTCTACGGAGCTTTGGCCATTATTTTAGGTGCTTTTGCAGCACATTCCCTCAAAAAGAAAACAACACCAAAACTGTTAAAATCTTTTGAAACTGGTGTCAAATACCAAATGTACCACGCTCTTTTGTTGCTGTATATGGGAAAAAATTTCGATTATGACAGCCCTTACGAAACCTATGCAAGTCAAGGCATTATTTTGGGAACCTTTTTGTTTTCATTTAGCATCTATGGACTCGTTTTTTCTGCTACAAAGCATCGTAAAATAAAAATATTAGGTCCAATCACACCGATTGGAGGTTTGTTTCTGCTCGCCGGTTGGTCTTTGATGGGCTGGCATTACCTCAGCACATAAACAAAAAAAAGCCGTGAAGTAAAACAACACGGCCGGGTTTCTGTTCTTTATTTTATCATACGTTGAATCTAAAATTCATGATGTCACCATCTTGAACGATATACTCCTTTCCTTCCACACCTAATTTTCCAGCTTCTTTGATCTTTACCTCAGTTCCGTAATGTACATAGTCTTCGTATTTGATGACCTCTGCACGTATAAAGCCCTTTTCAAAGTCTGTATGAATGACACCTGCAGCTTCTGGTGCTGTTGCGCCAATGGGAATGGTCCAAGCTCTTACTTCTTTGACACCCACAGTAAAATAGGTTTGTAAATTCAACAATTTATAAGCAGCTCGAATCAATTTGGCAGCACCTGCCTCGTCCAATCCAATATCTTCTAAGAATATTTGACGCTCTTCAAAATCGTCCAATTCAGTGATGTCCGCTTCCGTTCCGACAGCCAAGACAATGACCTCTGCTCCTTCCTCTTTTACCGCCTCTTTGACCCGTGTGACATAATCATTCCCAGATACAGCAGCACTTTCGTCTACATTACAGACATACAACACCGGTTTGGCAGTGATAAACTGAAGGGAAGCGACAATTGAGAATTCTTTTTCTGAAAAATCAATGGTTCGAACAGACTTTCCTTCCAACAAAACAGCTTGAGTTTTTAACAAAACGTCCAATTCAGCTTGTGCTTCTTTGTTGCCAGTTTTGGCATTTCTTTTGACGCGCTCCAAGCGTTTTTCTGCGGTTTCCAAATCTTTTAATTGCAATTCGATGTCAATAGTTTCCTTATCTCTGATCGGGTTTATGGAAGCATCTACATGGATGATGTTGTCGTTGTCAAAGCAACGCAAAACATGAATGATGGCATCGGTTTCTCTGATATTTCCCAAAAACTGATTTCCCAATCCTTCTCCCTTGCTCGCACCTTTTACCAATCCGGCAATATCCACAATTTCTACAGTTGCAGGCTGAACACGTTCTGGACTGACCATGCCCTCCAAAATTGCAATACGTGCATCTGGAACATTGACCACGCCAATATTGGGCTCAATGGTACAAAATGGAAAATTGGCACTTTGTGCCTTTGCATTGGACAAACAATTGAACAAAGTTGATTTTCCTACATTTGGCAATCCTACGATTCCTGCTTTCATAAAATATCTATTGAAAATTTGTGTGCAAAGATAGTGTTTATCTCTAAAAAAAAACAACATGTACTGCTTCGAAATTGCCCTATCTCAAAATCAACTTCTCACTGCAGCCCCTTGAAAAACGGCTTTTGATTTTTAAAACAAAAAAACACCCAACTCTTTGCGGAGATGGGTGCTTGTTGCTTTTGTCTAAAAAAAATTAGTCTTTGTGAAGAAAAACTTGTTTTGCCAAGAGTTCCTCTTCGGTTTCGACGACATCTTCGTCAGGAACACAACAGTCTACCGGACATACTGCCGCACACTGAGGTTCGTCGTGAAAGCCTTTGCACTCAGTACATTTGTTGGGTACTATAAAATATACTTCATCATCTACTGCTTCTTGATCACTGTCTGCATCTACCTTTTCTCCATTGGGAAGCACGACGTTTCCAGCGAGGGAAGTTCCATCTGAATACCGCCAATCTTCGGCGCCTTCATAAATTGCATTGTTTGGACATTCCGGCTCACAAGCGCCACAATTGATACATTCGTCTGTTATTATTATTGCCATTGTTGATTGCTATTAGATTCTATAGTACAAAAATAAACAAAAGATCCAAGTACTTTGCACATTTTAGCAGTGATTTTTTAAATAATTTTGGTTGTAACTGAGGAAAAAAGGGAGCGCTCTCAGAAAACAATCAAAGCTCCACAGTTTGGAAAAGACCTGAATTCAAAGCTCGCAAGGACTTTATCTTATCGTCGGTATTGACAACTAGAGAAACGTTGTAATTGCTTCCTCCATAAGAAATCATTCGCAAGGGAATGTTTTGCAGGCTGTTAAAAATAGCAGCATTGGCAGCGTTGTCTTTGTTGGAAAAATTCCCTGCCAGGCAAATGATTGTCAAATCTGTATCTACCTTGACACTTCCAAAAGCATCCAACTCATTGACAATGGCATCTAAAGACGAAGTGTCGTCAATGGTCAAGGAAACCGCTACTTCCGATGTGGTGATAGTGTCAATAGCTGTTTTGTATTTTTCAAAAACTTCAAAGATATTTTTTAAAAACCCATAAGCCATCAGCATTCGAAAAGACTTGATTCGGATGGCGGTAATGCCATCTTTGGCCGCAATTGCTCTGACACGATTGGGCACTTCGCAGTTTCGAATGATTGTTCCTGGTGAGGTTGGATCAAACGTGTTTTTCAACAATACAGGTACGTTTTTTTCACGTGCCGGAATGACACTTTGTGGATGAAGGATTTTGGCACCGAAGTAAGCCAACTCTGCCGCTTCGTCAAAAGAAATTTCTTCCAATGAAAAGGTGTTGTCGACAAAACGAGGATCGTTGTTGTGCATCCCGTCGATGTCAGTCCATATTTGAATTTCTTCCGCCTGAATGGCTGCTCCGATCAGAGAAGCGGAATAATCACTCCCGCCGCGTTTTAAATTATCGATATCTCCTTCTGGATTCAAACAAATATACCCTTGAGTGATGTATAATTCTGTTTGAGGGTTTGCATCCAAAATGGCTCCCAAAGCACTGGTTAAATAGTCCGAATCTGGCTCTCCTGCTTCGTCAATTCGCATAAAGTCGAAAGCAGACAAATAACTCGCCGCTACTGAAGCTTCATCCATGTAGAGGGAAAACAAATTGGTCGACAAGATCTCCCCTTGTGCTACAATAATTTTTTCTGTTTCTGACAAAACTGTCACAGCAGCTTCGTGTATGTAAGAACTGATGAAATCAAAACGTTCTTCAATAAAAGCAGATGCCTTTTTATGGTATTGAGGACTGTTGTACAAATCATTAATGACTCCTTTGTAACGCTCCAGCAACATGGCTACGGTGTCTTTGGCTTCCTCAAACTGAGAAGCTCCAATCAAATCACAGATTTGATGCAAGACATTCGTGGTTTGAGACATCGCAGACAGAACAACGATTTTTGGGCCATCAATCTCTGCAACAATCTTTGCTACTTTTTGAATATTTTCTGAACTTCCTACAGAAGTTCCTCCAAATTTTAAAATTTTCATCCGGTCATCTCTATTTGATACAAAAATCTTTTAAATGATTCTTTGCGGCAAAAAATTTGTAATATATTTACACTTTACCACAAATTGTTTGAATTTAAACAAGCTATGAAAACCATACAAGAGGCAGTAGAAAGTATCATCCGAAAAACTCCTTTTTACGAGGAAGCACTCAACGACAAACTCATCAATGTCTCTTCTCTTGCCAGGGCCATACAAGAGGATGTAGAAAAAGATTTGGGCAAAGAAGTCAAACCAGGTGCCATCATGATGGCCATCAACCGTTTGTCTCCGTCCAACCTGCTAAGGATCCGAAAAAACATTAAGAAATTCACCTTTTCTTTGGGAGACTTTATTGTGCGTTCGGACCTCTGCAATTTCACTTTTAAAAACACCTCCAGTCTTTTAAAATCCATCTCTGCCTTGTTGATCGAAATCGGGGATGACAAAGATTATTTTTTCACCATATCCCAAGGGATTTTTGAAACCAATATTGTGACGAGTAAAAATCTTGAAGACAGCGTCAAAACTTTGTTTTCAAAAGAATTCATGATCTACTCACATGTAGATTTGGCCTCAATCACTATCAAACTCCCTAAAACCAACGTAGAACAATCCGGTGTCTATTACTTTATCTTAAAACAACTGGCTTGGGCTGGAATTTCAGTACAAGAAATCATCTCCACAACGCATGAGATGACCATCGTCGTCAAGGAAGAAGATGTCAACAGCACCTTTTCTATTTTGATTGACATGAAGAAAAAATAAAGGGTTTTCAGTCCGTTTCTTGCTTTGAAAATTAAGTGTGTTTGCGCAGCCTTTTGACAGTCAGAAATAAGGTGCCTTTGTTTACTCCTACAACACTTCCCTTGCGATTGACCCGCAAAAATTTTTCTTAGTGAATACATGTCAGACCTAAAGAAACCGCTTTGGTTTAAAAACCCTACTTCCTGTACAAGAAATCGAGAAATTACCCCACTGCAACGCTCAAAAAAGTAGAAATCCCTCCATTGTCCTTTGATATTCACAAATCAAAAGTATCTTTGTGCAAAGTTTCTATAAGAAATCCGAACATGAAAATCGTTTTTGCCACGCACAACTCCAACAAAGTTCAAGAGGTCAGTGCATTGCTTCCCTCTTTAGAATTGTTGTCTTTGGACGCCATTCGATGTCATGAAGACATTCCAGAAACAGCAGCTACTTTGGAAGGGAATGCACATTTAAAAGCCTTGCACGTCTTTGAAAACTATGGACTAAACTGCTTTGCAGATGACACCGGACTCGAGGTGGCAGCACTCGACGGAGCTCCTGGGGTGTATTCAGCACGCTATGCAGGGCCTGAAAACGATGCTGTTAAGAACATGGACAAACTGCTCAATGAACTCGTAAACAAACCGAACAGAACTGCGCGGTTTCGCACCGTTATCTGCCTGTATTTAAATGGACGTGTTCATTATTTCGAAGGCAGCTGCGAAGGAAGTATTTCAAAAGAAAAATCAGGTTGCAAAGGTTTTGGTTACGACCCCATATTTATTCCCAAAGGTTTTGACAGGTCTTTTGCCGAGATGACTTTAGAAGAAAAAGGCCGAATCAGTCATAGAGGCTTGGCTGTCGCAAAATTGATTCAATTTTTAAACACTCTTTAAATTGCTAACAGGTCAAAAAACACATACCCGTTCTTTTGCCATCTTGGGACTGCTTTTGCTACTAACCGCTTTTGCCAACATTCACTTGGGATCCATCCACATTCCAAGTGGCGACATCGCCAGTATTTTGACAGGACACCCCTCTGCCGACAAAAGCTGGGACTATATTGTCTTGAATTACAGAATTCCAAAAGCCATCACCGCCATTCTCGTAGGATCGGGTTTGGGAATCAGTGGCTTGTTGATGCAAACCCTTTTTAGAAATCCCTTGGCAGGTCCCTTCGTCTTGGGAATCAGCTCTGGTGCGAGCCTTGGTGTCGCCTTTCTTTTGTTAGGCGCTTCTCTTTTTGGAGGTGTTTTTGCAGGGCTTGCGCAACAGTCTTGGAGCATAGCACTCGCTGCGAGCTTGGGTTCTTTTTTTGTTTTGGGCGCCGTACTATTGGTGGTCAAAAAAATTCGAAATACGCTATCCATCCTCATCGTAGGATTGATGTTTGGCAGCATCAGTGCGGCAGTCATCAATGTGTTGAGCTATTTTAGCAATGCCGAACAGTTGCAGCAATTTGTGTTTTGGAGCTTGGGGAGCTTGGGCAACCTAAGCTGGACAGAACTTGCACTCTTTTCTGGCATTGTTGCTTTTAGCATCGTATTGTTGCTCCGCAGTATCAAACCTTTGGATTCTTTACTTCTGGGTGAAAATTACGCACGAAGTATGGGAGTAGACCTTAAAAAAACAAGACGCATCTTGGTTATTTCGACCGGTTTGTTGACTGGAGTCATCACGGCATTTGCAGGACCCATTGCATTTGTAGGATTGGCAGTGCCGCATTTGACCAAATTGGTTTTTAATACTTCCAATCATAAGATTCTCTTGCCTGCCGTTGCTTTAAACGGGGCGCTTTTGCTTCTTGTTTGTGATGCCATTGCTCAGCTTCCCAACAGCGAACTCACCTTGCCAATCAATGCAATCACTTCCTTGTTTGGAGCACCTATCGTGATTTGGCTATTGGTAAGAAAACAAAAAATTAATGTCTGACGTGAAAAAGCCTACCACTACTTCCATATTAAGATCGGAGCAACTTGCCATCGGGTATTGCTCAAAAAAAGGCACCCATTACGTGGCCGAAAATTTAAACCTTAAATTGAAACGAGGGCAATTGGTCTGTTTGTTAGGTAAAAATGGGGTGGGAAAATCGACCTTGTTGCGAACACTCTCCAAAACACAACACAAACTGGGCGGAACTATTTTTCTTGAAGACCGAGATCTCTCAGAAATTGACAGTGGGCAATTGGCACAGAAAATGAGTTTGGTCTTGACAGAAAAAATTCCTGAAAGCCAACTCACCGTTTTTGAACTCGTAGCTTTGGGCAGACAGCCCTACACCAATTGGCTTGGGAAGTTGAGTTCGGAAGACCATCAAAAAGTAAACACAGCCATCAAACAAGTCAAACTTGAAGCGCTCGCCCATCGGAATTATTTTGAATTGAGTGACGGGCAGCTACAGAAAGTCATGATTGCACGTGCTTTGGCACAAGATACAGCCCTCATCCTCTTGGACGAACCGACTGCCCATTTAGACCTACACCACACCATCGAAGTCTTTCAACTTCTCAAAGATTTGGTCTGCAACACAAACAAAACCATTTTGATTTCTACACATGAAGTCAACTTGGCCCTGACTTTGGCAGACGATCTTTGGCTGATGAGTGACGACAAGTTTGTAAATGGGTCAACTGCAAACTTGATCGAAAGCCAAGACCTCCAAAACTTGTTCCCAACCGAACAACTGACTTTCAATGAAAAACTAAAGCAATTTGTCTTTCGAACTCAAAACACAAATACGGACTTGCCTCCAAAAAAATAGGTCATTCTCCCTACATTAAAAATTGTTTTTTTTACTTTTAATCAAAAATAACATGTCTATGAAATTACTATTCTCCTTCACCTTCTTTCTTTTGACAGCCTATACTGTCAACTGTAGCAAAAGCTCTGTTGGAATTAGTCCAGATCCAGCGATTAAATACGCGAACTCCATCACCTTGGAAGAACTCAAAGAAAACCTATACGAATTTGCCTCTGATGCTTATGAAGGTCGCAATACAGGAGAACTCGGACAAAAAAAAGCGGCGGCTTTTTTAAAAAACCAGTACAAAAATAGCGGTGTCGCTACACCGATTGGAAACGACGATTATTTTCAAAAAATTCCTGCTTCCTTTTTACCTGCAGGAATCAAAGACAGCGAAAATGTGGTGGCTTTTGTGGAAGGAACGACATTTCCAGAAGAAATCATCGTCATTTCGGCACATTACGACCATATCGGTATTGAAAATGGTGAAATCTATAACGGCGCTGATGACGATGCCTCAGGAACCGTAGCTGTTCTCGAAATCGCAGAGGCTTTTCAACTCGCTGCCAACGATGGAAAAGGCCCCAAACGCTCGCTGCTATTCCTCAATGTCACCGCGGAAGAAAAAGGACTGTTCGGATCAAAATGGTATGTTGAAAACCCCTTATTTCCCATCGAAAACCACGTTGCCAACTTGAACATTGACATGGTCGGACGTGTGGACGATGCACATAAAAATAAACCGAATTTTATCTACTTGATCGGTGCTGACAAGTTGAGCAGCGAATTGCACGAAGTCTCTGAAGAAGCAAACAAGAAGTTTGTCAACTTGGATTTGGATTATACCTTCAACGACGAAAATGACCCAAATCGCTTTTACTACCGTTCCGATCATTACAATTTTGCAAAAAACAACATTCCCGTTATTTTTTACTTCAACGGGGTACACGAAGATTACCACAAAGCAACGGATACCCCAGAAAAAATCAATTACGATTTGCTGACCAAGAGAACAAAACTTATTTTCTACACGGCCTGGGAAATCGCGAACAGAACGGAGCGTTTGAAGGTAGACAAGTAAGCGTTTGTATTTGAAAAATTGATGTGAAGGAGCTAAAATTACTCCTCATAGCGTTTGAGGATTTTGTCGATACTCTTGATGGATTTTTGCAACCATTGCAAATAAACGGCCTGTTTTTCATCGGCAGAAAGTTGCCATGGGACAGGTGTATCACGCAATCTTGAGGAAACGTTTTGCAGAACAATGGCAGCGGCAACAGATACATTGAGGCTCTCTGTAAATCCGTACATAGGCACTTTAAGATGTGCATCTGCCTGTGCTAAGACCAAGTCAGACACCCCCTCTTTTTCAACACCAAAAACAAAAGCTGCCTTTTTGGTGACATCAAAATTCCCTACAAATTCAGAAGTTTCGTGTGGAGTGGTTGCAATGATTTGGTATCCTTTTGCTCGTACTGCATCGATACAAGCCTGTGTATTGTGCAGTTCTTGGTTGTAACGGTGAAAGGTCAACCATTTTTGGGAACCTTTTCCGACTTGGTTGGAAACATAGGTCTGGTATTTGTTTTCAATGATGTGCAAATCTTGGATGCCAAAAATATCACAACTCCTCGTAATGGCACTTGTATTGTGTTTTTGATACAAATCTTCCAAAATAACGGTAAAATGACGGGTACGGTTTTGAAGTACCTTTTGAAAGGTTTCCTTGCGCTCTTCGGTCACAAAAGCTTCTAAATACGCAATCAATTTGGAATGGTCCATTCTTCTTATTTCTTAATGATTTCTGCCAAGGCCCCATACAAATGGCCTTGGGTGATGACAGCCCCTTTTTCAATCAAATCAAAAACTTCCACATTGCGTTCCTCTGAGTAATCTTTGTGTGCATAAAAATAGTCCAAACACGCATGCCCAGCATTTTTTGACAACCAGTCGATGCCCTCTTTTGACAAAAAATCGATGGACGTATTGGATGTTTTGACCATGATGCGTTCAATCAAGGTTTGTTTGCACTTGAACAAGTTGATGCTGTTTTTGGAATAATGTTCTACAAAATGGGTGTTGCTCAACACATCTTCCCATACGAGGTCGCTAAAAAGCCGCATCTCTTCTTCCGCGATTTCGGGTTTGTCCGCTTTTAAAGCGGTCCATTCTTGGACGTCTATTTTTTGAGACGCTAAAAAACGAGCAAATTCTTCATGAAGGGCTTCAAATTGCTCTTTGGTAAGGAGTCTGTATTTCATAATGCTGGGCTGTCTTGATATTCAAATGTAAAAAACAAAGAGGCTTTGGCAAAACACACCACATAAAAAATCCACCAGCTCTACAGAGTGGTGGATTTTATAAGGCTTGGTGTGCCGAATTATTCTCCTACGATCTCGAAAGAGATTTCAGCAACCACGTCTCTGTGCAAACGAACAGAGGCGTTGTATTTACCAGTTCTTTTGACCAATCCACCAGTTACTTTGATGAATTTTTTATCGATCTCAGTTCCTGATTTTGCAATGGCTTCAGCCACATCAATGTTTGAAACAGAACCAAACAATTTGGTGCCTTCTCCAACTTTCGCCGTGATTTTGATTTCCAATGCTTTGATTGCCTCAGCTATTTTTGTAGCTTCTTTGACAATCATTTCTTCTTTGTATGCACGTTGTTTTAAGTTTTCTGCCAAAACTTTTTTGGCAGATCCTGTTGCTAAAACAGCCTGTCCTTGAGGAATTAAAAAGTTCCTTCCGTATCCATTTTTTACAGCTACGATATCGTCTTTAAAACCTAAGTTTTCTACGTCTTTTTTCAATATAACTTCCATGTCGTATCTGTTTTATTTTAATAAATCTCCAACATAAGGCATTAGTGCCAAGTGACGCGCTCTTTTGATCGCTACGGACACTTTTCGTTGAAACTTCAAAGAGGTCCCTGTCAAACGACGCGGTAAAATTTTACCTTGCTCGTTTACCAAATACATCAAATAGTCTGCATCTTTGTAATCAATGTACTTGATTCCATTTTTCTTAAATCTACAGTATTTTGCTTCTTTCTTCGTGTCGATATCCAATGGAGTAAGGTATCTTACCTCTCCTTGTTTTCCTCCTTTTGCTTGTTGTTCAATTGACGCCATACTTTATTTTTTAGCAGATTTAACACGTTCTCTTCTCTTTTCAGCCCAAGCAGCAGCGTGTTTGTCCAAACGAACAGTCAAATAACGCATGATGCTGTCATCTCTTCTAAACTCAAGTTCAAAAGCAGCCAAGTTTTCACCAGCTAAGTTGTACTCAAACAAGTGGTAAAAACCACTTTTTTTCTTTTGGATTGGGTAGGCTAATTTTTTTAGTCCCCAATCTTCCTTCCAAATCATTTCGGCACCTTTAGAAACAAGATAGTCCTCAAACTTCTGTACTGCTTCCTTTACCTGAACATCAGATAAAACGGGATTCAAAATGAAAACAGTTTCGTAATGATTCATAATTATTGATCTTTTAAATTATTTAAGGCTGCAAATATAGTACTTATTTTGGAATATACAGAAGGGAAAACTATCTTTTTTAGCCCCCTTCTTGCCCTTTGGTTTTAAAGGCCTCCCTGTTCTTTTTAGCGCAAAGAATGACGGGCCGTTTGTTTGCATCCCAAAACACAGCATCAGAACCTTCTAAAATAACCTTCACAACTGTTTAATTCTCATCAAAAACCACAAAAAGAGTTTTATTTACTCTCAGCCTATTGTCAGTTCTAGTGGAAAACTTATTTTTGAAAAAAATCTCAAGAGCAATATGCAACGCATCTTAGATCGTTTTCTCAAATACGTGCAAGTCGACACCCAGTCTGACCCGAACAACCCTGCTTTTCCAAGTACTGAAAAGCAATGGGATTTGGCGCGTATTTTGCTAACAGAACTCGAAAACATCGGGATGCAAGAAGTGGAATTGGACAAAAATTGTTATTTGATGGCAACGTTGCCTAGCAACGTCTCAAAAGAAGTGCCCACCATCGGCTTTGTAGCCCATATGGACACCAGTCCCGATTTTTCAGGAACAGACGTACGTCCACAAATCCATCGAAATTACGACGGCAAAGCACTCGTCTTAAACCGCGCGCAAAACGTCGTATTGTCTCCTGATTATTTTGAAGACTTGTTGCTTTACAAAGGACAGACCTTGATCACTACTGACGGCACTACGCTGCTCGGCGCAGATGACAAAGCAGGCATTACAGAGATTGTTTCTGCCATGGAGCACCTGATAGAACACCCAAAGATTCCGCATGGAAAAATACGCATTTGCTTTACTCCAGACGAGGAAATTGGCAAAGGAGCGCATCTTTTTGACGTAAACAAGTTTGGCGCCGAGTGGGCATACACGATGGACGGAAGTCAAATTGGCGAATTGGAATACGAAAATTTCAACGCGGCAAGTGCCAAAATTGTAATCAAAGGAAAAAGTGTACATCCTGGATATGCCAAAAACAAAATGGTCAACTCCATCTTGATAGGAAATGAATTCGCTTCCAAACTGCCTCCAGCGCACGTTCCTGAAAAAACGGAAGGACTAGAAGGGTTTTACCACCTACACAGCAGCAAAGGAGGGATTGAAGAAACCGTATTGGAATACATTGTCAGAGACCACGACTTTGAGAAATTTGAAAAACGCAAGGCAACATTGCTCGAAATTGCAGCCCATCTGAACAAAAAATACGGCGCTTCGGTAGTAGACGTCGAATTGAAAGACCAATACTTCAACATGAAGGAAAAGATTGAGCCCGTCATGCACATTGTCGACATTGCAAAAGAAGCGATGGAACAAGCAGGAGTTCGTCCTTTGATCAAAGCCATACGTGGAGGGACAGACGGCTCTCAGCTGTCCTTTAAAGGACTGCCTTGCCCAAACATTTTTGCAGGAGGACATCATTTTCACGGAAAATACGAATACGTCCCGCTTGAATCCATGGTCAAAGCAACCGAAGTCATCACCAACATCGCACACCTAACAGCAAAAAGAAACACCTAATGGAAACAACAATTTTACAGTCCTTGGCTAAAAAATACGGAAGTCCTCTTTACGTATACGATGCCGCTAAAATCATTTCGCAATACGAACGAATTTGCAATGCCTTTTCTGGGGTTGCCAACCTCAAAGTGCACTTTGCGACCAAAGCCTTGTCCAACCTCTCTGTTTTAAAACTTTTCAAAAGTTTGGATGCAGGATTGGACACTGTCTCCATACAAGAAGTGATGACGGGACTAAAAGCAGGCTTTGCGCCACAAGACATCATCTACACCCCCAATGGAGTCTCTTTGGAAGAAATTGAAAAAGTAGCGCAAATGGGCGTCAAAATCAACATTGACAATTTGTCGATCTTGGAACAATTTGGACACCACTACCCTGATATTCCTGTTTGTATTCGGATCAATCCACACATCATGGCGGGTGGAAACACAAAAATATCTGTGGGACACATCGATTCCAAATTTGGAATCTCCATTCACCAGGTACCGCACATTTTGAGAATTGTTGAAAACACCAACATGACCATCAACGGTGTTCACATGCACACTGGGTCGGATATTTTGGACATCAACGTATTTTCTTCTGCTGCAGACCTTTTGTTTGATGTAGCCAAAGATTTTAAAGATTTGGAATTCATCGATTTGGGCAGCGGCTTTAAAGTTCCCTATTACGAAGGAGCTGCTGCTACGGATATTGAGGAACTCGGAAAAGTTTTGACGAAGCGTTTCAATGCCTTTTGCAAAGCTTATGGAAAAGACCTGACTTTGATGTTTGAACCTGGAAAATTCTTGGTCAGTGAAGCGGGGAAATTCTTGGCAAAGGTAAACGTTGTGAAACAAACCACTTCTATGGTATTTGCGGGAATTGACAGTGGCTTCAACCATTTGGCAAGGCCGATGATGTACGATGCTTACCACCATATTCACAATGTTTCCAATCCAAAAGGAAAAGAACGTTACTACTCAGTAGTGGGTTATATTTGTGAAACAGATACCTTTGGTATCAACAGAAAAATCAACGAGATTTCTGAAGGCGATATTTTGTGTTTTGACAACGCGGGTGCCTATTGTTTTTCGATGGCATCCAACTACAACTCACGTTTCAAGCCTGCTGAAGTATTGCTACACAATGGTGAAGACCATTTGATACGAAAAAGAGAAACCATCGAAGATCTTTTCAAAAACCAAGTAGAATTGGATTTCTAAAACCTAAAAACCACTTTTAAAAAAGTGGTTTTTTTTAATAGTCCCAAAAAAAAGGTGCTCTTTACAAACTTCTCCTTCCGAGAAATCATAAAAAACACCTCTTGTAAAAATAGCAAAAAGCGGAGAACCAACTCAGTGGGGATTGTTGGTTTTTTGAGGGTTGCTACCCTTACTGTATCGTAAGGAAAAGAACCTGCTATTGCTATCTATACGCTAAAGTTACAATACATTCTTAAAAAATCAAATACCTGAAAATAAGGAAAATTTAAAATCCTTAACTTTAGCTAAGGGTAAATACCTATCCAAGAAAAATTCTCAACACATCACCAAAATCAAAAAAAAATGATTTTTAAGCTTCTTTTCATGATTGTTTTAACGAATCCATAACAGAGTGCATTCGCTGTTTTTTTTCATTTTCAAAAAAAGTCGTGTTCGTATTTAGGACGATGATAGACGAAATGACCTATACCCATAAAAAACAGCTTAAAAACTAAAAAATATGGGCGTGTTTTTTTTTGAGAACAATGCGGCTTCTTTTTAATTTAATCTTTATATTTGCTTCATGATTTTTTTGACAAAAAATACATGTCTTTCTACAAACTCAATTTCGATTGGGCGTATTTCCACGACAACCACAGGAAATACGACAACCCCTTGGGGTTAATTCACGCTTATTTCCAAAAAAACAAAGGGTCTGTTCGTTTAGACGCAACCGGCAGCACAGGTAAAGAAAATTGCAATTTCAATGACAAACCCCTGAACAAAGCTTGTCAAACCCAACCAAGCAGTCCACATATATCCAAAAGAAAATCATCACACGATCAAACTATAAAAAAATGAAAGTTTTAAAATTCGGAGGAACTTCAGTAGCAAATGCGGAAAACATCTCCAAAGTCATCACTATCCTCAAAAAAAGTGCTCAAAATGAAAAATTGGCCGTGGTCGTCTCAGCTTTGGGAGGAACAACAGACCTTTTGCTGGAAGCTGGTGCCGAGGCGCAGGAAGGAAACAGCCATTACCTTGAGATTTTTAAAAATATTGAGAACAGGCATTTGGAAACAGTACGAGCACTCATTCCTATTGACAAACAATCTGCAGTATTAGGCGGGTTGAAAAAAATCATCAACGAACTAGAAAGCACCTTAGAAGGCATCTGCTTATTGCGTGAATTTTCAGACAAAACCCATGACAAAATTGTGAGTTTTGGCGAAAGACTGTCATCTTACATCGTCTTCAATGCCTTGAAATCCCAGACAAAAAATGTTGCCTTAAAAGACAGTCGTGAGTTGGTTCTTACTGACAACGCCTTTACACAAGCAACTGTTTTTCAAGAAGAAACACACAAAAATATTGAAAACTTTTTCAAAGACAACAAAGCGCAAATTGTCGTACTCCCTGGTTTTGTCGCTGCCAACAAAAAAGGCGAAACAACAACCTTGGGCCGTGGAGGCTCCGATTATACCGCTGCGCTGATTGCTGCCACACTCAACAGTCCCGTTCTGGAAATTTGGACCGATGTCAGCGGCATGTACACCGCCAATCCCAAATTGGTCAAAGACGCTTTCCCAATAGAAAACATCACCTACCAAGAAGCGATGGAGCTGTCTCATTTTGGGGCAAAAGTCCTCTACCCGCCTACCATACAACCTGTGTTGCAAAAAGAAATCCCGTTGTTGATCAAAAACACCTTTGATCCCGAGGCGGCAGGAACCTACGTCTCTAAAACCGACAACAAAAGCGAAACTTTGGTCAAAGGAATCAGTCACATCGATCACGTATCTCTCATCACCTTGGAAGGGAATAGCATGATCGGCATTCCTGGTTTTTCCAAACGTCTTTTTGAAGCCTTGTCCCAAGAAAAAATCAACGTGACTTTGATCACACAAGCCTCTTCTGAACATTCCATCTGTATCGGCATCCACGATGTTGATGCGGCAAGAGCTAAAGAAAGTGTGGACGAAGCTTTTGCATACGAAATTGCTTTGGGCAAAGTAGCCCCTTTGTTGGTCGAAAGTGGCTTGGCCATCATTGCACTGGTCGGAGACCAAATGAAGAATCACCAAGGTATCAGCGGACGTATGTTCAGTACTTTGGGAAAAAACAATGTAAACATCCGTGCCATTGCGCAAGGGGCCTCAGAAAAAAACATCTCGACGGTCATCGCAAGCAAAGACATCCGCAAAGCCTTGAACTCTTTGCACAACGCCTTTTTTGAAAACCAAGTCAAACACTTGAATTTGTTTGTGGTAGGTGTCGGAAATGTCGGAGGAAAACTCTTGGAGCAAATCAAAACACAAGAAGTGTATTTGTTAGAAAACCTTCAGTTGAAAATCAATGTGGTCGGAATGGCAAATTCAAAAAAAATGCTTTTTTCGGAAGAAGGCATCGACCTAAACACCTGGAAAAACGACTTGTTAGACAATGGAATTCCATTGGATCTTGACGCATTTCACGAAACTGTCAAAAGCTACAATTTGAGCAACAGTATTTTTGTCGACAATACCGCCAATAAGGACATTGCCCAGTTGTATGCCGACTACCTCAAAGAAAGCGTGGCCGTTGTTTGCTGTAACAAAATTGCCTGTTCTTCAGAATACGAGCATTACCTGCATTTGAAAAAATTGGCCCGGGAATACAATGCGCCTTTTTTGTTTGAAACCAATGTAGGTGCTGGCTTGCCAATCATCAACACTTTGAACAACCTCATCAGCTCTGGAGACCAAGTTCGCTCCATACAAGCCGTCTTATCCGGTAGTTTGAATTTTATTTTTAATAATTTTGGTCCTGATTACCCTTTTTACGACGTGGTGCAGCAAGCAGGTGTGGAAGGTTTTACCGAACCCGACCCAAGAATAGACATCAGCGGAGTTGACGTGGCGCGAAAAATATTGATTTTGGCCAGAGAAAGCGGCGTGCAATTGGAATTGGAAGACATCGAAAACGTGTCCTTCCTACCCAAAGAAAGCTTAGAAGCCCATAGTATTGAGGATTTTAAAGAAACCTTGAAAACCTGTGCCGCGCATTTTGACAAGCTAAGCGCTTCTGCGATCGCCAAGGATTGCCAATTGAAATATGTGGCAGAATATAACAATGGCAAAGCAAAAGTAAGCTTGAAAGAAATTCCAGCAGACCACCCTTTTTACAACCTCAAAGGAAGCGACAACATCGTGTTGTTTTACACAGACCGCTACCCTGAGCAGCCATTGATTGTCAAAGGAGCAGGAGCAGGTGCAGATGTCACAGCCTCTGGTTTGTTTGCAGACATCATACGAATAGGAAATTTATAAAATGTGCCACTCTTGGAATTTCTGAAAGACCTCAGAAAACGAAGAATGGACGGATACTCAGCATTATGAACCAAATTGAATTGTTTTGCCCAGCAACCATTGCCAATGTCTCTTGTGGCTTTGACGTCCTTGGATTGGCCTTGGACAGTGTCGGAGACCGCATGGTCATTCGGAAAACCGCTGAAAAAGGGGTGCGCATCACAAAAATTATAGGACAGACACTGCCTTTAGACACACTTAAAAATGTGGCCGGAGTGGCTGCCTTGGCACTGCTCTCAAAAACAGACAGTGTCTTTGGATTTGAAATCGAAATTTATAAAAACATCAAACCCGGAAGTGGCATCGGTTCCAGTGCCGCCAGCAGTGCCGGCGCCGTATTTGGCATCAACGAACTGCTGGGACGCCCTTTTAGCAACCACGATTTGATTGCCTTTGCCATGGAAGGTGAACGCTTGGCCAGTGGCGTGGCCCACGCTGACAATGTCGCTCCTGCTCTTTTGGGAGGGGTTACACTTGTGCGCAGTACCGCGCCTTTGGATGTTATAAAAATTCATACCCCTTCCGAATTGTACGCAACAGTGATTCACCCACAGATTGAAGTCAAGACTTCCGATGCCAGAGAAATCTTACGAAGCGCCGTCCCCTTAAAAACAGCCATTCAACAATGGGGAAATGTCGGAGGATTGATCAGCGGATTGTACACCGAAGATTACGACCTGATCGGCCGTTCGCTCGAAGACCACATCGTGGAACCGATTCGCTCTATTTTGATTCCTGCTTACAATGCGGTCAAAGAAACCAGCCTCAAATCCGGTGCTTTGGGCGCGGGAATTTCAGGGTCTGGACCCTCTATTTTTGCTTTAAGTAAAGGAATAGAAGTAGCTGAAAAAGTGGGAGATAGCATAAAAAAAGTATACGACAAAGTCGGGATTGATTACGACGTACACGTCTCTAAGATCAACACCGAAGGAATGAAAATTTTATAAGCCTGTTTGCCGCCTCTTCAAACAATAAAAACACACAACAATACCTATTGCAATGAATTATTTTAGCCTGAACAAAAAAGCACCCAACACCTCATTTGAAGAAGCTGTCGTCAAAGGACTGGCTCCTGACAAAGGCTTGTATTTTCCGGAGAGCATCACACCGCTGCCAACAGCTTTCTTTGAAAACATCTCAACGTACAGCCATGAAGAAATCGCTTTTGCCGCCATCCAACAATTTGTAGGAGATGAAATTCCTGAAAAAGAGCTGAAAGCCATCATTGCAGAAACCCTTTGTTTTGATTTTCCAGTAGTCCCTGTAGATACAAACATCGGTTCTTTGGAACTCTACCACGGTCCGACCATGGCTTTTAAGGATGTCGGTGCACGTTTTATGGCGCGCTGCTTGGGGTATTTCAACAAAAACGCTCAAACACAAGAAGAGGTTACAGTGCTCGTCGCAACTTCTGGGGATACCGGAGGTGCTGTGGCCAGTGGGTTTTTAGGAGTTGAAGGTGTCAATGTGGTCATCCTCTATCCTAGTGGAAAGGTGAGTGACGTACAAGAAAAACAACTGACTACTCTTGGCCAAAATATCAAAGCGCTGGAAGTTACCGGAACTTTTGACGATTGCCAGGCGATGGTGAAAAAGGCTTTTTTGGACAGCGATTTGACAGACCATATGAAACTGACTTCTGCCAATTCAATCAACATCGCTCGTTGGCTGCCGCAGATGTTTTATTTTTTCTTTGCCTACAAACAGCTAAAAGACAAAAATAAAGACTTGGTCTTTTCTGTCCCTAGCGGCAATTTTGGAAACATTTGTGCCGGAATGATGGCACAAAGATTGGGCTTGCCCATCCACCACTTTGTCACAGGAACCAATGTCAATAAGGTGGTGCCAGACTATTTGAAAACCGGGAATTACACCCCAAAACCTTCTGTGCAGACGATTTCCAATGCCATGGATGTGGGAGCTCCGAGTAATTTTATACGCATCGAAGAACTCCACGACTACAAATTGGACCGCTTGCGGGCCAACCTGTCGGGTTTCAGCTATACAGATGCAGAAGCAACGGCAGCCATGGGACATTTGCTCAAAAAACTCAACTACATCGCAGAACCACACGGTGCCATTGGTTACCTGGCTTTGAAAAATTATTTAAAGACAAGACCTGATGCACAAGGGATCTTTTTGGAAACAGCGCATCCGATCAAATTTAGAGATGTTTTGTACCCGGGTGTGGCTGAAAACTTGCCAATCCCTCCACAAATTCAAGCTGTGATGGACCTCGACAAGGAAGCCATTGCCATCGCTACATACGATGAACTCAAGTCCTTTCTAAAAAGACGTTGCTAAACTCAGGCGCATGAAAAACACCTCACTTCACGACACACACCAAGCTTTGGGCGCAAAGATCGTCCCTTTTGCAGGTTTTAACATGCCCGTACAATACGCTGGTGTCACCAAAGAACACCAAACGGTACGCGAAAGTGTGGGGGTTTTTGACGTATCCCATATGGGTGAATTTTTTGTGAAAGGACCGCATGCTTTGGATTTGCTGCAAAAAGTAACTTCCAACAACGTCGCCAAACTCA
>TARA_B110000967_G_scaffold72857_1_pt1 | contig 25441 bp, 24 predicted proteins | sample TARA_B110000967 | Tara Oceans TARA_B110000967 (sample SAMEA4397903) | marine metagenome | biome: Polar Biome; feature: [DCM] deep chlorophyll maximum layer (ENVO:01000326); material: water (ENVO:00002006), including particulate matter (ENVO:01000060) such as... | depth 35 m
AGCACCTACTAATAAAGCACCTACTAAAGAGCACCGATCAAAAAATCCCCAGCGCCAACCCTGCCGCCATCCCCAATCCAAATTCTTCCGCCTGCCCCAGATGATCGGCCTTAACTTCCCCGTTCACAATAAGCGGCTCACTCACTAGGCGCAGGGGGTAGCCCTTGGCAATTCGCTTGATATCGCGAACGGCTCCGGTACCGTCGTTATCTGCGCTGATGAAAATTCCATAGGGCAAATTAAGTTTGTAAGGCTCGGCAGGGTAATAGGTGCGGTCAAAGAAATCTTTTAGCCCGCCACTCATAGTGCCAAAATTCTCTGGGGTGCCAAGCAGAAGTCCATCCGCCCAGCGCAGTGCCTCTAAATCTGTATCAAAGGCCCTTTGTAATCTACTTTGAACATCTGCTTCCTGAGCACAGCCTCTCAGGACAGCATTGGCTAGCTGCTCTGTATTGCCAGATTGGCTGTGATAAATAATTAGCAGGTTCTTCATTAGATTGTGGATGCCGTTGTGGGTGGAAATATACTTTTGCCTACACTGAACGCTGATCGTCTTACCGCGACTTTACCAGTCTGGATGCGATCTGCAAGCAGGGACCTATTATGGTTTTTCTTTTGGCGTTTAGTGTGGGTATTTTTTCGGTGGCTGGTTGGCCAGAATTGCCTATTCAAGTGCACTATCTTGGTGCCGTAGCACTGTTTTCCGCTTTAATTGTTTATCCGCTTTGGGTCTGTAGATCCCATTACCTAGCAAAATGGGGCAAGCTGTTTGTCTGCATACTGTGGGGCAGCTGTTGGGGCTTGGTATGCGCCCATAAGACTTTGGCCCTGCAGTTGCCAGAGGATTTGGGTCGGCAGGATTTTTTGGTTACCGGCAGTATTGTGGGTTTGGTTGAAACCAGTGTCCGCCACAGTCGATTTCGCTTTGATGTGGACAGTGCAACCAGTCTTAGTGAGCCGGGCCGGCTCGTGAATCTCAAATTACTGCAACTCGGCTGGTACAGCAGCCAGCACCAGAGAGCAGCATTGAAGCCTGGTCAGCATTGGCAATTTGTGGTGCGCCTTAAAGCGCCCAGAGGCCTGCTCAACTCCGGTACCTTTGACTACCAGCGATGGCTGATCCAGCAGGGGGTTTCTGCTACGGGCTACCTGCGCCCTAGTAATCAAAATAAGCTAGTCGCGACTGCTGGTCACAGTCACTGGTGCAGGGCTCGCGATGCGATAAGCCTCTGGAGGCATCGAATTGCCAGTGCAATCAATGGGGCGCCTTTGTCAGACAGGGGCAAGGCCATTATAGCGGCGCTGACTATAGGTGATAAAAGTGGGATCGCGGGCTCGTGGGACCGTTTAGTGCGACTGGGAATCGTGCACCTAATGATTGTGTCAGGTCTGCATATTGGACTGGTTGCGGGGCTTGGGTTTTTCTTAGGTAGTGGTTTTACTCGTGTTTTAGTTCTGGTGGCAGGAAGGTCGGGTAGTCCCAGCGGACTGCACCATGTTGCTAGATGGCTGCCACCTATTATTGGGTTAGTGGCAGCTGCTCTGTATAGCCTGTTAGCTGGATTTTCTCTGCCGACCCAAAGGGCGTTAATTGCTGTACTGGTCGTTATGATTGCCAAGCTTTCATTTCGCAGGGTGAGGCCTTTTGCCTGTGTTGTCTGGGCTATTTTGTTGATTGCTGTCACCCAGCCTCTGGCTGTTTTGAGTAGCGGCTTTTGGCTTTCATTTGTTGCGGTTGTTGTTTTAATTGGCTGGTTTTATCCTTGGCAGTCTAGCCGCCGTTTGATTATTCCCCTGCAAGCAGCTGGGGCACAGCTAACCTTGACTGCGGGTCTTGTGGTGCCAAGTGTTTTACTTGTGGGCCAAGCTTCGTGGTTAGCGCCTATGGTCAATCTGGTGGCTGTGCCCTGGGTTTCTCTAATCACAGTGCCCCTCAGTTTACTGGGCAGTTTAGTGCTCTTTATTTTGCCCCAGTTAGCTAAATGGCTGTGGATACTTGCCGATTACTCTATATCTGGCCTCTGGTTTGTTCTTGATTTAATCCCCACAACTGCGGGTCTTATTAGCTCACCCGCGCCTTTGTCCCCGGCACTGGCTGTTGCGGGACTTATAGCCGCTGTCGGTTGGTTACTGCCTCGAGGTATCGGCGGTAAGTTACTCTGCTCTTTGCCTCTGATGACCTATTTAGTGGCCCCGGTGGTGACTAATTCTCTGCGGGTAACATTGTTGGATGTAGGGCAGGGCTTGAGTGCTGTGGTGGAGGCTCATGATCGGGTGTTGGTTTATGACGCTGGACCTGCCTACGGCGATAAATTCAATGCAGGAGCAGGCATCATTGTGCCGTACCTAAGAAGCCGAGGGCGGTCGAGGATTAACAGGCTCATTATTAGCCACGAGGATGGTGACCATGCCGGCGGGCTCCAGGGGCTGCTTGGCTCTATGCCCGTATCACGATTGATGGTTGGGCCAGGCTTGGCAGACTATGTAGGCAATCCAGATAGTGCGAACTATCTCGAGATGGACCGCAAGGTCTGCGCTGCGGGTCAGGCCTGGTCTTGGTCTTCAAAAGCGGGGGGTACTGTTTACTTTAAGATACTAGCGCCAGCTTCTGCGCCTGGCCTCAGCGGCAACAGCAGCAGTAATAACAGTGGCAATAATAGCTCCTGTGTGTTGCAAATCCGCTGGCAGAATCTAGTAATATTGCTGCCCGGTGATATTGAACAAGAGGCTGAGAGAGAACTACTAGCGGCAGGGGCGCTACCCAAGGTGAGCTTGCTGGTGGCTCCCCATCATGGCAGTAAGACGTCATCTATTGTGGCGTTTGTCGCCCAAGTTGAGCCAGCAGATGTGGTTTTTTCTACCGGTTATAAGCACCAGTTTGGGCACCCTCATGCTGATGTAGTGAGTCGTTACAGAGCGGTTGGCAGCAGATTATGGAATACAGCAGAGCAGGGTGGGCTATCCTTTATATGGACTGGGTCTGGGACTTTTTTAGCGAAGGCTAATGGCTCGTCTAAAGCGCAGCTTAAAGTTGAGTCTGCAAGGCAGGACGGGCGCCAGTATTGGTGGCGTTCGACAAGTGTGTATCAGGGAGGGATTATGGTAGAGTCCGCTCTGATTGGTGGGCATTGATAAGGATTTACTGTGTATCAAATATTTCTCTCTGGCGGCTGGTTGATGTGGCCGATTTTACTCTGTTCAATTATGGTGGTGGCAATCTCGATCGAGCGTTTTTTGACGCTGAGGTCAGAGCGGATTGTTCCCACTGGACAGTTAGCAGGCGTATGGACTCAGCTGTTGAGCAAAGAGCTGGACAATTCTGAGCAGCTTGCCAAATTAAGGGATTCTTCGCCATTAGGTTATATTCTGGCGGCTGGTATCAGTAACGCTGGCCATGGCCGCGATGTGATGAAAGACAGTATCGAAGAGTCGGCTGGGCAGGTGGTTCATTCCCTTGAGCGTTTTCTAGCGATTCTGGGCAGTATTTCTAACACTGCACCACTGCTGGGGTTGCTGGGTACCGTTCTGGGCATGATTCAAGTTTTCGCCGATATCATGCTCTACGGCACTGGGGATGCGTCCCAGCTAGCCGGCGGTATTTCTCAGGCTTTGATAACCACAGCAGCGGGATTGACTGTGGCCATTCCGGCAATGCTCTTACACCGTTATTTTGAACGTCATGTGGAGTCTTTGGTCGTGTCTTTGGAAGGCCAAGCAATTAAATTGGTCGATGCTATGCACAGCGATCTCTACCAGCCTTCCTGACATGAAATTTCGCCGCAAGCCCAAGTTCGACAACGGTATTAATTTGACGCCACTGATTGATGTGGTGTTTTTATTGCTGATCTTTTTTATGGTAACCACCACATTTACCAAGCACACGAGCCTTGTGATTAACCTTCCTGAAGCCAGCGGCGAACCTGCTCCAGAGCAGGTTGAACCTTTGGATTTACTGGTCAGCCGTGAGGGCAATTACAGCCTCAACGGACAAAATTTGATAAATCGAGATATTATGACCATTATGGCGGCGTTAAAGGATGCGTCGGGAGGGGATGTCAGCAAGCCATTGAGCATTACTGCCGATGCCAATGCGACCCACCAGTCGGTCATTACTGCCATGGATGCGGCGAGCCGTTTAGGTTTTAACAATCTTAATATCGCAACCCAGCAACCTCTAGAGCAATAGTTTTATGACTCAAAATTCACCGTCGAGTGGTGCCAAGACTTACCAGCGTTTACTAGGGTATGTCAGCCGCTACTGGCTGGCCTTTGTTGTTAGTATCTGTGGTTTGGTTCTGCATTCAGCGGCCGAAGTGGCTTTTGTTGATCTGCTCGGTTACATCACCGATACCGTTGGCTCTATTACTGGCTCATCCGCCACTGAATCTAGCCTACCGTCCACAGGGTTAACCGCCTATTTTGCCGATGCCCTATTTGGCGATTCCATTGCCGACAAGCGCTGGATGGTGATTCCTTTATTTTTGATTCTGGTCAGCCTTTTTCGTGGTATCGGTTATCTGATTGGCAGCTATGGCCTAGCTTATGTTTCAAACTATCTCGTCCATGCTCTACGTATTGATATTTTGGACAAGTACCTCAAATTACCCTTTGGTTTCTTTGATCGCTCTATGGCGGGTCACCTAGTGTCCGTGGTGACATTTAATGTTCAGCAGGTCACTGAAGCTGGTACCAAGGCGCTAAAAACACTGCTCCAGCAGGGTAGTTTGGTTATTGGTCTCATGAGTTACCTGTTTTATGTAAACTGGAAACTCACCTTGTTTTTTATTGCCATCATGCCTTTGATTGCCGTCTTAGTAGCCTTGGTCAGCAAGCGTTTTCGACTTATTAGTACCAGAATCCAATCGGCCATGGGCGATGTTACCCACGTCACTCAAGAAGTTGTTAATGGTTACCAAGAAGTGCGTATGTTTGGTGCAGAGAGTGCCGAGCGACTGCGTATGGAAGTAGCTAGCCACAGCAACCGACGTCAAAATATGAAGATGGCACTGACCGAGGGCATAAGTAATCCCTTAGTGATGCTGATTGTGTCCCTGGCCTTTGGTGCGATTACGGGGTTTATGCTTATCCCTGCGATTTTACAGACCATGACCACTGGTAGCTTTATCACCTTTTTAGTGGCCTCTGGCATGCTCATTAAGCCGATTCGCCAGCTGACTGAGGTCAATAGCTCCATTCAAAAAGGTATTGCCGCAGCCGCGTCTATATTTGAGATTATTGATTCGAAGTCTGAGCTGGACAATGGGTCTATCGAGAAGGACTCGGTGCAGGGCAAGTTTGAGTTTAGCAATATCAATTTTGCCTACGAAAACACTGACCGTGCGGTGCTCAAGAATATTAATTTTACCGTTAACCCGGGAGAGACCATTGCACTGGTGGGTTCGTCCGGTAGTGGTAAGACCTCCTTAGTTGGATTAATCCCTAGATTCTACAATCATGCTGAAGGCAGTATCTTGCTGGACGGAGTGGACGTTAACGATTATTCCCTGACCAATCTGCGCCATCACATTGCTATCGTCAGCCAAAATGTGACGCTTTTTAATGACAGTATTTTCAACAATATTGCCTATGGTGAATTAGCCGATGCTAGTGCCGCAAAGGTGCAGGCAGCGGCTAAAGTAGCTCATGCCCATGATTTTATTGAGCAGCTACCTAAGAGCTACGCCACCGAAATTGGCGATGATGGGGTGATGTTATCTGGGGGGCAGCGGCAGCGTATTGCTATTGCTCGGGCGGTCTTGAAAGATGCGCCAATTCTTATTTTGGATGAGGCTACCAGTGCCTTGGATACAGATTCTGAACGGCATATTCAGGCGGCACTCGAGACGTTAATGAAAGATCGTACTACCTTTGTCATAGCCCATCGGCTGAGTACTGTGGAGAAAGCCGATCGAATACTAGTAATGGAAGAGGGTGAAATTATTGAGCATGGCAGTCACGCTGACTTGCTGGCTAAGGGTGGCCGATATGCCCAGCTACATAAAAACCAGTTTGCTGAAGTCGGGGTTAAGTAAAATTGTCTAGCGCTGAGCGCTCTGTTCCTGAAGCTTTGCCGGTTTCTCTCCAACAACGACTGGCCAGAGCTTGGTATGCGGATAGCTGGTGGCTTAAATCTCTACTGCCTTTTAGCTGGTTATTTAATTTATTGGCTCGGTGGCGACGTGCGCGCCTGCAGACTAGGTATCAGGGCGCGGCCTTTGCAGTACCAGTGATTATTGTCGGTAATATTTCTGTGGGTGGCAGTGGCAAAACTCCTTTGATTGTAGCGTTGGCAAAGGCTCTCGCTGAGCGAGGTATTAAGGTGGGCGTTGTCAGTCGGGGCTATGGTGGACATGCGAACCATTATCCATTGGACGTAACCCCAGAGACCAATGTAGAAGCTAGTGGTGATGAGCCATTGTTAATCGCCCTTGAGCTAGCTCATCTGCAGTGCCCGGTGGTTGTAGCGCCGGATCGAGTTGCGGCAGTGACCAAACTTTTAGCTGACCACGAGGTTGATCTGGTGCTCAGTGATGACGGACTTCAGCACTACCGTTTGCACCGAGATGTAGAGATTGCACTGATTGATGGATCCCGTGGACTTGGCAATGGCCGCACGCTTCCGGCGGGTCCGTTGCGAGAGTCTCCGGAGCGGCTCAGGGAAGTGGATTTTGTAGTCGTTAACGGGGCTTTTAGTTTAGGTTTTGGGCCTTCTACGACAGCTACGGGGGCGTCTATTCTAGCTACGGGGCCGTCTACTCTAGCTAATATCAAACCTGATACTCATATACACTTGCAGCCCAGTGTATTTCGCCACCTAGGCTCTAATACGAGCATTGTCGCGAAAGACTGGGCCGAAGCAAAGTCAGTTCATGCCGTCGCTGCTATAGGCAATCCTGAGCGTTTTAGAACCACTCTAGAATCCCTAGGTTTAGCGGTTACCCTGCATGGAAAAGATGACCATCAGGCTCTAGTGCCAGGTGACCTAATTTTTGACGATGAGCAGCCGGTGATTATTACGGCTAAAGACGCCGTTAAACTTAATGGTACCCCGCGGGATAATCTCTGGGTATTAGAGGTAGAGATCGCTTTAGAAAGTGATTTTATAGACCAGCTTATTGGCAGCGCTGGCTTAACCGAGCGCGCCGAGCAAACAACTACAGGAAGTTGAAATGCAATTTATTGTCGTTATACCGGCTCGTTATGCGTCGACTAGGCTTCCTGGTAAGCCTCTGCGAGATATTGCCGGTTTGCCAATGATCCAGCGGGTCTGGCAGCAAGCCTGTAAAAGTGGCGCAGCCAGAGTGGTTATAGCAACCGACGACAGCCGCATTGAGGCTGCCGCTTTAGCCTTCGGTGCAGAAGTTTGTATGACCAGAGCAGACCATGTGTCAGGCACCGATCGTCTGCAAGAAGTGGCGCAGCAGCTGGGCTTGGATAGCAGCCAGATAGTGGTTAATGTGCAGGGTGATGAGCCATTGATTCCACCTCGCGTGATTGACCAGGTGGCCTCAAATCTAGCCGCTAATGAGCAGGCTGGCGTTGCGACCCTATGCGAGCCAATAGAGTCTGTAGAAGATTTCTGCAATCCTAATGTGGTCAAGGTGGTGACAGACGTGCAGGGGTTGGCCAGATATTTCAGCCGAGCACCCATTCCATGGCCCCGAGACCATTTTCAAGAGAGCCAGAATTCTATGCCTGAACTCGATCTCGCGCGACGACACATTGGTATATATGCCTATCGAGTGGCTGAATTGACGCGCTTTGTTAGCTGGGCTGTGGCGCCTATAGAGCGTTCTGAATCTCTAGAACAGTTGCGCTTTATCTGGAATTCTGTGGGTATTCATATTGCCGATGCCATTGAGCCTGTGCCGGGGGGCATTGATACTGAGCAGGATTTAGAAAGCGCCATTAAAATTATTAAAAGCTTATAAATCAATATTTTATAAGATTTATATAGAAATTAGATTAAGTTTATTTCGGTTGAACTATGCGTAAAATATCAGTGTTATTTGTGTGCCTTGGCAATATCTGTCGATCGCCAACAGCCCATGCAGTCTTTCAGGCCATGGTTGACGCCAAGGGCTTAAGTGAGCAGATTTTGGTGGACTCGGCTGGTACCGGCGACTGGCATCTTGGCCACGCGCCCGATAAGCGTACCAGCGAAGTTGCAGCAGAGCGGGGCTACGATATGGGTAACCTGCGCGCCCGCTTGGTTACGCCCGCAGATTTTGGTGAATATGATTATATTCTTGGTATGGACCATGAAAACCTGTGCGACCTCGAGGTGATGCGTACTGCCGGCTATGAAGGAGAACTCGGGTTGTTCCTAGACTATTCGGTCAAACCAGAGCTTAGCAACCACGATGTGGTGCCAGACCCCTATTATGGTGGGGACAATGGCTTCGCCCTGGTGCTAGACCTTGTAGAAGATGCTTCGGCTGGGCTACTAAGCCATGTTGTGGAACGCCTGTGAGCGCAGTACCCCATCTAGAAATAATCCCTCAGTTTAGCCTGCAAGGTCTAAACACCCTTGCATTGCCAGGTCATGCGGAGTTTTTTTGTTCTGTCACTGATCAGGTTGAGGTGCAGCAAGCGCTCGATTATGCGCGACAAAATAGTTTACCGGTTACGGCACTTGGCGGTGGTAGCAACATGGTTTTGGCGGGGGATATTGCCGGTCTAGTTATCCATCTAGAGAGCACAGGTATCTACTGTGAGGAGCTCGATGATGATCTGGTGCATGTTACTTTTGCGGCAGGTGAAAACTGGCATCAGGCGGTTATTTACTGCCTCGACCAGGGTTGGTATGGCCTTGAAAATCTCTCCCTAATTCCCGGCAATATGGGTGCGGCACCGATTCAGAATATTGGTGCCTATGGTGTTGAGCTCTGCGACTTGTTTGTCTCATTAGAAGCTGTAGAGATCAGTACCGGCCGGTTGGTGGTGATTAATAAGGCGGACTGTGAATTTGGTTACCGGGACAGTATTTTCAAGCAAGCCTATGAGAACCAGTATTTGATTACTCAGGTCACGCTGGCACTCTCTCGGGTACCTAAGGTGAATATCCACTACCCAGCATTGGCCGCCGCACTTGCTGATCAGAGGCTTGATCAGATGGCCAAGGACGCTCTGCCAACACCCGAAATGGTCAGCGCTGCGGTCTGTAGCGTCCGCCGAAGCAAGTTGCCAGATCCGGCTCAAATACCCAATGCAGGTAGTTTTTTTAAAAACCCAGTGGTTAGGTTGGAGCTGCTGCAAAAATTGTTAGAGTCGAACCCTGGGATGCCTCACTTTATCCAATCGCTCTCTAATCAAACGAATTCTAATCAAACGAACTCTAATCAACCGCATTCTAATCAACCGCATTCTAATCAAACGCCTCCTAATCGAGAGCATTCTAGTCAAAGTTTGGCCAGCGCAAAAATACCCGCCGCCTGGTTAATTGATCAGTGCGGGTTTCGTGGTCTCCGCTCGGGAAATGTTGCTGTCCACGAACACCAAGCATTGGTGCTAGTGAATTTTGGTGGCACTGGCACGGAGTTACTTGGCTTGGCGGCTGAGATTCAGGCCAAGGTGCAGGCGCGATTCTCGATTGCATTAGAGATTGAACCGCGAGTTTATGGCAGCGCGACGAGTTAATGTTATAACCCTATGGACTTATTCGACCGTCAGGTAATACCTCTTTCTCTAGGGCCTAATAAGGCTGCAGGAGAGAGCGTGGGCAAGGGCGAAATTGTGTTTTGGCCAAACTGGTTGTCCACTAAAGAGGCCGATGAGCTTTTTAAAACCGCCATCGAACAGACCCCCTGGCGCCAAGACAACATTAAAATTGCTGGTAAAACCATCCCATTACCGCGCCTACAAAATTGGTTCGGTGACCCACAGACCAGCTATACTTACTCCGGTATTCGCCTGCAAGCACAGAGCTTTCCGGATTGGATGGACAGTTTGCGTAGCTCGGTAGAGCAGCAGACCGAGCAGTTATTTAATCGTGCGCTAGTGAATTATTATCGGCAGGGTCGCGACAGCGTTGACTGGCATGCCGATGACGAGCCAGAGCTCGGGCCGGCACCGGTTATTGCCTCTGTGAGCTTAGGGGCCGAGCGTGTATTCCAGCTGCGTAATAACCACAGCAAGGAGCGCCTGTCTCTGAGCTTGCCTCATGGTTCACTATTACTCATGGGCCCAGGTATTCAAGCTCATTGGCAACACAGGCTGGCAAAGGTGCCCAGCATGCAAGAATCTAGAGTGAATTTCACGTTTAGGTATATGGAGACAGACCATTGATCACAGGGAGTTATTTTGAAATTATCTAAGTTTGGCGAAAAATTTGCGGCAACCACGGGCATCGTAGAGTTGATGGACGACCTAGGTACCGCGCTTAACGAAAATCCAGATATGATTTTTATGGGTGGTGGTAATCCTGGGCGCATACCCGAAGCCGAGGCTATCTTTAAACGCCGATTAGAGACTGTGCTTGCCGACCCACAACAGTTGCACAGTTTAATGGGCATCTATCAATCTCCCCAGGGAGACAAAGTATTTCGCGGTCAGATTGCAGGCTTGCTCAAAAAAGAGTTTGGTTGGAATCTGTCCGAGCGCAATATCGCCATATCTAACGGTAGCCAGTCAGCGTTTTTTATTCTTTACAATATGTTGGCGGGCAAGATGCCAGATGGCAGCAACCGCGCCATCCATTTGCCATTGGCGCCGGAATATATTGGTTACGGGGATATCGGCTTACAAGAAAACTTCTTTACCGCAACCAAGCCAGAAATCGAATTGCTCGACGACAACCAATTTAAATATCACGTGGATTTTTCCCGTCTTGATGTCAGCGAACAATCAACGGCAGCTCTCTGTGTGTCTCGGCCGACAAACCCGACGGGCAATGTACTCACCGATGATGAAATTGAACATTTAGATCAGATTGCTCAGGCCGCCGATATTCCCTTTATTATTGACGGGGCCTACGGTCTACCTTTCCCTGGAATACTGTTTAATGATGCCAAGCCCCATTGGAATGAGAATACGATTCTGGTGCTCAGTCTCTCTAAACTGGGGTTGCCCGGAGTGCGTACCGGTATCATTGTGGCGCGGGAAGACATTGTGCAGGCGTACACCAATGCCAATACTGTGGTTAGCCTAGCCTGCGGTAATCTTGGGCCGGCGATTGCTCGTGAGCTGTTTAGCACCGGAGAAATTCTAACTCTGGGTAACAACACAGTACGTCCCTTTTATCAGCAGAGAGCGGAGCGTGCAGTCAGTTTATTTAGAACTGCTCTAGGGGATTTGCCTTACCGTATTCACAAGCCCGAGGGTGCGATATTTCTGTGGCTCTGGTTTGATGGCTTGCCCATTACTAGCCAAGAGCTCTATGAGCGACTCAAAGCCCGTGGTGTTTTAATTGTACCTGGGCATAACTTTTTCCCTGGCATGACATCAGACTGGCGCCATCAGCAGGAATGTATTCGTGTGTCCTATGCAGGAGAGGGAAAAACCGTAGAGCAGGGCATTGAGATTATTGGCCAAGAGGTTGCCGCCGCTTACGAGCAGGCGAGCCAACCGGTTTAACAAACGCTGCCATGACCATAGAGAGATTTCATAGAGTCGCCGAAGTACTAAGTAAGCGTCAGCCAGATCTCACTGTGGTCAGCGACTCTGTGCACAAAGGCCAAAATCTCTCCGCCATTGTGCGCACCTGTGATGCTGTGGGGGTTATGGCCGTTCACTCAGCACTTGATGCCGCTACCTTTCGCGCTCATACGGGTACCACAATGGGCACACATAAATGGGTTGAGACCCATGTGTATCGAGATGTATCCGAGCCCTTAAAGTACCTGTCTGGCAATGGCTATCAGGTAATTGCCGCAGACACATCTGGGGAATCTGTCGACTATCGAGAAATTGATTACTGCCGCCCGACAGCTCTCTTGCTAGGCGCCGAAAAGTACGGGATCAGTGATGCAGCTGAGCCTTTTATCAATACTAGAATCACCGTGCCCATGCTGGGTATGGTTGAGTCATTTAATGTCAGTGTGGCCTGCGCAATTATTTTGGCAGAAGCGCGGCGGCAGAGAGAGGAGGCTGGGCTGTATGATCAGCGCCGGCTGCCCGATGACCAGTACCATAAAATGCTTTTTGAATGGACTCAGCCGCTGCTCGCCAGATACTGCCAGAAACATCAGCTGCCGTATCCGGCACTGAACCATGAAGGCGATGTTACTGACCCAAGCTGGCGAGAGACCCATCAGGTGTAGGTTTTTTTATAGTGCTCTTTATTACAGTGCTCTTTATTAAAGGGCTTCTAGGCAATTTAAAAGGGCGCGTATTTTGTTCATTGATTCTTCAAATTCGGCGTCTGCTTCGGAGTCAGCCACAATTCCTCCGCCACCCCAGCAATGAATATGAGTGCCATCGGCCACCATAGTGCGGATCGCAATATTGGTATCCATGCGGTTAGAGGCGCTGATATAACCAATGCTGCCGCAGTAAACTGAGCGCCGCACTGGCTCTAGCTCTTCGATAATTTCCATGGCCCGTTTTTTAGGCGCACCGGTGATAGAACCACCGGGAAAGCTGTCCCTTAGAAGGTCGATAATTGACCGGTCCGAACGCAGTACACCGGTCACGGTACTCACCAGATGGTGAACGTTAGGAAAACTCTCGAGACTAAATAATTCTGGAACGCGAATACTTCCTGGCTCGCAGTTTCTGCCAATATCATTACGCAAGAGGTCCACAATCATCAAATTTTCAGCACGATCTTTGCTGCTATTAACGAGCTGGATCGCGTTCTCCTGATCCTCCTCAACAGTCTCGCCCCGCAAGATGGTGCCCTTAATTGGTTTTGTTTCAACAGTGATTTGATCGTTTTCAATATCAGTCTTTATAAACCGCTCTGGGGATATTGATAGGATCGCTTGATCTGGCCACTGCCAAAAAGCCGCGTAGGGCGCTGGCGTAGCTTCTCGCAGGGCCAGGTACGCATGCCATAGGTCGCCTTCGTACTCTGCACTCAGATGCTGTGTAAAGTTGGTCTGGTAGCAGTCACCGCTGGCGATATAATCTTTGACTGCGCCGATGGACTTCCGGTAAGTCTCTTGGGAGAGGGTCGGGACGAAAGGTGTTTTTAATTTAAACGGATTGTCGACGGGCTCTTGTTCTAATTTAAGCTCTGGCTCCTTGGCCAGTCTTTGACAGATATCGGCCTCGAGGTCCTTGGGGCAAAGCGGATGAAAAAACAGCTGACTTCTGCGAGCCTGATGGTTGACGACTAAACTCCACAGATAGCGGCCGATGCGCATATCGGGCAGGTCTGCCACTGTCTCTGCAGTGTTAGGGATGTCCACCAGATAACGGCCAAGATCATAACCAAAATAGCCCAAAAGCCCGCCGATAAACGGAGCCTCAGGTATTTCACCAACATCTAGCATTGGCTCAAGTAACTGCTTCACTAATAGAAAGGGGTCCTCTGCGGATGTTCGGCTGCCATCGCTGTCGATAATCGTCGACTGCTGGCCCCGAGTTTCAATCAAGCTATCAGGGCTGGCAGAAATAATATCAAAACAGCCCTGCAGGCTTCGAGGTTTGCCGCTGTCTAGCCAGATTGCGTCAGGTAAATCGCGCAGGGCCGCAAACAGCGGTGCGCTGTCAGGCTGATAGGGTATGTCCTTTAATCTGATTGGTAGCATCTGTGCCGAGGTTTTTGTGTTGTGAATAGATGAATATAGACCGCGTACTCTATGTGCTCTATTGGCTTTACGCAATGGTCAACTGGCGGGATGAGTGGTTTAATTCAGAGGTTAATAAATCATTATTTTGAGGATCATCTAAGATGATAAAAATACGTACAGCCAATGTGGCAGATGCCCAGTTACTTGCAGATCACAACTGCGCTATGGCTCTAGAAACTGAGGGTAAAATTCTCGACGCTCAGGCTGCTATTGCTGGAGCTGAAGGCCTTTTTGAACGTCCGCAATTTGGATTTTATATCGTCGCCGAAGTCCGGGAGCCAGAAGCCAGTTCATCAGTAGCGGCGACTCTGTTAGTTACCTATGAATGGTCAGACTGGCGCAACGGGTTATTTTGGTGGATCCAGTCGGTCTATGTGAAGGCAGAATTTCGCAGACAGGGCATGTACACAGAAATGTACCGCCAGCTGCAAGAGATGGCGGCAGCTTCGCCAACACCAGTCTGTGGTTTTAGACTCTATGCCGAGACAGAAAACACAGCGGCTCAGGCCACGTACAAAAACTGTGGCATGAAGGCGTGCGACTACATTATGTTTGAGCAGGAGACAGGTTTAGAGGGTTAAGTCAAAAACTCAACCAGATGAAACATTGCTAGTGCTGCTACGTAGGCAAAAATACTGTAGCTCACAAATAGCTGCACTGGCAGACGCCAGGAGCCCGTTTCTCGTTTGAGAACAGCCAATGTTGATACACACTGCAAGGCGATAGCAAAAAATACTAGCAGAGCAGCGCCAGCGCCAAGGGGTAAGCCGCTTTCCTGAATCTGCTGTGCCAGGGAAGTAAAGTCTTCGCCAGCACTATCAATACCAAACAATGTACCAAGAGTACCTACAAAAACTTCTCTAGCTAAAAAGGACGATAGAATAGCCACGCCATAGCGCCAGTCCAAACCGAAGGGCGCAAATATCGGCTCGATCCAACGACCCATGCTACCGAGCCAAGAATCGCCTAGAGAAGCACCATAATTCGGAAAGTAGCCCAGAACCCATATCACCACAGTCACCGCAAAGATCACCTTGCCCGCCTTAGTGACAAAATGCTTGCTACGGTTCCAGGCATTTCTTAACAGGGGTCGCCAAGATGGCAGACGATAAGGAGGCATTTCCAGTACAAAAGGTAGGTCGGTGCGCAGCTCGGCACTGCTGCGAGACACTACTGCAGTGACAAAAAGGGCGCACAGAATACCGAACAGATAGATAGAAAACATGGCGAGACCTTGCCAGCCCACTAGGCCACCAAAGGCTTTTTGTGCTGGTATAAACGCCGCTATGATGAGGCTATAAACAGGCAATCGCGCAGAGCAGGGCATCAGCGGTATGGCCAGATAGGTGAGCCAGCGTTTACGAGTAGACTCGACGGTGCGTGCAGCATAGATACCGGGAATCGCGCAGGCAACTCCTGACAGCATCGGGATAAAACTTTTACCGGTTAAACCAAAAAATCGCAGGGGCTTATGGCAGATTACCGCCGCTCGCGCTAAATAACCGCTGTCCTCGAGCATACCCACAACCAGTGTAAGTACAAAAATCTGAGGCACAAAAACCAGAAAAGCGCCTATACCACCAAACAGGGCATCAGAGGTGAAGTCGCTGGCCACACCAGGGGGAATCATTGGCAATACTACTGAGGCAAGCCATTGAATAATACTCTCGACCCCATCCATTACTGGGGCCGCCCAGGTAAAGATCGACTGAAACAGCAGATACATAATGATAAAGAAGCTTAAACCACCCAACCAGGAGTGAAGAAAAAAGCTATCGAGCCTAGTTTGGGCTTTGATCAGCAGGTCGCCCTTTGGCCCATATTTTTCCGCTAGCTCTTGGGCGTGCAAATGATTAATCGATTCGTCGCTGGCAATAATGTCGCTTTGAAAACTCGCGGGAGGTACCGATGCCTGGGCAAGCGCTTCGGGAATTTCGGCCAAACCTGCGCTGGTTTTGGCAGAGACTGGTAGCACAGATACTTTAAGAGCCTCACTGAGGCTTGCGGCATTAAAATGCATATCATGAACATCGAGAATATCGATCATGTTCGCGGCGATTAGTACGGGCTTATTATAGCGGTGGCAGACTTCAAGTACTTGCAGAGCAAAAATAAGCCCTTTCTCAAGCCGGGTGCAGTCAACGACGCAGATAACGGCTTCTAAAACGTCATCCTGGAGCGCACTCATAAAAGCCTGTACGGCAATTTTTTCTTCGCCAGAAATAGTCTGGAGCGAATAGACTCCGGGGAAATCGAGATATTCAATGTTGTTGCCGTCAGCGCTCTTGCCCGAGGCGATATCAACGGTGATACCGGGGAAGTTGGCGACCTTCTGGTTGAGACCCGTTAGGCGGTTAAATAGTAGGCTTTTGCCGCTGTTTGGGCTGCCAATAAGGGCAATCTTAGACACTTGAGTCGATGACATTGGCGATGGTTACTTAAGAAACTTCGATTAACGAAGCAATGCTGTCATCGAGAGAGTACACGGTATTATTAACGCGGTAGAGCTTTGGTGCTCCAAGGCTAGGCGACATAACGCAAGAAATCTGTTCCCCAGGGTGAAAACCCAACTCACTGAGGCGAGTGCGATAACCGCTTTCGATGCTCGCGCTAAAGCGGCTGACTTTGGCGCTAGCGCCCTGTGTAAGATCCCAAAGAGTCATGATTTGTCTCTGTATTGTTCTTTACGTTTGCTTATGACCTTATTGTACGCCAGATTTGTCTAAATGTTAATAATATTGATTCTCATTCGCAAAATACTTACGCAACAGTCCTCAGCTCATTAAACCTCTCATCAGGCAGACAAAACGGGTACAATGGCGCCGTTTTAGAATCCAACCTGCAATTGAAGCGTATCTGAGTTATGGCGGCATTTTCATCCAATCCAAAAGCACTTTACGACTACCCAAAATACTGGGCGGAATGTTTTGGTCCTGCACCATTTTTGCCTATGACCCGCGGCGAAATGGACGAATTGGGCTGGGATAGCTGTGACGTAATTCTGGTGACCGGCGACGCCTATGTCGACCATCCGAGTTTTGGTATGGCAGTCATTGGTCGTGTGCTTGAGGCCCAGGGCTTTCGAGTAGGAATTTTGTCTCAGCCAGATTGGCGTAACAAAGAGTCATTCCAAGAGTTGGGTAAGCCCAATCTGTATTTTGGCGTGACTGCGGGCAACATGGACTCCATGATTAACCGTTACACCGCTGACCGGCGTCTGCGCCATGACGATGCCTATACTGCTGGGGATGAGGGCGGTAAACGTCCAGATCGTGCAGTCACGGTGTACACGCAAAAATGCCGTGAAGTATTCCCGGATGTACCAGTAGTTGCCGGTGGTATCGAAGCCAGCCTGCGCCGTCTTGCTCATTATGATTATTGGTCCGAAAGCGTAAAGCGCAGCGTGCTCATGGACTCTACCGCCGATATTCTGCTCTACGGTAACGCTGAGCGTGCGATGGTTGAGCTGACTCACCGCATGGCCAACGGTGAAAATGTTCGCGATATCACCGATTTACGCGGCAGTGCCTTTTTAATTCGCAAGATGCCCAGTGGTTGGAGTGAAATTGACTCAACCTCAATCGACCAGCCCGGGCGTTTAGAAAAGCCAAAGAACCCTTACCAGGGTGGTAAACCAGCTGACTGTGATGATGCCAAAGATATTCGTATCAAAGCCGATCGGGCAATGGCTGAAGCTGCGCCTGTAGCCCAAAATGAGACCGTGGCTCTAAAGATCATTCCTGATACTCAGGCTATTAAAACCGATCCCAGCACTACTTATATTCGCATGCCATCTTTTGATCAGGTCGTGGCAGACCCAGTGTTGTATGCCCACGCTGATAGAATTTTTCATCGCGAGACGAACCCGGGTAATGCACGACCTCTTGTACAAAACCAAGGTCGCAACGACATCTGGGTTAATCCGCCACCGATTCCTCTAGAGACTGAAGAGTTGGATTGGGTGTTTGAGCAACCCTACAAACGTGTCCCTCACCCGTCCTACGGCGATAGCAAAATCCCCGCCTACGACATGATCCGATTCTCGGTCAATATTATGCGCGGCTGTTTTGGTGGCTGTACGTTCTGCTCTATTACTGAGCATGAAGGACGTATTATTCAGAGTCGCTCAGAGAAGTCGATCCTTGACGAAGTAGAAAAAATTCGCGATCTGACCCCGGGTTTCACTGGTGTTATTTCCGACCTTGGCGGTCCCACTGCCAATATGTATAGACTCAACTGTAAAGATAAAAAGATCGAAGAAACCTGCCGCCGACCCTCCTGCGTGTACCCATCGATCTGTGTTAATTTAGAAACTGACCATAAGCACACCACTCAGCTCTACCGTAAAACCCGTGCATTAGAGGGGGTCAAGAAGGTAGTTGTTGCCTCGGGTCTGCGTTATGACCTAGCTGTAAAAGATCCGGAATACGTAAAAGAACTAGTCACTCACCATGTGGGCGGCTATTTGAAAATTGCCCCAGAGCACAGTGAAGACGGCCCTCTGACCAAAATGATGAAGCCGGGCATGGGCAGCTACTACGAATTTAAAGAGATGTTTGAGCGCTTCTCAAAGGAAGCGGATAAAAAGCAGTACTTGATTCCTTATTTTATCTCGGCACATCCGGGTTCAACTAATGAAGACATGATGAGCCTCTCGCTGTGGCTTAAAAATAATGACTTCCGTGTTGATCAGGTACAAAACTTTTACCCCTCACCGATGGCGTCGGCGACGACCATGTATTACACCGAGAGAAATCCACTGAAGCCTCTTGGCCGCAATAACGATGAGAAAATATTTAGCGCAAAGAGCAAAGAACAGCGCACCTTACACAAAGCATTTTTACGTTATCACGATCCAGATAACTGGCCGATGTTACGCAAAGCATTGCGACGTATGGGTAGAGCAGATCTTATTGGTACTGGCGCGTCTTTCTTGGTGCCGGGAGAATCTAGGCGTGAGAGAGAAGTGAAAAAACGTGAGTCTATTAAGCAGCGACCTCAGGCGAGATCTTCTCGGTCTGCACCTAGACGCCGCTAGAGGCTTGATGGTAATAGCGGGCCTAATGGTAATCTAGCTAGGGAATAGCCGTGAAATGAGAGCGGGGACTGCGTTTTCAACACGCAGTATCCTCGGGCCCAAATGCACAGACTCAAACCCCACTTCAATTAACTTTTCGACTTCGTAGGGAATAAACCCACCCTCTGGCCCTATGGCCAATGTGATTGGCGACTGGCTGTCTACAGGGCATGCCGCGGCAGCAATAGGGTGTGCAACGAGAGCTTTTGATCCAGCAACAATCTCGCCTAGCTCGTCTTCGACAAATGGCTTAAATAATTTACGTAGGAAAATCTCTGGCATTACGGTATCCCGTGCCTGCTCCAGTCCGAGAATAAGCTGCTCTTCAAGCGCCTCAGGTTTTAAGAAGGGCGACTGCCAAAAGCTTTTTTCGACACGAGACGAATTGATAAGGTATATTTTTTTAACACCCATAGCCGCAATAGTCTGTAGAGTTCTGCGCAACATCTTTGGTCTAGGTAGCGCCAGAACAACAGTCAGTGGCAATGGGGTAGGGGGTTGGATATCAAGTGTGATGTCTAATGTTATCCGCTGGTCATCAAGTTCTCTGATAAGCCCTTCACCCATCAGGCCATTAACAAGGCCCAGTCGCACCTTGTCGCCTACCTCAGCTCGTTGAACGGCCAGCAGGTGCTCTAGCTGGCGGCCATGTATAAGGGCGCAGTTGTCGCTTATTTGGTCTGGAGATAGCAGCAGTAGATTCATGGCTGGGATTGTAATGGATATTTATTGTTTTAGGGTGATGAGCGCGGGTGGTTGACACTATTTGCTCCAATTACTCTATAATGAAAGCCACGTCCCGTTCGATTAACTGGATAAATCCGTCGCCTCCTAAGCGACTGCTGGGGGTTCAAGTCCCTCACGGGACACATCCTTCTTTTGTTGCTGCTGTAACCCATGTTTGGCCAGACTCAGGTCTCTGCTGGTCCTTTGGTGCCTTCGATGCCTTCGGTTCCTGTGGTTTGGTCAGTTTTATCCTGTTTTATACCTATTTCATTCGACGTCTGCTAATTCAAATGTATACACATTTGTATAATTCTTCTAATAAGGTTTTAATCAGAGGGTAGAGACGCCCCGTTACAGCGACTATACGGGTCTAGGCGTCCCAACCTCCCCATTTTGCTGAGTCATAGACAAGCGAAATCGACACTATAATAAACAGAGGGTTTCTCCGTGAAAATATTATTACCATTGGCCGTTGTACTCGCAACCCTAGCTGGCTGCGCGAAAGAAGAAGTTTCAGTAAAGGTTGTTGAAGAGCAGGCTGCTAATTCGCCTGAGATGCTGGTTGAATACATGTGGTGTAAAGCCGGACCAGATTACAGCGCAGAAACGTTTGCTGCACTGGCTGCAGATTGGAACGAGCTAAATGACACTTCTATGCACAAGGCCGTTGGCGCATTCGGGCTAGTGCCCAAGGCAGAAAGTCCTAACTTTGATAGTATTTGGACTAACGTTTGGACTAGCCAAGAAGCACGAGATGCTGGGTGGAAAGATTGGCTAGCCAACGATGCGGCAGATTTTGGTGCTAAGCACGACGCAACTCTGGTTTGTAACCCGGAGCGTGTATTTCTCTTTGCCGTTAGTAGCGTAGTAAAGCCTGACGTTGAGTATGACTGGACTGGCACCATTCCAGCTATGTACAGCTTCTGCAAGCTAAACGAAGGCAAGACTCAGGCTGATGCTGCAGCTGCTACCGGAATGTTCATTGACTGGGTAGCTGCCGGCCGAGCCGCCACTGGTCCTAATGGGTTGATGGTTAATTCACTGACGCCATTGTTTGATCCAGAGACTACCGAAGGCGCAGCGGCTGGAATTGACGGCTACAGAAGCGTTTTTTGGGCCAATGCTGCAGAGCGCGAAGCAGGTATGGCAGCATGGTTGGCTGAAGGCAATATTGCTCGCGAAGCTGGTGAAGCTGCCATGAGCTGTGATGACTATGACTTTGACCTCTACCCGATCAAAGAAATTAGCTAATCTAGCTTGGACAGATAAAAAGGGCTGCTTCGGCAGCTTTTTTTACTGTTTCTGCTAGTACCTATCTTTACATGGGCTGCTTAGGAGTCATCTTTCGAAAGAACGACGATGAGTTGCCGCCAATAGCACACCTGTTTGTATTAGTAGATTGAACTATAGGACTTAAATCTAAAGCCTTAGCCATCAAGAGCCGAGGCGGCTATGGAAGCTGCAGAGTGACTGTGTTGTAACTGATGGAGCCCGTCAGATGAAAAGTTATGTCCATAGGAGGCTTAGCCGTCTTTCTTTCTGCGAGTTATCGTCGTTTCGACATTATCTTGTTGAAGAAGCTTATCAATTTCTTCCATGGACATATAATCCAAGTCCCAGTGGTTGCAGATATCATTTCTGTAACGGGTATGGTTTTTATCGGTAGAGTCTGATTTCTTCCGATTAAAGTATTTGAGTAATCTATCGCTAATTGCCATGAACTTTATACTGTAATGTTAGAGACTTAGATTGATGTACATAAGATATTTTAAGTTACGATCTAAAAGCTCTCTATCAATGGTGTGCATAGCCATCCAAATTAACCGTTGCGGTTGGCATCTAACTGCTGACGAATATTAGTCAACGTTTCAATCATCGACTGTATTTGCTGTTCGGGAATATCAGCTAAAAGATCGGCCAACTCAGGTCCTACATTAGCGATGGTCTGCTCGCGCAACTTACAACCAGCATCAGTTATCCATACTCGTTTACAGCGGCCATCATCAGGACAGGGCTTTATGGTGATGAGTTTGTGTGCTTCTAAACCCCTAAGGGTATGAGTCATTGTTGTTTTAGCGACCTGAAATGCGTTGGCTAGGTCTATGGGCATGCGCCCATCTGCAACACGAATCAGGTGGTTCAAAATGCCAAAGTGGCTACTAATCAGCCCTTCCGGTAACTGGTCCGATAGCTGCGAGCGAGCCAGCTGCGCCACAATGCCAATTTCATTAAATAACTCAAAGGACAGCGCTAGGCTTTTGGAGGCTGGCTTGGGTCTATCGGAGTTACGCAATCGCTTATGCCTTTATAATTTTTGCTTCAATTGACCACCTAGGGCTTCTAGGCACTGGGGCAGCGTACCCTAATCTGCCTAGCATTTGAATCGTCTTACCCTCAGCCCGCAGCAGCTGTTGCATGTCTGCAAACGGCTTGTCCATTTCTGAGTATTCCTGTAAGCACTGGCTCATAGGGTGGACGCCTATGCCAAGCTCGGTAGTCAGAAGATTGATACGCAACCAGTCTCGGCCAGCGTTAAGCTGCTCGACTCTTGTATTGGTTTCAGTCGTTAGCCACACATAGGCCACTGCTGTGTCTGCGCTGGCCATCAATGAGTTGATCCCCTCTAGGTAAGAGATTGAAGACGTGTCTAGAGCTACCTCCCTATTAAATAGCCCTGCGGCTGCAAGACTTTCATAAGTGGCTCCGCTAAAATCGATACCATCTGGGTTTGCATTGATCTCTGCTTTGCCGATACGAAATAGATCGACACTTTCCTTATAGGCTCTAGGGGTTTCTATTTCTATAGCCAGACCTGTATGGGTTAGCTTACGTATTCTATCGACCAACTGAGGCTCATTGGTCGAAGCCAAGGCAACATCTGGCTGCTGTAAAGCATTGAGCCGTGCTAGAGCAGTTTTGGGAATCAGCCGGGTCATGTCATAGGGTTCTTTTAACGAACGGCGTTCTAGAACCTGTTTGAATAACGGGTCTTTTTGCACTTGGGAATCTTTCTTAAAAGCAATGATAGCGATAGGGCGACTGTCTAGTTTCACTGGGTCAACGCCTTGGGGAAAGGCCTCCACCTCTGTGTGATAACCATCCTCGGCTGCTGCCATTCTTAGGAGTTCGAGAAAGCCACCCAAGCCAACGGTAATTTGACGGTTAAAGGGATCGGTGTGGGGAAGCATTTTGTCGGTATCGATGTGCAGGACAATAAGGTCTTGTTGGGACAGGTCTACGACCCATGGCTGTCGATTGTGAGGGTTGGGCGCTAGGATCGCGTATGACAGTGCGCGTTTTCTAGGTTCGGTGTAGCCGCCTGCTAGATTCCAGGGAGCTAATGCCTCGTTGGGCGTGCGAGTGTTGACAAAGGTGCCGGCACCAGCTGCTAGGATTACCCCTCCACCCATTAGGGTGATCATTTTTCTGCGATTTATCTGCATTTCCAATTTTCCTTGTCATTTGGTGCGATATCGCACTATATGCAAGATGGGTTCGGCTTGTCAAAACTTTTAGAATACAGCCGATTGTACAGCCATGTGGGTAACGTTAATAAAATCCCCCTGCCACGCACTAAGTTAGTGAAGCCAACAAAACAAGCGATAACAGATGCGTGAATGCACATTTGTTCCGGCCTAGCGCGCGAATAATAGGGAAATGCTGCCCTCAATAGTTAGCCAAGATAATGCTCATACATTGAAGCAATTTTGATAATTTACTATCTACATGTTGGATCGATTACTTGAATTGCTGGCAAAATCTATGACAATTAAAATTAAGTAATCCTAAAAAATCACTTGACATTTTTTTACAGCTGAATGATCTTAAGTAATGAGGCAAATAACCAATCATTTTAGACTTTGGATATGGAAATTAATATGTCAATTCAAGCCGCGGGGGCATTTCTTATTTTGGTTGCGATGTTTATAGCGTTGTGGTCGAGGGAAGAAGACGATTACAGGGAAAGGCGGACATCTAGAAATTCAATAATCGTTGCGCTTATTTTATTAGCGGTAGCAGCTGTTGACCTGCTTCTTTGGCTGTTTGATGAGCAAACATTTACTAGCTATATTCAGGGCCAACTAGGTTACTTTAGTGGCTTCGTTCTTATGTGGTGTGTCTTTGGGGTGTACTGGAAAAAGAGAGGCTTAAAGGAAGCCACTGAAGTACTTATCGGAATCCTTATGGGGCATTTCTGGTGGAGCTAATAATAGCCTCCAAGGTTAATACGCTAACGCAGGAGCTGGGCGCATTACAAAAATAAGAAAATACGCATTTGTCGTCATTCTATCGGCTATGTCACTTAGCGCATTTGCTGCAGAGAAGGTTTACTTCGCTGGTCTATCTTTTATTGGTGATGATAAAGATATGTCCTCCGCTGCGCCCTATGCCGCCTCAATCATCAGAAACAATGAAGCCTTGGCCGATTACAACAAGCGTCTAGGAGAGGCTTTAATTGGAATAGAAGATGACTCAGTAGCCTATGAGCTTGGGCTAGGTAACTCCAAGTCCGGTAATGCTTTAGCTCTCTCGTTAGCGATCACTGAGGAACAATTTCAGGCAGAAAATACGGGTAGTGGCTACTACGCCGTGAAAGCTTCTACTTTTGGTCAGATTGTGCTGTTTGATTTTACGGAAAAAAGAATTATCAGTACTATTCCTTTTATCACCAGCTACACAGATAGCCCCAAGAAGATTGATGACGATTATAGAAGCGGAATCTACAAGACTGTCTATTCCGATCAGTCTAAAACGATTAATCTAATCAACGTATTTATTTCTAGACTCGCGGACGTTAACTTTGAGAAGCCGTTTAATAGCTGGAATATTAAGTTAAGAAGTGTGTCATACACATCGAATGCGGAGAAGGCGCTTGCGAAATATGGCGTAGATAAGGATTTTTTTGATGTAAGGGTGGCTAGTCAATTTTCATCAGCGATGTCCAAAAGGCTTGGTGTTCCAGTACTTCCATTTACAAAGGGCCAGGCGATTGGGGGGGCTATGGCAATGCGATTTGAAAATGCAGACGCTGTGGAGTTAGAACTTCCGCCTGCAGACTACTACGTCGATTTAAAGCTACTCGGCTTTAATCAGAAGATTTTGAAAGAAACAACAAATATGATTTATCCATCCTTTATATCGGGCTTGCGTGTGTCAATTGGTGATGTGAATTTCAACGAGCTCCTTTTTAGTGAAAAGGCGCAGTCTGGTCTTGTATTAAGCCTTTCTAAGAAACTTGAGGTCAACGAGTGGAATGAATTCAAGAACTCATTAACCGTGCTATCTGATCAGTTTTGCTCCCAGCTCGCCAAGCCAGAAAAGAGTTGGTTTAAAGAAAAAATGTTCTCTAAAAAGTCGTTTAAAAAGTTTAAAAAAAGTACCAAAAAGTTAGAAAAAGAAGTATTTGATAATCTGAGGTAAAAGGCATGAATCTAAAAAAGCTAATGTTAGTTGTCATCACCTCTGCGGGTGTTATGTTGCCACTGCAGGGATATTCAGACACTATCACTGGGGCTCAAAATAAAGAACTAAAGTCTAAGTGTAAGGACGGGCGGCCGAGAAAAGTTAGTGAGTTTAACGAGGTCCTCGCACAAGCGAAGTCTAATGCACTAAGGTCTTGGGCCGCAGGAAAGTCGGTAGCTATATCGAATATTTTTAACGACAACGAGGAGAAAATTTTAGCGAACTTAGATGAGTATTTTCTTAATGCTCAGGTTGATCAAAGATGCAAAGGGAAATCGTTTAAGTTAAAGGTCAAAGGACTGGTTGATGTAAACAAAATCAGCCGTCTAGGCAAGTCCGAGATGACGGGCCCTAGGTCTCGAATTACTGCAGTTTTTTTAGCGAGAAAAGCCGACACCGTTAAGTCATATGATGTTAAAAGGACTTCCATAGAGGCAAG
>TARA_B110000967_G_scaffold210085_1_pt1 | contig 24935 bp, 13 predicted proteins | sample TARA_B110000967 | Tara Oceans TARA_B110000967 (sample SAMEA4397903) | marine metagenome | biome: Polar Biome; feature: [DCM] deep chlorophyll maximum layer (ENVO:01000326); material: water (ENVO:00002006), including particulate matter (ENVO:01000060) such as... | depth 35 m
GTACCATTTTGAATTCTTATTTGCTTTGATTTATTTTCTATGCATACTTGTAATTTTTTTTCAGCACTTAAAAAGCGATTAATGAGGAACTCTTTTTAATTTTGTATTCCATTTTCTACAAGTTTCTATTAGTTTTTAATTGCTTTTATTGGGATACGAGCTTTCTGCATGGCTTCATGAAAATTTTATCGTTTTAATTTGTGTTTTTTTCCATGAAGGTTTAATGCGAACGCTCCATTATCTTTTGTAGTTTTAAAAATAACCAGCCATCGTTGAGTGTCTCAATAGAATAATTTAAGACGAGTATTTTGTATATTCAAAAATGAATGTTAACTTGCCCATAAAAAGACTCCATTTGCATTTAAAAAAAAATAGTATAAAAATATCTTTAGCAATCATACTTTTTTTGTGTCTTTTCTTATTTTTAGCGACTACTTCAGTATCTAAAAATATAGAGCTCGTAAAGAAGCCACCTATTCAAACAGCGTTAACAGAGAAACCTCCCTTTTTAATAGAGCAATATCCTGAAAAGGATACAAAAACAGTGCACCATAAAATGGACTCATTATTAAAACGTATTAATAAAAGGCATGATTTTAATGGGGCTATATTAATTGCGAAAAACGAAAAAATAGTGTATTCCAATCAGATAGGAATTGCAGATTTCAAAAAGAAAGCGCCCCTGCATAAAGAATCTATATTTCAATTAGCTTCCGTAAGCAAACAGTTTACCGCAGCAGCTATCATGCTATTGACTGAAAGAGATAAAATTAAGCTTACCGATACTGTAAACGTTTATTTTCCAGATTTTCCTTATAAGAATGTGACGATTAAAAATCTTTTGAACCATACTTCTGGATTGCCGAAATATTTTTGGGTAGCAGAGCATAAATGGAATCAAGAAAAAGCGCCTATCAATAGTGAAATGATGGAATTACTGGAAACAAGTAATGTGCAACGTTTCTTTAAACCAGGGCGTAATTTTGATTATTCGAACACCGGCTATCTTGTGCTGGCTTCTATTGTTGAAAAAGTTTCTGGTATTTCTTTTAGTGCTTTCTTAAAAAGTAACATTTTTGAGCCGCTTCAGATGAAAAATTCTTATGTCTATAGTTTTGAAAACGATAGTGTTAGAAAGAATCAATTAAATGGATATCGATTGCACAGAGGGTGGAGGCACATTAAAATTCGTGGCTCCGTAAATGACGCAATTGTTGGTGATAAAAATGTATATACCACAGCAGAAGATCTGTATAGGTGGACACAAGGATTAAACACAGGAAGACTGCTTACAAAAGAATCATTAGAGCTCATGTATTCAAAAGGAGAAACAGTGTACGGAAGAGAAGTACCCTACGGTTTTGGTTTTCGAATTGATACGAAAGGACAAAAAAGCATCTATCATCATGGCAAATGGAATGGCTTTAGTACCGGACTTACAAAATATTTGGAAGATGATTTGGTTGTTATCGTTTTAGAGCATACCAGTTATAGAGGGATGCAATCACTTAAAAAAAAAATAAGGAAAATTGTTACTGAAAATTTTAGATCTTGATTTTGTTATACTACATAAAGGTTGTTATTCTTTTGCATTAATGTCTTCAACTTTTAAAGCGGGATACGAATTTTGATTTATTAAGATGATACTTGCCTTAAAAAATAAAACCATAAATTACCATTCACTTGCAGCTGCGTTAGGATTTAAATTTCTCAACAAATTTTTAGTTGAGGTACGTTTTTGTAAAATAGAATTTTAGCAGTTTCTTATTTTGGGGTTTAACATCTTAAATAATGAGCTGCTTATTATTTTATGAAAACTTCAATTATATTCTTTAAAGAACTTAAGAGACTGCTTTTTTATTTAGCTATTTTACTAAAGGGTAAAGTAAAGCACAAAAAAAATCGCCTAAATTATTTAGACGATTTTTTTATACTTTAATTTTCTACCAGAATAAACAATACAAAACAATAAGTAAGATGCAAATTACGATTGAACCCATATTAAATAATGGTGATGTTTTAAATAAGTCTTTCGTAATCTTAATTCCTTTAGGGTCATCTGCTCCTTTATTCTGTAAATGGCTCAATACCATAATAATTAGCATTGTTAAAACTGCAGTGATTCCCATTTGATGCATCCAAGGCTCTAATCCTGTAATTGGAATAAATTTAAGAGATAAGGCAATTGGAAATGATAAAACTGCTCCCCAAATTGCAGCATTGTTGGTGGTTTTCTTCCAAAATAAACCTAATATAAATATCGCTAAAATACCAGGACTTACCATACCTGTAAACTCTTGTATGTATTGAAATACCTGATCTAACCCATCTAACATCGGAGCAACAATCACTGCGATCACTAAAGCAACTGCGCCAGAAATACGACCTACATTTACAGTCGTTTTATCGTCTGCATCTTTGTTGATGTATTGCTTATAAATATCCATCGTAAAGATGGTAGAAGTTGAGTTTAACATAGACGCTAAAGAAGAAACGATGGCCGCAGCTAAAGCAGCAAAAGCAACACCTTTAAGACCTGTTGGTAAAAATTGCAACAGCCAAGGGTATGCTTTATCTGATTGCCCTGCTGTAGGGATATTTAACATGCCGGCTTCTCCTAAATTAGCCATAATTGAGGGGTCATTTACCATTACATAAGCGGCAATACCGGGAACAACAACGATTAAAGGAATAATTAACTTTAAAAACGCCGCTAATAAGATCCCTTTTTGAGATTCTTTTAAAGATTTTGCGGCCAAAGTTCTTTGAATAATATATTGATTGAAACCCCAATAATACAAGTTTGCAACCCATAAACCACCTACTAAAACCCAAATACCTGGCAAGTTTATATAATTATCATTGGTATCTTCAAGTATCATATGAAACTTCTCTGGAGCAGCTTCCCAAACTTTAGAAAAACCAGCCAACACTCCTTCTCCACCAGAAACGGTATTTAAAGCTAGGTAGGTAGTGATTAAACCTCCAAAAACTAAAAATACGACCTGAATTACATCGGTCCAAGCAACCGCAGACAAACCACCATATAATGAGTATGCTGCCGCAAAAAGTGCAAGACCAATAATGGCATATACCATATCAACACCCATAATCGTTTCAATGGCCAATCCACCTAAAAATAATACAGAAGTAAGATTTACAAAAACATAAAGTGACAACCAAAAAACAGCTAAAATCGTTTTAAGATTTGTAGAAAAACGTTTTTCAACAAATTCAGGAATCGTATACAATCCTTTTTCAATAAAAATAGGTAAGAAATACTTACCAACAATTAAAAGCGTTAAGGCTGCCATCCATTCATAAGAAGCAATGGCAATACCGAGAGCAAAACCAGAACCCGACATTCCAATAAATTGTTCTGCAGAAATATTTGCTGCAATTAAAGAAGTACCAATGGCCCACCAAGGGAGAGATTTACTTGCTAAAAAGTAATCTTCTGCATTTTTCTGGTGTCCCTTTTTATCACGAGAAACCCATAAACCTACTCCTAAAATTAAAATGGCGTACGCAATGAAGACGACATAGTCCCACATTTCAAATCCTGCTTTCATAAATTACTGTTTTTGTGTTGAGTTCATTATTTATTAATTTTTACAAGGATAGTAAATTTAATAAGTATAAACTTAAAAAAGAGGGATATATTGGTCAGAAATAGTTCATAAACAGATTGGAATATTTTATTAGATCAAATAGGTGGCCCAAATCATGTTGGTAAACTATGTTTTGCGCCAGTAAATGGAAATACGATTAAAGATAAATTAACTTTTACCAATTCATTTTACTATATTGGTCCCTTTTCGAAATTTATAAGACTTGGTGCAAAAAGAATTAGTAGTGCTAAAAGTTCAAATAGTATAATTTCTAAAGCTTTTAAAAATATAGATAATAGTATTATAATTAGTACTATCAATAGTAGTGATGTGCTTTTAGAGTGCTCTATTACTAGGAATTCTAAAACATCAAAATTAAATTCGAAACTACATTCAATATAAACAATAGTATTAAATTAATTTATGCCTTATGACTAAAAAGCTGACCATTATTGCATTTGTAGTATCACTTGGAGGATTCCTTTTTGGTTTTGATGCAGGTATTATATCTGGTGTAATGTCTTACGCCAGTCCTGAATTTGATTTAAACGATATTCAGTCAGGTTGGGTTGTAAGTGCTCCAACATTTGCAGCAATGTTTGCGATGTTGATTTCAGGAAGATTAAGTGATATTCTTGGCAGAAAAAAAACCCTCATTTTTGTAGCTTTTTTATATGCTATTTCGGCTGTTTTATCGGCAGTAGCCGGGTCTTATGAAATGCTTTATATCGCAAGAATTATTGGAGGTGTTGCTTTTGGTGCAGCGTTGATTATAGCGCCAATTTATATCGCAGAAATTTCTACAGCAGAAAATAGAGGAAAACTAGTTTCGTTGCAACAGCTAAATATCGTCTTTGGTTTTTTTGCAGCTTTTTTAAGTAATTATTTTTTTAACAAATATAATACAATAGAAAGTACATTTTTAACGGATGAAAATGTTTGGAGATGGATGCTAGGGGTCGAGCTAATTCCTGCTTTATGTTATTTTGTTCTCTTGTTTTTTATTCCTAAAAGTCCGCGTTGGTTGTATTTAAAAGAAAATTATGAAGAAGCCAAGAAAGTTTTAAATCAGATTCATGATCATAAAAGAGGTGGTGAAGAGATTGCTTCGATTGAAAAAAATATAGATGCGGGTAAAAATAAATCCACAGTAAAGATTAAAGATTTATTAAAGCCATCTTTGCGTTTTATTATAGTTATTGGTCTGGTTATAGGGGTGCTTCAACAAATTACCGGTATAAACGCTGTGTATTTTTATGCAACATCTATATTTGAGCAGACAGGAATTGGCACAGATGCTGCTTTTTCTTCAGGAGTTTTATTGAGTACAATTTCAGTTATTTTTACTTTTGTGGCGATCTATTTAATTGACAGAATGGGTAGAAGGCCTTTGTTACTGTTCGGCACCGCTGGTATTGCAATTAGTTTATTATTGTGTGCATATGGCTTTAACCAAGCAACCTATCAATTAACAACGGAAGAAATTAATCAATTAGAATTTGCTGAATCTCAGAAATTATTGCCTTTTGCAGATAAATTATATGACAGTGATGTGACCTTTAAAAATGATCTAAAAGCTGCTTTAGGAAATAAAATTTACAGTAAAAATGATGGTGCTATTTTAGAGGTAGCAACCACTATTAATGCCAATTTAATATTAGCAGGTATTTTAGGTTTTATAGCGTGTTTTGCATTTTCATTAGGACCTGTAATGTGGGTGTTGCTCTCTGAATTGTATCCAATAAAATATAGAGGTTTGGCAATCGGTGCTATTGGGTTTGTAAACTCTTTTGTGAGTTGGTTTGTACAGCAAATTTTCCCGTGGGAATTATCTAATTTAGGGAGTGCATTAAGCTTTTTCATATTTGGATCTGTCGCTTTGGTTGGCTTTTTTGTTCTTTTAAAAATATTACCAGAAACCAAAGGAAAATCTTTAGAAGAATTAGAAATGGAATTAACGTCAAAATAACGCCTTGTTTTATCAGTGTAAACACTTACAATTAGTTTGATAGATTACATAGGGTTGTTTTACGTTTTGATATTTAGCATCATCAGCAATGCTCATTTATTCAGATTTGATAACATGCATGCTTCAAAAATCAAAACGGTTGGTAATTTTACCATAACAGGCACAAATACCTATTTCGTTTATCAGGTATAAATGTACCACGTCTGTAAAATGTGCAGCATAAAAATCATGCTCATCAGCGTCAATAAACTTGCTTAATTCTATTAGTTTTCCTTTTAATGTTTTATGAACCATATCTTAACAATTGATCTATAAAAGTGCATTGTGATTTGTAAATAGATGCATTTCTTTGGCTTTAAACAATAGAATTACCCAATTCTCAGAGGGTGATCAAGAGGAGATTTTGAAAACTTGGTTTTTCATTAAATTAAAAATAAGGTTTTTTTTCGCTCAATATCTCGGGCCCCTAGTTCAAGATAGTTCATTGCTGAAAACAAAGCGTATAGTAACTATAGCCAAAGATTTAGGATTTATTTAATGTCAATTTTTGTTTTGTGGAGGACTTTCGAGTGTTATAAAGACATGCTTTGACAAGTTGAAAAAGACATTTTGAGTTTTAATTTTTTTATGAATTTGTGAAATTATATTGGTACAAACCTTAAAGCACCTTAATTTTACATTTAAAATAAAATGATATATTTTAGCTTCAAGGAAATATAATTAAAAACAGTTTATTATATTGTAGTCTAAAGTTTATAATCGGTTGGGAATCAATAAGTTTTTAAATAAACTTGGAAACAGAAAAAAATATAAATAAACTTTTTGCTCTAAATTTAGTAACAAAACAATTTTATAAGTGATAAAAAAAGTAGCATTTTTGATAAATAGTAAATCATTTAAGAATTTTAAAAAAGCAAAATTATGTTTGTTTTTTATACTTTTCTTGGTGATTAACAACTTTACTTTTTGTCAATTAAACAATCAACTTGGTGCACCTTTTATTAAAAATTTTACAGAAGAAGAAATAAAAAATAATTTAACTATTTATGATATTTCTCAAAACACCAATGGCGAAATGTATTTTGCAACGCCAGCAGGGCTATTAGAATACGATGGTATTCGTTGGAAAAGTTATACCTATCAACTAGAATCAGATTTACGTTCTGTTTTTTATAAAGACGATCAACATATATATACTTCAGGTCATGGCGGATTCGGATATTGGTCAAAAAATAGCAAAGGCATTTTAGAGTATACAAGTTTGTTTTTTAAACAACCTAAAAAAGAGGCTCCGTTATTGCCCACTTTTTTTAGAATTAAAGAAATTAAAGGTAAAATTCTTTTTCAAACATTTCAGCAAATTTACATATATGATCCGATAACAAGTGCCATCGAAACTATTGATGCTTTTAGGGGGTTTAATGTTTTGTTTTCATCAAAAGGAAGAGCATTTATTCAGGATTCAGAGCTTGGTCTTTTTGAAATAAAGAATAAAGACCGCATATCAATTATTGGTAAATTAGCAAATCAATTGCATATAACAGGTGTGTTTATTCAAAGTCCGAACACATTCTTAATCGTTAGTAAGAACGAAGGTATTTGGACTTGGGAAGATGGTAAATTGGTTAAGAATGATTGGGCAGTAAATAGTCTTTTAGAAAAATACTTGGTAAATGATGTACAAGAATTTGGAAGTGATCAACTTATTATAGGTACCGTTAGAAATGGTGTATACATTGTTTCACATCAAGGAGAAGTACTTTTGCACATAGAAAAAAGTAACGGACTTATAGACAATACGGTTAGAAGGGTTTTTATAGATTTAAATAAAAACCTTTGGCTAGGGATGGATAACGGACTTAGTTATCTTCAAACAAATAGTAATACTAGTTACTTAATGGACATAGAAGGCCAGTTTGGTACTGTTTTTACTAGCCATGTAAAAGATTCAATGTTATATTTAGGAACCAATCAAGGGTTATTTGTGAAAAACATTCACGATCCTAAATCAAAGCCTGCATTAGTAGATAATAATTTAGGGCAAATATGGAAAATTAAAGAGATTGATGATCAAATTCTAGTAGGCTCTCATGAAGGCGTATTTGTTATTGAGGATCAAAAATTAGAGACGATACATTTTGAAGCTGGAGCATGGACATTTAGAAAGCACCCAAAAATTGAGGATATTTTATATGTTGGTTTTTATTCTGGCATAGGTATTTTTAAGCGTATAAATGGCAACTGGATATTTCAAAAAAAATGGGAGAAATTCGGGGAATCTTCACGTTTTATAGAATTTGATGCCTTTGGACAACTTTGGGTTGCGCACCCATCTAAAGGCTATTATCGTTTGATTTTATCTGATGATGGTTTAGATCTTAAAGAATTTGAGTTTTATGGTGTTACCAATAACTTTGTCGACGCTTTTGCGTATTTATGTAAAATAGACGGTGACTTGATTTTTTATAATCCTAATGGGTTTTTTAAGTACGACCCAATAGAGAATACTTTTATGAAGGCGAAATATTCTTCAGATATATTTAAAGGTATAAGAGGTATCAATAATATTTATCAAAGTGAAAATACCTTTTGGTATTCTACGCCAAAATCGGTAGGATATGTGACGAGAAGTATCGCTAATTTTAATAAGATTAGTGAACCTTTTTATTCAATTAGAAATAAGCATTTAAATGATTTTAATAAATTTAAAAAGTTGAATGATTCAACTTTTGGTATTGGTGTTAGAAACGGAATGGTTTTTCATAATATTAAAAAATCAGAAACCTTTAATATACCACCTTCTATTCGGTCTATTCAATTAATAAGCACTACTGATACTATTTTGGCACCAATTAATTCGAAAGATGCTCTTGAGGTTTCGTATAATGAGAACTTTATCAAGATTAGCTTAGCAGCTCCAAAAACACCTTTAGCAAATGCTAAAAAGATTCAATATAAGTTAAACGGTTTGCACAAAGACTGGTCTTCATGGGACTATAGGACTGAACTGAATTTCCCAGGCTTGTCTCATGGAAGTTATGTTTTAGAGGTTCGCTCTGAAGGTAAAAGCAAGGCGAGTTCAGAAATTATAAAAAGAGCATTTCGTATTAATCCACCTTGGTATTTAACAAACCTTGCTTATGGTCTTTATTTTCTATTATTAGTTTTGGTTAATTTTATCTATAGAATCTATTATAAACGAAACAACGAGAAACAAATGACGCTTTTAAAAGTGGCAGAGAAAGAAAAAAGGCATCGTCAAGAAGAAAAGTTTCAGTTAGATAGGCTTGAAGCAGAAAGTAAAATGTCAGTCTTAAGAGAGGATAATTTAAATTTAGAAATAAAAAAGAAAAACTCTGAATTAGCATCTTCTACGCTAAATAATATTAAAAAGAACGAACTACTTACAAGTCTAGTCGTAGATATTGAAAAGATTGACGAAAATGTATTGAATAGTTCGTTGCACTCTCCAATAAAGAAGCTCGTACAGAAAATTAATTATCACTTAATTGATAAAGATGATTGGCTCGCTTTCGAGCTTCATTTTAGAAATGCACATGCCGTTTTTTTTGATAAGCTCAGAGAAAAGCACCCGGAATTATCTTCAAATGAAATCAAATTAAGCGCTTACTTAAAGTTAAACCTATCTTCAAAAGAAATAGCTTCATTAATGAATATTTCTATAAAAAGCGTTGAGCAAGGCCGTTGGCGACTTCGAAAAAAGTTGAATTTACCTAAAGAATCTAACTTGGTAAACTACATTCAATCTTTTTAATAAAAAAATACTTTTTTTATTAAACAGCTGTAAAACAGATTTTTGCGATATTTCGTAGAGTTTTTGTAGAGGTAAAAATACGCCTTTGCTGATTTTTGTAGAGGTTCTAAAGTTGGATAAGGTTAAGAATAGTTTAAGATTTGAAATATAATTAAAATGAAGAATTTCAACAAATTTCAACTCAATCAAAATTAAGAATTGTTCTATTGGAAAACGACATTATAATTAACCAATGTTTATGTTATTTTAACCTAATTAACACTTTATTATGAAACAAAAATTACTTTTACTTCTATTACTAACTTTTCTTGTCACAAATGCGCAAGAAGTTACACACATAGATTTTGACGACAACAATCCTAATATTGTTTTTAATAGTTGGAACACTTCTTCAACTTTTGCGAAAGTCGCAAACCCATCGCAAAACACCAGCAATACATCTAATTTTGTGGGGCAATTTACAGCGGGTAGTAATAATGATATAGGTATTGGAGTTATTGATTCTCCATCAATATTTACATTACCTTTTAATATAGCGTCAAACGCTATTTTTAAAATGAAAATGTTCGCTACCGAGGAAATTGAGGTAACTTTTCATTTAGAAAATTCACCAGACTGGGGTAATAATATTGAAGTAACAACTTCTGTTGCCGCTGCTGATATAAATAAGTGGACAGAACTAACTTTTGATTTCAGTAGTTTCTCTAATATTAATATGAATAATATTGTAATTATCATTGGTGGTGCAAATACTTCTGAAGGAGATATTTATTTCTTTGATGATATTAAGGGTCCCGCCTTATACACTTCTCCTGCCAAAGAATATAGCCCTGTAAATAGTGCTACAGAAGTTGCTATAAATACAAATTTAGTAATAAGTACAAATGGTAACTTCAGAGAATTAGATGATAGCGCACTTACAGATTTAACTGCTAAAGTGGCATTAAGAATAGGGGATGTAAATGGTGCAGATGTATCTTTTGCTGCAACAATTAATGGTGATAAAAATGAGATTACCATTAATCCAACAAGCGATTTAAGCAATGCAACAACCTTTTGGTATGGCATTTTAGACAATACAATTGAGTTTGCAACAGATGAAGCCGTTATAGGAGCTGCTGCTTCTTTTACAACCAAAGCAGCGATAATAGGAGATATTAATGAAATGTTATTTGATTTTGATACGACGAATGAAAATGTAGGTTTTGAATCTTGGTCAGGCACCGGTTTTGCCAAAATTGCAAATCCAGATGCATCAGGAATTAATGTGTCAGGCAATGTAGGGCAATACACACACGCCGGTAATGATTCTGGTTTAGAGAATAGTTTGGTAGATAATGCAACGCCATTAACTCCTTTCGACTTTGCTGAAACACCATTTATCAAAGTGAAAGTGTGGGTAAATAAGCCTGTTGCAGTAATGGTTAGACTTCAAAATTATCCTGATTACGGTAATGGTGAAGAAAAAGTAATTGAAGTTACAGAAACAAATACATGGGTAGAGCTAATTTATAGTTATTCATCTGTAACAGCAGCAAATTATGATAGAGCTCAAATTTATTTTGATAGAGATCAATCAGCAGGATCCGTTGCAGGCGATGTCTATTATTTTGACGATTATTTAAAAAGCAACGTAGCACCAGAAGTTAGTACAACATTAACCCCTGCAAACGATGCTACAGAAGTTCTTCAAATTAACAATCCGATGATTACGTCCAATTTTCAATTTAGAAATTTAGACAATTCAACAATCACAGATATTTCTAGTTTTGTAGAATTAAGAGAAAATGATGCTTCAGGAGCTTTAGTGGCTATAAATGCTATTTTAAGTGATGATAATACAATGATTACGATTCTTCCATCAGGATTGCTAAATGTAAATGCAACGTATTGGTATGGTATTGTGGATAATGTCATTGAGTATAAAGAAAATGATACAGCAGTTACTGGCGTTTCAGCAACTTTTACAACGTCTGCAACAGCGCTTAATATGGTAACGTATAATGATTTTGATGGGACTTCATTAATGACAGTTTCAGAAACTATGGGAGAACCTGCGGCACCATATACAACAGTTGTTGATCCTGCAGGGGGAAGTAATATGGTTAAAAAATGGGAAAAAGGTTCCTCTTGGGGCGGCTGGGAAAGAATACATTTTCAATTAAATGCTCCTTTCGATGCAAGTAAAGGCGGTATTTTTTCATTTAGAGTGTATGCACCTGTTACAACAAATTTCATGTTTAAATTGGCAGATGCAAAAGAGGATGGTGATCAAACTTCTGTATTAGAAAAGTATGGAGAGATTTTGGTTGCAAATCAATGGCAAACATTTTATGTGGATGCTTCAGAATTAGCAACTGGTGTGAGCCTAGACCATGTTTTTATTTTCTTAGGCCCAGGGCAAGGAAATATAACGGGAACCTTTTATATAGATGATGTTAAAGGGCCTCAACTGCAAGGAACTGCATCTGTAAATGATTTAGAAGATACTGCATTTCAATTTTTTCCAAATCCTGCAAAGGATATGATTCGTTTCAAAAATTTAGATGGAAAAAAAGAAATTAAAATTTTTGATATCAATTCGAAACAAGTTCTTCATAAAATAATTGAATCGAATGAATTGTCTATTAAAAGTTTAACGCCAGGTTTTTACTTTTTAGAAATTAACGGTCAGTACAAAAAGTTAATCAAAGAATAATAGTTATGAAGCACGACGCAAGACTTCCTTGCGTTGTGTTTTTGATAAAAAATAAGCATGAAAAAACGAACGGCATTATTTTTAAAGGTATTACCATTTTTATTTTTGCTCATTACAACTTTTACTTTCGGTCAAACGGTTATCGTAAAAGGAGAAGCTGTGGATAGCTCTGGGAATCTTCTTCCGGGAGTTTCTGTATTGGTTGAAGGTACGACAAATGGAATAACAACAGATTTTGATGGGAAGTACGTCATTAATATTAGAACGCTAAACGCTACCTTAATATTTTCATATTTAGGATTTGAAACAAAAAAAATAACAGTTGGTGAACAAAAGATAATAAATGTAATTTTAAAAGAAAGTTTAGATGAATTAGGAGGAATTCAGGTTGTGGCATTTTCAAAACAAAAAAAGAATAGCGTAATCGGTTCTATTACAACTGTAAAAGTTTCAGATTTAAAACAACCAACCGCTAATTTAACAAATTCTTTAGCAGGTCAGATCTCTGGCTTAATATCATATCAAAGATCAGGAGAGCCAGGAGCAGATAATGCCGCTTTTTTTATTAGAGGTGTTACCACCTTTGGCTTTAATAATAGTCCTTTAATTTTATTAGACGGTTTACAAATTACAACAGATGATTTGGCACGTTTAGAGCCAGATAATATTGCCTCTTTCTCGGTAATGAAAGATGCAACTGCTACTTCGTTGTATGGCGCAAGGGGTGCGAACGGTGTTATTTTAGTAACCACAAAAATAGGTAAAAAAGGAAAGGCTAAAGTATCTGTACGATATGAAACTTCTATCTCTAGCCCTTCTAAAGTAAACAGCTTTTTAGGAGCTGTAGATTATATGGAATTGTACAATAGAGCAGAAAGATCAAGAGATCAGTCTGCTAATTTATTGTACTCTAAACAAAAAATTGAGGGTACAAGAAACGGGTTAGATTCCAATTTATATCCAGATGTAAATTGGCAGAATGAATTATTTAATGATTTTGCGATTAATAGCAGATTGAACGTAAATATAAATGGAGGTGGAGAAGTAGCTCAATATTATTTGTCAATTACCAGTGCAAATGAAAAAGGATTGTTAAAAGTAGATCCTTTAAATAACTTCAACAACAATATAGATATTAATAGGTCTAACTTAAGAGCTAATATCAATATCAATTTAACAAAAACGACTAAAGTAGCTGCAAAATTTTATTCTTTATTTGAGCGATATAACGGACCAATAGTAAGTGCGTCAGATATTTTTAGGCAAGTTGCGCAGGCAAATCCTGCAAACTTTCCAAAAGTTTTTGAAGCAGATGCTGCAACAGCAAACTTTAATCATACCTTGTTTGGTAACAAAGGTAATGGTGGTTTTTCTAATCCTTATGCAGAGAGTGTAAGAGGCTTTAGGGATCGTTTTGCAAATACAACATTGGCACAGTTTGAAATTAAACAAGATTTAGCCTTTGTAACAGAGGGCTTAAAATTAAGAGCAATGGCGTCTGTAAGAACGTATGTAGAAAATCAAAATGAAAGTAGTTTTACCCCTTTTTATTATGGTGCCTCTGAAGTAGAAACACCAACTGGTACTACTAATGAATTGTATCAAATTCAAGAAGGAACGGAGTTTTTAAATAACGCACCAACAGCAAATAATGGGAATAGTAATTTTTATTATGAGGCAGTTTTAGAATATAATAGAACTTTTAGTGAAAAACATGAGGTAGGTGGTTTATTAGTAAGTTACTTTCAAGAAGCTTTAAATACTACCGGAGGCGGTACGTTTTCTTCGCTACCTTCAAGAAATTTAGGTATTTCTGGGAGAACATCTTATAGTTATGATAGTCGTTATTTTGGTGAATTTAACTTTGGATATAATGGTTCAGAAAAATTTGCAGAAGAAAATAGATTTGGTTTTTTCCCTTCTATTGGTATGGGTTGGATTATTTCTAACGAACCTTTTTTTGAGAAAAATGTACCTTCTGTGAACTTGTTAAAGTTTAGATATACGTATGGTTTGGTTGGTAATGATGGGATTTCTAGTGCTAGTGATCGTTTCTTTTATTTATCTGATGTAAATTTAAATAACGGCGGCACAGGCTATACTTTTGGCACGAACTATAATAATAATTACAATGGTTTTATCATCAACAGATATGCCAACGAAAGTGTTACTTGGGAGGTTGCTACAAAATCTAATATTGGTTTAGAATTGGGTCTGTTTAATAAAGTAAATATTCAAGCAGATTACTTTACAGAAAACCGTAGAAATATTTATATGGAGCGTCAGTTTATTCCGGAAACATCGGGTTTAACAACGGTAATTTCTAGTAATATAGGCGAGGTTAAAACAAAGGGTCTCGATTTATCAATAGATTATAATCATGCTTTTAGTGGTGATTTCTATATTACTGCTAGAGGTAATTTCACTTATTCGACCAATGAAATAATAATAAATGGAGAACCTGAATTTCAAAATAAAAATTTAAGTAGAATTGGTTATGCTGTAAATCAGCAATGGGGTTATATCGCAGAAAGGTTATTTGTAGATCAAGAAGATATAAATAACTCTCCAGAACAATTCAATGGTTTTTCTTCGACAAATGCCTATTTACCCGGAGACATTAAATATAAAGATGTGAATGCTGATGGTGTGATAAACGAATTAGATCAAACTCCAATTGGTAGACCCAATGTTCCAGAAATTGTCTTTGGTTTTGGTTTCTCTGCCATGTATAAAAACTTCGATTTTTCAGTTTTTATGCAGGGTGTTGCGAGGTCATCATTTTTTATCAATCCTAATGATATATCACCCTTTGTAAATGAAAGAAATGCTTTAAGCATTATCGCAGACAATCATTGGTCTGAAGACAATCCAAATCCGAATGCTTTTTGGCCAAGATTGTCAACTTTTCAAATAGAGAATAATGAAAAACCATCTACTTGGTGGTTAAGAGATGGGGATTTTCTTCGCTTAAAAAGTGTAGAATTTGGATATACAATTCCAGAAGCAACAGGAAAAGTGTTTTCAATGGCAAAAACGAGATTGTATTTTACAGGATTAAATTTACTTCATTTTTCAAAGTTCGATTTATGGGATCCAGAAATGGCTGGAAATGGTCTAGGGTATCCACCGCAAAGAGTTATAAATTTTGGAGCACAAATAAAATTATAAAAATAAAAAATGAATTTTAAAAACAAATTTGTACTAATTTTTATAGGTAGTTTTTTACTGTTCACAAACTGTGAGGACTATTTAGATATTGTACCAGACGGAACGCAAGAGTTAAGTTTGCTTTTTAATAGAAAAGAAACGGCTTATAATGCATTGGCAAATTCGTATAGTTATTTGCCTCAAAATGATGGCACGTATGCAAGTTATGCGCTATTAAGTGATGAATTAGCAACACCGGTTCCTAAAGAGCCAGACGCTATTAGGGTTATGAAAGGGCAGCAAAATGTATCTTCTCCTTTAATGGGATATTGGTCTGGGTTTGGAGCAGCCGGTAGAGGTCAAGGTTCTTTATGGGAAGGCATTCGTAGTTGTAACACGCTAATTGATAATATAGATTTGGTAGTTGATATGGATCAGCAAGAAAAAAATCAATGGAAGGCAGAAGCAAAGTTTCTAAAGGCTTATTATCATTTCTTACTTGTAAGTAATTATGGTCCGATACCAATTATAGATATAAGTTTGCCTATTTCTGCAGCAGATACTGAAGTAAGAGTAGCAAGAAAAACAGTAGACGAATGTTTTTCGTATATTGTAGAAACGATTGATCAAGCGATCATTGATTTACCAGAAAAAGTGATTGGTAATAATGATGTAGGTAGAATAGATCAAGTAATTGCAAAGGCCATAAAGGCGAAGGTTTTACTATTTAGTGCAAGTCCTTTATTTAATGGGAATACTGAATATTATTCGAGTTTTGTGGATGCAAATGGCGAACATTTTTTCAATCAAAATTACGAAGAATCAAAGTGGGGTATTGCCGCAACCGCTGCAAAAGAAGCTTTAGATGCAGCAATTGCCCAAGGTGCTTCTATTTATTATTTTACAGGAACAGCACCACTTTTTGATACAAATAACTTTCAATTTAAACTAGTAAGAGATCAATATAATCATCGTTTTTCAATTACAGATCCTTGGAACTCTGAACTTATTTGGGGGAACTCAAATCCGGTTACAAACGGTCAATATTGGCAAATTCAATCTCCAGCACTTATGAAAGATCCTTCTTCGTCTTCAGTAGAAGCTTCATGGCAATGGTTATCACCAAGTCTAAAAATGGCAGAAACGTATTATACAAAAAACGGATTGCCTATTGATGAAGATTTGTCTTATGATTATTCAGATAGATATGGTGTTGCTAATATCGCTTTTAATCAAAGATTTTATGCACAGTTTGGTAATAGAACTGCAAAATTGAATCTGAATAGAGAAGCTCGTTTTTATGCATCATTGGGTTTTGATAGAGGTATAAATAGAACATGGGGTAGTATTTGGAATTTAAAAATGCGAAAGGCAGAAGTACACGGAAGAATCGCTAATACAGGCGACTATTTAGTAACTGGGTACGCTCTTAAAAAATTAGTACATCAGGATTCAGAAGGTGATGCGTATAATAAAGCAGTAACATATCCTTGGCCAATGGCAAGATTAAGTGAATTGTATTTAAATTATGCAGAGGCCTTAAACGAATTTAGTGGTCCATCACCAGAAGTGTATAATTCTTTAAATATTATAAGAGAAAGAGCTGGTATACCCTCTGTAGAGGACGCTTGGAGTGATGCAGCCATTGCAGCAACACCAAATAAACATACTAATCAAGACGGTTTAAGAGAAATTATTCAACAAGAAAGAATGATAGAGCTTGCTTTTGAAGGGCATCGTTATTATGACGTTAGAAGATGGAAACTAGCAGAGCAGTATTTTACAACACCAATACAAGGATGGTCTGTAGATGAAGACAGTGAGGCTAATTATTATCAAATTATGGATGTAAGTCAACGATCATTTAGTATTCCAAGAGATTATTTGCAGCCAATCAGTTTTATAGAATTATCTAGAAACCCTAATTTAGTTCAAAACCCAGGTTGGTAAAAAAAACATCATGATGAAAAAACAAATAAACAAAGTACTGCTTTTTTCAATCTTTATTTTAGCAGCAATTATTTCTTGCTCTAATGATGAAGATTTAGACATAAGTCCACCAGGAATCGTCTCTAATATCTCTGTAACTGCTACAAATGGCGGTGGCGTTATTAATTATACATTACCATTAGATGACGATATTTTGTATGTAAAAGCGGTATATACAAATTCACAAGGTGAAGAGGTTTTTAGAGTTGCTAGTAAATATAATACATCATTAGAAGTAAATGGCTTAAACCAAACAACACCTGTAAACGTAAAGTTATACGTTGTTGACGAAAGTGAAAATAGATCAAAGGTTGCAGAAATTGATTTTACGCCACTAAAATCTTTTATTTTTTTAGTGCAAGAAAGTGTATCGATTGTTCCTGATTTAGGAGGTGTTAAAATTACTTGGGATAATATCGCTTCGAAAACAGTTTTTGTGTACGTCCATATTTTAGAGGGTGCAGAAGAAACCATTAGAATATTATCATCAAACAACGCACAAGAAAATATTTTTATTCGTGGTTTACCTTCTAAAGAATTAACTTTTTCAATTAAAGTAGAAGACTTTGATGGAAACATCACAGAACTTGAAGAACAAGGAAAATATACTCCCTTATTTGAAGAGAAAATAGATAAGTCTTCATGGAGTTTGGTTTCAGGCCAATCGATAAATGGTAATGCCTATGAAGGTAGAACAGTAAACTTTTGGGATGATGTTGTAGATACTGTGGAAACTGATGCAGATAATAGCTACTTTATCGCCACGAGAGATAATAACGGAGGCAGTTTAAATTTTCCGTTGGATATTGTGATTGATTTTAATAAGAATGTTAAAATTCAAAGATTTAAAATTTGGCAAAGAGCTTATTGGTATAATGGTGGCGGAATTACATATCACTACCAAGAAGAAAATATAAAATCGTTTAATTTATACGGAAGTACAGATGGTCAAACATGGAATTTACTCGGTGAATTTGATATTGGAGATCCGAGAGATAGTGCAGGTAATATTCCTGCAACAGCTTTTCAAAAAGCAATAGAAGGTCACGACTTTAGTTTACCAAATACATCGGATGAGTTCAGATATTTAAAAATTGAAATTACGTCTAATTATGGTAGTACTTCAATTACCGTAGGTTCAGAAATTACCTTATTTGGTTTGGATAATTTGTAAAACAAAATAGAAACTTAAAATATTAATTATGAAAAAATATATTTTACTTTTTTCACTAGTATTCTCGTGCCTATTAAATGCGCAAGGGTTAAGAACTTTAGGGAAAAAAATAATCAATTCTAACGGTGATGAAGTGTTGCTAAAAGGTATTGGTCTAGGTGGTTGGATGTTGCAAGAAGGTTATATGATGAATTCTTCTGGAGCGGCAGATACACAACATAAGTTTATAGAAAAATTAAATACACTGATTGGAGAAGAAGAAACGGAAGTTTTTTATTCAAATTGGCGTAAGAATTTTGTGACAAAACAAGATATAGATTCTATTGCATCTTGGGGATATAATAGTGTACGATTGGCGATGCATTATAATTTATTTACATCACCAATAGAAAATGAACCTGTTTCAGGAGAGAATACTTGGTTAAACACGGGTTTTGAAATGGTAGATGAATTGCTAACTTGGTGTGAGGCAAATGAAATTTATTTGATTTTAGATATGCATGCAGCTCCTGGCGGACAGGGAGAAGATGCAGCTATCTCTGATTATGATGACACGAAACCTTCTTTGTGGGAGAGTGAATTGAATAAAAATAAAACAGTTGCTTTGTGGGGTAAACTTGCAGAAAGATACAAAGACAAAGAATGGATTGGAGGTTACGACTTAATCAATGAAATTAATTGGCCTTTAGAAGGGAGCGTTATTCGTGATTTATATGTAAAAATTACCAACGCTATTAGAGCACATGATGCAAGTCATATTATTTTTATTGAAGGAAACTGGTTTGCAAATGACTTTAGTGGTTTAACACCTCCTTGGGATTCAAATATAGTTTATAGTCCTCATAAATATTGGACTTATAATGACACCGCATCCATTCAATGGGTTTTAGATCTTAGGGAACAACATAACGTTCCTCTTTGGGTTGGAGAATCTGGTGAGAATTCTAATGTATGGTATACAGAAGCAATTAATCTATTTGAAGATAATAATATTGGCTGGGCTTGGTGGCCTTGGAAGAGAATTGAAACAGTAGTAAGTCCTTTTTCGATAAACTCTAATCTAAAATATGAAGCTATCATTAATTATTGGAAAGGAGAGGGGGCTAAACCTTCAGTAGAAGATGCAATAGAAGGTTTAAAACAATTAACGACAGATTTGTTAGTCGATAATAATGTGTATTTTAAAGATGTAGTCGATGCTTGTTTGAGACAGCCTCAAGATGAAACCCATATTCCTTATACAAATCATATAATACCGGGCGTTATTCACCTTTCGGATTATGATCTAGGAACCAATGGTATTGCCTACAATGATCTTGATTATGCAAATTTTGGCTTGTCAACAGGAGAATATCAACCATGGAATTCTGGATGGAAGTACAGAAACGATGGTGTAGATATTGAAAAAAATTCAGATAATACAAACAGTAATGGGTATCATATTGGTTTTATTCAAAAGTCTGAATGGTTAAAATATACCGTCAATATTGAAGAAACAGGTTTTTATAATATTAAATTCAGGTATGCAACACAGACAGCTGGCGGAAAAGTAAAGTTCTTTCTAAATGATGTTGATATTGCTGGTGACGTAAATTTAGGGAATACGGGTGGTTGGAATAATTTTGTTTTTCATAATGAAAATAATAAGTATCTGCAAGCAGGTAAACATATCTTAAAAGTTTTGGTAAACGGCAGTACTTCCTATAATATGAGTAGTATAGAGTTTCTAAAATCAACAGACGCTATTCCAGATTTTGATGTCTTAAGTTCTAGTACAAATGATGACGAAAAATCAATAAAAATTACCTTAAATCATCCTGCTAATCAAACAACATTGGCAAATAATTTGTTTGATGTAAAAGTAGATAATGAATCTAGAACGATTGAATCTGTAGCAATAGATGGGACTAACGACAGAGTAATTACGCTAAACTTAGAAGCGTATATATTTTACCAAGATGATATTAAAGTAACCTATAATGGAACTACTATTTCATCAACATACAATAATGCATTAAATATGTTTCAAGATGTACCTGTAGATAATAATATAATAACCAGATTATTATTACCAGGCAAAATAGAATCAGAAGATTTCGAAAATCAAAAAGGATTGCAATTAGAAAACACCACAGATACAGGTCTAGGAGAGAATATTGGATACACAGATGCCGAAGATTATGCAGAATATTTAATTTATATTTCTAAAGACGGAAACTACAACTTAAATGTAAGGACAGCCGCTCAATCTGATTCAGGTAAAATTGAATTTGAATTGTCTAATAAAGGGATTACTCAAAGTGTATCTATCGTAGATTTACCCGTTACTGGTGGTTGGCAATTATGGCAAACGACAACAGTTAAAACGACATTAACTGCGGGCATTTATACCTTAAGAATGAAGGTTTTAGAAAGTGGTTTTAACATGAATTGGTTCGCGTTTGAGTTTACGAGTAGTTTAAGTGTAAAGGATAGTTTAGCGGCATCTGTTAAGGTTTTTCCAAATCCTTTTTCAGACAGTTTTAATCTTAAATTAAGCAATCAGCATATTCTTAAAAGTTTAAGATTTGTAGATATCAGTGGACGATTAATCAATAAAATAAAACCAAATTTATTAACGAATGTCTATAATTTATCAAACTTAAAAGCGGGAATTTACTTTTTAATCATAGAAACTGATCAAGGCTTTTTTCAACAAAAAATAATTAAAAATTAAGGAAACTCTTTAAAATAAAATACTCAATAGAAAAGAAATACTAAATTATGAATAAAAAAAAACATCAATTTTTTTTAAGCTTTTTATGGATTGTAATGCTGTTTTTGGCTTGTGAAACCAGTCAAAAAAAAGAGGTATATGCATCAAAAGATGCTGAAATTTGGAAAGTAGATTTTTTAGATGACTTTGATACTTTTAATGCTGAAAATTGGCAAGATCAGCGCATTTGGGTAAATAACGAAACGCATTGCTATGTGCCTAATGGCGAATTTGGAACAAGAGAAGTAAGCAAGGGTTCCTTAAAGTTAAAGGTTGTAAATACAGGTAAGAAAAGTCCTTGTGATAATTTAGATAAAAATGGAAAGCAACACCCAGAAACGCAGTATGTAGCGGGGCGTATTATATCAAAAAATAAAAAAGAATTTATAAAAGGAAAATGGACAGCAAGATTAAAATTAGCCAGTAACGGAGAGGCAAGTATGTTTCCGGCTTGGTGGCTTCTTGGTGCACAAAATAACGAACCTCCAGTGCAAGAAGCGGATGAAAATATTTGCTGGCCAATAACAGGTTCTGGTGAAATAGATATTTTTGAACATCATGGAGATCATCAAAAAAACCATTTTACCGCAGGTGCAATTAAAAGTTTAGAAGCTTGTGATAAAGGAGATTGGTGGAGCTTAAGAAAAGGATTTGATGTTACTTTAAATGAATATCATACGTATTCTGTAGAATGGGAAGGTAGTGATCTTGTGTATAGAGTGGATGATAAAGAAATATATCGAAATATAGGGCAAGGTGATAAATACCCTGAAAAGATGTTTGCTATTTTAAATTTTGCTAAAATTACAGACGCACCTATGAAAGGTGAATGGGTAATGGAAGTAGATTGGGTAAAGCATGAATTTAAAATATAATTAGTTTTTAGAAAAATGATTTTAAAAAAGTATAAAATAATAGGGCTTTTACTCTTAACAGTAGCTTGTTCAGATTTAAAAATTAAAGAAGAAAGCAAAACGGGATCTATTTTGTTTGCAGAAAACTACAAGGGTCAAAAACTTGAAGTATACACCACGGCAGAAAATACGAGATTAAGACTAACCAAAACTAGTGAGCAAGTTTTTAAAAACAAGGTGCAACCTTTGGAAACAGAAATAGCAGTTTTTGTGAACCCTAAAAAGACTTTTCAAACATATTTAGGCATTGGTGGTGCCATCACGGATGCTTCTTCAGAGGTTTTTGCTACTTTAAATAATACACAACAAGAACAATTACTGCAGTCTTTATATGGTAAAGACGGTATTGGTTATAATATTATTAGAACGAGCATTCATAGCAGCGATTTTGGTTTAGGAAGTCATACGTATATTGAGGAAGGAGATGCTGATTTAAAAACATTTTCAATAGAAAAAGATAAGAAAAAAAGGATTCCTTTTATAAAAAGAGCCATTGAATTAATTAAGGACGATGTCGTTTTTTATGCAAGTCCTTGGAGTCCACCTGCTTTTATGAAAACGAATAACAATATGTTGCAAGGAGGTAAACTACTTCCAGAATTTAGACAAGCTTGGGCAAATTATTATGTAAAGTTTATTAAAGCGTATGAAAAAGAAGGGATTCCTGTTTGGGGACTAACCATACAAAATGAACCGATGGCAGTGCAAAGATGGGAATCTTGTATTTATACTTCGGATGAAGAGCGTGATTTTTTAAAAAATTATTTAGGACCTACGTTAGAACAGGAAGGTTTAGGAGATAAGAATATTGTTGTTTGGGATCATAATAGAGATTTAATTTCAGAAAGAGCAAATACAATTTTCGAAGATCCAGAAGCATCAAAATACGCTTGGGGAATCGGTTTTCATTGGTATGAAACTTGGACAGGTGGTTTGCCAAAATATGATAATCTAAAAAACATAAACGAATCTTTTCCTTCTAAAAACATGTTGTTTACAGAAGGCTGTCAAGAGGCATTTGATTCAGAAAAACTAGCGTTTTGGCCCAATGCAGAACGGTATGGAAGTTCAATGATAAATGATTTTAATAGCGGTGTTGTTGGTTGGACAGATTGGAATATTTTACTAGATGAAAGAGGTGGTCCTAACCACGTTCAAAACTTTTGTTTTGCGCCAATTCATGCAGATACAAAAACAGGCGAGCTTACGTATACCCCAACATATTATTACATTGGTCATTTTTCGAAATTTATAAAACCAGGTGCTTTACGTGTAAGCACAACTGCGAGTAGAACAACAATAGAAAGTACTTCTTTTAAAAATAAAGAGGGTAAAATGGTTACGGTAGTCATGAATAAAACAGCTACCAAAATAGCTTACAAATTAATTGTTGGCAGCAGCGAGGCTCTTTTAGAGATTGAACCGCGCGCAATGCAAACAATTATATATTAAAATTATAAAAATATAAAAAGGCACAAAGGCTGCATCTTGCAATGTATTATTACATGATACAAAAGTTTAAATTCAAATGCGAACTTCTCTCAAGTTGGTAAAACACTTAAAATAGTGAAAAAGATATTTTTTTGGCTATATACTTTTAATTCTATTACACCTATCCTGCGGTAATGATAGTGAAAGCTTATTATGAAACGATTTAAAACCATCAAATCTATCAGTAGCTGGTATAGCAGTTGGCACAGATAGTAATAATCTTCATGTAAATGTTAGCGGAGTAGCTGACTTTAAAATTACCGCTACAAATGCAGCGCTATATAAAGTTATAATTAATAATGAAGAACTGGAATTTACACAAAATACCTCCGGTTATACATTTACGAATAGTGGAACAAATGAGTGTGCAATTGCAATCATGGCGTCTAATTCTGGTGGTTATTGAAGGCTACATATACGATAAGAGTCATAGTCTCTAGTGTTGACAGGCTTCAATTAGTTTGGTCTGATGAGTTTGATGGAAACGGCACAATAGATCCTGTAAAGTGGTGCTATAAAACTGGTGGTTGAGACTGGGGGAGTAATAAGGTCCAAGCCTATAGAATTAATCAAAAAAAATGAACTTTCTAATTAGTTCTTTGGGGCAGTTGGTTTTTCCATTGTAATTATCGAATCTAGGAAATTCCTTCAGCTTTTTTATCTTTGGTGGTAGCGCATTAATTGGTTTCTTCATTGTGATAAAAATACTGCCAGAAACAAAAGGGAAGCTTTTAGAAGAATTAGAAAAACAACTGATCAGGAATTAAAATAGTCTGTGAGTTTAGAGAAGGTATATTAAAGCATTGGTTTTTTTGCTCAAAGCTAAAAACCAATGCTTACTTTTTTTCCCAGCTTCTTTTTTCGCGAATTTTTTTGTAGAGTTTAATTCCTAACATTATTAAAACGCCAAAGAGAATAATTCCGACAACTCCCCAAATCCAATTGATGGCACTTTTTACAGTCACTAAAAAAACAACAGCAAAGAGTATGATTGTAGCTACTTCGTTCCAAATGCGAAGTTGTAAAGTAGAATATTTTATGATATCTTTTTGTAATTGAGCATAAATTATTTGACAAGAATAGTGATAAAAATAAAGGGCTAAAACAAAAGCAAGTTTTACCAGCATCCAAGGCTCTGATAGATAATAAGGATTTTGATACAGCATCCAAAAAGCGGATACACTTGCTAAAACTGCTGAAGGCCAAGTAATAATATACCACAAACGTTTACTCATTAATTTGTATTGCGTTTGTAAAATTTCTTTAGCAGGATGATCTTTTTTTTCAGCTTCTACATGATAAATAAACAATCTCGGAATATAAAATAACCCAGCAAACCAGGTAACCACAAAAATGATATGCAATGCTTTTACATAAAGAAATTCCATTTATTTATAATTTAGTTTCAA
>TARA_B110000967_G_scaffold155871_1_pt1 | contig 24562 bp, 23 predicted proteins | sample TARA_B110000967 | Tara Oceans TARA_B110000967 (sample SAMEA4397903) | marine metagenome | biome: Polar Biome; feature: [DCM] deep chlorophyll maximum layer (ENVO:01000326); material: water (ENVO:00002006), including particulate matter (ENVO:01000060) such as... | depth 35 m
TTGCGGTGGATACAGTAATTCATCAAATAATTAATATACGCAATCAAGAAACAACCACATATCTATAACATAGATTTCATTAATTGTATTTCTTTTTCTTGTGTATCAATAATTTCTTTTGCTAATTTTTTAATTTTGGGATTATTAGTTCTATTATACACTTTATGAGTAGTGGTTAATGCGGTAGAATGGTGAGGTATCATTCTTCTTAACCATTGTTTATCGTCAACAAGTGATTGTTGTCGCAATAATAATATTGATACAATAATAGATAAAATAATTCCGACCGAGAAAACAACCATATTAAAATGTCCCATAGATAAATAATGAATAATCTCGTGACCCCATATCATATTTGAAGCCATTAATAACCCCCCATAAAATAGAGTGAAAGATAGGTACAAGTCAGTAAATCTATATGCTAAAATATTCATAGGATTGAATAGCACGCCGATAATCACCATTACGATAAACGTAATAAGTTGTGTTTTGTATGAGCTAGAGTTCATTTATATATAATAAAGAGATAAAAGGGGGGTGTATATTGTTTTAGATTTTCGTCGATAATATTATCAATGAAAAAACATGAAAATGAATATTTCATATCTTTTGATGTTTTATGGTTGGTTATTATTTTACATATTCATTATTGATCCAAATCCCATTAAATTACTAATGAAAATCTCATTATTACGGATTTCTTTTGCCGCTTTCTTTTCGGCCCTTGCTCTAGCAACTGTCTCTTTTTTCGCATCAACCGCTATTCTCTTGATCGCGAGTGCAGATTGCGCTTGTGCTCGTGCTGTAGCAACAGCCTGTTTCTTCGCAGCAACAGCCTCAATTTTTGCGGCTCTTTGGTCGGCTTTTAATTTACGATTGTTATATCGTCGTGTATACACTTCTTCTTGGAACATCTCGTTCATTTCGATGAGTGGTCTTGCCTTCTCTTTCCTTATACGTATATTTTGTATCTTTGTCTTAATTAAACAATCGATCGCTATCATGAGATTAAGTCCCTTTTTACGAAGATAATAATCGGTATTGATATTATCTTTGGTTTTCAGAAATAAAGATAAAGCGCATATCGGAACGCTGGATACTTCACTCCATCTGGCGGAGATGCCGGCATTCGAAACAGGATATTTTCTACGAAAGCGATCAAGCGTTGTATGTACTGAGTTATTAAAAGTGATAATTCTAGATTCAGATCGTAAATTAACCCCAGCGCCAGAGGATATAGTTGTGATTTCATGAGTAGGAAAGAGTTTAAATAGTTCTTTTCGTAAAAGCCAGCGGCGTGATCTTTGATTATAATAGAAAATCTCGTTCACAAATCCATTTAGATAGATATTCGTAAAATTCGCACTATTCAATAAAGAATAAAACGGATTTTTCTTCTCAATCGCATTTAATGTTTCTTCTGGTAAACGTTCTCTACCTCGAACCAAATAAGGGCGTTTATCAAGCATCATAGAAATGCGTGTCTCGATATCAATAAATTTAAATATTTCTCTTCTTAATTCTGCAGGAAGAAAGGGAATAAATTGCATAAACCCCCTTTTTTCATTAGTGGGAGCCAATCTATCCTTTCGCAATTCTCTCTGTATTAAGGAAATATATCTCTTGGGGGCAGTTGAAATTGTAGTCATTTTAAAATAACGTGTATTGTAATTAGTTGTTTTTGCCATTTCTATATTTTTTTTTTCAACTTTTCAGAAATAATGTTTTCATGAAATTCTAGGTTGTTTGTAGAAAAACGAAAAAAAGGATTTTAAATATTTTTTGAAGTAACATATATAAATACAATAATATAATATGATTAATGTTCGAATATATAAAACGATTAGTAATATTAACTTGTTTATATCCATTTATTGATCCGTTGTTGGCTCACCAAAAAAAGATAATAAAACAATCAAAGGAAGAATTCGCAGGATTATCAATAACACTATTCAATTTTTATAATGAAATAGTTTATGCTTGGAATACAAATTATAAATATTATTACAACAATAGTGAATTATTTCAGGAAACCTCGGATACAATAACTTATTTGTATACGCATATACATGCGTTCATGTATAATTATAAAATAGAGCCAGATGATGTATTGTGGTATAATATTAGCGTTTTAAATAATAGAATCAATATGATTAATAAAAGTATAGAATATACAATAGATGAAAAATATGAAATTTATGATAATTATAACGAAACAGTACAAGAAACCACTATGATAGAATATAACAATCTGATAAATAATATGAATAAGAATAATTTTATTTCAATATTGATAACAATAAAGCAAGATGATAAATATTTTATACAAGTAAATAATTGTACCCATTTAAATTTGAATTTAAAACCAAGTAAGGTGCGTTTTTTATCGATAGAATATGAAGACCCTTTATTAAAAGAAAAATTTGTAATAACAATAGATGAAAATATGTTATATGATAAGAATGAAATATTATCATCAGCATTTATCAAAAGATATTTAGATTATAATTCATTAGATGTAGTATACTCTCATAATTATAAAATTCATATAATGGATAATAATATTAATATGGTTACCTTAACAGAAAAAGATTATATTTTATTACACAAAGAGAATTATGAAATAATAACTAATAACTAATATAAAAGTTAAAATATATATATAGAATATAGGATCGTAGTCACGATGGAGACTGTAAGCGTTCCTTCCGTAGAGCATTTTTTGAATGATAAATGGGATTTATATTACCATTTACCACACGATAAAAATTGGGATTTGTCCGGTTATACAGTAATAATGAATAATATTGATACAGTAAATAAAGTAATTTCATTAAATAAAAGCATTCATGATAATATAATTCGAAACTGTATGTTATTTGTAATGCGGAAAGGGATTACGCCTATGTGGGAAGACCCACAAAACAGGGAAGGGGGATGTTTTTCCTATAAGATACTTAATAAATTTGTTCCAGACGTTTGGCGAAATTTATTTTGTATGTTATCAGGAGAAAGTATTTGTACAGATCGCGAAGCGAATACGCATATAAATGGAATAACAATATCACCGAAAAAGAATTTTTGTATTTTTAAAATTTGGTTTAATGTATCAAAATATCAAGATCCAAGCATAATTACAAGTATTCCAAATTTACAAACACAAGGATGTTTGTTTAAAAAACATGAACCAGAGTTTTAAAAAAATATAAAATTGAACAATTATTATTTATTAATATATCACAATAAATAATAATAGCAATAATGAAAGTAGAAGAAAGATTTATTCAATCATTAAAGGAAACAGTAGAATATTGTATAGGTAAAAATGCAGATGATAATTTTGAATTGATTGATGAAGCAAACGATAATGATATTTGGTTTCATTTAAATAATGCACCATCAACCCATATAATAGCATGTATAGATGAAACTAGAAAATATGATAAAAAACAGATGAAACAAATTATTACACAAGGAGCCGTATTATGTAAACAAAATTCGAAGAAGAAGAGTGATAAAAATGTAGAAATTATTTATGCGAAAATAAAAGATATAGAAAAAACAGATACGACGGGTACCGTAAATGTATCGAACAAAAAGATAATTATTATTTGACGTAGATAATAATTAGTAAGTATTTTTTTATTTAAGATGGGGGCAAAGAAGCGAGACATAATTTAATTTCACCAAGTGAAGCAACGTCATATTTAACAATTAATGGGAGGTCATTACCCAAAAACATTTCCAGATGGCTGCATAATGGGGTACATTTAATAAAATGGCTTAAACTTTTAAGTGAGAATTCTCCTTGAATAATAACAGAAGGATCAGCTTTTTGAATAAAATTCATATTACCTTCTGATTCAGACCTGAAAATACGTGAACTGGCGAAATTACCATCACAAGAAAAGATAAGGTCGTTACCAACAGATTTAATCTCAATACGATCGGATATTCCATTTAAATCACGAATGATTTTTTGAAAATCAGAAGTAGGTAAATTAATAACAGTAGAGTATTCAACCTCGGGAACAATTAATTCTTCCATATCAGGATCAATTAATCTCAATTTTTGACTATAACATTGTTTAATATCGCCATTATCATATTGTAAACCTAAATGGGATACAATACCTTCATGATAATCATCTTTATCGATATACATGGATAACATATCATCATTAGACATAGTAGAAATAACTTTAAATAAATGTAATGTATTCGCGCATACAATAATTTTTTCAGGTTCAATCGTATATTGTTCAAATTTATGAGATTGAAGAAATACATTTACTAAAATAGTATGAGTTTTATCGAAATTAATAATTTTAAAACCTTGTTTAGTAAAAGTAATAGTAGCATCAGTTAATATATCTTTAATCGCAGTAATCATATTACGAATTGGTTGTATTTGGACTGTTTTAATAGTTAATACATTATTTGCTTCGTTCATATTTTAATATAAGGTGTCCATTTGTTTTTATATAATATTTAATAAAAATATATTAATCGCTTGAATAAAATTATACTATTATTTAGGAATTATTATAAAAATATCTTTTAGTAATATATATATTATGACTACTCTATTGAATACACAGACATATTCTCAAATTAATACCGAGGTAACTAATTTATTAAAAACCGGTAAATTTTCTGGTGTTACTATAACGATCTATATCGATGCTGAAGGTAATATTCCAGCAACATTAAACGGTAATGCAGTAGAAAATCGTAAAATCGTAAAAATAAATTCTACAGCATCTTACAAAAACAAACAGGGCCTAACAGTAAAACCCTGTGTTGATGTTCAATTTACTGATAATGAAATGTTTAAATCGGTAGATGATGACGATACCTATTATTATAAAATCGAAGGGGTAGGAATCGTAAAGCGCTTTGGTTAAATTAAATAATTATTATATTATATTAATAATAATTATTTAGATAAATTGTATTTTATTATTTACTAAATACCCTTCAACCATAGGTGGGTTATTAGTTTCAACTGCATTTTGGTAACTTTCAAAATTATAAATTTCGTTGGTATTTAAATTTAGCACATAATCTTTGTTATTATAGGTTATTTTTTGAGTTTTCCAATTCACATTTTTAACATTTAATTCATCTTTAATGTTCGCATCAACTTCTAATGAAGGATGTGATGAAAACGCATTTGTATCAACCTTACCATGCCCGTAACATACTAATTGTTCACCACTTTTAGTAGAAGTACCTGAATATAAGTTACAATCAATAGCTGATTCTTTAACGGCGTGTAAGAACTGATTGTTAATTTTTTGTTTTATACTCGCGATTTCATATAAATTTTCATCAGTAGTTACTGTGGTCTTTTTATCAATACGACTAACATCATGATTAATTAATTCATTATTATTTTTATCCGTTCTTTGCGATTCTGATAATGTAGAAACATATAAAAATACCTTTACATTTCTCATATCTGGAGGTAAATCTTGATGACTACAAATACGTCGCGCACGCCCAACAACTTGTTCAACTCGAACCATGTGCCAGTAAGGTTCTACTATATGAACAAATCGGGTATTCTTTAAATTAATACCTTCTGCTCCAGATGAGGTAATCATCAATATTTTTATTATTTCCCCTAAATTGTTGTTCTCCGCTTTTTGTAATAATTTACTCGAAATGGAAACGGGTACATAATCCCAATTTCCGTTATATACATTTCTAATAATTTCCTTTTCTTCAGTACTTTCCGTACCTGTATATAAGACAAATTTGGGTTTATCAATATCATCTTCTTTTTCCATTATTTCCCACGTATCATTATTTTTTTGAATTTTGAATTCAGAAAATCCGTTAGCCAATAAAATCAAGCGAAGTATTCCTATACCTTCTATGGTTCTAAAATGACTATACAACAAATGTAATCCTTTGTTTTCTGGTGATAATAAATTTTCTAATATTAGAGTAAATTTTGGGCTATATGTATTTAAATCGCGTTTATTAAGGTATTCTTTCGTTCCATTACTATCTTCTTTATTTAATTCAGTCATCGCTCGTTCAATTCGATTTTCATATTTTATTAATTCATTATCGTCGATGGGCGATTCCGGAATTACGTCTGTATTTTCATCATTTGGTTGTTCATTATCCTTTTTTGCAGGAACTGGGTCTAATGTATTTTCATCTATTTCTTGGTTTGCTCTAACGTTAGGTGCGGGACGGTCGATATCATTAGGGAATGCGAAATTACAACAAGCGCGAGAGAATATTCGATAAGAAGAAGCCATCGAAAATAAATCATCGCCTTTTCCCATTCGTTTCGCAGTTTTTGCTTTTTTTTCTTTATCACGCTCTTGATGGCGAATTTTTTGATAAAATCCAAATTGATGATCGGACATTTCCGCTTTAATAATATGATAAATATTGCCGGTTTCCGTTTCTACATATGAAGGTAATAAATTTTCTTGGGCACTTCTGAAATAAGATGTTAATCCCAATATTCTTCGTTGGAATAATTTTAAATCTTTGGTAACACCGTCTTCTAAATTCACAAAATATTGTAAGAAATTATCTTTATCATCTGGTAAAGATTTAAACAAGGTTTCGGTAATTTTTTTTTCATCAATTTTAATATTATTCTTTTGTAATATTTTAACAACTAGTTGAATAAATTGATCATCGTTAATATTACCAGCGTTGTCTAATTTTACACCATTATATTTATCAATCGCTTCATTATCACCTCCTTTGTATGGATTATATTGTTGATTGGGACCAATACGTGATGCATATTCAATACTTTCTTCTTGACTAATCGGTTCACTTTCAAAAGATAATTTTTTGGCGGTTTTATTGTTGCCTCCTTTTATGATACGGCGTGTTCCTTTCACGACCCCGCGTTTTTTCACGTTAATAAACCCAAAAGGATTTCTCGTAATTTGGAGTTTGTTATCGCTGAAATTTACATAATCATGTGTTTTTAACTTTCCTTTATCGAGTGTTGTAAGAATTGTATTTAAATTTAATTTTTCTACTTTGTCCCATGATACAGGTATTGTCCACGATTTAATATACCCACGTAAAATATTATATAAAATTCCAATCTCATTTGGATAATTGATAATTGGTGTACCTGTTAATAAAACGATACGAGCATTTGTAGCACTCATTAAATATTCATACAAATTATAAGAAATGGATTTTTTACTTTTTATTTTATTCACAATACGACTTACAAAATTATGGGCTTCGTCGATTATAACTACTGAATTATCAAAAGGGTTTTTGCTATAATTTTCCGTTAATTTTTCCATTTTATTTCCGTTTAATCCATTATAATTAATATCAATATATTTGCTACGAATCATATGGTTCAATTGTTCATCTATTTGAGCTTGTTCTTCTGTTTCTAATGTAGTAAAATTTGTTTCCTTTTTTATATTTACCAACCAAGCACCATTATGTTTTTTTATATATTCAGTAGGAATAGAAAGTGTCTTTGCTAATATAGATAAATATTCGGGTTTTCCTTCAATTGAGATAAACTCCCAGAATTGGTTTTTTTTATATAATTGATCACCACATTTTTTCATTTCACTGAAGAAATTCATTTTTAATGAAGCGGGGGTTAATACGAATACTTGTTTATCACTTTTCATACCTTCGGCTAATGCGATGGATGAACACGTTTTACCTGATCCTAATCCATGATATAACAAAAGACCACGATATGGTGTATATAAATTCAAGTAATCACGGACTATTTTTTGATGAGTTAATAAATCAAAATCCGTATTTTGTGATTGTTTTTCACAAGATATATCATCTGTAAAATCTAATAAATTTTTTCTATAAGGTTTAAATAATTCGGTTAGTTTTTGTATCACTATTTTACGATTATTCATATAATAACTTGGGGCTTTTACAATTACTTTCTCTCTATCTGCTGGTAATCGTTCTATTACATTTTGACCATTTATCGCCACCGCTGTTAAATCTATATCTGGAACTGTAGAAATAATTGGTTGAATATTATCAATTACTTTTTCTGCTGGGGTTTCTTTTATGGCTTCTTCGTCTTTTGCTGTATCTTTATCTTCATCTTCATCTTCATCTTTCGCTGCATCATTTTTTACTGGTTCATCTATTATGGTTTCCTCTTCTGCTTCTTTTTCTTCAACTATTGGTTGTTGGATAATTATTTTTTTGGCTGTTCTTATTGGTTTATTAAACGTAGGTTGTTCTTTAGGTTGAGAAGGTTTTATAGAAGAGTCTAAAACAGATACTGATAATTGTCCTCGGATACGGTTTAATATTTCTTCTCGGTCAATATTGCTTGTTTTGCGTTTATCGACAATTTTGGTTTTTATACGTGTGACTATTTCGGTATTTTCTTGTTCCAATTCAGGATTTTCTTCCTGGTTTACTTTTTCTTCCTCATTTATATCCTTTTTAAGACCAATTCGTATTTCTTCCATTTTTTTTGGTATAGGTCTCTTTTCTAATATGTCTAAAGGTTGAAAAGGTATATTATCCATTTTATTATACTATATTGTTATAAAATATAATTAAAATTACTTTTAGATTAATTATATATTTATAAATAAATTATGGAAAATACCAGAGATTTTTATGATTACCTTGAACTTTGTAAAGACTTTGTTGTCTATATGTATAACTACATAGATGATACCGAATTTTACATATAACTATTTAGACCAAATTCACAGAAGGAATGTCGTGGGATAATGTAACAGTAATGGTCATGGTAATGGTCATGGTAGTAAAACTTCATTATTTAATATTCAACGTATGTATAGAAAAAAACTATTAACCAATAATAAAAAAAACCATTTTTTATTATTGGTTATTGGGTTTAAGTAATTTTTTATATTATCTAATCTGGTGAGAACAAAAATAAGTTATTACCATATAGGTAATATAAAAAATTGAATATACGAATTGTGAATATATAAAGACAAAATACTTTTTAATTATAATGAGCAGACTCCGACCATACACTACAAATCAAGTAACTTGGAATAGTATATTTCAAAATGCATATGATATTCCAATGAATAATAGAAATTATGATTGGGAAGAACCAGAGATCGATGAGTTCTTCAATGATTTAATATCAATATATGAAAAAGGTAAATATGTTGAAAAATTGGGTTCAATTATAAATTTAAAATATGATGGTCATAATTATATTTATGATGGACAACAAAGAATATTAACTACAATTATAATTCTTCTTTGTATATCTAATCTGTCTGAAACATTAAAACCAAAAATACAAAATCATTTAACAGTAGATACTTATTTACATGAATTAACTATTGAACAAAAAAAACTTAACGATAACGGGTTAATTATACCTAAAATTTCTTGTGTAAATCCATATGATATGAAGGCATTAACTAATATATTTAATAATAATGTTAATTCATTTATAGATTATGTTTCAAATAAAAATGATATTATATCTTTGGATGAGAATGAAACATATGTTTGTTTAAAATGTGATAAAAAAATTAAAACAAAAAGGTCTTTTATTAATCATATAGTCACAAAACACCAATATACAAAACCACCTGTAGATTCTAAATTATATACTGCTTATATACAAATATATAATCATTTTAAAATAATAAATTATAATGAAACAAAATTAAAAGACTTATATAAATTTATACTTAGTGATATTGATATACAATTTTATGATGTTACTGATCCTGAATATGCCTCCATAATGTTTGATTGGGATAATAATAGAGGTAAAGATGTTCCTAAAATAGATATAACCAAGAATAATATTTTAGTTAAAATTCCAGATGATAAAAAAATGGAGACATACGATAAATGGGAAACACTTACACATACAGATAATAAAATTTATAAAAAAGAGTATGGACAAAAAATATTTGATATAGCAATTCAAATATATAATGGAAAAATTAATAGAACTATAGAACAAAATAAATTATTTAAACCAATTATAGATAGTGATGATACATATAGAGAATTAAATATATTTTTCAAAATTGTAGAAAAATTATTTCAAATTATGAATGTAATAAGTTCACATAAATATGGAAAATTAATTAATAATTCAACCAGAATTTGTGTAAATTGGGAAGCATATATGTGGTGTATGTTACCAATATTTTATACCACAAATAGTATTAATAATGAATTAATAATTTTAATAACAAAGTGGTATTTTAGAAATATCGGATTTAAAACACGAACCTTTAATAATTTGTGTTACTCCAATAAATTAATTGAAATAACAAATATGGTGATTAACGATAATAATTATGATTATTATAAATCCATAGAAGAAAATTTAAAGGAACATAAAGATAATTTAATTAAGGAAGCTGTATATGAAAAAAATCTTTCTGAACTTACATTTAGATCAACTAATGCTACACATTTATTATTCTTTTTAGAAACGTGTATAAATACAGATATACATATAGTTCCGTTAACTTTCACACTTGAACATATTCATTGTCAAAAGGAAAAAAATAAATTAACCAATCCTGCTTTAAATGATAATATTGGTAATTTAACTTTAATTGAAGGAAAAAATAGTGAAAACGGACATAAAGGCAATTCTTCGTTGGGGGATAAACCTTATACCCAAAAAGTAGATTCATATAAAGAAAGTGCGTGCAAACTTACTCGTAATATAGCTGATGAATTTACCGATTTTAATGAAGAAACAATAAACGTAAGATGTTCTAAAATTGCGAAATTACTTAATGAATATACAAATTATTAATACACATTTGAAGTTCGGGTGAAAACTAACAATAAAAATACGATGATTAAATAAATTGGCTCGAAACAAATCGTTAAAAACGTAATTTCGTTAAAAAAGTTAGAAAATTGAATTATTTATATTTATATTTATAATTATAAATATAAATATAATAAAATGAATGAATGGTCTCATAATCAAAATCGCATGCTTTCAACCATAGAAACGCGTAATAATCCGAAAATTACCTATTATATTTGTGGGTGCTTTCCAAAACGAAAATATAAAAATAGTTCTTTTAATACTGAAACTACTCTTACTGACGATTTGTTGTATGTGATAGAGAATCCACTCAAAAAATCCACAGATTCATATGGTACTACCACGCCTGGGTCTACTTCTCCATCATCGAGTAAATCTGAAACTGATTCGTGCGATGATAACCTACCCAACGAAAGAAATATCCTTTCTCAAGTAGCAATAATAACGTCCAAGATTAAAGGTAATGTTAGATTTAGCGAGTAACATAACGTATTCAATATATGATGCTGTTATCAATTGAACACCTTTTTTCATTTTTTTTTGCGTTACCACCAATAAAGTTGAATTTTTGAACACATATATTATTCTTTGTATCGCATTCAGGGTTATCTAAAGTACAATCCATATCTGAATCACAATTTTTAAATATTACCTTTTTAGGTTTGGTACCACCGCGTTTTGTATGACGTTTATTGTATTTAATCCATTTTTTTGATTTCTTTTTCTTGCTTTTTTTCTTTTTCGAACCTCCTGGTGTTTCATACCCTTCGTCGTCATTTGTGCCAAATAAACTTTTAAAAAATCCGGGTTTTGTTTCAGCATCATTTTCATCTGATTGAATTTCATTTTCAATAGGTTTTTTTTTCTTACGATTTTCTTTGTCTTGAAGTTCAATTTGTTTTAGTTTCCATTCTTTCTTTAATAAATCGGCTCTTTCATTATCTGTAATTTGTTTTACATATTCAAGTTTATCTTTGGGATTACAAATTACAATTTCACGATGAAAAGAACCACCAGCTTCAGTATTCATAGTATCTGTTAAATATCCGTCAATTTGTAGATTACAAAGAAAATCCGCCATTTTAGCATCAGGTCCTCTATCTGTATCTCTTAAATTATTTTCATATCCAAAATTCTTTTTTAAAATATGTTGGATAGTTTCATCCGCGATTCCATATAAATATGTTTGTGTTTCTTTATCATCCATGCGAATTAATAATAAACTTTTGGTCGTTTTAAATTCATGCATAACACCATATTGATCATCTACCGCATCTGTTGGCTCATTTAAAAAATATTTAAATTTCCCTTCTAAAATATCCGTTTCTAAATTATTATATTCGTTGCTATCCCCACGAAATACGGCAGTTTCTGTAGATAGAGGAGTAAATTTAAGTTGAGTATTAAAATCAATCATATATAAATTGGAAAGATTTTATAACATGTGATATATTAAAAAACTATTCAATCCGATTAGAACGTCGATAAAAAGATATAACCATGATTTGGGGTTCGAATTAATAGCATTATATGCAAACATAAAATACAATATCGCATGAATTGGGCGTAAAAAATTCCACCATATTCGATCGCCAAACACTTCTGGACCCGTTTTTCTAAGATCATTCAAATATATATAAGAAAATCCAATAGCAGGCAACAACGCTAAATAACCCATGAATGGTAAATAATCTATATTAATATTTTTCGCAATAAAAACAAGAGAAAAACGAACACCAATACATCCAATTAAAAAAAGTAATATACGTTTATAATAATCGTCCATGTATTTTATATATAATTAGAAAAATTTTATATTTACAATATATATAAGTGATGGGACCACAAAAAAAAAGTAAAAAACTCAAGAAGCTCAATAAACGATTTCGCAAAACTCGTTCAAACAGACACAGGGGTAGCGGTATGGTAGCTTCAAGACTACGTCGTCATATCGTCAATAGAAACAACGTATATGAACACGAGACGCAAGAAGACCCAAATACTATTGACGAATATCTTGCGATTGCGATTGAAGAGGAAGCGCCGAAGGCGGTGAAACAATATTTAGTTGAAGGAGCAAATCCAAATATAATGATTATGGATGGAGACGAAGAAGTTCCGGCTATTATATATGCTGCAAGGCATATTCAAGATATTAGAATCATGGAATATTTAGTGAAAGAAGGGGCAATTATAGAACAACCTGATAATATGGGTACAACAACCTTAATCGAAGCGGCTGAATATGGTAATTTACCCGCAGTAACATTTCTATTGAAAAAACGTGCCAATATAAATGCGAAAACTCATACTGGTATACCTGCTATTTCATACGCCATATTGAATGAAGACATCCCCATGATTAAACTTATGCTTGATAAAAGGAAAGGTAAAATTGAATTTAATTATGATGTTTTTGGGAACCCCAGTGGTCTTATAGATGAGATAGAGGAAAATGCACCCCAAAATCCAGAAATAGCAAAAATATTAAAAGAATATGTTGTTAGCCAAACACTTCCAAAACATTATGAAAGACAACACAAAAGGCTAGAAGTAGGACGTAAGATGGATGCTAATAGAATGCCTGGAGATTTGACACATAAAATCATAACAGAAAATTTTGGCGGAAAACGAACAACAAAAAACAATAAATCCAATAAAAATACACGCAAAAAATAAAAATATTTTTATATAAAATTTATATCAAAATATACCTAAAAATTATTTAATGCATGTAATGCTTCTTCGCAAGATGTTTGTTCCGCTTTTTTCTTAATTTTATGAATACCTCCCCCTAAAAATACAAATATTTTATTATATTGAGACATATGTTGATGAATATCGTTGTAATTTTTAAAATCCTTGATAGAAATCGCTTGTTCGGGCTTTACGCTATGAATCGGTTGACCCAAACATAGATAAACCCCAGTTCTATATCCCACATCAGTATCGTGTTCTTCCATTTCCATATAATCAGGAGTAACCTTAAATTCTTTTTGTATCTTTACCTGTAAAATGTTCTTATAATTATCATCATTACGAATTAAATTGATCCAATCAACGTGTTTTTCAAAGACGGTTTCAACAAATTTTTGTACAATTTGAAATCCGGGACCAGTTATAAATGTATTTTCAAACCATTTATCTTCATCTTGCACCTTAATTTTATTATAATCTAAAAACATCGCACCAATAAATGATTCAAATAAACATCCCAACTTCTTCAAATTGGTTCTAATTTGCTTTCCTTCTGCGTGTTTTGATATAATTAACCATTTGTGTAATCCCATTTCATAAGCCATTCTACCGATCGATTCGTTTTTAACCAACGCGATCTTCTTTTCCGTCATAAATCCTTCATTTTCTTTTGGAAACCGTCGATATAAACAAAACTTTGTAATACATTCTAAAACTCCATCCCCCACAAATTCTAACCGTTCATTCGACTTTGTATACAAAGGTAAACAGTCGTTAGGTTGATCCACAATTACTATATTATTCGCTTCATTTTCCAAATTTGGACGTCGAATATAAGACCGGTGAATAAATGCGCGTTTATATAATTCATAATTAAAAATTGGAATATTAATACCATATCGCTTTAATATTCCTTTAATATCATCTTCAGTAATCGGAATATTTACCGGGTTATATGGGTCAAAAACATAGGTTTCAATACCATTACTATTCTTTTCAATACGAATATCATCATCCATTTTATCTTGTTATTATTACAAGAATATATTTATATGTATTCAATTTTATATTTATTTATAAAAGAATATATGAAAAACTCGATCTATTGTATAATTAAGGTATGAAAATAATTATCGATGAACGGGAAACTGCTTTATATGAAAAATGTTATTCCTTATTATTATCTCAAGAAAAAGCATTTTGTGTTGAAATAATAAAAGAAGTTTTACCTATAGGTGATGTAATTATAAAAACAGATGATAACAAAGATGTACTCGTTATCGAGCGAAAGACGTTTAATGATTTATTCGCATCCATTAAAGATGGTCGGTATGAAGAACAATCTCATCGATTATTGCATACTAGTGGTGTTCCTCCGCATTCCATTATTTATTTATTAGAAGGTATTGTATCTCAATTAGAAAAACCGAATAAAAAGTTATTATACTCCACCATAACCAGTTTACAATTTTTTAAAGGATTTTCTATACAAAGAACATCAAGTACGATGGATACCGCTGAATGGTTATTTTATATGGCTGCGAAAATAGAACGCAATTTTATAAAAGGGGTTGTACCTTATTATTTAACAGAACCTTTTCATCGTATTTTCAACGAAAAACCAGAAGACGAAGAAGACAAAGACGATAAAGGGGAAGGTACCGTTTTTAAAGTAAATCCAGATGCACAAAATTATTGTAATTTTGTGAAAAAAACAAAAAAAGACAATATTACTCGTGATAATATTGGTGAAATAATATTGTGTCAAATTCCGGGTATTAGTTCAATCACCGCGATTACCATCATGAAACATTTCAATAATTTCCCCGACTTTTTAGAAAGGTTACGTGCAAATCCTACCCAATTAAATGATATGTGTATCGAAAATAATGGGAAAAAACGAAAAATATCAAAAACGATAATAGAGAATATTCAAAAATATTTATTGGACAGTACTGATGTAACAACCTAAAAATATAAATATATTTAATAATTATGTAAAATATATTTATTCAAGTATATCACGAGGTGGTGGTAATAACCCAGGAACCGTTGGATTATAACTAACCTTGGGATTAAATAAACTGGGTTTCATCACTTTATGTCCGTCGTATTTTCCACTTTCAATCACTTGTTGAGTGTGCGTTACACCGCCCCAATTAGCATCCATAGGATTATCGCTGTGTTTAGCATTCGAAGTGGAATCGTGAATATCATCTAGAGAGGTGCGTACGCCTTGATCCTGTCCATATGGATCAATACCTGAATATAAGCTATTATCGGATGTATTTGTATGGCTAGTAGGTATAGTTTGTAACCCACCTTCTAAGTCGAATGGACTTGGTCGAGCACGGTAAACATCATTTCCTTGAGTAGTCGTTTCTTGTTGTAAAAATAAAACCGGGCAAACTATACCGTTCTTTTTCTGTACTTCTAAATAATTTATATATTCATCTAAATTATAAAAAGGCATGGGGTTAATTCCAGGCTCTAATTTTTGATTTGTATTATATAATAAAATAGTAGTACCTTTTTGAATTAATAAATCAGGACAACTATTATTCTGTTCATCTTTACCATTAGACATAGTTTCAGTAGAAATAGGTATTAAATATACCGTACAATACAATCCCGCTAAAAATGTTAATAATAAAAATATGATGAGTAAAAGTTGTGTATGTTGCATATTGTTTATATATATTTATGGGGATTTTTTATTTAGAATAATATTTAAATTCTTTTGATATAATATATGGCTTCCACCAAAAAAAACAAATTATTGAAATTAAAAAAGAAGACGCAATATAAAAAAAATGCAAAAAATGCAAAAAATAAAAGAAAGTCAAACAAACGTAGATCTTTTAAAAAAATACCAGGAAGTAAAATAAAGAAAAACCCGAAATATGATACGTATTACAAATTATTAATGCAAAATCGTAATATATTTGATAACAAAGAAACCGACACAGAACCAAAAATAAAAACAGAAAATAATAAAATAGGTATTGTTTTAATTTATGCGGATTGGTGCGGACATTGCCAAGCTTTACGTCCTGCTTGGGATAAAATGATTGAACAAATTGATGATAATAAATATGATGTAATTGAAATTAATAGCGATAATCAAGACGAAGGTATTAATAAATTAAAAAGTAAGTATCAACTAGACGATGTTCAAGTCAATGGATATCCTACTATAGGTTCTATCAAAAATAATATATTTTCGCCTTATAACAGCGATCGAAATATAGAGGAATTGATGAAATGGGCAAATGAGCTTCTGAAAAATTGAAAATTATTATAGAGATTGGTTTTATAATAATTTAAAACTATTGATATTAATAATATAATGTCTGATACCTCCAAAAAATTAAAAATCAATAAGAATGCAACAATCGTTAAATCGTTTCGTTTAATTGAGTTTAATATTTACGATGACGAACCATATGATGACGATGATGACGATGATGATGGTTCTAATAATAAATATAGCAATAATAAAAATTTTGTTATACAAATGTTTGGTATTAACGAAAAAGGGGAAACCTGTTGCTTGTATGTAAATGATTATATGCCGTTCTTTTACGTCAAAGTCGGCAAAGATTGGACAGATGGAGATAAATATGGGTTAATTAATAAATTAAAGGATAAATTACCCAAATTTTATCAAGATGCGATCGTTTCGTCTGATTATGTAGAACATAATAAACTCTATGGGTTTACCGCTGGACAAAAAGAACGATTTATTAAACTAGAATTTCAAAATATCGCTTCTATGAATAAAGTAAAAAATTTATGGTACTCCTACCATACTGGCGAAAGAACCCGACAAAATATAAAATACAAAGATCTGGAAATTGAATTGTATGAAAGCAATATCCCACCTTTACTGCGTTATTTTCATATTAACAATATAAGTCCCTCTGGATGGATTTCTTTCAAATTAAATAAGGTATTAAAATTAGATTATAAAACAACCACGTGCAATTACGAATATATTTGTTCTTTAAAAAATATCATACCCGATAACGAAAAGGAAACTATTGTTCCTTATAAAATATGTAGTTTTGATATTGAGGCAAGTAGTAGTCACGGTGATTTCCCATTACCACAAAAGGATTATAAACGGTTGGCTATGAATTTAGTCGATAGCTTCTTAAAACAACAATCATTTTTAGATGAAAGTAATACAAAAACACTTATTCAAAAGGTTATTAATACTGCATTTAAATATGCTACTTACCCAGATATTGATCGAGTTTATCCAAAACGAATCATAAGCGAAGACCAATTAAATAAAAGAATCGAAATATTATTAAATAAATCTCTTGATTTTGCGAAAAAGGCAAATACAGAAGAAGATAATTCCTACTTATTGACCATAGATGATATGTTCGCGCCAATTACCGGGAATGATGGTGGCGGAGATATCAATAATGATAATACGAATGATGGAAATAATGAAGTTGGATATACATATAAAAAATATGAAAAAAAGACCAAAGTTAAGAAAAATGCTACTATCATAGATATATTATTTGATGATAACTATACAAGAGACGAAACCGTTAATATTATTAATGAAGTTTTGACCAAATTATTTCCACAACTGGAAGGGGATAAAGTGACCTTTATTGGCTCTACATTTATGAAATATGGCGATAAAGAACCTTATCTAAACCATTGTTTAGTATTAGATACATGTGATAAGGTTGATAATATCGAAATAGTTAGTGTAACTAATGAAAAAGATCTATTATTACAATGGGCTGATTTAATTCAAAAAGAAAATCCGGATATTATTATTGGGTATAATATATTTGGATTTGATTATGAATTTATGTTTCGACGTTCGCTTGAAATGAATTGTGAAAAAGAATTTTTATTATTATCGCGTAAAATCGGGGAAGTATGTACAAAACCAAATGAAAGTAGTATATCTTTGGAGAATACCAAAATTGTATTAGCCAGCGGCGAATATGATTTACGGTATCCCAAAATATCAGGAAGGTTACAAATTGATATGTACGCCTATTTCCGACGTGACTTTAATTTATCGTCCTATAAATTAGATGACGTCGCTGGTCAATTTATTAGTGATGATATCAAACAAATTCAATTTACTCAACATGAAAAATTTGGCGATGTTACCGAATTATATAGTCAAAACTTAATGGGTTTACACGTCGGCGATTTTATTCATATTGAATTAATAGGATTTACATCTGATTATTTTGATGACGGTCGTAAATTTGTAGTTAAAGATATTATTCATAATAAAGAAGTAATTGAAAAAGAAAAGACAAAAACATATAACGTCATTATTATACAAGGCCATTATGATATTGATCAAACCAAATCTTTGAAATGGGGTATGTCCAAGGATGATGTAACCCCTCAAGATATTTTTAGATTAACCGACGGTGATTCTAAAGACCGCGCTATCGTTGCGAAATATTGTATTCAGGATTGTAACCTTGTTCATCATTTAATGAATAAAATTGATGTATTAACTGGGTATGTAGAAATGTCTCGTATTTGTAGTGTACCTATTAGTTTTCTTGTATTCCGCGGCCAAGGAATTAAATTAACCAGTTATGTAGCGAAAAAATGTCGTGAAAAAGATACTTTGATGCCTGATGTTGAAAAATCCAACGATAATAGTGGGTATGAAGGTGCTATTGTATTACCACCCAAATGTTCTATGTATATGGATAATCCGGTTGCTTGTGTTGATTATTCTTCTCTCTACCCATCTTCCATGATTAGTCAAAATTATTCTCATGATAGCAAAGTGTGGTCCAAAGAATATGATTTAGAAGGAAATCTCCAAAAAATTACTGGAGAAAAAGATAAACGGGGGCGATTTATATACGATAATTTACCAGGATTTCAATATATTGATGTTGAATTTGATACTTATAGATATATTCGTAAAAATCCGACTGCCGCTGCAGAAAAAGTAGTATGTGGAAAGAAAATTTGCCGTTGGGCACAATTACCAAATAATCAAAAGTCTATTATGCCTTCTATTTTAGAAGAATTATTAAAAGCTCGTAAAACCACACGCAAAATGATAAAAACGGAAAATGATCCTTTTATGCAAAATATTTTAGATAAACGTCAATTAGGTTATAAAGTCACCGCTAACTCTTTGTATGGTCAGTGCGGCTCAAAAACATCCACTTTCTTTGAAAAAGATGTTGCTGCATCAACTACTGCGACGGGTAGAACTATGATTATTTATGCGAAGAAAATTATTGAACAAATATATGGTAACATGATTTATAATACTATTAATTTTGGTAAGGTACGCACTCGGGCCGAATATATTTATGGGGATACTGATAGTGTATTCTTTACATTTAATCTTGAAAATCCTGATACAGGTGAAAAAATTAAAGGTCAAGATGCACTTGCTATTACGATTGAAATTGCACAAGATGCTGCACAATTATGTTCAAGTTATTTAAAACCACCTATGAATTTAGAATATGAAAAAACGTTGATGCCTTTTATTTTATTATCTAAAAAGAGATATGTTGGTATGTTGTACGAAGATGACCCCAATAAAGGTTATATGAAATGTATGGGATTGTCGTTAAAGAGACGCGATTCATGTGATTATTTAAAAGATGTTTATGGCGGCATATTGAATATTTTGATGGAGGATAATGATATACAAAAATCGATCGATTATTTGAACGAATCGTTGACGAATTTGATTGAAGGTAATGTTGGTATGGATAAATTATCGATTACAAAAGCATTACGCGGATATTATAAAAATCCGAAACAAATTGGTCATGCTGTTTTAGCAGAAAGAATTGGGAAACGCGACCCTGGTAATAAACCAAAAGCAGGGGATCGTATGAAATTTGTATTTGTTGTGAACGATAATAAAAAAGCTTTAATGGGAGATAAAATAGAAACTACCGATTATATACTTCAAATGAAACTGCAAATTGATTATACGCATTATATTACGAATCAATTGATGAAACCTTTACAACAACTTTTCGGTTTAGCGTTAGAACAAATTTGGAAATATCAAAATAAACATAGTGCTATTAAAACTTTTAAAAAAGAAATGTCTTCATTAGAAAAAGATTTTCCTGATATTGAAATATTTATGAAAAAAAAAGAAAAAATAACGTCTGCAAAAATAAAAATATTATTGTTTGATGATATTTTAAATAAAATATATAATAAACGGAATCATATTCAAACAATTACCAGCTTTTTCAAATAAATTATATAATTTATGTAATTATATCATTTTTTATATGTATGCCTATACTATACTATGATCCCTTCCATTCGAGAAATTTTATTAGATTACGAGTATAAATCAAACCAAAAAGCCAGACAAAAACAAAGGATATGGTCTAAAAAACAAACCGAGATGTTATATAATACCGGACGTCCCATCTTTTTTAAAAATATAAACCAAGAAAATATGGTAAAACCTAGGCATTTATGGTATTTATACGAGAATAAATATAGAAAAAATGTCTATTATTAATCTAGTCTAATCTGTTATTTGATAAGTCCATACGCGTTATACCTATATTCATCAAGTATGATAATGGACTATTATTAGTAACATTTTCTAATTCATTACTTAAAATATTGAATAAATTTACGTCTTGTGGTCTCGGTAGATTTTGTATATTAAATTGAAATTGAGAATTATCTAACGTATCTTCATTATGAATGATTCCTGATAATGCTTCACTATCCGCTTCTATAGATCTTAAATTATTATCCGAATTATCATAATATTCACCTATAGATGTTAAATTATTATCCGAATTATCATAATATTCACTTATATATACCGGATCAGGGATAGGATTACGCTCAAGATCAGGCATCGAATCTGAATCTGAATCTGAGTCTGGGACCGGCACCGTAACTAGCTCTGTATTTCGTATATCATGACGACATACAGGACATCTAACATTTTGTTCAAACCATCGATCTATATGCATTTTTTTAAAATAATGACCACACGCATTTATTTTCCTAATTTCATCATGTTCTTCAAAATTTTCTAAACTAATTGGACAACTATTAAATTCAGATGACCATTCTTCGCAACTATATCGAAGAATAGTAGTTGCATTTTCGATTTCTGCGGCGGTTGGGTTAACTACTACATCTTCATAAGGAAATAAAAAATGGGAATAAAAAGGATTGGGAATAATAGGCGTATCTTCTGTATATAATCTACGACTGATACTATTTCGCCTTCTATTTAATAAGATTGGTCTTCGATTTGTAAATTCTCTTCTATTTGTAGGCGTTGTTCTACGAGAAACCCGCGGAGGGACTGATGGCGGTATTGGCGTTGGTTGCATGGTTGGAGTTGTTGGTGTTGTTGGTACGGTTGGCATAGTTGGAATAATAAATGGACTTATCGGAGGAGGACTCATTTCATCATTATTAAACTCTGCTGATGGAAATTGATTTTCATTACGCATTCGGTGATTTAAATGCGCTAAACGGAAAACATTCATTTGTGTATGAAACCCCATCGTTAAGCATCTATCCATTAATTGTTGATATGTTTGTAAATTATTGTTATAATTATCACTGATAGAATGTAATAATCGTAAATACGTATTGCTTACATTAATCATTTGTTCATCATAATTATAATTATATGTTTCGTCTACCGAATTTCTTCGAGTAAACGGACTATCATCCATTTATATATTTTAATTATATAAAGATAACTTTAAACTTATATATATATATAAATTATAAATAACATGTCCATCGACAATTCAAAATATATAAACAAAGGCTTAATCGGGCTAGAAAATATAGGTAATACCTGTTTTTTAAATTCTTGTTTACAGGTATTTAAACAAATTTATAATTTAAATGATTTTCTTGATTCTGATAAATGTAAACAATTAATCAATAATGATTTACCGGATAGTATTTTATTTCATGAATGGAATGAATTAAGAAACCTAATGTGGACAGGTAATGGAGTAATTAGACCTTTTAAATTTGTAAATAAATTAAGGGAAGTAGCCTCCTTAAAAAATAGAGAATTATTTTCAGGACATTCTCAAAATGATATGCCCGAATTTTTAATGTTCTTCTTAGATTGCTTACATAACAGCATCTCTCGTTCTGTAGAAATGAAAATTTCGGGTACAGCTGTTAATATTGTTGATAATATAGCAAAAGAATGTTATTCCATGTTAAAAAATACCTATAAAAAAGAGTATTCGGAAATTATGTCTACTTTTTACGGCATTTATTATTCGGAAATTAAAAATTTAGATGAAACCATTACTCATAGTATTCGTCCTGAACATTATTTTATAATTGATTTACCTATCAGCGATCATGAAAGTAGTGCGAAAAATTTATATGATTGTTTTGATATATATTGTAAACCCGAAATATTAGAAGGCGATAATGCATGGTTTAATGAAAAAACTAATAAAAAAGAAGATATCAAAAAACAAATTAAATTTTTTAATTTTCCAAATGTTATCACTATTATTTTAAAAAGATTTAGTATTGATGGGATGCGTCGTATTAACAATATGATTGATATTCCCATCGATGAATTAGATTTAACAAAATACGTAAATGGATATAATTCTCTCTCTTATAAATATGAATTATTCGGGATTTGTAATCATAAAGGAAGTTTAAATGGGGGCCATTATACTGCATCCGTTAAAAATGTTTCCGAACAATGGGTCAATTATGATGATAATAATGTTAAAATTATAGATATTGACCATCTAATAACCCCCATGGTATACTGTTTATTTTATCGTAAAAAAATATAATTCATTATTATATATATAATAAATAATGAATAACGATTCTACTGATATTTCTAATAATCCTATTGAAACTGTAAAACCTTCTACTGATCTTTCGAATAATCCTATTGAAACTGTAAAACCTTCTACTGATCTTTCGAATAATGAAATCGCTGATGATATTGATTTAGAGAAAAAAGAATTTTCAGAATTTATTGATACTATTTTTAATAAATCCAACGTTACCGTTTTATTATGGTTTTTAGGCAGTTTTTTATTTGCTAATCTTATCTTTCGCTATTTATTCCGTTCACAAACTAATAATGTGAGTCGTTCTATTGATTCTTTATTTTTTGTATTTATTTTATTAGTTTCGATTTTTAGTTATTATGCGTTAAAAGACGGAGATGTGGTTGATTCTTTTGAATGGGTCTCCAAAGAATTATTAACATTTTTAAATAAACCTCTTTCCATTATTACGGTTTCGGTATTCTTGATTGGGTTGTATATTTCTACCTTTCTATTTAATATTCCTATGTCTTCCGGGATGAAACCTTTATCCGTATCATTTATTGAAAGCACCTCGTGGATTACCATCATTATTTTATTATTTGTTAATTTTTTCAAATTTGTTTTCGATATTTCTATTTTAGATTATTTTAAGGAAAAAAATGAAGAACCCGAAGTTGAAGCCGATGAAGATACCGATTCACCTAAAATAGACCCGGTCGGCATACAAGAAAAAGAAGTATTTAATGTATCCAATAATAAGTATACTTACCATGATGCTGAAGCTGTTTGTAAAGCATTTGATGCTGAATTAGCCACTTATAACCAAATCGAAAATGCTTATAATAATGGTGGCGAATGGTGCAATTACGGGTGGTCTCAAAATCAATTGGCTCTATTCCCTACACAAAAGGCTACTTGGAATAAATTGCAAAAAGATTCTGTTAATAGCGAAGATAATCATCGGAATGATTGCGGAAGACCTGGAATCAACGGTGGATATATTGATAATCCATATGTTAAATTTGGGGTTAATTGTTTTGGGGTTAAACCTAAACCTACAGAAGATGATTTATTAACATTACAACAAAATATTGATGAAATACGTCCTCAAACTAAGAAAGAAAAGGAACTTGAAAAGAAAATTAAACAATGGAAAGACAATAAAGATAAATATCTAAAAGTTAATTCTTATAACAAGGAATCATGGTCTAAAAATTCATAAATAATATTATATTTCATAAATACAATA
>TARA_B110000967_G_scaffold167709_1_pt1 | contig 24428 bp, 24 predicted proteins | sample TARA_B110000967 | Tara Oceans TARA_B110000967 (sample SAMEA4397903) | marine metagenome | biome: Polar Biome; feature: [DCM] deep chlorophyll maximum layer (ENVO:01000326); material: water (ENVO:00002006), including particulate matter (ENVO:01000060) such as... | depth 35 m
ATATATATAGACCGATTCTGGTGGTTTTTCCACAAAATTTGGGTATAATATGATAAGACAATTTTCATTTTTATTTTTATTGATGCGATAAAATTACATAAAATAATTGAATGTTGTATTTTTGATTTGATTAGTTTCTGCACAAACCAAATTTAAAGGGACTATTTAGCGCATTTATTACTGATGTTTTTTGTTTTTGGAGCGCAAAGTTGTGCTTCAAAAAAGAATACTAGTATAATAAACGGAATAAGCATACAGAAAAAAAGTAATGATAAAGTAATTGAAAAGAATCTTCTTTATATAGTTGATGGAAAGGTAGTTTTATCAGATTTTGTTTAGAATATTGAAACGAATCATATAGAATTGGTCATGGTTATAAAAGGGTAAAAAAAAGATTACTAAATACACGAATAAAAAATACGATGGTGTGACAATTGTTAAAATGAAAATATAATAATGAAGTTTAAAAAAAGAATTTTATATGCTGTACTTATTTTATTAGTGCTTTTTATTGCTAATATTTTTATTTCTACAGGATATTTTAGAAGCATCGAAAATATTTTTGATGGACAAATTATTACCAAAATAAATATTGCTGGCGCCGAAGATATAACGATTAGTAGAAAAGATAGTTTTGCCATTATTTCTTCTACGGTAAGAAATAAATTGTCTACGACAGAACAAGAAACTGGCGGCTTGTATTTTATCGATTTAAAAACAAATAATTACAATCCAATTCTTTTAACCAAAGACTTTAAAAAACCATTTGCGCCGCATGGAATTTCTATTTATGAGAGAGGCAGTATATATACAATTGCGGCGATCAATCATACTTTAGAAGGTGAATTTATTGAAATATTCACTTTGGTAAACAGGCAGTTAACGCATCGAAAGACATTAAAAAATGAGCAAATATTTAGCCCTAATGATCTTGTTTTATTAGATGAAAACAAATTTTATTTTACAAATGATCATAAATATAAAGGAGGAATCGGCAGGTTAACTGAAGATTATTTAGGGCTGGCAATATCGAATGTTGTCTATTTTAATGGAGAGGATTACAAGGAGGTTGCTAACGGAATTACTTATGCAAATGGAATTAATTTCGATTCAAAACGTGATTTAGTATTTGTAGCATCTCCTAGAAAATTTTTAGTAAAAGTGTATCAAAAGAATAAAAATGGAACCATAACTTTTATAGAAGATATAAATTGTAAAACAGGAGTAGATAATATTGAGTTTGATAAAAACAATAATTTATGGATTGGAGCTCATCCGAATTTAATGCATTTTGCAGCGTATGCGAAAGGAAATAGAGAAACCTCTCCTTCAGAAATTATTAAAATTAGCTACAAAGAAAAAGGCGATTATACTATTGAGCAAATTTATATGGAAGATGGCAAAAAGATGTCTGGGTCCACAGTTGCTGCTCCATTTGGTAATTTAATTTTGACAGGTAATGTTATGGATACTCATTTTCTGATTTTAAAAAGAAATACCAACTAATTTGCAGGTCAACAACTGTGAAAATAGTAGGTATCTTTCTTCTATTTAGTATGACTTCTTTTTATAAGTGGTAAGTCTTTTTAATGATTATAAATGAGATGTATACGCAACTGCATTTCAGGTTCCTAATTTTATGATGAGTTTGGTGCAGAATATTGATATAGAATTAAGTGCTTTTTTTGAGAACGTTAGCGGTCTAAAATTTATTATTTTTAAGCTTAATTTCTAAAAAAAAAGAGTCGAATTATTTTTGGAAGATACTTGTCAAATGACCACTTGACAGAGGTTTTGAGTAAAAACAGAAAGGAAAATAATAATCAGAAACAAATCAGTTTGACTAATTATCAAATAAAATATATAAAAACGGATTTTAATCCAAATTAACGATGAAGAAAATAATTTTACTTTTAACAATAATAGGAATGAGTTCTTGTAACTCTCAATACAAACGTCCATTATTAGGAGAAACGGAGTACCAGCGAGAATTAAACGCAAGTTTTAAAGACGCTACAAAATCGCCCTTAAAAAAGAAAGATTTAGAGAACTTTAAGGGATTAGACTTTTTTCCTGTTGATTCAACTTTTATTGTTTTGGCAAAATTGATAAAAATAGAGAATGCGCCTACTTTTAAAATGGCTACAACTACAGATAGAAAACCATTATATAAAAAGTACGGTATTTTAAAATTTAAACTTAAAGGAAAAGATTTTGAGTTGACAATTTATCAAAGTCAAGATGATTTGCAAGATGAAAAATACAAAGACTATTTGTTCTTGCCTTTTACAGATGGCACTTCTGGAAATGAATCTTATGGAGGAGGACGTTATATGGATGTGATGACAACTGATGAAAATTCTGAGGGAACCATTACCTTGAATTTTAATAATACTTACAATCCTTATTGTGCTTATAATGATAAATATTCTTGTCCTTTAACACCAAGAAAAAATCATTTAGATATTGAAATTAAAGCAGGAATTCAAGTCTTTGAGAAGCATTAGTTTTTTTAGTAAATTTTGCCAATATTAAAAAATGATATAAATGGTTGCCAAACTTTGTTTCTAAATACGCATTTGAGAATCCAAATAGAGAAGATATTTCAGAAAAATTGGCTATTTAGTTAGCATTATAAATAAAGAAAATAGACTCTCTATAGATGATTATAATAAGGTTACAGAGGGTTTGTCCCATAGAATTGCTTATATAAATTCTTTAAACTTTGATATTAATCCGATAGAAGCAAAATCGTTATCAATTGAAAATTTTACTCATGATAATGTTGTGCTATAACCAAATCCTATTGCTGATAAGATTAAAATTATTGCAACTAACAATGATGCTAAAGCATTTGTAATTTATAATACTTTGGGAGCAAAAATTTTAGAAAGAGTTGTGCACGAAAATAAAAATATACCCTTTAAACAATTTGTTAAAGGGATATACTTTTTAAAACTAGACAATGAAGAAAAAATAAAGTTTATAACAAATTAATTCTCTTGAACTTTATCAACTAAAAATCAATAGAAATTTCTCCTGCTAAATCTAATTCAATCGCATTTTCTAAAGCATCTAAATGAGGTTGTCTGAGCTTTAACTTTGTTCTTGCATGCGCTTTTTTATTTAGTTTTGTAAACATTTCTGCAACTTTAATGGCAGTGGGTAACAAATGATCTTCAGGAACAATTACGTCTAAAAAACCAGCTTTTATAGCGTCTTCAGAACTAAAAATTTCTGCATTGTTTACACTTCTGTTGAGGTATACTTCGGATAAACGAGATTTTGCAATTGCAATTCCTGCATTGTGCATGGTCATACCAATCATTACTTCATTTAATCCAATTTTGAAATTACCTTCTACGCCAATTCTATAATCGGATGACAATAGTAAAAATGCACCTTTGGCAATAGCATGACCATTACAAGCAATAATAATTGGTTTCTTAAAAGACAACATTCTTAAGGACAATCTAGACCCTTTTGTAACTAATTCTTTTGCAGATTCTGGTGATTTTGTCATCACTTTTAAATCAAATCCTCCAGAAAAAATACCAGAAGTTCCTGTTAAAATAACAATTTTATCATCTTGTTCTGCTTTGTCTAAACTCGCATTTAAACCTGAAACCACTTCATGAGAAATAGCATTTGCTTTTCCGTTATTGATGGTAATAATTGCGTAATTTTCTTCTGATTGATAGCTTACAAATTCGTTCATATTGTTGTTTTTTTGACTAAAATTTAAGTCTAATTAATTTCTTCTATGTTTCTGCTGATTCTTTTTCTTAAAAGTACATAGGGTAAAAACATTAATGGCATTAATATAAATATACTTAAAGAAATGTCATCAAGTTGCTTGGCAGCTGCTGATGCTCCGATAACGACGCCATTTAAAAAGAGACAAAAAGTTAATACTAGAATTGCCTTTTTGTTAAAGATTAATTTTCCGATTTTTAATGATTTCATAGGTTAGTTTTTATGATTAGCAGAAGACCGCTTTATTTTATTCTAACTACAATATAAAAAAGGAAATTTTTATACAAATTTGACTAAATACATTCCTGCAAAAACTGCTACAAAACCTACAATAAAACTTGCAATGGTATAAAACGCAAAAGAAGTGAAATCTCCCGATTTTAAAAACAAATGATTTTCATAAGCGAAAGCAGAGAATGTGGTAAAGCCGCCACAAAAGCCAGTTGCTAATAATAAGGTGTGGTTTTGACTTAAGGTTTCACTTTTTGCTGCATAGCCCAAAATAAAACCGATGAATAAACTCCCTAAAATATTGGCAACAAAAGTTCCATATGGAATTCCATTTTCTGAATTGTTTAACCATTTACCAATTACAAAACGTAAAACGCTACCAAAACCACCGCCAATAAATACAAGAATTAAATTTTTCATAATAGCTCTAAATCGTCAATATCTTTCCAGTTTTTCTTATCTACAACAATTCCTTTCTTTAAAATCATAATTCCAGGATTTGCTCTAATCATGGTTTTTAAAGTAGTCTCATCACAAAACAACACTTCAAAAGGAAGTTGAAATTCTTTCTTTGTTGCTTGAATAATATCAGAAAAAGAGGCAGAAACACCGTAAACTGTATACCCTTTTTTGATAGCTTTATCTGCAATTTTTTTAATTTCAGGGAATGCTTTGTATTCAGATTTTTCGAAACTAGACATAATGACCAACATCACTTTTTTCATTTTCAAGATCTCTGGAGCTAAATCATTTTGAGAGTTCTCGAGCATAAAATCATGCACAGGAGGTATTTCGCCATCATCTTTGTATTCCATTCCTTCTGGAATACTTTTACCAATTGCATAGGCTCTAAAATCAATAATTGGTAAATGTGCCAATACATAATAGGTAATAAATGCAGAGATTATCAAAGATGAAAATACAATTTTACCAGGTAAAAAAGTTGACTTAATTGGTTTTATAAATCGTATTTTATAATTTAAAAAGAGAATTAAGACAGTTAAAATTACATCTTTGATAAAGGTTTCCCAAGGTTTTAATTTGATGGCATCACCAAAACAACCACAATCTGTAACCTTATCATAATAGGCAGAATATCCTGTTAAAAACAAGAAAAACAAAATCATAACAACCAAACTTCGAACCGTAAATTTAGCTTTCCAACCAACTAACAAAGCAATACCTAAAACAATTTCTGAGATGACTAGAAAAATGGCAAAAGGCAATGCATAAGGAATTAAAAACTCTAGATTTAAAACTCCTTCAGAGAAGTATTCTTCAAACTTATATTGAGAGCCAATAGGATCTACTAATTTTACAAAGCCCGAAAATATAAATAAGGCTCCGACTATAATTCTTGCTAATTGGGCTAGTGTTTTCATTATTTTCTATTTGTTTTCTGCGTTTTGAACCAGTCTGTTTTTAGCTATTTCTATCGCTTAAGTAATCTTTTTTCTAATATTTTTATGCAAGCAAGTTTAGTAAGGTATTCTGCAATTTTTGTATTTCTTTTTTCTAGTTGCATTAATTTTACGTGTTCTTGATTTTTATCAGCACACGTATTAATCCTAAAGGTCTATTTTCCTTATTAAAAATTTCTATGTTTTTTGGATGACTGATTAATACTTTTTTTAAAGACTAAATTTAAATCTAAACCCCTAAATTTTCAACTTATATTTGCAAATGAATCATTGCAAACACTGCATAATTAATCATGTCTTGATAATTCGCGTCAATTCCTTCAGAAACCAAGGTTTTACCTTTGTTATTTTCAATTTGTTTCACACGTAATAATTTTTGTAAAATTAAATCTGTTAAAGAAGAAACACGCATTTCTCTCCAAACTTCACCATAATCATGATTTTTATTCAGCATTAATTCTCTGGCAATAGTACTGTGTTTGTCATATAAAATAGTTGCTTCTTCTGTTGATAGATCAGGAGTTTCTACCACTCCTTTTTCTAATTGAATCAATGCCATTATTGAATAATTGATGATGCCAATAAATTCAGATTTCTCTCCTTCGTTTACTTTTCGAACCTCATTTTCTTGGAGCTGACGAGTTCTCTGTGCTTTTATAAAAATCTGATCTGTTAATGACGGCAAACGTAAAATTCGCCATGCTGGGCCATAATCAGACATTTTTTTGATAAATAAACTTCTGCAATCTTCAATTACAGCATCATATTGTTTTGATGTATCTTGCATTTTTATAATAAAGTATTTTCGTGAAAAAAATCACAAATTGATTTTGTTTAAAGATTTTTGAACGCTGTGTAAATGTAACAAATACAATATACTTTGTCTTTATTTTTTTGCTTTTTTATATCAACTTCCATACAATTCCTTTATTTTTACACTGAATTTATTAATTAAAAATATGAATAAAATTGTTGTTTTTTGTGGCTCAAGTTTAGGTTTTAACCCTGTTTATAAAGAGGCCGCTATTGAACTCGGAACCTATTTTGTAAAGAACAATATTGGCTTGGTGTATGGAGGAGGTAAAATAGGAATGATGGGTATTCTTTCTGATACAATCCTCGATTTAGATGGCGAAGTTATCGGTGTAATTCCGAAACTTTTGGAAAAAGAAGAAGTAGTTCATGCAGGAGTAGAAGAAATGATTATTTGCAAAAAGATGAGTGAGCGCAAGGTAATTATGAGTAAATTAGTGGAGGGTTATATAACGCTTCCAGGAGGTTTTGGTACTTTAGACGAGCTTTTTGAAGCACTTACTTTAGGACAACTCCATATAGAGCAAAAGCCAATCGGACTTTTAAACGTACATGGTTTTTTTGATGCAATTTTGATTCAGCTAGATAAAATGGTAGAAGAAGGGTATATCAAACATCAAAACCTCAATTTATTAATCGTAGCAACTACTGTTGATGAATTAATGGATAAAATGAATAATTATGTAGCACCAAAAGTCACACACGTAATCAATAAAATAGTAAGGTAAATGACTATAAATTGTAAAGGAACTTTAGTGGACGTATCATCACCAAAAGTGATGGGAATCTTAAATATTACACCAGATTCTTTTTATGATGGTGGCAAATATAAAAACGAATCTGAAATTTTACAGCAGGTCGAAAAAATGCTTTTTGAGGGCGCAACTTTTATTGATGTTGGTGCTTACTCTTCTAGACCAGGAGCACAGCATATTTCTGAAGAAGAAGAATTAAAAAGAATTATTCCTGTTCTTACTTTGTTGATGAAACATTTTCCTGATATTATTATTTCTGTAGATACTTTTAGAAGTAAAGTAGCCAACGAAACAGTACAGGTTGGGGCTGCAATGATTAATGATATTTCTGGTGGAAAAATGGATAAGAAAATGTTCGAAACGGTTGCTCATTTGCAAGTTCCTTATATTGTAATGCATATGTTAGGAACGCCACAAAACATGCAGAAAAATCCTGTTTATAAAGATGTAATTCAAGAAATTATTTCTTTTTTTGCAGAACAAATTTTTAAATTACATCAACTAAAATTGAATGATGTACTTCTTGATGTTGGTTTTGGCTTCGGAAAAACAAATGTCCATAATTTTGAGATTCTAAAAAACTTATCACTTTTCAAAAATTTAGATGCACCCATTTTAGCCGGAATTTCAAGAAAATCGATGTTGTATAAAACATTAGATATTTCAGCGCAAGAAGCCTTAAACGCAACAACATCAGCCAACACAATAGCGTTGTTAAATGGCGCAAATATTTTGAGAGTGCATGATGTAAAAGAAGCAATGGAAGCTGTTAAAATTGTGGCCCAAGTTCGTTAATGACCTATGAAATGAAAGTTTCTATTAAATAAAAAAGGTTCTCTAATGAGAACCCTTTTAGTTAAAAATAGCTGTTTTTTACAAGGCTTTTAACCAAGCAGTTCTCAATATTTTTTTAGGATCACTTTCTAATAATTCTTCAATTACTAATTCCTTTACCTCTGTTGTTCCTTTCATTACTTTTCCTTCTAACTTTAAGGTTTTACCGCTTCTAATAACTTCAAAAACTAACGGAGAACCCTCTTTCCATTGCATTGATTGTCCTATCGTTGGTCTTATGTTTTTTAAATCGATTTTTTCTCCATTTACAGCTATTAAAATATCTCCTGTTTTAACACCTAAATTAGTTAATGCCGTATTCTTTCTTCCTACAAAGAAAATTTCTTCTTTACTATTTGCAGATATAAATAATTGATTTGAGCTGTCTAAAAAATAAGAAGCATCAATAGTTTTCGTTTTATTTGCGACACCAACTTTATCAAAGAGTTCTGAATAGTTTATCGGTACATTTCCTGTTAAATGATTGTCGAAAAATACAGCAACAGAAGGATATGTCATACTTACAATTTCGTCAAGAATTTCATCATCTTTAAAAGGCTTGTACTGACCGTATCTGTTAGATAAATCTTTCATCAAATTTCTAATTCCGTATACACCTTTGCTCTCTTCTCTTAAAAGAATATCTAAAGACATCCCAATTAAAGCACCTTTTTGGTAAACATTTCCATAATTTTTAGCATAATCATCTTCCAAAATATTTTTACTCATTTTAGTGAAAGACATGGTGTCGTTATATTGCAATGAACTTGCGATTTTACCTTTCATTTTATCAATAAATTGCTGTTCAGTAATAAGGTCTTGATTTACTTGAAATAGATTTGCAAAATATTCTGTGACTCCTTCATACATCCATAAATGTTTAGACATGTTTGGTTCGTTAAAATCAAAAGAATGAATTTCTTCTGAATGAACAGAAAGTGGTGTTACAATATGAAAAAACTCATGAGAAATAGTACCATTAATCATTCCTTTAGCTAGCTCTTCTTTCGAATACGTTTCTGGAAACACGACTGTTGTAGAAGATAAATGCTCTAAAGCGCCAAAACTATTCCATTTATAAATTTCTGGATCAAATAAATAAACCAAAATATTGTATTCATTTGTTGTTTTAAAACCTTCTAAAAAGTTAGTTTGTGCCAAGACCATTTTTTTTAGAGCTTCTTCCATGTCACGTGCTGCATGTTTGCTGTTTGGAGAGTATACTGCCAAAGAAACAGCTACACCACCAACAGTAAAGTTTACCGTATTTAAAGGTGCGTACATTATTGGGTTGTCCGATATTTCATCATATCTGTTTGCATAAAAAACATCTAAAGTATTGTCTTCTTTTGTGGTGTTTTTATTTATTAAGGATGATGTTTCATACAAATCTGAAGGATGCATGATTGACAGCGTGTAAGGAGATTCTTTTTTACCTTTAAAGTACCCAACAAAGCCAGGTAGATTTAAAAAGAAGTTTTTACCTTCTTCTATATTAGTTCCTGACATCACATAAATATCATGTTCTTTTTCAGAATCAAAAGTATCATCTACCCAATACGTTATTTTGTCCATTTTTTTGGCATTCTCTATTTGCCAAGAATTGGTATCTAATTTTGTAACAGTCATTTCTACTCCTTTATAATCAAAGGCTTTAAAGTCAGAGATGAATTTTCCATAATCGCTTATTGCATAGGTTCCCGGAACAATAGCAGGAATTTGATAAACAATTGTGTTTTCTTTAATCTTTTTAGGATTTACTTCAACTTGAACCTTGTCATCAACAACAGTATTTAAATTTATAGCTACTTCAATGAGCTTTTTCTTATTTGAGTTTACTTTTAAGGTTGCACAACTTCCTAGAAAGGCAATCGTGATCATTGTAATAAATATTTTTCTCATAATTTCTGTTTAATTGGTCGCAATAATAGGAGTTTCTAAAGTAATTTTAAAGTATTTAACAAAACTTTAATTTTTTTTTCTAAAGCAAAAAAAAAATAATTTTTTTAAACTAAAATTCTCGTAAATTCGCAGACTATGCAAGATACGAATACACACCAATTAACCGACTGGTTGCCAACAACAAACAAGGAAGTAAAAATTCGAGGTTGGGAAGAACTAGATGTAATTCTTTTTAGTGGAGATGCCTATGTGGATCACCCTTCATTTGGACCTGCCGTAATTGGTCGTATTTTAGAAAGTTATGGTTTGCGCGTGGCTATTGTGCCGCAGCCAAGTGTAACAGATAACTTGCAAGACTTTGAAAAGTTAGGAAAACCAAGATTGTTTTTTGGTTGCACCGGAGGCTGTATGGATCCGATGGTTTCTAATTATACCGCTAGTAAAAAAAGGCGGGATAAAGATGCGTATACGCCCAATGGCGATAAAGGTTTTAGACCTGACTATGCAACTTCTGTATATTCGAAAATATTAAAAGAAAAATTTCCTGATGTTCCTGTTTTAATTGGTGGTATTGAAGCTTCGTTAAGACGTGTAACGCATTATGATTATTGGTCTGATAAGTTATTGCCAACTATTTTAGAAACATCTAAAGCAGACATGTTGGTCTATGGAATGGGCGAACAGCCTTTGCGAGAAATTGTAGAGTTATTGCAAAAAGGCGTCCCGTTTTCTAGTTTGAAAAACATTAAACAAACCGCAGTTTTAATTGATGAAAAGAAAGAGAAAATTCCGGTTGTAAATGATTGGACAGATGTAACTATCAGTTCTCATACAGCTTGTTTAAAGGATAAAAAAACATTTGCTTCTAATTTTAAAACGATTGAACAAGAATCTAATAAATTAAAAGCAAGAAGAATTTTGCAAGAAGTAGAAGGAAGAACTTTGGTAATCAATCCGCCTTTTCCTACCATGACAGAAAAGGAAATTGATGGTTCTTTCGATTTGCCTTTTACACGTTTACCGCATCCAAAATACATCAAACGTGGACCAATACCTGCGTTTGAAATGATAAAATTCTCGATTAATATTCACCGTGGATGTTTTGGAGGTTGTAGCTTTTGTACCATTTCTGCACACCAAGGAAAATTTATTGCGAGTAGAAGTCAAGAATCTGTTTTAAAAGAAATTGATAAAGTGGCAAATATGCCAGATTTTAAAGGGTATTTATCTGACATTGGCGGACCTTCTGCGAACATGTATCAGATGAAAGGAAAAGTACAGTCTATTTGTGATAAATGTGTTGCGCCAAGTTGTATTTCACCTGTAATTTGTTCTAATTTAGATACTTCTCACAAACCTTTAACAGATTTATACCAAGCGGTAGATAATCATCCGAAGATTAAAAAATCTTTTATTGGAAGTGGAATACGACACGATATGCTAGTGCCTGAATTCAACAAAAACGCAGATCCGAAAGAGTTGGATGCGTATACAGAAGAGGTCATGACAAAACACGTTTCTGGGCGATTAAAAGTTGCTCCAGAGCATACTTCTGATCCTGTTTTAAAGTTGATGCGTAAACCATCTTTTAAATATTTTCATATGTTTAAAGAGCGTTTTGATAAAATAAACATTAAGAAGAAATTGAACTTACAATTGATCCCGTATTTTATCTCAAGTCACCCAGCAAGTGAAGTAGAAGACATGGCAAACCTGGCAGCAGAAACCAAAGATATGGGCTTTCAGTTAGAACAAGTTCAGGGTTTTACACCAACACCAATGACGGTTGCAACGGTGATTTATTATTCAGGATACCATCCGTATACTTTAAAACCAACCAAAACTCCGAAGACTAAAAAGGAGAAAGAAGATCAGCACAAGTTTTTCTTTTGGTATAAAAAAGAAAATAAAGATTGGATTAAAAATACGTTGACCAAAGTTGGTAGATCTGATTTATTGCAAGTTTTATTGCCAGAAAATAATTCTTGGAAAAAGAATAAAACCAGTCATAAGGTAGCTCAACATACTTTTGATGATGCCATTCCTTTTAATAAGAGAAAGAAGAAGGTGAGTAGAGCTCCTAAAAAGAGGCGATAGATGATTTTCGGCTAATAATCTCTTATTAAAACTTCCGTTGGAATATTTAATTTGAGATTTAAGTTTCGGACCATGTCTAAAGTTAGTTTTCTTTTTTTATTTAAAATTTCGCTAACTCTGCTCTTAAAACCTATAACTGCTGCTAAATCTTTTTGCTTTAAGCCCATTTGTTACATTCTAAACTTGATGGCTTCAATTGGGTCAGGAAAGTCAATAGGAAAAGTCTCATTTTCATATTTATTGATTAAAATGGAAAGTATCTCTAATTCATCTCCTTTTTTTGTTCGTTTTTATGGGTGATATGTTCATTTTAAATTTTGTTTGCATTAATTTTATCATACGCTGCATGGGTTCTTATAAAACGGATCCAACACAATTGATATTCTACATTAAACTTTACTATTAATCTGTAATTATTTCCTTTAATGTTAAAAACATCTCTATTATCTTCTAAAATACTTACACTTAGATATTCTTTTTTTAAATCATTTAACGATTACCAATTGGCTTTTTCTGTCTCTCTAAACCATGCTGTAAGTTGTTGCTCAGTTTCAGGATATAGGGTCCAGAAATCTATTAAAGTTCGTTTTGCAATGATTCTCAAATTAGATTTATTTTCTTCAAAAATGGTGAAATGTTACCAGTTTGGTATTTTTAACTATTTTATCTTAAACTACTAAAATTAAAATCTATTTGAAGAAAAGTAAAATTTTAAAGCTTTTACTTTTTTATGCATTGTAATTTTAAGGTTGGTAAAATTAATTTGAATGATTATTTAAATGATTGGCCAAACAAACTCCCATACTAGCACAAGCTTGCAGTAAATAACCACCAGTAGGCGCATCCCAATCTAACATTTCACCAATACAATATTGATTGAACATTTTTTTAAGTTCAAAGTTTTCAGAAATTTCGTTTAAAGTTATGCCGCCAATCGTAGAAATTGCTTCATCAATTGTTGCAGTGTTGATAATTTCTAAAGGGAATCTTTTAATATTTTCTGATAAGGACTTTGGATTTAAATAAGATTCTTTAGAGAGATTTATTTTTAGTAAATCGATTTGAGCGTTGGTTAATTTGAGTCCCTTTTTCAAAATCTGCGTCGTATTTTTAGAGTTAGATGCTTTTATTTTTGATAGAATATTTTCTAATGTTATCGAAGGTTTGAAATCAATAAAAATGGTCGCTTTTGATTTTAGGTTTAACTGCTTTCTAATTTGCGGACTTAATCCATAAATTGCGTTTCCTTCCAATCCAAACGTTGTAATAACAGCTTCTCCTTTCTGAACAATGCCATCGCAAGAAATGGTGATGTTTTTTAGCGGAGTTCCTTCATGTTTTTGAATGAAATCTGATTTCCAATCAATTTTATATCCGCAGTTAGAGGCTTGAAATGGTTTTGTTTCAATGCCTTTTTTAGAAAAAGTATCGAGCCAAGTTCCATCAGAACCTGTAATTTTCCAGCTTCCCCCGCCTAAACAAAAAACGGTGTAATCTGTTTGAATGGTTTTAGTATTGATAATTGGGTTCTTGTTGTCGTCCCAATCAGAAAAAGTTTGATTATACTCTATACGTACTCCTTTTTCTTTGAGGTTTTTTAGTATTGCATTTAATACTTCTATAGGTTTAATTCCTGCTGTTGGATAGACTCTTTTGCTGCTTCCTATATAGGTTGGGATTCCTATTTTTGCAAGCCAATTTCTAAAATCAGTATTGGTAAACTTATGTAAAGAATTCTCTAAAAAATTATCTGCTGTATATCGTTTGATAAGCTGCTCAATCGGTTCTGAATGTGTTAAGTTGAATCCGCCTTTACCCGCAACTAAAAATTTACGACCAGCTGTTTTGTTTTTTTCATAGATAGTAATTGTAAATTTTTCAGGGTCTAAGAAAGCAGCCAATAAAAAAGCTGATAGACCACCACCTATAATCGAAATTTGTTTTTTCATGAAACAAAAATAGTTTTTGTTGCTAGCTTAATCATTTTATCAATACAAGTTTTCTAGTAGCTATTTTGTTATTATTTGACAGCAACTTTGCTATATAAATTCCATTTAGAAAATTTTTAGCATTAAAAACGATAGAGGATTGTTCCTCGTGGACATCTAGAGACATTATTTTTTGACCATTTAAATTAAATATGACAATTTTATTCAGGTCAGCTGAACTTTTAAAAGAAAACGTTGTTTCAGAACTAAAAGGATTTGGATAATTTAAAAAAACGGTTTTTGGTTTCGTAAAGTTAGCAACATCTAAATTACCATCAAGTAATAATTTTATGGCTACTGGTCTATGATCAGATATGTTTTCATCATATTCTGACCAACCTCCCGGTAGATATTCTTCTATTTTAATAGTTTGAATATCAGAACTAGTATTTTTAAATTCAAAAAACAATTCATTTGTTAAAAGAATATGGTCAAGATGCGAGGGCCATGTTGGAAAGGACCATTCAGAACTATTACCATTAGCAATTTCAAGATCTGCAACTAAATAATTGTCCTGATCATCTAGAATCTTCTGAAACACATTATTTTGAGGGTCGTCTAATAAGCTATCATTTAGATCACCTAATATGATTACGTTTTCATTAAGAAAATAAGTGTCTACATATTCTTTTAACAAAGAACTAGCAAAATATCTTCTTGTTTCTTCGTCATTTGTAATGTTTAAATCCAAAATTCCGTCACCACAGCATTTAAAATGATTGTTTATTATAATAAACCTCTCATTCATAAAATTGAAATCCAATACCATTGGAGACCTTGGAAAATAACTCCAATATTCTGTAGAAGTGTATATTTCATAAATATTGTTGATGTGTATTATGTCAGGTTTGTAAATATATGCCAAACCAGCAAACCAAACAGACTCAAGATATCCATCATATGAGCTCAAACTACCAATCATTTGTTCAAAATGATTTATATTATCTACTTCCTGTAAGGCTACTATATCAGTATCTAAAGCCTCAATTATGTCTATTACATAATTTATGGTAGTCTGACCATTTTTAGGAAAATGTTCAATATTCCATGTCATTATTTCTAATGTAGTCTCCGTTCCAAATGATAAATCTTCAATAGCTTGGGCTATTAATGAAAGACAACCTACTAGTTGAAGTGTTAATATCATTATATGTTTCATATTTACTATATAATTTGAGACGTTAGCGAAATTATACTTTTTTAAGCTTAAAAGCAAACCAAACTTCCTCACAGAAACCATCGTATAACGAGTTAAAGTTGTTGCGCGAAGCTGGTTTCCATCCGTTATAAGTCATAAGAGCAGCGACATTAAACAGAGCAGAGGCTCTAGGTTGGCATGATAAAATTGGTTCTATATGAATTGGTTAATTGGCCGATTTTGTCTTTGTTGATGAAAATCCTCTAGCCAATTTAAAAGTTATACGGAACGGGAGCTGTGAAATTGACAAAAGAGAATGAAGTAATTAGAGCAGGAGGCGTAAAATACACCATTAAAGACGGTGTTATTTATAATACTAAAAGATTGCTCGCTGATGTCCAAAAAATAGTAGAGCCTGAAAAAGCAAAAACAAATTGGTAATTTACGCAGCCTGGAATGAAAAAGTAATTGAATAACTTTTTCACATCAACAATAATAAGGTTTCATCTGATGTTTTATAAACCTAAATACTTCAGACAATCTTTTAAAAATCCGCCTCAAAAGTAAAACTAATAACTTCATTGCTGGTTGGGTGTGAAAACTCAATAAATTCAGCATGTAAATGCAGTCTATTTTGTTTTTCACCATACAAATCATCACCAATAATAGGAGCGTTTAAACCATCTTTATGAGCCGCGTGCACTCTTAATTGATGGGTTCTTCCTGTAATAGGATAAAAGTGAACGCGTGTTTGGTTATTTTTTCGTTCGAGAACTTTCCAGTTTGTTTTAGCATTTTTTCCGTGGGTAAAATCAACTAATTGTCTAGGTCTGTCGTCTAGATCTAAACGTAAAGGAAGGTTTACAGTCCCATATTCTTCGGGTAAATTTCCGTCTAATAAAGCGATATATCTTTTTTTAATGGTTCTGTTGATAAATTGGCTTTGTACACTTTTATTCGCTTCTTTTGTTTTGGTTAACACTAAAATGCCTGAAGTAGACATGTCTAATCGATGCACAATAATTGGGCCGGTTGCATTTGGATATCGCTTTTTCATTCTGGTATACACAGAATCTTTAATGTCTTTACCAGGAACGGATAAAAATTCTGATGGTTTGTTCACAATAATGATTGCATCATCTTCATAAATAATTTTTAGTTCTTGTTTTTCTGCTAGATTTTCAAGCAACAGGTTTTTATCCATTTCAATGCCTGCTAGCATATGTTGTAAAATAGGTTTGCATCGACCTTGGCAAGCAGGATAAAAATTTTGATGTTTTCTGATTTCTGAATTCGGCGAAATTCCCCACCAAAATTCTGCCATGGCAATTGGCGTTAAATCATTTTGAAAAGCATATTGTAATAACTTTGGAGCAGAACAATCTCCGGCGCCAGCAGGCGGTTTTATCGCTGGATTGTTAAAAATATCAATTAAGCCTTTTTGTTTTTTTTGCTGATTTAAAAATTGATATTTTCCAAATAACGTATTTTGAAGATTCACAGAAACTTCTTTTCTGCTTTTTTTTAGAGTTGCAATACTGGTCTCAAAATTAATGAGTTGTTGATTGCTTTTTTCAATCTTAGCCTCATAATACTCAAGCAATTCTTTATAGAAAAACTGCTGATTAAAGCTTTCTTGAATTAATGTTATATTAAAAATATCAAATTCTTTTTGATTCAATTTACCTTCAGCATTTTTCTTTCGAATTTTTCTTTGTTGTTTAGCCGTTTTCATTTTTTTTCGTTGAAGGGTTAAATCTTCTTCAATACTTTGCCTGATTTTTTTAACGGATGCTTTTAAAGAAAGATAGATTTTGTCAGTTTTTAAGGTTTCAATTTCTTTACCTAACTTTTCAATTTCTTTTTCTCCTTTGATGTAAAAGCTACCTTCTGTTCTCATATTAAAAATAGGAGGGACAAATTTTATTGGCAAACTTTTATCTGCGAGCTTCCCTGAAAAAGCGGCTAGATATCCAAGTTCGTGCTGTTTATTTTTCACGACTAAAACACCAAACATTTTACCAATCGAGAGGTTTTTATCTTCTATATTAAAACTAAAATTATGGGTAAAATCTGTTTGATTTTCTAGATAGTCTTGTAACTCAAGGGTTGCAATTTTAGCTAAAAGATGAGGTTCGTAATAAAACGGAAAGGTGAATTTCTCTGGAAGTGAAATTCCAGAAATATCTTTTTTAAAATGTTGAAAGTGTTTCAAAATTGGCTTTATAATAGAATTAGCGAAGTTACCAGAATTCAACTTTAGAAACTATTTTATTCTTTCTTTACAGAAACCGTAATTTGTTGTTAGAAGGATAACAAATATCAAGCATATTGAGTTAGGTTTGACAAGTGTTTTGGAAGTGTTTAATTTCTGATTGAACACAATGTGTAAATAAGTAATTCTTTAATTTTAACAATCAATAAATAGGTTTTTACTCTGTTCCTTTAAAGTTAATGATTTCAATCAGCTTTTCTTTAGGATGAACGCTATAAATAATATAATTATTTTTGTCAATTAAACCTTTATGTAAATTTTTATAGGTTTTTGTTTCAACACAAATTTCTGGATATCTACGAATAAGGTCTAAAAGTACTTTTAAGTTCTGTTCTAATTTAAGAATTTCTATGCTGGCACAATTTTGATCTAAATACGCCAAAACGTTATTTAAACCTCTATCTGCTTTCGGAGTCCAAAAAATTTTTAATGCCATTTATTAAAAGGTTTCATTATTTTTTCATTTGAAATAACATCGCCCTTATTAGCTTGATCTAAACCTGTTTTAATTTCTTCTTGTTCTTGCGCAGTCATTTCGGTCCACCAATCTTTTTGATATTCATTTCCATTTATAATTTCAATTTCCTCCTTACCGAATTGGCCTAATACGTTTAGAAATTTATCATAAGCTGCATCATTAATTTTCAATTTAATGGTTTTCATAACATTTTTTTTCACAAATATACAAAAAGGTTTTTGAGAATTTACTTCTTAACCGAAATCATCATATGTGGACTAAAAGGTAATAAATACTCATCGTTTTGAGTCAGTTTCTGCAACTCTTTCAAGGTTTTAGATTTCTTTTTATCAATCATATTCGCAAAATATTCACTGTCTAACCAAATCAAACTTTCTACCGCAAATAAGTTGATGAATTCTAAATTTTGCTCTAAAAATTCCTCTTTTAAATGTTGTGGTTTATGGTAATACGCATCTGCCAATAAAAAAGGAAAATCTTTTGGTGCATTATGTATTCCTGTGGTGAGTTCTTGTTTACACATGTCAAAAAATGAATTTGCGTGAATCATTCCATTCATCAAACCAACTAGTGTAGAGGCAGTATAATTGATCGCAAAACCTAAAATAATACCCCCTTTTTTCAAGACCCTTTTCGCTTCTAAAATTGCGGTAACTCTATCTTCTCTTTTTTGTAAATGATATAAAGGTCCGTGAAGAATTACCAAATCAGCAGTATCCTTTTTATAGGGTAATTTTTTAGCTTCACCGATAGTAACAGAAAACGGATTTTTTAATTTTTTAGCTCTTTTTTCTGCCAATTTTATATGTTTTAAAACAGGCTCTACCAAATGAACTTGATGTCCGTCTTTAGCCAACCATTCAGCATATTTACCTGTTCCTCCACCAACATCGATAATTATAGATTTTGATTTCGAAATATGCAATTGAATTAATTCTTTAATCCGCTCAAATTCAAAAATTCCCATCCCTTTTTCGAGTCTAGTTTCTTCCGAAGCTTTATTGTAAAAATCTTCTAATTCTTCACTGATTAGTTTCTTTTTTCCTGTATTCATTTTTAGCTGCTTCATTTTAAATAAAAATCTTTCAATTAATCAAGATTGAGTTCAAATGTATCATATTAATTTGAAATTCAATTCAAATCAATGCATTGGATTTTATATTTTCTAGTAATAATTTATTATTTTTAATGCGATAAATTCAATAACAAAAGAATGAAACTGGCCAAGTATTATTTCACACTAATTTGCACTTTTATTGTCATCAATTCAATATCGGCGCAAGATTATTATTTCAAAGACAAAGTACCTTTTAATACTGATATTCCAACACCCGAAGAATTTTTGGGCTATGAAATTGGAGAGCATCATACGAGACATGATTTAATAGTTGCTTATCTAACCAAATTGGCAGAAATGTCTGATAGGGCAAGCATTGAAATTTATGGTAAAACGCATGAGAAACGGAAGTTGGTGATGTTTACTGTGACATCTCCAGAGAATTTAAAGAATTTAGAAACAATAAAATCAGATCATTTACAATTTGTAAATCCGGCAGAAAGCCCTAAAAATTATGAGGAAGTTCCTGTAATTATCCAATTAGGGTATAATGTTCACGGAAACGAACCCTCTAGTTCGGAGGCAGCCTTGTTAACTGCCTATACTTTGGTGGCATCTGCTAGTGAGGAAGTTGAAAATTATTTAGAAAAATCTGTCATATTTATTGACCCTACAATTAATCCCGATGGAAGAGACAGACACACGCAATGGGCAAATCAATATCAAGCAAAAACGTTAGTATCCGATAATATGGATGCGGAACATACAGAAGCTTGGCCAAGAGGCAGAACGAATCATTATTGGTTTGATTTAAATAGAGATTGGTTATTGGCAGTGCATCCAGAAAGTCAAGGGAAATTAAAATGGATGCATACTTGGTATCCTAATGTAGTTACAGATTTTCATGAAATGGGAACCAATAGTCATCACTTTTTCGAGCCTATGAAACCAATCGGTTCTTTAGATCCTATCATGCCAAAAGAAAATTATGAAAGTTTAAATAACTTATTTGCGCCTTATTTTGCGAATGCATTGGATAAAATTGGTGCTTTATATTATACAAAAGAATCTTTTGATGGCACGTATCCTGGTTATGGATCTTCATACCCTGATTTGCAAGGAGGTTTGGCATTACTTTTTGAGCAGGCAAGTTCGCGCGGTCACGTTCAAGATACGGATTATGGAAAAATTACATTTCCTTTTACGATCAGAAATCAATATATTTCTACGTTTGCGACGATTAAAGCGGCGGTTGAAAATAAAGGATATTTGAGAAAATACCAACAAGAATTTTTTAACTCTTCACTCACTAAAAAGGCAAAATCAGGATTTTCAGGCTATGAGTTTGAAGAAAAATACGATCAGAATAGAAAGAAAGCATTTATAGAACAATTATTAACGCACAAAATTAAAGTCTATAAAGATGGAGACACGTATACGGTTCCCTTAAAGCAACCGCAGCACAGAATGGTGCAAACGATGTTCGAAACCTATGATAAGTATAGAGATAGTGTATTTTATGACGCTTCAGCTTGGAGTGTTGCCAATTTTTACAATATTAAATACAAAGGTGTAAAGTCTATTAAATTAGGAGCAGAGGTTATTACCGTAAAAGGAATTATTGAGAATGCAAAAATTGAAAAATCAGCATATGCCTATATTGTTAATTGGGATGATTATAATTCACCAGCAGCATTATATTATATGCAATCAAAAGGATTAAAAGTTGCATCCGCTTTCAAGCCGTTTACAATGATTACTTCAAACGGAGAAATTAATTTTAATTACGGAAGTTTATTAATTCCTGTTAGCAAACAGAAAAAAACGAGCCAACAAGTTTTTCAAATTATTTTAGACGCGCAAGAAAAATTTAAGATTCCTGTATTCGGAACGGATAGCGGATATAGCATGAAAGGAATTGATTTAGGAAGTAATAATTTTAGAGTTTTAAAAAAGCCAAAGGTTGCAATGCTTATTGGAGAGGGAGTCAATTCTTATGAAGCAGGGGAGGTTTGGCATTTGCTAGATACTCGAATTCATATGCCCGTTACTAAAATAAGATTGAATAATTATAACAGAGCCAATCTTGATACTTATAATACTTTGGTTATGGTTTCAGGGAATTATAGTGTATTAGATTCTTTGCAAAGACAAAAGCTGAAAAATTGGACAAAGAAAGGCAATACTTTAATTACGATTGCAGGAGCTTCTAAATGGATGGTCGATAAAAAAATGGTCAAAGAAAGTTTGACAAAAAAGTCAACATCAAAAGAAGAGAAAGATAAGAAAGTAACAAAGCGATTGCCTTATGTAGAAGCTTCGGAACATTTGGGAAGAGAGCGGATTGGAGGTGCAATTTTTGAAGTAGATTTGGATATAACACATCCTTTAGGATTTGGGTATCGTTCTTCAAAATTACCTGTTTATAAGAATAATTTGGTGTTTTTAGCACCAAGTAAAAACCCTTATGCTACAGTAGCTAAATACTCCGAAAACCCTCATATAGATGGTTATATTTCTAAAAATAATTTAGAAAAATTTATAAAACCTTCAGCATCTTTAGTAGTAAGTGGAATTGGTGGCGGCAGAGTTGTATTATTTGCAGACAATCCAAACTTTAGAGGTGCTTGGTACGGAACGAACAAATTGTTTTTAAATGCACTGTTTTTAGGAGCAGAAATAAATATGCCAAAATAAAACAATCAGCTTGTATTTAAGATAGATTAAATACAAGCTGCTGGCAATAAGTTAAAACCAGTCACAAGTGAAAAATAAAATAATAATAGTAAAAATTAAATAGATTCTTACACAGCTTTTTCTAAAGCGATGTAATGTGTGGTGTTTTTACTAAATAATGGAAAAATTTTAATCTCACATTTGTAGGGCATTTTGTTTCTTTTATAATTAATAACACTGCCTATAAACGGTTTATTAAGTTCAATTTTTTTTCTGATATCATCTCTTGTTTTTTCACAAGTATTTTCACCTTGTAAAAAAGAAGGCGTTTTTTTAAGAGCGAACTTTTTATTAAATCCTGTCATTTCTTTAAAGCCATCATTTACCCAAATAATTTCTTGCTTTTTATTGGTAATGACAATCGCTTCAAAGTCTTCATTTTTAAAAATACTATCTAAATTATCATTCCAATTGAATTTAGAAGCAAATTCTTTTACGACATTGATGTCATTTTCTCTATCCAAATTATGCATTTCTGCGGAAAAATAATCAATATACAAACCAAAATTTTTCAATGGAAATTTTATAGATTCTGAAGTTGTTATTTGATGCTCTATAGCTTTATAGTTTTCTTCGCTTTGTGAAGATAAAAATAAATCTAAACACATCATGTTTGATAGTTTATTTTTCATGGAAGGCTGTAATTCTTTTAAAGGGCTAAATTATACAAAAAATAGCGAATAAAAAGGTTAAATGATAGATTACAAGCTCTATCGTTAGTTTTTTCTTGAATTCCATGATTAATTGAGTCAATTGGATTCTCTTTTTCAGAAAATTTAAAAGAATCTGTCCAAGTTTTCTAAAGAACTAGCTTATAAAATGTTTGCTATTCTTTTATTTATTTATTTATTTTCTTTTTTAAATCCGTACAGATTTTGATCTATGAAATTTGATGGAAATTTATCATCGCCTTTAAAACCAATTTCTATGGTTCCGCTATCTTCTGGAATATAATTTGTTTTAAAAATATAATCCCAAAGACTTAAGCTAATTCCATAGTTCATGCCATTTCTTCCTTCAGGAACGGCATAGGCATGATGATATAAATGCATAACAGGGTTGTTTAAAACGTATTTGAATATACCCCATGTGAGTTTAATATTTGCATGATTAAGATGACCAATACAAATGGTGCTAAAGTGAACGATATAGGCTTGTTCTGGTTCAAAACCACCAAGAATCATTACACCAAAAGTTTTAAGTGGCTTATAAAAAATGTTTTCCATCCAATGATATCTTAAATGTGCAGCAAATCCCATTTCTTTTACACTGTGATGTACTTTATGAAATTTCCACAATATAGGATATCTATGCAGTAACAAATGGGTACACCATTGAACAAAATCAAGAATAACAAAGAAAACGAGTAATTGCAGCCAAGGAGCCCAATGTGAGATGTCAATAAGAGACAAACTCTTTGTAGTGATGTTAAATTCTCCGAATAACAATCCTAAAATTTTATAAACTCCGCTAATTACAATAGAGAAAATAAAGAAATTAAAAAACATATAAAATGCATCTAACCAAAAATCACGTCTAAAAATAGACTGTTTTTTTCTCCAAGGAAAAATAATTTCTAAACCCCAAACCACAAGAGAAATAGCAATAAGACCCCAAAAATAATTGGTATACCAAGGAACTTCAAAAATGATAGATTTCCAGGTCCAATCGACCGTTCCTAAAAAAGTATTTATAAATACGTCTAAATATTTTTCCATTATTATCTAATTTTTACACTACTCTCATTCACAAAAGGTACATCATTAAAATGATTTCATTCTGTTCATGACCCATCATAATTCTTTACATTCTTGTATCCTTATCATTGTGTTAGTAAAAAAGTGCTATGTGTTCAGCGCACACACTAGGAAAACACAAAATTATTAAATCATTTTTATTTATGTTTAATTTTTTACGATTAATTTTCTTTAGATTTTAGACGTTGTTTTGTTCTTAAACAATATAGAGGTAGCTTAATCCAATGTTTTTAGATACTATTATCTTGTCTAGAATTGTTGTTATTACAGCATGTTTTTATGCAATTGAAAAAAAGGAATTACTTGTTGCGTTGATTCTTGGTAGAATTTGATTCTTTAGCTATGAAAATTATGTTAGTCATTCTAAATAACTTCAAAAGTGTTGTAAGTATTTACAAAGTAAAGCTCTATTTGCAAACTTTACAGTCTTCTCTGTCCTTTATTTCGCCCACCAAATCCCCTTCTTTGTTCATTACAAAGCCACAACAATCCATAAAACCTTTCGCAATTAAATTTCTGGCTCTTTGTATCTGAGATTTTGTAGTAGATAAACTTTGATGCAATTGATCTGCGACTTCTTTTTGTTTTAGGCCTTTGATATCTGACAAGAATAATGGGGTGCTATATTTTTTTGGCAAATTGTTTAAGATACCTTTTAAACAATCTTGTTTTGTATGTAGGTTTTCTGAAATGTCAGTATCTTCCTCAATAGGTGCAATTTCAAAAGTTTGGTTTACAGATTTCCAATGATCTAAAATTGAATTTCGTGCCACTGTAAAACACCAAGACTTCAACTTTGTAATGTCTTTTAGTGTATGAAGTTTGGTGTGAATTTTTATAAATGTATCCTGTAAAATATCATCAGCAATCGTAAGATCTTTTACTTTGCTGATGATAAATCTTTTTAAATCTTCAGAATAGGAAGTCCAAACTTGTTTTGTGCTCATAGATTATTAATAAATTCGTTTTGCTGAACTCGTTTCAGCATCTCATAAATAGAAACTAAAACGAGTTTATTTTAATCTTGTTAAGATGCTGAATCAAGTTCAGGGCTAACAATTACAATTATTGCAAGTGCAATTCGCACAGGTGCAGTTTCTGCAATCTCCAGTTTTACAGCCTTCACAATTACATGTGCATTGATTTTTATGATTTTTCATGATATTAAATTTTAATGTTCATTCATAAGA
>TARA_B110000967_G_scaffold210092_1_pt1 | contig 24244 bp, 17 predicted proteins | sample TARA_B110000967 | Tara Oceans TARA_B110000967 (sample SAMEA4397903) | marine metagenome | biome: Polar Biome; feature: [DCM] deep chlorophyll maximum layer (ENVO:01000326); material: water (ENVO:00002006), including particulate matter (ENVO:01000060) such as... | depth 35 m
AAGAAGAAGAAAAAGAACAAATCCCAGATACGTCGTTAGTAGTGGAAGATGAACCAGTAGTGGAATCTCAACCAATAATAGAAGAAGAAGACGGTTATAAAAAAGATTTAAATGATAAATTATCTATACCAGAAGAAACAATACAACAAAATAATACATTATTGATGCCTCCTACAAATATTTATTCAAATGAATATAACCAATTTCAATTTAATAAAGAAATAATGGAATATAATAATGTAACAGACGATGATTATGATTTTTTATATCCTACCTTAAATGACCCCGAATTTAATATAAAAATTGCAAAACATAAAGAATTTAATGATAATAAGTATGATGGAAAAATAGTTGATATAAAAAAAAGAGCAGAACAAGTATGCAAGCTTGAATTTGAATTACTGCCTCATCAAATTTTTGTAAAAAATTTTTTATCATTTCAAACGCCCTATAATAGTTTATTGCTATATCATGGATTAGGTACTGGAAAAACATGTAGTGCGATAGGTATAGCGGAAGAAATGAGACAATATATGAAACAAGTAAATTTACAACAAAAAATATTAATAATAGCGTCACCAAATGTGCAAAAAAATTTTAGATTGCAATTATTTGACGAGAGAAAATTAGTATTGGATAATGGTTTATGGAACTTAAATACATGTATAGGTTCTTCGCTATTAACTGAAATAAACCCAACTCAATTACAAGGATTGACCAAGGAAAAGGTAATATCTCAAATAAATATATTAATTAAACAATATTATTCTTTTAAAGGTTACGGTGAACTAGCGAATTATATTAAAAAGAAAATTATGATTGATGAACGTAGTAGTTTAACGATAGAAGAAAAGAAACAATTAGAAATAAATAATATTCAAAAGGTATTTAATAATAGATTGATCATAATAGATGAGGTGCATAATATACGACCATCTCAAGAAAACAAAGAATTAAAACGTTTATCCAATTTATTATTCAAAATTTGTAAGCAGGCAACTAATTTAAGATTATTACTACTTACAGCAACTCCCATGTATAATAATTTTAAAGAAATTATATGGATAACGAATTTAATGAATACGGTGGACAAACGTAGTACTATAACTGAAGATATGGTTTTTGATCAAGAAGGTGATTTTTTACCAGAACGGGTAGATAAAGATGGAAATAATATAGAAGGAGGTAAAGAATTACTGAAACGAAAATTAATAGGTTATATTTCTTATGTAAGAGGAGAAAATCCTTACACATTTCCATATAGGATTTATCCTAACGATTTTTCAAAAGAAAATGCATTAGATACAGAAAATTACTTTCCTCAACAGATGAATAAAAAGTCAATAGAAAAACCATTACAGCATATCCCTGTATATGTAAATAAGATTGGAGACTATCAAAAGTTAGTTTATGAAAATATTATTTATAATCTTAATAAAAAACCAATCGTAAAAAGAATGAAAGGGAAAGAAATCAAAATGCCTACATTTGATAATATGGAAACATTTGGGTATATTTACTTAAGCGAACCATTACAATCATTAAATATTGTTTATCCGAATGAGAATTTTGATATAAATAAAATAGATAATAATGAAGATATTGTATCAACGATGATAGGCAAAAATGGATTAATGAATATAGTAGACCATAAAAAAACTTCTGGGGAATATTATTTAAAATATAATTATGAATATAAAAAAGGGTATGAACCGATTTTTCAAATGGAACATTTATCAAAGTATAGTAGTAAAATACATAACATATGTAATAGTATTTTAAATTCAGAAGGAATTGTAATGGTTTATTCTCAATATATAGATGGTGGGGTAGTTCCAATCGCATTAGCATTAGAAGAATTAGGATTTACTCGTTATGGAAGTGCATCCTATACAAAACCCTTATTTAAAACCCGTAAACCGGCTATTACGCCGATTGATGCATTAACTATGAAACCGAAAGAACAAAATAAACCATTCCAACAAGCGAAATATGTAATGATAACTGGAGATCAATCATTCTCGCCAAATAATTTGGAAGATATAAAATATGTAACTTCCTCAAATAATACAAATGGAGAAAATGTAAAGGTAATATTAATATCAAAGGCGGCGAGTGAAGGATTGGATTTTAAAAATATCCGTCAATTGCATATACTGGACCCTTGGTATAATACAAACCGGGTAGAACAGACTATAGGAAGAACCGTAAGAAATTTAAGCCATTGTGCGTTACCATTTGAAAAACGTAACGTAGAAATATATTTACATGGAACAAAAATAAACGATGAAGAAGAACCGGTTGATATGTACATATATCGTACAGCAGAACAAAAAGCAATACAAATGGGTAAAATAACAAGAATATTAAAAGAAATATCTGTTGATTGCTTATTAAATATTGAACAAACGAATTTTACCGTTGATAAATTATTAACAGAAGTAGCTAATGAAAATATAGAAATTGAATTGGCGAGTAAACAAAAAATAATTTATAAAATAGGAGATGTTCCTTATTCTAGTATGTGTGATTATATGGACAATTGTAGTTTTCAATGTAGTCCTTCAGCAAGTATAAAAGAAGAAGATATTCTGAAAAATACTTATAATGAAGATTTTGCGAAAATGAATTATTCCGCCATTGTAAAACGTATAAGAGAAATTTTTAAAGATTATGTATTTTTTACAAGAGATGATATTATTAGTTTAATTCAAATAAACCGGTCTTATCCAGTAGAACATATTGACTTTGTTTTATCCAGATTCGTTGATAATAAAAATGAATACGTATTAGATAAATACAATCGTAAAGGGTATATCGTGAATAAAGATAATTATTATGCATTTCAACCAGTTGAAATTAACGACGAACAATTAACAATTTTTGAACGTATTAAACCGATTGATTATAAACATGATCATTTAAATGTGGAATTAAAAAAAGAGAATAAACAGGAATCGAAAATATCAAAAATATTAACAAAGGAAGAAGTTACTCGAGAAGATGATAAGGATATAAATAATATTTATAATGAAATTATTGATTCGTTAAATATATCAATTAAACATTATAATACGGAAAGAAATAATGCGAACGAATTGGGTATTCATAGGAACGAGTTAAATGAACTAAAAAATGCAAAAGTAGAAAGCAAAGAAGTAAGAAAGAAAATATTATTAAAAGAAAAAGAATTAGTTAGTTATAATTTACCAACAGGCGAAAGTAATTGGTATAAACATTTAGGAAGAATACATAATAATTTAATTGATGAACATATGTTAACCGAAAAGGATGTATTACAATATTTAATCTACCATTTTATAGATACTTTAATCCTTGATGAAAAATTAATATTATTAACCCGTTTATTTAATAATTCAATCCCAACTCTTTCTCAAGAAGAAAAAATGATTAAACGGTATTTTGATGAAAAAATAGTAGAATCGTCAATACAGCAACGTGGTATTATTTTAGCTGATAACCATGACGAAAAAGACAAAATAAAAATTTACGTTCAAGAAATTTCTACTAATATATGGCGTATTGCAGAAAAAACGGAACGAGATGAATTACTTGTACAGTTTCGCGAAATAAATTATATTGAACCTAAAAAAATAAATCAATTTATAGGGTTTATGTTTATTTCAAAAAATAACCAAATATTGTTTAAATATAAAAATATGAAATTTAAAAGTACGGGTGTATTATGTACTGATACCGGTAAACTTGAAATTAAAAATAGAATAAATGATGTTTTATCTAATGATGTACTTACAAAAAAGAAAGAGTATACTACAAAAGATATTGAATATATATTACGTAATAGCCTATGTGTAATATTAGAAATATTACTACGTCATTTAACTATTTATGATAATAAAGTGTGGTTTTTTGATTTAGAAAAGACAATTATAAATCAGGAGTCCATTTTCAAAAAAAATATATAAAATTGAAAATTATTATTATAAATTTTAATAAATAACATAAATATATCTTATAGTTCTATAGTAAAATGGCGAATAATCGAGATAATAAAGTATTCGGGGTCTATGTTCCTTCAGTATTAACATCAAAGGTAGGTTTACATATAACAGAAGTGGGTAAAAATTTAAAAGAAAATTTACATGATGTTATTTCTCAAAAAGTAGAAGGTAAATGTATCGTAGAAGGATATATTAAACCAAATTCGGTAAAAGTGTTAACTTATTCAAGTGGTAATGTTAGTGGAGAAACAATAAATTTTGAAACCATGTATGAATGTATGATAAGTCATCCAGTAGAAGGTATGTTAATTGAATGTGAAACAAAAACTATAACAAAGGCTGGAATTCATGCTGAAGTAATTGACGATGACGGTAATCTACCTATTACTGTATTCATCGCACGTGATCATCATTATACACAAAAATATTTTAATAGCATTCAAGAAAATACGATTATTAAAGTATCCATAATAGGTATTCGATTTGAATTAAATGATCCATATATTTGTGCGATTGCGAAATTAAGCGATAATCGTGTTGAAAATACCAATTATGATCGTACTAGAAAAGAACCCATTAATATATTGGATTAAGAAATACAATAAAAGGTTATTTTGTAATATTTTTTTTAAAAAATTGAAACGATATTATGGCTATAATGAATATAAACTCACTTAAAATCTATCATGATTCTATTATTATTTATCCTGGTTGTTTTACTATCTTTTCCTATAAAAGATATTATAAAACCAATAATATTTATTATATCATTAATATTGAATTTAATATTAATGATGTATTTATTCGGAGATAGACCATATTATGGTCAAATTCACTAAAAATGTTCTCAAACTCTACAAAATTGAAAAAATTATTGAATATATACTTATTTCATCAACCAATCAAAACATAACAAAGTTATAACATGTCATCTACAACAAAGAATATTTCAAATACTATTTCTACAATCCCAACATTTCTTGTGAAATTGGGCAAGATGGGAGTAGAAAATGGTAAGTTGAATGTTCAAATGAAAAAAGAAAAAAAACAAAATAAAAAAATTCAAAATCAAAATTACAACGCGTTATTGAAGGAAGTTCAAGCTGCCGAAAAGGAAGCCATCAAGGTTAATAAATTGGCTAGAAAAGTAATAACAATTGTATTGAAGCAGCATTCCAAGAATATTAAACTGAATCAAAAAGCAGAAAAGCTTAAGCAGAAGACAATTAAAGTAATTAATATTATGCTGAAGAAGCGTTCCAAGAACAATAATAAGGGTAAGGGTAAGAGTAATAAATGTAAGGGTGTTGAGAAAACTAAGAATAAGGTGTTTTCAATTACTGAACAAATAGTTTCTGCTTCGATTGCGGTTGTTTCTCCAGTTATTGACCGACCAGCTCCTGATGTTTCCCTTGCTGCGGATGATGAATATCCTCGTATGACGAATATAGTAGGCACCGCTAATAAATTTTGGAAAATAGTAGTTAATGGAACTGAAACTTGTGTTACTTACGGTAGGACAGGAACAAAGGGAGCATCTAAAGTAAAGGATCATGGTTTTGAGAACAAAGCACATGCATTCGCATTAAAACAAGTTGAAATTAAATCTAAAGGAGGTTATCTTGCTAACTAGGATCAATATAATATAATAAAATAAGGGAAGGGAGAAATTATAATGTAATCATAAATAAACATTTTTTTATTTACACATTCGAAGATTTCAAATTGGGACTACCGTGGTGTGTTAGCATATTTACAAATATAATAACCTGGACAGTCATACATAATATTTTTACCCTTTCTATCTATCATTAAATCGCATGCACGATGACTATCTGTTCCGTCTTCAATATGTGTATTTTTTGCTCCACGGTGAGGACATATTACGGTGACGTTCGGATAAGTAGATGAATCTTCATTCCACCAAGCAATTTGCTCTTTTAATTTATTCCATTCGGCATCAGTTCCAGTAAAGTTAGGTTTATTTGGTCCAAAGTGGTATTCCATTATATGGTAAATACAACCAAATATGTTTACACCCTTTAGACCCTTGAAGATTTAAAATGTCGATTATTATATAAAAATTGAAATAAAAAATATGTTAAATAGTATAACTAAACCGTATAATAAATCTCAATGAGTTTTGAAATAACAGATGAATGTAAATTATGTAAAGGAGACAAATCCTTAGAATGCTTTCATTTTCCAAATAAAAATGGGGATATTGATATTTGTGGAGATTGTGGAGATGATATGAAATATTTGGAAAAAGATTTAATTAAAGACAAAATAAAGTTTATGCGAAAAATAAGATGTGACTATTGTAATTTTCGTATTTGTAAGATTAATGATAATTCGGTATGTTTATGGTGTGTAAATGATGATAAAATTCTAAGACATACAGTACTTTATGGTAAATATAATGGAAAAACACATGCGTTTGTATTACAAAATGATTTTAGTTATTGTATTAGTCAAATCGAGTTTAGAAGTAAATATAATTATGATGAAACCAAACTGACGCATTTAACAAAAAAAGTGTTGAATAATGTTTCGCATAACGATCGTTGTAGTCCATTACCATTTGAAGATATAAGTATAAATAAAAGATGGATGTATTAATCGGCATTTTGCATCTTCACCGGTGTAAGTCAGTTTGACCCATTTTAAATATTCAAATGTGTATATTTCGATAATAGAATATGTTCTCAATCTCTACAAAATTGAAAAAATAATTGAATATATACTTATTTCATCAACCAATCAAAATATAACAAAGTTATAACATGTCATCAATTGCAAAGAATATTTCTAATACTACTTCTACTATTACTATCCCAAAATTTCTTGTGAAATTAGGTAAGATAGGCGTAGAAAATGGTAAGTTGAATATTCAAATGAAAAAAAATAAAAACCTAAATAAAAAAATTCAAAAGAAAACTTACAACACTCTATTGAAGGAAGTTCACGTTGCAGAAAAGGAAGCAATCAAGGTTAAGAAAGATGCTAGAAAAGCAATATCAATTGTATTAAATGACCATTATAATAATATTAAAATGAATCAACCGGCAGAAACGCTTAAGAAACAGACAATTAAAGTAATTACTATTGCGCGGAAGAATCATCCAATAGTTAATAAAGAGAATTCCTCAACAATAGCTCTAAAACAGGCACTTAATATCAAGTAAGAAACAATATATGTATGGGATATAGGAATAATAAAATTTATAAAATATATAATTAAATATTTTTTAATTATATATTTCCAACATCGGGTTATATGAATTCTCTCATTTCTAATTGTTTAAAATCACGATCAGATTGATTTGGTAATTCTAATGGTATGACTAAAGTACTCTGGTCTTTAATATATATAAAATAACTAACTAATGAACTATGCACTTGAGGTATAATATAACCTAACACTAATTTATTTAATCGATCGATTTCGGTAGTAATATCCGTTTGATTTTCATGATATTGGATATAAATATTTCTCATGATAATTTTGATATTATCTATATTTTGAGGAGGTATGATATGTTCTTTATTTGTTTTTTCATAAATACCAGCCCGAATACCATTTTGTACAATTTGAATATTTTCCTTTGAAAAAAATAGATTAGATAATTTACTTGTTTCGAATACACCGTGTAAAGCTTCTCTAAAGTCAGATGATGTATTTTTTACAGCAACCCGTTCTTGCATTTTAAATAATATTTCAGGCGATGGTTCTTCTAATAGATTTACACGTCCATTTATTTTTTCATAATCTAATATTTGATTATCATCGGTTATGGTTACTGGAATAATTTTAGACATTATATAAACTTACCAAAGAAATAAATATTAGTATAATACTAAATATATTTAGCTTCTAAAATATATAATATTATTATATATGGATAATTTTTATTTAATAGTGATTACTATAGCAATATTATTATTAATTGTAATATTAACATATTTAGGTATAATTATGAATAATCAAAAAAACGTAGCTGTTAATTTTCCTACTACAGAACCACAAACATGTCCTGATTATTGGAAAACTTCTGAAAATGAAGATAAAAAAACGGTCTGTGTTGTTCCTGATGTAGATGAAGTAAATATAGGCGATTTATTAACTACAACCGAAAATGAGAAGACACATTTAGAAAATACAGTAGGTTATAATGATAAAGATAATATTAAGAGCATTGATTTTAACGATGAGAATGAATGGTCAGTTTGTAATAAAAAGGAATGGACATTAAAGCACAAAGTATTTTGGAATGGAGTTGCGGAATATAGTAAAGGATGTTAACTTATTATAACTATTTTATATTAGTTATAATATATATAATGAATTATTATCGAATAGTATTAACCATAGCGTTGATTTTTTTATTAATTGTATCTACTTATTTTTGGTGGTTTTTTCCACGGTATAATACTATATTTCCTCCTCGTAAAGCAACCTGTCCTGATTATTGGATAGCTAAATACAATCAAGATGATAAAGAAATTTGTATTCCTCCAAAAAATGAAAAAAATATGGGAAAATTACTTGATCATACAAAAGAAAATATTAATTATACAAAATATATAGATGATAATAAGATTGATTATTTATCAAACGACAGAAATACTGTTTGGAATCATTATACTACTACCGGTAAAAATAACAACTATAAGGTTGATTTTAACGGAATAGATAATATTCCAGGGTATAATGTAGAGAATGATACAGAAAATATTAATTTTAATCATGAATCTTGGGATAATGATATATATTCAAAGGACTGCAATCAAAAAGTATGGAGTAATAAATATAATATTGAATGGGAAGGCATTTCGAACTTTAATAAAAAATGTATTAGTTCGATGTAAATGATATAACATTTGGTGGTTCAGCCAAGTTCGTTTCCAATTTTTTAAATAATATAGGATAATTAAAAATACTTCTAATTTTTAATTTTTCATTTTTACTTTCTGCAAATGATAGATATTCTTCATTAATTTCATTTTTTAACATGTGTATACTACGTATTTTGGGAATAATTTCATTTATTTGAGTATTTACAGCATCTTTTAATAATTGTTTGTTGTTTGTATTTTTATATTCATTTAATATCTGGGTTATATCATCTTTTAATAAAAATACTTGATTATTTAATGCCGTGATTTTATCTTGAATTTCCTTTTTATTTAACAGTTCATTATATTCCTTTGTTAACTTATTATAACTAATACTTTCCTCGTTATAAGCGGTTAATTGGTTTTTAAACAATTGGACCGAATCTTCTTCGCTTACATATCCAAATAAATTATCTAACTTTTGTTCTATAATAATATCTTTAATATCAGTTAATGCATCGTGTGTATCAGTTATCATGTTTTCCATACTAGTAAATTGGCCGTTATATATTTCTATTTTAAGATCACATGGGTTTTGTGTATCGCCACAAATAGCTATATATTTATCATCTTTATTACTAAAAATAGTATTCACATTTCGTTTACACCGAATACACCGATAATTCATAGACAATATTCTATTTTTTGATTTTTTTTTATTTTTTTTATCATATACATTTTTCATTTCTTTTTTCATATTCATTTCATATTTAGTTTTTAATTTGAAATATTTATCTAATGTATCATAATAATCATTATCTTCTGGTTTCTCTGTTTTCGACAAGTCAATTAAATCGTCGGCATCAATATTGCGAAATTCAATAGATGGTGTATTTTCCATTTCAAATTCAACCAAATTTTCAGGTAAATTTTCAATTACGGTGATGTTATTATTTGATATATGTAATTTGGTAAGTTTTGTTAGTTCAGATAAATTTAATCGTTCTAATTTATTAAAGTCACATTTTAATTCGGTGATTGTTGATGGTAAGTTCTCAAGGCTATGTATATTGTTATTTTGAATATCTAATACAGTCAAATTTTTTATATGTGCTACATCTATTTCTGATAAATAATTGTTGTTTATAATTATTGTATTAAGAGAGCTTGGTAAGGATTTGATGGATAAAATTAAATTGCGTTTACAAATAAAGGTAGTTAACCCTTTGGGTAAATTACTAATATCAGTTACATTTCCTTCTGGTATAATAATAGTATCAATACCTCGAAATCCCATATCAAATAATACAGAAAAATCTAAATCGCCATGTAACGTATTTGTAAATTCTAAACTTGATATTTTTTTATTTGTATCTTCTAAAATATCAACCATAATTTGTTGAGCGCTATTATCAGTAAATAATATTTTTTCTCTCTCTTGTGTAATAAAATCCATTTGATAATAATATATATAATATATCTTATAAAAAGTTATTATAATAAATGTAATAACTTTTTTTAATAATTTGTTAATAATGAAAGGGTAAATCCATAGTATTTGTATAACAGTTTTCTTGATTGGCTTTGTTCTGTTCTTTAAAATATCGTATTTTAGATAAAACCAATTCTTGATCTCTAATCATTCTTTGTTGTTTTTCATAGTCTGAAATTTTATTTTTTGAACAACGGTACAATACAAAATAGACAATAATTATAAACATTAAAAATAATCCAATATTCAGCGCATAATAATACATATTTATACGATAATTATGACAATGTTGTAAATTATTAAATAAAAAATTTTTGGTAGAAGTTTCAATTAAATTCGGGTTCATTATATTATATTTTATAATATAATCATTTATTTTAAGTATATGCTAAATAACTTAATACCATTACATAAGAAAGAATACCTAATATTATAGAGACTAACCAAATTGGGATAACGGTTTTATGTCTAAAACCTACACCAAATTCACGAAATCCACCTTGTTCGTTATAAAATAGACTGGGTTGCATATTATGAACTATGGAAATTAAAAGCAAAAATAAAATGATAGCGGTATTTACCTTATTTTTATAAACAAAATCCTTCATTTTTTATAATTATAATTATAATACAATTATAAAAAATTATCTATAATAAATTATTTATTCATCATAATCTTGGTCCTCTTCATAAAAAACACCATCTGTAAAGTTATCTCCTAAATTACTAATATCATTTGCTTCTATTACTTCATCGTCACCCATTTCATCAATATCTGGGTCACCCGAATCAGGTGCATCCACATAGATTTCATCTATTTTTTCATTTTCAAAACCTTCTTGGTCATATGTTTGTTTATTATATTTATAAATACCGGTTTGTAATCCAATATTCCACCGACCTAATTTATATTTCTTTAACTTATCTTCTACTTTACGATGCTCTGGTATCATATTCGAAAAATAGGAAAAGATCCGTTCTTTTTCTGCTTCTCTCGAACGATTCACTTTTTTCATGATATCGTCGTAAGTAGTATCAATCATATCTTTGGTTTTATTTTCAATATTTAAGTAAGCAAACAACAAAGAACAAATTCTATTTTTAAGATCAACTCGGGTTCCTTGTAAGATTTGAATCTCCTGTAAATCTGTATAACTTTCTGCGGTGTTTTCATTTAAATTGTTATCGGAATAGGTAAAGTTACTATCATCGATTTGACTATTTCTCTGTTCGATTCTAGTCTGTTTGTTTTCAATTATATCTAACTGTAATAACTGTGAATCATCGGTTAAATTAATATATTCATATAACACCGAATAAATACAATGAGTATATAACAAATATAAAGAACTTTTATCGAATAAACAATGAAAAGTATGGGGTTCTTTGTTACCATCAGTTTTAATATCTTTGGTTATTTCTGTATAAATAGGTATATTAGATGCGAAATAATAAATATCTTTTAATTTTAAATTAATTTGTTGTAATAATTGCATAATAGTTTGATCACCATTAAACTGTTTCAAGTTGTTAAAATATTTTTCGTTAAATTCAATTAAATCATTCGCATGTTTATCACTTAAATCCCAATGCTTCGGTACAGACATTTCAAATATAGTTTCCTTTTGTAATGTGTTAGGATAAGTTCTGCAGAATGATTGTAATGAGTTTAATATAAAATTGATATAACTGTGCAATCCTTCATTATTCACATGACATTTATTAGTAGTATCATTATCTTCTAATTTCCATTTATTAATCTTTGATAAAAAATTTACTATTTCATTATATTCTTTATCAGATATATGTGTACTGTGTTTTTTAAAGAATGCAAAAATATAGTCTAACATTTTCGTGTTTGATTTATCCAAATAATTAATCAAATCTTTTAAACCCTCTGAATGAGTATTTGATAATGCCTTAGGGTTATATTCACTAATCACTTTTTTTAATAATTGTATTAATGGGGGAGCTATAATATTCGTATCATCACCTTCTATTTTTTCAATTATATCATTAAAAGCATCTATTTGTTTGTATTCGACATAATCTTCTAGTTGTACCTTATTTTGGTTTTGAATTATTTTTAACAAGCTATTGAGGTCTGTTACATTATATTGTTTTCCGTTCTTCTTTAAAAATTCTATTTTTTCTTCAATCGACCATTTCTTTGAATAATTGGTTGGTTTCTTATCACATATAGTATGTAAATAACTTGGTATAGGCAGATCGCGATCAAAATTACAATAATAAATAATAGCAGCATAAATATTTTCCATTAATTGACCTTTGGGTATTTCAGGATATTGAATATTAGTAGGAATCGTATGATAGAAGAAAGGTGCATTTGATAATAATTTTACATCTTTTAACAATTGAGAATTACTTTTGATTTTGGTAATGTAATTAATAATATTATTATCAATATTACTGAAATATAAAAGGGGGTTTGTACTGTCGAGATTATCATTACAACAAGCGTTTTCTACAAAAGGGACTAATCCAGAAGTTTTTAATAGTAATTCATTCTCTTTTACTATATTGTTAATTGATTCTATTATACCATAACTTATTTCTCGTTGCTTTACCTTGACTATATTAATATATTCATTCTGTTTTTTATCTCCATTTTTAATAGCATCAATTAACATACCTTGAAACCCATTTGCTACATTTTGAAGTCGTTTTATAATAGAAAATTGTAATAATGGTGGATTGAATAATTTCCATTTGGAAATAGTATGTTCTGGAGGGATATCAATATGAGGATTCAGACTTAAATATTGTTCTTTGCGGTGATATAAATCTTTTACGTCTTCTTGTTCTACAATAAAATCAATAATTGATTTTAATTTTATGGACATTTTGTCTTTGTCTGCCTTTTTGATAGCATTCCAAGGAGCGACTTGTGTGTTTATTTTAGTTAACATACATGCAATATATTGAATACTACTTAAATCTTCGATACCTCTTAATGGATATCCGTTAAATGATTTAATGCAACTATATACAGTTCGTTTCGAACTAATCGTAGGAATTGCAGTCTGAATTGCTATTAAAAACATAGAGGATACAATAAGAATAATCATTTCATTTCGATATTTATCATAACCACTTAAAGATTTTTTTGCCTTTTGTTTATCTTTTTCTAATTTTTCGTTATATTTCTTTTCACTTAATATTTTTTTACGAATAACTGTATTTGAAGTAGTTAATACAAAAGTTTCAATATTTTCAATATTAATATCTGTAATATCACAAAACTTTGTTAAAATCATATAAATTAACTCGTTCGTTTCGTCTTCAAATATTTTAATTTTTGTTTTTTTGGTCTCTTGCATGATCGTATCGCCCAAGTTGTTTTCTAAAATACTATGTGATGTAATTTTAAAACCACTTTCATCATATCCTTCTTCGGTGCTAAAATCTAATTTTCTTAACACAAATCCACTATATTTATCTACTATACTATCACCATCATCGCTTAATACTCCATATTGTCTACATACTTCAGCTAATTTGTCGGTATAATCTTCCCCTAATGTAAATGATTTTGCTAATAGAAACACCGAATTAGGAAATAAAGGAGTGTTTGTATCAATACAATATTTCCAATTTTGATTTTCCTCCAAATCAGTTAATGGTTCACGACAATACTTTTCAACAAATAAACTTATATCTTTTTGTTTCTTGATGAAATCATCTTGGCCTAATATTAAATCGCGTAAATATAAATGAGGCGATAACAATACATCGGTATCAGATACTAATTTACTTAACTCATATGCAATATTATTTGCCTTGTTCGTTTTTACTTCTAATAAATTATTATGTTTTTTCAACATTTTTAAATAACGATCCAAATCTTTTTCTATTTTTGCTTCAATTTCTTCTACAGAAAATGTATAACGTTTGTTAAATTCATTCAATAGGGATTTTTTACTTAAATTCAGATTACGATCAATATTCTCATCATTGCTCTCGCATATTTTATTCACCGGATTTTTGATACATTTATTCTTTAAATTACAAAAAATTGTATTCGTATCAATAAAGTCAATATCATTTATACTATCATCTTTGACCCAATTATGATTAATACGATGATAATATATTTTTTTTGCTCGCACATTTGCTTCTAATTCTACATTTTGTTTTTCTTCTTTTGATAATTCGGTTTCATTAATTTCTTTAAATAACTTTGGTTTTATTTCTAATACAGCATAATTTCCTTCTTTAACGCCTTTTTTGTTAGCAATAAGTGATCTGGTTAATTCTTCCGCGACTTCTGATGAAGTATTATGCTTTTGTATTAGATTTTCTTTCAAAAATCCAAAAAATACCTCGACACTCATCGATTTTCTTTCGGATGCATACTTTTCTATTATTTCATATGGTGTATCATCTAATTTTTCATCATAATATAATTCTTCTACATTATTATCATCTGTTAATTCTTTAATAGAACTATATTTTTTAGCTAGATAACGAGTGCTACAATCTTTGGAAGATACTTTTTTATAATCATCCTCTTCAATATTCGGTTCCATCAATACACCTAATATATTTTCAGGAGTGACTAACGATACGAGAATAGATGAAATAATTGTATTATATAAGTTACCGTTATCGTGGTTTAATATTTGCAATAATGTTTCATGACTGTTCATTTTAACTTCTTTGTTGATATTATTAATTTTATAATGTTTTAAAAATGCTTCAGCTATGTCTGATTCTTTCTCATTTATCAAGTGTAATATATCATTCTTTTTTTTACCTTCATTATTCTTATTATTACGTTTATTATTTTGTATGGTTAAATACTCTTTATACCTCGTTTCATATTGAATTTTGTAATTTTTAATTTGTTCTTTTACAAAATAACGAATATCATTATATTGTTTATAAGAAATATCATTGGAATAGACAGAAAAGGGTTCTAACGTTTGTAGATAATTATGGAAAGATAATTTGTTTGTAGCATATTTATTTATTAAACGAATTAATATTTTTGTTTTTGGTATAATTGTCTCCAAGAATTTGGTATATTTATCATCATCTAATATATTTTCATCTAATAAAAATTCATGAAAATTGGCGAAAACGTCTTTTTCAGTATCTTTTTCCATTTTTATATAATCAAATTCCTTTGATAAGTCATCAATAACATGCGGTATAATATCTGTTTCATTTTTAAAAATATAGGATAATATCAATTTGTTATGATGTAAATTCGATTTTTCTATCAAATTGGTATTTGGTAAATTTATTTTTGAATGTTGAATAAAAGGTTCAGGCAACATTAAATAAGATTTTATACACATTTCATCGTTGTTTGTTAAATTTACCTTTTTGTATAATTTCTTACCGCTATTTAATACTTCTTCTTTTATGCGTTTACTACTTAAATTATAACGCTGTATAACAAATTGTTGACGATGTAATTCATTTTCTTTCATAACACTACTATAAAAATCCCCGAAATTATCAATAATTGTATCCAAATTTGTATTTACATTTTGTGTAATCAAACAATCTTTACTACTATTATCAAATAAATTGAATTGTTCATCTAATTGCAATTGACTATCCAAATATTTTAATTGGTTTAAACTAGTATATTGGGTTTGGATACTTATAATATCATCTAATAATGTTTGATTTGAATTTATTTCATAATCCATATCATTAATGGTAACAGAATCATCGTATAGACGTTTCTTATTTTGTACAACAGGAATTAACCATTTTATATCATGAGAAATATTTTTTAATTTTTCAATTAATGGTTTATGATAAGCGGTTAATTTTTTTACATCATATGCATTCGCATTATTATCAAATAAAGAAAAATTTGCACGTAGTTGTTTAAACCGTTCAATTAAATTGTGAATATTATTCATTACCTTATCAGTTCTTTTATGATTAGGTATAGTTGATAATAATTCATCCATTAAATCATTCACTTGGGCATCTATACTATAACGCTGCTCATTCTCGGGTATTTCAACCAATTGTTTAAAATCTTCTAATTTTTCACCAAATACAAGAGTATTCGCATTTACATATAAATCATTTAAAGTCTCGCGTATATTTTCATCAACCAAATTATTTTCAGGAATATTAATAATGGATTCATTTGTTTCTGTAAATTCGATAGATGCTTCTGGGATAGGGTCTTCGGTATCAATTGATTCGCCGTCCATAGAATCTTTTGTAGGTGAAATAGTGATTGGTTTTTGACGAATAATAATTTTTTCAATCGGTATATTATTTGGTAATCCTCTATAAGCAAAATCTAAATAAATCGCTGTTCTATCGGGATAAGTCATTACTTCGATCATATCATCTTCAATATCTGTTATTTCACCCGTAATAATAATAGGAATATCCCCGATGAAATGAATATTTATCCATCTATTTGGTAATAAATTATTTTGACGAGCGAATCCTTTCTCTTTACTTCTATCAAGAATATTCATTTGTACAATTGATTCATCAGATAAAAATCCATCATCTGTAAAATTAATATTATATAATTCATTATAAGAAATATTCATTATTTCCATGTAAGCTTGATCTATATATTTGATAATAAACGTTTTTTCATGATAATTATTATTCGTTGGCGATAAAATTTCAATAATATCTCCTAATTCTAATGTAATAGAATTATCCGGTAAATCATCATTTAATCTAATTTGTGTATCCATTAATATATAAAATATATATTATATATCTAAATTATATTTATAAAAATGTCTAATTTTATATACAAAATAAGCTTATACTGCTAAATATTACATTTTATTATATGAAAAGCATATCTTGGTAAAATATACGGTCTGATATTTGAAATAATTATAATAAAAAATTATATAAGTTTTTTTTTATTATATCCTGAAATTATTTACCCCCACAATTCCCGTTCATCCATGATCGAATAAGTTAGAAGTTATATGAAACCCGATTTATAGTTGACTATATACCATAGCCAATTTACTCAATTTTTGAATGTAATCTGCACAATGAGCCTGATTTACATTATCCATAGTAGAAATAGGTGCTCTAACTTTATCAATTAATTTTAATATTTCTTCAGAATTAGGAATATGAGCTAAATCTTCTGTATAATTTTTAGCAAAGAAAAAAGAAATATCACCACTATCAATCACTTCTTTATAGGGTGCATAAACTAAAGGATACCAGGTTTTAATAATAAAAGCAGGGTTCATTTTTTTGATAGTTTCAAAAGATGTCTTCGCTTTGGATATATCTTTGTTTTCTGGATAAATGTTAATTATATCTTTGATAAAATCAAAGAATAAGGCATTAAAAGCTCGAGTTAAAGTAGATTTATCACTCATCGATATATACAAAATAGTATATTTTTTATATTATTTTACGGTATATTTTAATTAGTTATACTAAAGTTTATATCTGGGGGAAGATCTTTTTTCATATTCACATCATCCATTCTTTGCTGTTGTAATGTATCTAACGTAACATCAGATGAAACTTTATCAGGTTTATAATCATCCGGTGGTGTTTGAATTAATTGTAAATCATTATTTACTGAAACATAATTATGTAAATTTCGATTTTCACTATTACCTTTTGCGCTTAATTCGTCAGGTGATAAATTATAACTTGTAAAATGTTCAGATTGAATATTTGTACCTCCGCTAGATATTCCTAAATGATACCCAGATGGTTCACCTCCATTTTGGACTGTATCTTGATTATTTTGTTTTATATCTTTATGATAATGTTTCACTATATCACTTCCTAAAATTACTTGGAAATTCTTATTTACTAATAATAAGCAAGGAACACTTTTTATATTTGGAGGTAAAATTACCTGAGACCCATTTTCCAATATTATTTTCATTTGGTTTGTTGCTGGATCTAATTTTCGTTTATCAATACTAATAAAACTCACTTTTTTTGATAAATTACTTTTGACCAACGTTTGTAAGACATTTTGACTATGTTTGCAATAGTTACTATAATATAAAATATCCATCTTATATTATATATAAAAAAAGGTTTTATCATTCAAACGGATTTAGTTTTTACACATGGTGTATAACAATCTATTTTGGAAATAGAATATACCATAACCAACGGCGACTGCTAAAGCACTCAAGTAGAAATCAAAAGATTTTTTCTTGTATAGTCCAACACCGATTGTAGACAACAAAAGAGTAGCTAAAAGGATAAACCCAACCATAGAAAGAAATAAGAAGTAGTCACAGAATTTTTGGTCTAAAGGACCGAAAAAGAGTTCGAAAAGATCGTTCATTATAGTTTATAACTAGATAATTTTTACTAAATAACTTTTAAAATTATTATATAAAAATATAATAATATTTATATACAAATGGATAATTCTGTTATATGGAATTTAATCGATAAATATTTTGAAAACAATCCACAAACTTTAGTAAGACACCATATAGATTCTTATAATGATTTTTTTAAACATGGTATTTTTCAAATTTTCAAAGAAAAAAATCCGTTACGAATTGATACGCGTTTTGATTCTTCTATAAAAGAATATCGTTCACAATGTATTATGTATTTCGGCGGCAAAAATGCAGATAAAATATATTTTGGGAAACCAGTTATTTATGACGATAATAACAGTCATTATATGTATCCTAATGAAGCCAGATTACGAAATATGACTTATGGTATGACTGTTCATTATGATATTGAAATTGATTTTATTACGATTTTAGAAGATGACGAATTACCAGATATAATTAAAGGTGGAAATGATTTTAATTTAGATGATGATAAATACGAAGACGAAGAAGATAAGACATCTGGCGGCGGACCACGTAAAGGACGTAAAAAATTAACGGATTTAACACCTACCGAAACTGCTTTATTCAGAGAAGCGACTGAATCTTCAATGGTAAATAAAAATACACAAGTAATTACCAAAACTTTAAATAAAATTTATTTGGGCAAATTTCCTATTATGGTTCAATCTAATTTTTGTATTTTGAATGGGTTACCTAAAGAAGTTAGATATAATATGGGGGAATGTAATAATGATCTTGGTGGATACTTTATTATTGACGGGAAAGAAAAAACGGTGGTTCCTCAAGAAAAATTTGGTGATAATATGCTTTATGTACGTAAATTAATGAATGATGATATGGATGAATCAAACACCGAACTTGAATATTTATATTCTGCTGAAATAAAATCAATTTCAGAAAATATATCAAAACCACGACGTACATTATCTGTAAATATTGTTGCCCCAACACCCGCATTTACTAATAAAAATATTGTTGTTAATATTCCTAATGTGAGAAAACCGGTTCCATTATTTATTGTTTTTCGCGCATTAGGAGTTTTAAGCGATAAGGAAATTATCAGTATGTGTCTATTAGATATGGAAAAATATGATTCTTTGGTTGATTTATTTGTTCCTTCGATTCATGATGCTAGCACCATTTTTACACAAGCTAGTGCTATTAATTATATCGCATTATTAACAAAAGGGAAAACCACTTCTTATGCTATGGAAGTATTGGCGGATTATTTATTACCGCATGTAGGTGAAATGAATTTCAAACAAAAAGCATATTATTTAGGTCACATCGTATTTAAATTGTTAAATGTCTATACGGGGGTAGAAGCACCTACGGATCGCGATAATTTTAAATATAAACGTATAGAATTGGTTGGGTCATTAATGTATGATTTATTTCGTGAATATTATAGCATTCAACAACGTCAAATACAAAAATCTTTTGAAGAAATTGTACGATATAATAAAGGCATTTATGAGAATAATTTAATCGGACTTATACAGGATAAATACAAAGAGGTTTTTCAACAACGTTCGTTGGAAAAAGGATTTCAAAAAGCTTTTAAAGGAAACTGGGGCTCCATGACTCATACAAAACGTATAGGTATTATTCAGGATTTGAATCGTTTATCTTTTAATTCCATGTTAAGTCATTTGCGTAAAACAAATTTACCATTAGATGCTAGTGTTAAAGTAATTGGCCCTCGTGTTTTGCATAATTCGCAATGGGGATTTTTAGACCCCATCGATACACCTGATGGTGGTAATATTGGATTACATAAACATTTGTCTATGTCTACTTATATTACTCAATCCTATTCTAGAGATAAATTAATCGATTGGTTACGATTAAATATTAATATGAAATTATTAGAAGATTGTAGTCCTTTATATGTTTCCAGATTAACGAAAGTATTTGTTAATGGTTATTGGGCCGGTTGTATAGAGGAACCAGTCGAATCTGTGGAAAAGATGAAATTATTTCGTAGAAATGCTTTGATACCTATTTATACCAGTATTACTTTTAATATTAAACATAATTCTATTTATATTTATACTGATGGAGGTCGTCTTTGTAGACCGATTTTTTACAAAGATCAGTATACCAAAAAAATGTCTTATGATAATGTCTTAAATAAATTGATTGATAAAGATTTTACTTGGAAGGATTTAATTACTGGGTTTAATAAAAAAATAGACGAAACCTTTAATCCCGACAATAATAAATTATATGAATTTAACGAGCTTTATAATGTTAATAATGAAACCAACCCAGCACGATTAAAATCGTATTTACACAATAAGGCTATACTGGATTATATTGACCCGAGTGAATCAGAAGATATATTAATTGCTATGAATAACAATCAAATAACAGATACGTCAAAATATACTCATATGGAAATACATGATTCTTTGATATTAGGTGTTATGGGAAATTTAATTATCTTTCCTGAAAATAATCCCGCTTCGCGTAATTCATTCTCGTGTGTACAAAGTAAACAGGCTTGTTCTATGTTTCATACAAATCATCAAGTCAGAATGGATAAAACATCGGTTGTATTAGATTATGGGCAAACCCCTTTGGTGAAATCGCGTTATTTGGAATATATTAATAATAATGAAAATGCCTATGGTGAAAATGTAATTGTTGCGGTTATGTGTTACACCGGATACAACGTAGAAGATGCCGTGTTAATAAACGAAGCGTCAATTCAACGTGGTTTATTCAGCACTACTTACTACAGCACTTATGAGACGCATGAAGAAAAAAGTTCTTCTGGTAACGATACTATTGAAACATTATTAACAAATATAGAAGATAATGTTAATGTTATGAATACCAAACCCGGGTATTCTTACAACGAACTAGATCGACATGGTATTATTAAAGAAAATACTCCTATTGATGATAAAACGGTTTTAATTGGGTTAACTTCTAATAATAGTATTAATTCAGACATTAAATTTGATGTTTCTAAAGTACCTAAAAAAGGACAGCTTGGTATTGTTGATAAAACATTTATAACAGACGGTGATGAAGGTACCCGTATTGCGAAAGTTCGTATTCGCGAAAAACGTATACCTTGTATTGGCGATAAAGTGGGTTCGCGCGCAGGACAAAAAGGTACAATTGGTTTAATTATTCCTGAAGTGAATATGCCTTATACAAAAGAGGGGGTTCGTCCGGATATTATTATTAATCCCCATGCGATTCCTTCGCGTATGACTATTGGACAGTTTGTAGAAACATTAACCGGAAAAGCAAGTGCTTTATATGGGTCATTTGGAGACTGTACTGCATTTAATAATAAGGGGTCTAAAATTGGCGTTTTTGGTAAATTATTATCCCAGGTGGGGTATCATTCTAGTGGTAATGAGATCATGTATAATGGTATGACGGGCGAGCAACTTGGTGCTGAAGTATTTATGGGACCCAATTATTATATGCGACTTAAACAAATGGTAAAAGATAAAATTAATGCTCGTTCACTTGGTCCAAGAACTGCTCTTACCAGACAACCTGTTAGTGGTAGAGCAAATGACGGTGGATTACGTATTGGTGAAATGGAACGTGATTCTATTATTTCCCATGGAACTTCTGAATTTTTACGAGAGTCGATGATGGAACGTTCTGATAATTATCATATGGCTATTTGTAATAAAACTGGAATGTTAGCAATTTATAATCGTGCTAAAAACCTTTTTATGAGTCCTATGGCGGATGGACCAATCCAATATGTTGGGGACATAGATAATAATGATATGAATATTAGTAAGGTAACAAAATATGGACGTGATTTTAGTATTGTGAATGTTCCTTATTCATTAAAATTATTAATACAAGAATTGCAAACGATGAATATTCAAATGCGAATTATTACGGAAGATAATATTGATCAAATTGAAAACATGTCGTTCTCTAAAAATATTAATAAATTATTATCAATAGACAAGAAACAAAATATTGACGCAAAGATGATACAAGCTATAGAAAAAACATATATAAATGAATTACAATCAAATATCGAAAATGAAGAATTATTACAAACACCTTCGCCTTATATAACACCCTCGCCTGAAACTGATAATGAAACTCCCACATCACCTGTTTATAATCCAATTTCACCTGATTATCCTCCCGGTTCGCCTTATATAACACCCTCGCCTGAAACTGATAATGAAACTCCCGGTTCACTTGATTATCCTCCCGGTTCACCTGATTATCCTCCCGGTTCGCCTGGTTACCCTCCCGGTTCACCTGGTTACCCTCCACCTGGTTATAATCCAAATTCGCCTAATTCTCCAAATAATGGTGAAACTGATGATGAAAGTCCACAGTATAATCCGACTGGGGGCAATAAAGAAACTTACCAAACCGGTGATATAGTTCATTATAGAGGTGATAAATTACCAAATCGTTTATGGAATATTGTTAATATTGGCGATCAATTTATGACCATCAAAACAGATACTATGGATGGTTTATCCCAAGACGAATCGGTCAAAATCGTTACCGATATTGATATTTATAAAACAGATAATTACCATTTTGATAGTACGTTAAATTATGATAAATCTATTCAAAATGATCATTCTCAAAATGGAGGGAAAGATATGAACGAAATTGCACATTCTGAACCAGTTAATTCTACTAATCCGACTATTCATTTCGCGCCAGTTATTATAAATGGCGGCGATGGTAGTCAACTACCCAATCTTTCAAACAATCAAATCGTTTCTGATAATGTACCAGACAATAATATACGCGTTAATCCAGATATTGTAGAAACGCAACAAGAAGAGTCAAAACCTTCAAATGATAATATATTTACGAATAATTTCTTGATTAAGAAGTTGATGCAATAAATGAAAAATTGATTTAAAAATATATATATAAAATATTATATATATATACGGTAAAAATGAGTAAAAATAGTAACCTAATTCTAAGTCTTTATAAATCTAGAAATACAATTGTTGAATTGTTAGAATATCAAGGGTATATTATTAATGATCATATGACCTTTAGTATTAATGAAATTGATGCTATGTATAAAAATTCACAATTAGATTTTTTAGTAACCCATAAAATTAATAACACAAAAACATATATTAAATATTATCTACAATCAAAACAAATAAAACCGAATGTTTTAGATGAAATGATTGAGGAATTGTTTCATATAGAATCCGTTTTAACGAAGAAAGATACTCTTCTTATTATTACAGAAGATGAACCAAACGATACTATCATTACAAAAATCAAATATTTATATAATAAATTAGGTATATTTGTTGTTTTACATCGTATAACCCGTCTACAATACAATATTTTGAACCATACATTAGTTCCCACATGTGAAATTTTAGACGACGAAAAAGTACAATTATTACAAAAAACGTTTAATATTACCGATATTAAGAAAATCCCTGAAATATCACGATTTGATCCTCAAGCGTTGGCTATTTCTTTGCGCCCAGGTCAAATTTGTAAATTTGATCGAAATAGTGCTACGAGCATGGATTATACGTATTATCGTATATGCATTTAATAAAATTTTATTTAGAAATATTTATATATATTATATATAATAT
>TARA_B110000967_G_scaffold210099_1_pt1 | contig 24207 bp, 19 predicted proteins | sample TARA_B110000967 | Tara Oceans TARA_B110000967 (sample SAMEA4397903) | marine metagenome | biome: Polar Biome; feature: [DCM] deep chlorophyll maximum layer (ENVO:01000326); material: water (ENVO:00002006), including particulate matter (ENVO:01000060) such as... | depth 35 m
AAATAGATTCTTTAATTAATTGAATATTTAAGCCCCACATTCGTGGGGTTTTTTGTTGCCCTTTTATACTTTCCCGATATGACAGAAAATGATCCGAATCGTCTGTATTTGAAGTCGATTACAAGAGAATATATTACCTCGCTATTTTATAAATACTATCTATCAAAGTACCATCTACCCACTTCACAGCAGAAATAACTTTATCTGATAGGTGTGGTTTTGGTACAGGGGTTTCAATCAGTTCATCTATTTCTGATTTGATTATATTTATGCCACGAATTGGAAGCCCACTATATTTTGTAGCCTTTATTAGATCATCCCTTAATGGATTGATGGCGATACCTCTTTCTGTTACTATTACATCTATTAACTCACCGGGGCCAACCAGGGTAGTAACATCATCTACAATAATTGGATTATTCTTTCGGATGGATGGAATTGCCAATATGGTACATTTACTGAATAAACAATTTTGCCAACCACCAATACCATGAAGCATTAATCCATCTGAATGAGTTACCACATTGGCATTAAAATTCACATCAACTTCTGTTGCACCCAAAACCACCATATCTACTTGGCTAGCAAAATTCCCCTTCCCATGCCAATTATAGCTTGTGAACGGCGATGTACTTACATGTCTTGAATTTTCCCTCATGGAACGGACACTTTCCAGGTCAAATGTTTGTCCATCCAAAATATAATCCGTTAATCCTTCTTCAAGCATTTTTACCAATTCTTTTGTTGAACCACCACGAATGAATCTTGCTTTTACATCGGTATCTTTCATCATCTCCTTCACATATTTTGAAAATGCCAATGAAATACCTCCGACCCCAGCTTGAAAACTAAAGCCATCTTTTATAATACCTGCAGCTTGAACAAACTTTGCTGTCATTTCTGCTATCCCTAACCTTTTCTTCAATAAGGTAATTTCCGTGGTCCCGGAAACAATTTTATCCGGTTCTCCTATTTCATCCAACAATACAACATAATCCACGTTTTGTCCTTGGATTTGCCAAGGAATGCATGGAAATGGGACAAGATTATCGGTAACAACAATCACTTTATCCGCATAAAGAGAATCAACAAGGGCAAACCCCAATGAACCACAGGCTGATGCCCCCCTGTCTCCAGTGGCATTACCAAAGGTATCAGCCGTGGGTGCAGCGATAATTGCAATATCAATATGAACTTCCCCATCTTGAACGGCTTGCCAACGACCACCATGACTGCGCAGAACCCCTGTCTGACGCATTTCACCGTAGGATGCAAATCTACCTATATCACCATTCAAAGATCCTTCAACCAAATCTACTGTCCCATTTTTCATGTGATCAATAATGGGTGCATGACATGGGAATGTTGCGGAAGGAAACCAACGTAACCCTTTTACACCTAACTTATGAGATGCATCAAAAACCTGATTCATCACCAGATCACCATTTCGAAAATGATGATGGCTTGAAATAGTAATGCCATCCTTGATACCGGCTTTTTGTAGGGCATCTTTTAAAGATTGCACAACTTTGTTTCCGTCCATGGGATAGTCAGAACAACTCCGAATTGGTGGAGCGGCCTTTAATCCATCAGGTTTATATTTACCAACACCCATAAATGGAGATTGGGGAATTCCATTAATCTCTGTCGGAACCATTCGCCCTACGGCATTCTTTACCATTTTTGGTTTTATCATTACTTAATCTTTAGAAAGCGAGCCACAAGCAATAGCCAGTTTAATTGTTTGTTTGGCACGTTTAACAATTGGAGCGTCAATCATTTTACCTTCTAGTTCGAAAACACCAGTTCCATTGGTAATAGCCAAGTCAAATCCTTTAATGATTTCCTTCGCTTTTGAAATTTCAATCTCTAAAGGGGAAAATTCTTCATGGATTGGAATAATCTGATTTGGATGAATACATCCCACCCCTACAAATCCCAAAGCCTTACTTTCTCTTACCGATCTCCGTAACGATTTTTCATCTCTAAAGTCTCCATGGACAGAGTCAAGTGCCTGGATCCCTGTAGCCTTAGCAGCATGCAAAACCATGGATCGAGCGAAAAATGATTCTTCTCCGGTAATGGTTTTATTGATCCCTAAATCTGCAGTATAATCTTCAAGACCAATTGTAAGGCCTATTATATTAGGAGAAGATTTTGCAATTTCGAGTGCATTGAATACACCGTGAGCACTTTCAATGATAGGAATAATAAACACCGGTTCTCTCCTGCCACAAACTTTCAAAAGTTCATTTATTTTTTTAACAAACCTAATTATTTGATCGCTGGATTCCACTTTAGGGATAACAATAACATGAACATTTTGGGCTATAATAAATTCTAAATCTATCATACCAGTATTATTCGAGTTTATTCTTACCATTTTTTCAGCACCATTAAAGTCAACCATTCGTAAAGCATTCCGAACAATTATTCGCGCATTATCTTTTTCTTTTTGTGGAACAGAATCTTCAAGATCTAAAATAATACAGTCAGGTGAATATGTTCCAGCCTTCAATATTTTCTTTGGTTGATTACCTGGAACATAAAGCCGACTCCGTCGAAGCCGGTCACCCGTAATCAATACCTCATTTTCATCTCTCATAGGCGGAATTGAGTCCGAATAAAGGGCTTGAACAGCTTTCTCTAAATAAAGATTTTTTTTTGAAGGTTTTGACATGACTTAGGCCTATTACTCCGAGCGAATCAATTCGGTCAGTTGATCAAAAATATCCTTCCCTTTAGTCAATTCTAAACAGGTACCGTTAGAAAATCGTACTTTTTCTACCCAATCTTTAAGAAAAGCACTCAAACCATGTAGGGGCCCGAAAACACTGCCTACGACTTCACCAATAGGAGCAATCCGCATGACAGCCCCATCACTCCTGAAATTCGTAATATACTTTCCAGAATCAGGTGGATAAATACCATTTCTAATATTGTTCACTGGCACATTCATTCAAATAATTTCTTACTAAGATTCGAAAAATCTTGATCGCGTTTCTTAGATTCAGTTAATTGCAATTTTTGAAGTTTCAAGGTTAAGGAGTGCATTTTTTCAGAAATAGGGTCTAAATCAATGCGATTTGATCGATTTATAGTATCAATCCAATCATTTCTAATTTTATGAGCCCCATTCAAAGCACCCATAATTCCACCTGCCATTCCCGCAATAGAATCGTTGTCTCTACCGTAATTAGCTGCACCAAAGATACTTTCTTCAAATTTACCATCTGAGATTACAATAAAGGCAAGTGCTATTGGCAACTCTTCAATACTATGTTCTCGACTGGGGCGCCAATTATTTGTACCATCTCCTCTCATTTTACCAAACTCCGCTGACCCATCAAACGGTCTTATAATTTTACGAAGTGGTTCAATAGCACTTTTCCAATCACTCTGATTACGGGCTGCTTCCACAACTGCAGTTATAGCCGTGCGCGTACCATCTTTTGCTAGCGAAATCGCCACGTCTATAATTGAATCAACGGAAGCCTCATAACGGAATGCTTCAGCAGTACAGGCAGCCATGATAGCTGCCCCTTCGAGGCCATAACTCTCTTGGTGAGCACTAAAAATATCGATTGCCTCATGATAAGCTTTCGATGGATCACCTGAATTAATAATTCCAACAGGAGCAGCATACATAGCTGCACCGCAATTTACCATATTACCTTGTCCTCCTTGTCTTGGTTCAGCGTTTGCAAGATGCAGTCTCATAAATAACCATTTTTCCGGATAAAACAAACGTTCTAACAATGGAGCTTTTCTACCAAACTCGGGAATCCATCTAGGTTCATCTGCTATTAAAGGAATAATTCGTCTTGCAAATTCATAAGCATCAAGGTGACCACCATGCTCTATATAGGCTCTGCTGAGGAGTTGTACCATGTGACTGTCATCGGTATAGCGTCCGTCCCCCTTTCCAATATCAGTAGGTCCATCCCAGTTTTCGACAAAATCAGTTATATATCCATATCTTTCTCTTATTTCATCTGGATAATGCCACTCAGCAGGTGCACCAAGTGCGTCACCAATAGCACCACCATATAAGCAGCCTCTTATCTTGTCAAAAAGCAGAGAATTATTCATTTGGAATCACCAACAGCAAATCCAATGAGAGCCCCCGCAACTTTATCTTTTAATAATTTCTTATCTTCTAGTAATTTTTCTCTAGTTAACATTATTTCTTTCTCCCTTGTAAGTTTATTTGTCTTACTGTTCGTTTTGCTAAATCAGTAAATTTTGATCTATCAAATCCTTTCATACTACTCCTGATTTGATTATTTATTGGTTCTATCCATTTTTTAGGGAGATTTTCAGCCCCCAACATTGTACCAACAATTGATCCAACTGTCGCTCCATTTGAATCGGTATCCCAACCGCCCATGACAACATTACAGATGGATTTTTCATAATCACCATTACCAAAAATAAGTGATGCAGTTACCAAAGCAGCATTATTGATAGTGTGAACCCAATGATAATGCCCATATTTTTCTTGCAAAAGATCCAGTGCTATTTCCCAATTATCTGTCTTCTTCTCCAAGCCCATTGCAAAGTGGATTGCATCTGCAAAACGAGACTTTTCAGGAATAAATAACACTGCTTTTTGTAAAGCCTCTTTTGGTGTGTCACTTGTAAATGAATTGGATATAACGGCAGCAAAAAATAATTCCCCATATAATCCATTACGAACATGACTTAATCGACCATCACGCCACCCTAATTCAACAGCTCTTTTTGGATTACCAGGAGAAAGCCAACCCCATAAATCAGCACGAATCTGGGCACCTATCCATTCACGATATGGATTCCTTTTCGTAGCAGTTTCAGGGGGGAAATATCCAGAAAGTAAATTATAATAAGCATTCCGTTCCGCTGTGAATGTAGACATGATCGGCATCAATTCTAACCAGGTTGTTCCTATGTTTTCAGTTGTAAAATTCAGACCATACGATTCAACAACTTTCAAATTCAACATAGGATAATTCATATCATCATCTTCAGCCATACATACAATATTTTCTCGAAGACTATCAATACCACTATGCCTATTCCAAGAAAATGTTGATTTTACTTCATCAGGAATATCTTTCGCTGTGATATAATTTGAAAGGGGCCAAGTATTATTCGATTGTAATATTTCACGAATCTTTTTTCGGGGATGCTTTTCTACAGGCTTTCCCAACATACATCCGGCAGCCCTACCCAGCCAACCACCAAGAATCCGGTCATTTAAGAAATCATTTTTAAATGATACATTATTTGAATCATTATTCTTTTCACCAAGAATATCTTCGAGATTGGATGGTTCATTTTCTCTTAAATCTTTCGGTGAATTCATCGCTTCCAACTCACTCAATAGTTGCTCCGCATCTTCTTTGTGATAAGCATTTTGAATGTCTTTCCAACGAGTCTCTAATACACCTACATCCAAACCTTCTTCCCTCCGTTGGATGAGTTCATAAATGATACATTCATTTGTATTTAAATAACGGTCATTCATGCTGACAGATTTACAAACGCGTTGACTAAATCAATGTAATTCACATTTTTCATTCTTGGGATTGAGATACCTTTTAATTGTTTTAAGTGATTTTTCCATACTTTAGAGTCAATGGCGTCGGGGTCTAATGCTCCGGCTAAAGCTCCCACAAGTGCAGGTACAGTTTCTGCTGTTTTACCAATTGTTGTAGCCATTGAAATTGCTTTTTCAAAACTATTTTGAGAAAAATAAATGACCGATAAGACAATTGCCAGAGTTTCAGGCGCTGCTGATCCGTAACTGTATTCCCTATTTATAATTTGATTCGTCAGGGAGGGAGTGGCATCAAAAAAAGAATTTGATTGATCACAGATTTTTAAAGCATCAGTGACAACACGCTTACTCCATGAATTAGATGGTAACACTTCAATAGCATTTGAAATGATGTTTTCAATCGCCCCCCCTTTCAAAGCAATAGAGACTGCCACCGCTATGGACTGTGCTGCCCAAATTCCATCTTCGGAATTCGTTACAGACGCATCCATTTCAATTGCATTCATTAACTTTTCATGATCACCCTGAAATAATAGACCAAAGGGAATTGCTCTAGACATAGATGAATCGTCAAAGTAATGAGGGTTATCATGACCACTGGCGGGCGGTAATTTCCCGTTTCTCAAATTTCCTAAAGCTGTCTTAATTGCAATACTAGCCCTTAATGGTTCATCCGGATCAATCAATGATTTCCAACCATCAATCCAATTCTCTGCATTTGGCTCACTGCTATTTTCCAATAATTGTTGGATTGTGAAAGCAGCCCATTCCGTATTATTTGTAGGGCAAAGGTTGAAGACATTTTTATTTTGATTTAAAGAATAAGGTAATGTCAAATTAAGCGTAGAATCTGTTTCAGCTTTGACCTCCATTTCACGGCGTCTTCTACGTGTCCATAAGGACAGTTGATAACTGCGATGAAACATTGCTGGCCAACTTAATGCATCTCCAATGGCTAATCCATAAAGAGCACCGATTTTTTGTATTTCCATCTTTTATACCTCGTTAAATAATCGCGGTTAATTGTGCCGCAATTTCAAGAAAGTTAATATTTTTTATCTCTTTTATGCATGTTCCATTTACAATGTTAACTCTCTGAACCCAATCCGGGCGAATTGCATCAATGCCATGCAAGGCTCCTAGAATTGCACCTACAATAGCAGCAATTGTATCAGAATCCCGGCCAATATTCACTCCTGCCAGTACGGCGTTTTCAAACTCTCCATCCGTTGCTGCAATGATTCCAAAAGCCAACCCAACCGCTTCCGGAGCAATATCGGGCCAAAAATAATATTCACAAACCAGTGCCTTATATAATGAGTCCAAAGCGTGGGGTAACGACTCCGCATCTCGTCCAATTTTTATCCCTTCTTTGATAGCCCTTGCCGTCCAGGAATCATCAGGGATAACACTAAAAACCCCATCTAAAACATTATCCAAATTTCTAGTAATCATTGCAACAGAAATAGCTGCAGCAACTGCTTGCCCACTAATGATACCCTCACCTGCATTACTGACGCGTCCATCCGTTTTCGTTAACTTTCCCGCTAAATGAGGATTGCCAGCAGCCACTATTCCAAAGGGTGCAACTCTCATAGCTAGACCATCGCTCCAACTGTGAACATGTTGCCCAGAAACTGGTGGAATTTGACCATTTTTTAGATTATTCAGAGCAATAACTTCACTAAACCCTGCTCCTTTATAAGTAGATGATTCTGAATAAATTTTTTCCAACCAAGCTTGTCCAATGGCTTCACTTGTGATACCTAATCCATGATCTATCAATAATAGAGCATTAAAAAGAGCAAATTCCGTATCATCAGTTCCCTTTTGGTCGTCCGAAATGAAATCGTTTACTCGTCCAAACTTATCTCTAATTTGTTGGGGTGTCATTCCTTCTGTAGGTGCACCTAATGCATCGCCAACTGCAAGGCCCAACAAACAACCCTGTGCTTTATTTATTATTTCCATTTATTATTTCCATTTATTATTTCCATTTATTATTTCCATTTATTATTTCCATTTATTTTATAACATTGATCTTTTTAGAATCAATTACTTTTCCGCCCACAATCATTCTTATAAAATAAATCCCGGATGAAATATTAGAATCTGAATCGGTACTACCGTTCCATTTCATTTTGTGAATTCCGATAATCATAGGTTTGTTAACGAGCGTTTTTACTTTTTGCCCCAGTATGTTCAATATTTCAATCCGAATATTATCCCCGTGATGCGTTTCTGAGATTATCCATTCTATGGTTGTAGATGGGTTACTTGGATTTGGGAAATTATGAAGTAAGCCCGAATCTTGAATAAAACCAGATTCCGTTACAACAACAGAAACTAACTCATTCTGTTGTTGTAATAACCATGTCCAAAAAGATTCTGAATTATAAGTCAAATCCCAGGAATTATGTCCAACACCTTCATAAAGAGTCAGGTTCACATTTGCTTCAACTTCATTTAAACGGTTGTACATAAATTCTGCTCCTTGCCAGGGTACGCCTGTGTCCTGATCACCATGAAAAATCCAAACATTGGTATTTTCTAATCGCTCCACATCGGGGATATCCCTTGCCGAAATAGGAACGACTGCGGCAAACATATTTGGATAGCTCACACTATATTCCCATGTACCAAATCCCCCGCGACTTAATCCTGTTAAATAAATTCGGGATGGATCCACTAAATATTGGGAAATAATCTCTTGCGTAAGTAGATGAATACGATCCGGGTTCCAATGAACATCATCGTAAAGCTGTGGGCAAAGCATGATAAAATCCGTATCCATTCCTTGCTCATAAAGTAAGGGAGGTCCACCATTTCGAATTTCATCAATATTAGTGATGGCGCTTCCGGAGCCATGAAGAAATATAACTAGTGGCCATGCCGAATTCGATTCTGCATATCCGACCGGTAAGTAAAGCAGGTAATTATCTTCAATAGAATTGGAAATTGTTGTGGAAAGTGTCAGCGACTGAGGGGGGGGTGAATTTGCCCCATAACTTGGTGAAGAACCTGTTAACCATTCTAAAAACTGATTATCAGTATAAACATGATCCCACACATTATGTGCAAGACTATCATATACGGTTAATTCCAGATTATCATTGCCGCAATAATAATCCAGTTCAAAAAACATATTTTCAGCATCTTCCACAGGAACTTTATCATCCAGAAAACCATGAAATATCTTAACAGAAGGGCTGCCAATTCTACAAATTTCAGTACAAGCAGGTGCCCCCATGGGAGCAATTTTTGAAAAAGTAGATGGATAACTGACCGATGATTCCCATGCGCCAAAACCACCAATATCACCTATACCGGTGACAGACAAATGAGCATCATCAATATGATATAAATCGCCCAATTGATCCATCAATGCCATGATTGCATCCGGATCCCAGTGGGTATTTTCAGGTAATTGTGGTGCCACGAGAAAAAAATCATATTCCAACCCATCTTCGATCATTTCCGGCAATCCAACACTCCTGATAAAATTAATATCATCGGTACCTTCAGATCCTGTAAGGAATAAAACGAGTGGCCAAGCTTCACTGGGTGTATATCCTTCAGGAATATAAAGTAGATAATTAAGGTCAATATTTTTTACTATTGTGGTTGAAAGGTTTCCGTAATTTGGTTCTAATCCAAAAGATAATGAAAAGAATAAAATAATTGAAATTGTTTTTAAAATAAATTTCATTTTATCATGAATTATTGACTAAAATGACGTCACCAGATTCAGCATTAAAAAAATGGACCTTTGACAAATCAAATACCATATCCACCATTTGACCAATTTCTAATTGAGTTTGTGGGTGAGCTCGCGCAATTAAATTATTATTTCCCGTTGTAATATGAATAAAAGATTCATTTCCAATGGGTTCCACTAATTCTACTTTCAAAGAAACAGGACATCCATTTTTAATATCTAAAGTCTTTTCTAGAATATGAATATCTTCAGGTCGAATACCAAAAGTGATTTTTTCTCCTTTAAAGGATTTAAAATATTTTTTTAAATCTTGCGATAATTCAAACGAGCAACCGCCGTCGTCAAATAAAAGTTCTCCATTATTGATTAAATTCCCATGCATCAAATTCATGGCTGGATTTCCAATAAATCCGGCAACAAATTCATTTTTTGGTGAATTATAAAGATTAAGCGGCGTATCAATTTGTTGAATGACGCCATCTTTCATCACAACAATTCTTTCACCCATTGTCATGGCTTCAATCTGGTCATGAGTAACATAGATCATGGTTGCTTGGAGCCTTTCATGGAGTTTCGATATCTCACTCCTCATTTGTATCCGCAATTTTGAATCCAAATTAGACAAAGGTTCATCAAAGAGAAAAACTTTTGGATCACGAACAATAGCTCGCCCTAAGGCAACTCTTTGCTGCTGCCCGCCAGATAATTCCTTCGGTTTTCTATTTAGTAATTCACTTATATTTAGAATATTTGCGACTCGATCCACTTTCTCCTGAATATCAATTTTATTATAATTCCGCAACTCTAAACCAAAGGAAATATTTTGAAAAACAGACATATGGGGATAAAGTGCGTAATTTTGAAAAACCATGGAAATATCTCGGTCTTTTGTCGACACATCATTCACTAGGTTATCTCCGATAAATAATTGACCTTCCGTAATATCCGCTAGTCCTGCAATCATTCGTAATAATGTAGATTTACCACAGCCAGATGGGCCCAATAACACAACCATTTCTTTGTCTTTGATCTCCATAGTGAAATCATTGACGGCTATAATATTTTTATCAAAAACTTTTTTAATATTCTTTAACGTAATTTTTGCCATGTAATTTTTTATATATATTATTATTTATCTTTTTGGTATCGAGAAAGAACCAGATTGCTTTCAAATTCTATTCTTTTTGATGCTTCTTCTATGGAAAGTCTGCCTGCAAACAATTCCTGTAAAATAGGGTTTGCAACACGCCCTTTCCATTCAACATACCCTGGTGCACCGAGCCAAGGCCCCACTGTTAAGTCGTCTACCGAACTTGTCACAATTTTCCAACCATCATCCAATGTATTAAACTGAGGCATCTCCATACAAGATTTTCTTGTTGGTATCATCCAATCACTATATGCTAGTTTTGCCATATTCTTAGAATTAAGGGCAAACTCTATAAAATCAAAAGCATCTTTTTGCTTTTTAGATTTTTGGGGGATACTAAATGTTTGTGAATTGATACCCGATCTTGAATACTTTCCAATTGGTGCTGGTAGTACGCCCCAATTAAAATTGTTCGGTGCATTTTCGATCAATTGCTGTCTTGACCAATTGCCCATGCCTAAAATCATTGCGTAACGTCCTTGCATAAAACCAGACAAAATTTCAGTGACGTTCTTACCGATGCTCTCAGGGGCTAAGCATTTTAAATCACGATTCATTTCAATTATTATTTTTAAAAGCGCTTTTTCCTCATCACCTACACGTACAACATACTTCCCATCCTCTATTTTAAAAAATGACCCACCAAAACTAATGGAATGATTCAGAATAAAATTCGCAGAATTCCTTAATCCCATGGCAGTTCCCCATTGATCTATGATACCGTCCCCATTGGTATCCTGTGTTAATTGTGTCCCTACCGTCTTTACATTATCCCATGTCCAAGGATTTTCTTTACTTGGTGGTATAATATCATTATTATCAAAAATTTCCTTATTATACAGTATAATAAAAGACTCTAACATAAATGGTATCCCGGAAATTTCACCACTGGGGCTAGTGACTGAAGACCAAGCTACATCTACAATATCTTTTTTCATTTCATTGGATATTAGTGGTGCCAAGTCTTTTAAATATCCGCGATTGGCAAAGTCGACTATAATAGAAGATTCATAATGAAAAACATCCGGGACAACTTCTGTTTCAAAGGAAGTTATAAGGTAGTCATAAATTGAATTCCAACTACCTTGAATATATTCTACATTGCGATCTGGATTCGCCCTATTCCATTCTGATACAATTTCTTTATTTGCCTGTATTGACTGCTCTTGCCAAGCAAGACTAGCGAATCGAATTATATCAGTGTTTTGCTCAGATGATGAGAAATTAACAAAAAAAGCATATCCCTGATAGGCTACTATTAATAATACTCCAAATTTTATCAAACTTTTATATTTCATCAGTTTCCATTATCCTAAACTTTCACAGCCCCTGATATCAAACCCGATTTAAATCCTTTTCTTAGGAATGTAAATAAAACTAGCGAAGGTATTGTGGCAAAACAGCTAGCTGCTGCCAATAGACCAATCCTAGCTTGCCCTTCCATACCTGTAAACCTAGAAAGTTGTACAGGCAGTGTGATATTCTCTGGATTTTTCATCAACACAAGTGCAAATAGGAATTCATTCCAGGAGATTATAAATGCAAAAATTGCTGTGGCTCCAATAGCAGGCAGAATCACGGGGAACAAGATCCTGTAAACATACTGTAGTTTTGTAGCACCATCAATAAAAGCGGCTTCTTCTAATTCTAATGGAATGCTCTTTATGTATCCATACAGCATCCATAAAACAAATGGCAGTTCCCAGACAACATATACCATTGTTAACCCTATAATAGAATCTGTTAAATGTAAATACCGTAGAACCGTATAGAGTGGAATGATAATTAAAATAGCAGGAAAAATCTGTGATGCTAATATCCATCCAAGCACTGCATTTTTTATTTTTGTTTTATAGCGTACCAATGAATATGCAGCAGGTAAAGCTATCAATAATGTGATTGTCATCGATAAAATACTAACCAGTAAACTGTTGAGAAGACTCTGGATGAGATTACTGTCGTTTATGATTGAACGATAATGGTCAAAATATAGATTTTCAGGAATGATCTTTAGGCCGCCAGTAACAATTTCTGGAGTACTCTTGAAAGATATTGACAGAAGCCAAATAAAAGGAAAAACAAGGTAAATTAAAAGAATTAAAACAATGATTTGGATTAATCCTTTTACTATAAATTGTTTTACACTCTTAACCGACAGTATCATTTAACCTGCTCTTTGAATTGAATGCGTAGGTAGAAATACAATACGATAGATAAAAAAATTATCATCACATTTCCAATGGCTGCTGCATACCCAACATAACCATAGCGAAAAGCTTCTTCATAAGCAGCAAGCATAGGCAACCTAGTCATCCCACCTGGGCCACCTTGAGTAAGAACATAAACTAGTCCGAAGGAGTTAAAATTCCATAAAACATTTAGACAGATAACAGCAGCTAAAGTTGGTTTCAATAACGGCAGAGTGATTCTTGAAAACTTAGTCCATAAACCGGCACCATCTATTTTGGCTGCATCATAAATATCGCTCGATATACCTTTTAAACCAGCCAATATAAAAATAGTTGTCTGCGGTACGCCACCCCAGATTCCCGCAACAATAACAGCGGGGAGCACGTGTTCAAAACTTGATAACCAGTTAATGGGATGTGCAATCATATTCAGGTGTATTAAGACTAAATTTAAAATGCCTGAATCCGAATCATAAATCTGCCGCCACACTATACCACGAATAATTGGTGGCATGGCCCAGGGAATTAGAATCAAAACACTGTAAATAGATGAAAACCGAATTTTTGAATGCAGCGATAAAGCTAATCCCATACCTAGAATCATTTGACCAAATGAAACAGCGATTGTCCACACAATGCCAACCTGAAATGACTTCCAGAAATAATGATCTTTAAAAAGTTGAGAATAATTTTCAAAGCCATTGAATTTGAGATTGCTTCCTAAGGTATAATCAGTAAACCCGAGATAAATGCCTCTTCCTAATGGCAAGAGTGAAAAAAGGATAATCGGTATCAGAATCGGTAAAAGAATTTGGAACTCTGAAAAACTCCGCGATTTTTTGGGAGAATACTGATTCATCTATAGTATAAAATAACCACTGACAATTTATAAATCATGATTCTAATTGATTTTTTTGGATAAATTTTTTATAAATGCATGAATCTCATTCAAATGAGGGATTGAAGATTGCGCACCTACTTTTTTAACAGAAAGTGTTGCCGCTTGGGATGCAAAAATAGCAGATTCTATCAGCCCAGAAAACTCATTATTTAAAGTGGCAGCAAAAACACCATTCAGTATATCACCAGCTCCCGTAGAATCAACCACATCTACTTCGTGGGCTGAAATCAATTTTTGAAAACCATTAGAGGAAATAAATACTCCTTCTGAACCTAGTGTGATTAAAACTGAATCAACTCCATATTCATGAAAAAATGACGATACCTTACACATGGATGATTCATCATCGATTTTCATCCCGGTAATTAGTTCAGCTTCAACCCGATTTGGAGTAATTATATTGATCTGCTCTAAAAGTTCTATTGAAAAGTTTTGTACCGGCGCAGGATTTAACATCACTTTTGTCCCGTTATTTTGTGCCAATGATGCCGCCGTTAATACAGTCTCAAAAGAGCATTCCAATTGCAATAACATTATATCAAAATAACTAAACTCATGTTCAATTTGAATGATATCTTGGGCTGTTAAATTTGAGTTGGCACCAGGTACAACCACGATACAGTTTTCACCTTGTGGATTCACAATAATCGTTGCTGTCCCCGTTGGTAGCTCTTTATCCTTTTTAATCAATCGAACTTCAACACCCTGTTTGTGCAAAGTCTCAATTGCCTCTTTGCCATTATCATCCATCCCAACACTTGTAATAAAACAAACTTCCGCCCCAGCTCGTACTGCTGCTACAGCTTGATTTGCACCTTTTCCACCAGGACCACTATTTATCAATTCACCCAAAATAGTTTCACCTTTTTCGGGCAATTTATTGGTTCTTATTGTAATATCTTTATTATAACTCCCAACAATGACAATCCTATTTTTCTTAAACGTATCCATGTTCATCAAGAATTAAATCCAAATGAAATAATTTGGACCTGCCTTAAAGATTGAAAATCCAAGAATGCATAATTAATAGAAAGCATTCTATTACCAAGTAGATAATTAAATCCAAAGCCCAGTGTTATACCTTCTGAATCATAATTGAAACGATAACCACTTCGAAGAAAAAGCATTTCCTGAAAAACATATTCAAGGCCAATATTAATTTTTTCGGGGCCATCACTTTGGACTTTTCCATCAATAGCTGCTGTGAGATAATTCTTGTTTTCGTCCTTATTAAAAAAGTCATAAGCAATACCCGTACGAAATTCAAGGGGCATGCGAATCTCCATGGGTTCAGATTGCAATTCTTCACTATACCCAACAAGATGGGTATCCGGGCCAAAGTTTCTGGCAATGATAGATAATCTTAAACTATTTAAACCAGTATAATAATATGTCGAAAAATCAACTGCCCAATTATTCATTCCTGCTCCAGCAATTTTTTCACTAATGTAACGAATGTTGCCGCCCAATGAAAGTCTGTCAGTAATCATTTTTGCATATGAAAGTCCTATAGCAAGGTCGTAAGCTGTGAAATAATTACCTGTCACTAACGGTGAAGTCGTTCCTCCTTGGCCTTCTTCATGTATGGTTTCTGGTATATTACCATAATCAAGACTTACAAAGCTAAATGCCAATGTGCCAAATGCGTCAAAACTTTTTGCTATAGAGATAGAATTATGTTTTATATCTGCAAGCCAGCTCACAGAATTGAATTGGACATCAAAAGTATTAATGTTCACCAGGTTTGCTGGGCTTCCAAAAACTGCATTTGCATTATGATTGACTAAATAAACACCACCCATAGCAGCTTGGTGGGGGTCACCATTAATTTTTAAAAATTGCCAACCCGACTGTCCAGACCGTTTAATGGCTGTCGGATCTATACCATTTTGACCATAAAGGGTTATAAAAGATAGGAACGAGACTATAGGAATTATCTTGCAAGATATATCGATAATTATTGGCCATAATATTTTAAAAAGGTACATCATTTTACTATTGCTAATTTCCCAACAAAAGATTCACCTTCATGACCGGATACTAATGATTCTATTAAATAAATATAAACCCCTGGTGCAACTCCCAATGCCCATTTTGTTAACTGGTAGTCCATATTTGCTATTGTACCCCATGCCGCTGACCCCGAACCATCATTATGCTCTATTTCTCGCACAAGATCTCCGACTAAAGTATAAATTTTTATTTTAGCTTTACCAGGCAACCCCAAAAATTGGATCCTGTTTCTTTCTCCTGTACCATATAATCCACTGTGTTGCCGAAAGGGATTTGGCACTACATATACATTTTGAGGGAATTCATCATTCTGAGGTACAGTTGAGTATACAGGAAACCTATTATTATTTACTTTCCCACTCTCATTATTATCAATGTCATAAGTAGTGACAGTATAATAATACCCAACTAAAGCCTCCACATCTTGATCCTCATAGTGCACCATACCATCTATTATTTCTGCAGATGTTTTTGGAATATCAGCTAATAATGCCCACGGACCAATTGTGAAATAGGTTGACCTGTATATCCTGTATCCTTCAAAATCATTGATATTCAAAATTGGATCTACATAGGTGTTGGGTATATGCGGCCACTTAATAATCAAATACCCGGGTTCTGAAGTAATTATTAAACTATTCTCACCATTTGTTGGGGTTGGCGGAGGGTGTATTTCAGGATGCATATCTTGAGAATATATTTGTTTGACAGCACTCACATTTTTCAATAAAGAATCAAGAGATGCTGAACTTAATAAATCAAGGTTTTCTATACCGCCTTCTACAATCCGTGCGCGGTCCATTTCACCCATCACCTCAGCGAAAACAATTTTTTTCGTTTCATAAGGTGCTAATGAGAATGGTCCTACGCTTAATAAATAAATAGGACTTCGCTCATATTTATTCCCGCCTTCTCCTCCGGCTTCACTAGCATCATCCCAAGACATCCTGGGCTGCTGGTGAGTCATAACCTGTTTAAATAGGGCTGGCTCATCAACAGAATGAATAAATATCCTATCTTCATAAGGAGCATTAGTTGCTCCACTTTTTGAACCAAATTCTAAAATATTTTGATATATATTACCACCAGCCGAATCCAATACAACTGCAGTTAAATAAGCCGGAGCATCAAATTCATGTTCTTTTGAATTGGGTTCTTTTATATCTCTGGAATCAGCGATGTCGCCTTTTTCAGGACCAACGCCAAAATTATATTGTATGGGTGTTTCATTTTCCCAATTAAAACCCCGGTCGTCATAGAAGTAAAATAGATTATGATCTTCATCCCAGCCATATTTTTCATCATAACTAGTGTAACTACGAACTGTAAATAATAGACTATATCGCATTCCAAAATAAAGATCAGTCAAGTCTGACAATTTCTTATTTGTTATTTCAACTTCATGAATGATGAAATCATCGTATTTTGGGTAACTCCATACCCGACTAGTCCGTCTTATTTCAACATCAAGACCATATATATAATGGGATCCTGCTACCACTTGCTCCCCTTTTATTTCAGGATTTTCTAAATTGTAATTAGTGGTCATTAACGCTTCTTCTACTGGAAAAACATCTATTCCCGATGGAAAATAACGAGTATCTAACGAATAAGCATATTCAACATCATTCCGTACACCGTAAATAGCATACCCTCCCGCTCCAAGATAATTCAACGCATCTTGAATATCTGGCCCTTTAGAGTACCCAGGATAATCTAAGCCATGGAATGAAGTCACTATTTCTGTCGGATCTCCATATTGAAAAGAGTTATGCACTGTTGCCCATAATTTGCCCCTGTTTAGCGTTTGTTTTGACCAACCTTGGGCCGCCAAACTTGATTGCATTAGAATTATAAAAAAAATAAAAATTATATCTCGAATTGAAATATTATATCTAGATTTTTCTATATAAAAATATATGATACTTTTTATTAAGATTAGTTTTCTTAATAATTTCATTAAAAATCTATTTTGAGCTGGAAATCTATTTGTTTTGGCGGCACCTCATAAGTATACCACTCCCATACATCAGGCTCCCCAGAAAATTGGTTTTTCGGCAACCTATCTTCAATTGGTAAATCAGTATTCTCATGATAATATTTGAGTTCGTCATAATATAGAAGTCTTAAAAATTTAGAATCGAATATGTTCCGGATATCCATGCTGATCTCAGCACGAACCTTGCCAAGTGTTAATCCTTTTGAAACTTTTAAGTTAAATTGATAGAGGCTAAACCATTTCTTGTTATTTGCGCGGGTTGAAAGATCACCGGGTGCGTGATAAGTATATGGAGTCCCGCTTCTCCACCAAAAATAAGTGTAGGCATGAAAATCACTAAATGGTTTCATTCCAAAAATAGTTGGGCCTTTTTCAGAACCTATATCGTAACTGATCCAACCTTTTACTTTTTCAAAGCCACTCCAGACCCGTTTATCAGTAAATAATCCTATAGGCAGGTCAATATATTCAGAACCTGTTTCATTCAGTCTCTGATATCCTACATTTCCACTGTATGACCAATAAATATCATAGGTTGTCCCAGCATTTATGGATCTGTCAAGCTTAGTTTCCAAAACAATCTCAACACCCCGCGTGTCCGAATAGCCACCATTACTTACGATCAATGCTTTTGTTGCCGTGTATTCTTTGCCATATAAACCTGTAATTACAGATGCTTCTTGATCAGAGTCTTTATAGTATCCAGTAAAATCAAACTTGAGTTTATTTTGATATACAAGGTCCAAACCTAACTCATATTGGATACTTCTTTCATAACCCAGTCTTGGGTTACCATAAAACCCCTGCCATTGTTCCATATAGGTTATTTGATCAGCGAATGGATCCAGTACTGTAGACATATCTGTTGTATAATTAACAAATGGGAATCCTAACATTTTTGCCCAAGATGGACGTTGATAAAAATGTCCATATGAAAAATGTAAAAGTGCATTATCACTCACAGGGTGGGAAAGCCCTAATCTTGGGGCAATTTTTAATTGTCTTTCTGTTGGCTCTGTTTCAGGTTTTCCTGGAAAACCCATTGGTTTAAACGGATCATGCCCTGGAGTTGTAGTCTGAGATGCTGTTGGATCAAACATATTGGCAGATGCATTTCGATTCTGATTAAAATAATCAATTCTGAATCCAAGATTTAATATGATCTCAGGGTATTCGATCAAATCTTGCAAGTAAAAATGCCCTTCGTGTGGCTTACCCTGAAAAACATTATTTAAATTCCATCTGCCACCTCCTTCATGAGAAGCCATGAAATGTTCGAAATCAATATCAAATTTCTTCCATCCTAATCCCAATTTTATCTGCTGGTTTTTGGTATACTGGTTTGTGTAGTCTAATCTGATTTGTTTCACTTTGCTTTTACTTCTATCCCATGCATGAAAGTATCCTTGATCACGGAAATTAGTAACCATTAAAAAAGTATCATCTCTTCTGGACCATAGACTATCGGGAACAGAATCGTATCTATCAGATCGATCCATCGCATCGCTTAATTGACTAATATTGAATTTTAAAAATGAATTTTGATTCAGAAATAATGTGAACTTGATGTACGCTTGATACCATTCTCTTAATTCGGGAAACTGGTCATAAATCACACCCATTGGATTGTATTTGTTTTGATCATAAGGACCCGCAACAATAGTCGCCCCTAGATGACCATACTCCTCGGAAAGTTCCCCGCTATCAAAATTAGAGTTAGTGCTGTTGGAAATTAAGTAATCTGCAGCATTTGAGTACCTACTTCCCCCACCAGTTATTGCTGTTTCGCGCTCGCCCATAAATCCGCCTATGCGAATTTGAAATTTTTTAAATAAATTAAAATCTAGATATCCTTGAATATTTTGTTCTCTATTATATGGAATAGACTGAGGAAAAATACCCACACCTTTTTTTCCCCTACTTGAGAATAAAAAATTTAGGCCCTTAAAAAGAGAGCCATAAAGTGTGGTTTCGGAAGACCATTCATCACGTTTCGCATATTCCCCTAATACAGGGTCTGGATTACTCTGTGCCTCCCACATCACTAGAAGTTCCTGTGGGTCTTGCTGATGATAAGAACTGATTGGATTCTCCGATTGGTCTGTCCAATAATCAATACCATATCCGGTGATATCGTGATTATCTCGGCTATATATATTGCGTCCAAAATGATACTTCCCAGCAGGTCGCAGTCTTGTTAACATAGTCCCATGGATGCCATGTGTAGTCATTTTTTCAACTACATTGACAACTGCAGCTCTTGCTTCTCCATATTCAGCACTGTATCCACCCGTCATGACTGATATTTCCTGTATTGCAGAAAGATTAAATCCAGTAAAATTATCTGAAAAGAGACCACTATTTGTACTAATTCCATTTATAAAAAAAACACTTTGTGCTCTGGAGTCCCCTCGAAAAGTATTTTGAAAAATTCCAGCTTGGGTCTCCAAAACATCCCGAATGTCTTGGATGGGTTGTTTTGCTATCATTTCACTGGTAACTATATGTTTGCTTGCAGTATTACTTTTATCTATCAGGGGAGCTTCTGCAATCACCGTAACAATAGAACCTTTAATAACTTCTTTTTTTAATGCTTTATCAATATGGGTTGTTTTATCCGAATTAACCTTAAGCCCAACTTGACTTACAATTTCATACCCAATATAAGATATTGAAATCGTATATGAACCCGGATGTACATTAAGAATGGAAAAGTCGCCTGATTCATCGGTAGTACTACCTTGATAGATATCTTCAATAATGACGTTTGCACCAATGAGGGGCTTACCCGATTCCAGATCCGTTATCCTCCCAACTATTTTTCCTACATTTGCAGCAAACAATAAATCAAATAGTATAATTAATGAAAAGCTTTTCATAAAAAGAATTCTTTTCAACATTAATTATACTCTAAACCAACGGAAGGCCGATAAATGCTGAAGATATCGACCGACCGTTGGTTTGCATAGTAGATTTTTGTAATTAAACTGATTTTAAACAAAAAAATCATTTTAGAAACATCATCTTTCTTGATTGAGTGATTCCTCCGACACTTATCTTATAAACGTAAATACCTGATGTAGCCAATGTTCCATCATTTGTTCTACCGTTCCAGACAATAGAATGATTTCCACTTGGTACACGTGTATTCAGCAGGGAACGAACAGTGCTTCCAACTAGGTTTACGATTTCAAGTTTAACATGAGTGTTTTGTACTAAGGTATAAGAAATCGTTGTACTAGGGTTAAATGGATTGGGATAGTTTTGTGCAAGCATAAATTCTGTAGGTAATCCTACTGTATTATCAGTAGATAAGACCAGATTATTACTATAGACAGAAAATCCTCCTGCTTTTTCTGCAACATAAGCATAACCATCTCTTGCAGTAATAGCCCTTGCGGTATTGAGCGGATCATAACTAGCCACTTCTACAGGAGCAGTGATAACAGTGACGTCATATACTTTAATACCGTTATTTTCTATATTAACATAGACATAATCTTCTGCCCTAAAGGCATCCCCGTCCCAACTACCATTGGTAAAAACAGAACTAACCTGGGTAACATTTGTCAAATCACTGATGTCATAGATTCTTAATGTGTCAAAGTCATGGACATAAGCGTGACCGGCATCCAGTGATAGCCAACTTGTACCCGTGACTAGAGCTACAGTGTCTTGAAGGGTTGGGCTCTCAGGTGAACTAATATCATAAAAATACAGTGCACCCCATGTACTTTGTACCATTGTATTTCCAAAGGCTGCAACACCTTCACCATAGCGGCTATTATCTGTACTACCAGTAGCATATCCAATTAGGGTTGGTGAATTCGCAGTCGCTACATTCACAATCCCAATACCATTATTTGCAGTTGCTGCATAGATATAATTCCCCGATATGGCCACATCATTTGTTCGATCTTCTATAACTGTGGTGAGGAAAGCAGGATTTGCAGGATCTTCAAAATTGATGGGTCGCAACCCACCATACCTCGTAGCTGCAAAAACAATATTATCCTTAACAACCACTTTCTTTACCACTGCCGTGTCGGATATCGAAATACTTCCCAGTTCAGTCATAGCTGATGGACTTGTGATATCAATAGCGCGAACGTGGTATCCATAGGAGACATATGCTGTATTACCGCTCAAGGTGCTGCTGTAGGCTATCCCATTAGCCGGCGCCAAAACTGCAACTGCTCCTGATACACTCATATTATTCGGGTCCGAGACATTTACAGCGCTAAGTAAGGATGTCTCTGCACCAAAGATATGGCCTGTCTGAGTGCCAGACATACTTATTGAACCATAAGAGACCTTTCGCACCGAGCCATCGGTATCGTAGGTCGCTATGGTGGTTGGTGCACCAGGGTCAGATACATCAATTACGGTAAGACCATCTTGCTTTGATGCAATATATCCATAATTCCCATCGAACATAATGTCTGCATTTATTGAGTTTGCAAGCGTTGAAACATAGGTTGGATTTGTGGGGTCAGATACATCAATTATATCAATACCAATATCCCAAACACATAAGTAAACATAATTGGATATAGGCATTGCATCTTGAACCCAATTACCATGTGTATCTGCATATGTTCCCACCAAAGAAGCATTTGTTGGATCAGTAATATCGAAGATTTCGGTGCCTGCACCGTTAGCAAGATATGCATAAGGCGATGAAACATTGATAGCTTCAGCGTACCCCGAACCAGATCCACCTACCAGTGTTGCAACAGATGTTGGGCTTGCAGGATTACTGATATCGATAATCTGCATACCTGAACTTCCTACGGCTACATAAGCATAGTCTCCACTAACAGCTACTCCTTCTCCATACCCAGACAGTGCTGTAGTAGAGAGTAAAGTTGGGGCTAAAGGATTTGTCACATCAAGTATATTTAAAGATGAACCCGAAACAAATGCATATGTAATCCCTGAACTGACCTTCCACACAATATCTTCTACCATGTCGTCCAGTGTAATAGAAGCTGCTGTATATGGATTTGTAGGATCTTCAAAGCTGGTTATAGTAAAAACGCTACCTATTCCGTAGTATACTAGGTCTCCATAATTAGAAACTGCTCTGATTTCACCTCCACCACCTCCCCAATTGCCAATAAAGCTCATATTATCTGCGTAGGCATTAGAAGGAGTTAAAATAGCCAATGAGACTATAATTCCCATCATTTTTGTTTTATAAGAAATAATCATAATAATTCCTTTTTTTAAGATTTACATTAGTTAATTCTAAGTACTAAGTACCTCAGTAATATCATTTCATCCCATATTTTTTTCTCCTTAATTAAATGTTATTTAATTCATCTGTGAAAAATTTTGATCCTTATCTATATCTATTTTTTCTACATCTAATCTCAACACCGAATCTCGTTTAATTAGTTCTGTCGAAATAATAACGCCATCTTGATTCCTATCACTATGGGACACGTTCTTGATTTCAGACATTAACAAATTAAAAGCAATTTGACCTATTTCATTCGTTTGTTGCGCAATCGTTGTCATAGGTGTTCGCATATAAGCTGAATAGGGCTGTTCATCAAAGCAAATCAATGATATATCATTAGGGATGGACAATCCATTTTCGTAAATAGCCTTGATTGCTCCCAAGGAAATCAGATTACTTAAACCTAAGATAGCTGTCGGTCTTGAATTTTGTTCTAATATAATTTTCGTCCAAATATATCCATTCCTCTTTCCAAAGTTATCACCCACAATTAGTTTTTCATCTAAAGGGATTGATGACTCTCCATGTGCATCCTTAAATCCACGCACACGTTCCTCATTTACGGATGTATCAATTTTGCCTTGAATACATGCAATTCTACGATGATTCATCTGAATCAGATGTCGGACTGCTTCCAAGGATCCTCTATAATTATCGGAGACCACAAATGGACATTTTAGTCCTTTAATTGTACGATCAGCAACAACTAGAGGTATATTTAGTTGAATGATTCGTTTGATATCTATTGAGATAGAACCTACTGGACAAATTATTATTCCATCAACTCTCCTACTCTTCAGTAAACGAATAGACTCACTCTCTCCTTCAATGGATTCCTGACTGTCTGACAATACAATAGAGTAACCAGCTTTTCGGGCTTCATTTTCAATAACTTTTGCGATAGATGCAAAATGTGGATTAGCAATATCAGGAATAATTAAACCAATTGTATTTGATTTATTTGTTTTTAAACTGCGGGCTAATTCATCAGGAACATAGCCCATATCTTCTGCTGTTTTAAGTATGAGATTTGCCTTCTCAGCACTGATCCTATATTTTGCATATTGCCCACTTAGGACCCGAGAAACAGTTGATATCGAACAACCTAATGTGTTGGCTATCGTTTTTTGTGATGCTCTAACTTTTTTTTTCATTGTAATTATAAATTACTTGCGCAATCGATTGTTCAAAAGTAATTAATTAGAAAAGGAATTGTCAAGAATTAATTTAATTAATCAAAAACACGTATAAAACGTCCTCAGCACTTTAATTTATCATAAATTTAACAAACATGGAATTCTATCAATCTCTCTATGATTTTGAAATGCCATTCCCCCATAATCTCCCGAATACGGCGATGAAATCACCAGGCGAGTCTACACCCTTCTTATTCTATATCATCACATCCAAAATGGTACGACAGTACTTGACAGTAGATTCCAGCATTCGA
>TARA_B110000967_G_scaffold71003_2_pt1 | contig 24187 bp, 20 predicted proteins | sample TARA_B110000967 | Tara Oceans TARA_B110000967 (sample SAMEA4397903) | marine metagenome | biome: Polar Biome; feature: [DCM] deep chlorophyll maximum layer (ENVO:01000326); material: water (ENVO:00002006), including particulate matter (ENVO:01000060) such as... | depth 35 m
AGATTGAAATTTTAAAAAAAAACAATGAAAAAATTCTTATTTCTAGGCTTAATAGCTTCAGCATTTCTTTCCGGCTGTTCAGATGACACTACAACTCCTGCAACTACAAGAGGAGATGGTGATGGAACTCCTACACTAACTGTAGAAAACACTCAAAGAGCTTTTATGGCCTATGTAGGTGCATCATGGTGTCCTCCTTGTGGATCTGCTGGCGGACCTGGTTTCAAAGAAATTAGAAAAACTTTCTCAAACGATGAGCTTGTAGGGTTATACTTTGCTCCAAGTGGAGTAACTGCACCTTACGTTGGTGATGGAAATCCTGCACCTTATATCTCCACAATGAGTTCTAACGTAACTAAGTCTTCAGGTACAATTCCGTATTATAGTATTAATGGTGTAAATGTTGGAGGGGCATATACTCAAGCATCGAGTACTCTAAGCCAGTATAGAGGGTTTATTGATGATAAAATTGCAGAATCAGCCAAACTAGGGATAGCAGCTAAACAAACGCTCACTGATGGTACTTTATCTTGTGAAGTAGCTATAGAAGCTTTTGACGAGTATGATGGAGATATTTACTACAGTGTTTTTGCTGTAGAAAAAAGTGCTATTGGTTTCCAAAAAGTTGGTGGTGTTGATGAATATCAATATGAGCACAACTACATAACACGTGCATCTTTAATAGGTGACGGTACTATGGATGGTCAAGAATTATTTAAAAGTATATCTAGTGGAAGTGTTTCTACAGGAACCAAGTTCTCGGAAAATTTCTCTCTAGAATTCGAAAACATTCAAGCTGGCGATTATATCTTCTGGGAATATACTCCTGAAAACACTGTTATAGTAGCTTCTATTTGGTCAAAAGAGGCAAATGGAGAATATACTTATGTAAACAGTGTTATCGCTGAATAATAAAAGAATAATTTAATAAAAAAGGCTCTTGCATAGCAAGAGCCTTTTTTTGTGCTCTAAGTTTAATCTTATCTTTGCCGTAATGAAGAACATACGCTCACTTACTAAAGAAGAACTCCTTGCACTCTGTGAAGAGATGGGTGAGAAAAAATTTAGAGCCACTCAGCTCTGGGAATGGTTGTGGCTAAAAAGCGCACGCTCTTTTGACCAAATGACCAATCTATCCAAAGAATTTAGAGCTAAACTAGCAGCAGATTTCTCTTTCCCAGTGATGACCATAGCTAACTCACAACGAAGTAGTGACGGTACTATAAAGTATGCATTTAGACTAGATGACGGTTTTTTAGTAGAAGGAGTACTGATACCTACAAGTGAGCGAGTGACTGCGTGTATCTCCTCTCAAGTAGGATGCAGCTTAAGTTGCACTTTCTGTGCGACTGGTTTTATGAAGAGAGAACGAAATCTAAGAGCAGACGAGATGTATGACCAAGTAGCCATACTCAGAGAAGAAGCTGCCAGAGAATACGGAATAAACTTAAGTAACATAGTATTAATGGGTATGGGTGAGCCCTTACTTAACTATGCCAATGTAATGGGAGGCATAGAGCGTATAACTTCACCAGACGGCCTTGGGATGAGTCCACAGCGAATTACGCTAAGTACGTCAGGTATCACCAAGATGATCAAAAAACTAGGAGATGATGGTGCTCGTTTTAACCTAGCTCTATCCTTACACTCTGCCAATAATGAGCAGAGAAGTAAGATTATGCCTATTACCGATACTAACTCATTGGAAGATCTGATAGAGGCTCTAAACTACTTCTATGATAAGACTGGTACACGAGTAACACTAGAATACTGTGTGATTAATGATATAAATGACGATCCCTTTGAGGCCGAAGAACTTGTGGCATTTTGCCGTAAAATAAAATGTAAGGTGAATCTCATCGAATACAACCCCATAGACTTAGCAGAATTTATCTCCAGCTCCGCAGAAAAAATTCAACGTTTTGCAGATTATCTCGAAAAAAATAAAGTAATCGTAAACGTGAGACGCAGTAGAGGTAAAGATATAGATGCGGCCTGCGGTCAGTTAGCGAACAAGCTAACCTAAGAACTTCTCTCGCTCCGCAGATGTAGGAACCCTGCACGTATCACTCTTGCCAAACCACTTGTACCTATTCGCAGCTATCGTTTTGTACGCAGCGTCTCTCAGAAACCTAGGTATTATTCTAAATACAACAGCCAATATCCAAGGAAAACTGAGAAAACCAGCTACCATCAGTACAGCAGTAGACCTCACATACAGTTTTCCTCCGGTGTAAAATAATATGCTATCAGGCACTTCAGATATCTCCGACTCCTTTACTATTTTTTTTCCTACCTCAGACTGTATTGATGTGAATTTAAGCGTATCTCTTCGCTCATGACTTACGATGAAGTCTACAGAACTATTGCATAGATTACATACTCCATCAAAAAGTACCACATTCTCCAGTTTTGGTTCATTCATATCCCTTCTCTTCATCCGATAAACAAACAAATTTATGTTTCCGTTTCTTAATTCACAGAGATAAGAATAAATACCTTTGACCCATGGCCAAAATATCTATAGATTTAAACTCCGGCACCGTAGCTAAAAGCAGTGCTGTCATAGGGATAGACCTAGGAACTACCAATAGTCTCATTGCAAGTATACGCGAGGGAGACAGGCTTCCCTATTGTATTACTAGAGATAGTGAGAGTATCGTGCCTAGCACCCTTTATTTTGATAAAGAAAACATCCTAGTAGGGTCAGAAGCTCTAGCCCACATGATCTCACATCCAGAAAACGCTATCTACTCCGTAAAGAGACTGATGGGTAAAAGCTACCGGGATCTGGAAAATCTAAATCATAGCCTTAACTATACCATAGAAGATGATGAAGAAAAACTAGTAAAAGTAAAAATAAACGGCAAACAATATAGCCCAATAGAACTATCCTCGTATGTACTAAAAGAACTTAAAATCATAGCAGAGCTAAAGCTAAACCAACAAATAGATAAGGTAGTAATCACAGTACCAGCCTATTTCAATGACTCCCAGAGACAAGCCACGAGAGATGCCGGTAAGCTAGCGGGTATGGACGTACTCCGTATCATCAATGAACCTACAGCGGCTAGCCTAGCTTACGGTATAGGCCAAAATACAGAGGAAGGTGAAACGGTCGCTATCTATGATCTTGGGGGAGGCACTTTTGATATTTCTATTCTGTTTATACAAAATGGAATCTTTGAGGTTCTAAGCACTCACGGTGACACCTATCTAGGTGGTGACGATTTTGATAAAGCCATAGTCAATCACTGGATTGAAGAGCATTCACTTCATACTCTTAGCACATCAGACAGTCAAAACCTCAGAGTAACCGCTGAACGTGCTAAAAAATCACTCAGTACTGCTACTTCTTTTGAGAGTACTATAGATTTAGAGATTCATAAAATAAAACTAACACTTAGCATAAAGCAACTAAATGAGCTGGTAAAACCACTTATAGACAAAACCATGCAGAGCTGCAGAAATGCTATAACAGACGCTGAACTATCTATAACAGACATCCAAGAAGTCATACTCGTAGGAGGAAGCACCAGAGGGCTGGCCGTAAAAGAGGCGGTATCTTCATTTTTTAGCAGTGCCAATGTAAATGACAAATTAAATCCAGATGAAGTAGTAGCTCTGGGTGCAGCTATAGAGGCTGATATACTAGCAGGAAACAGAAAAGATATGTTACTCCTAGACGTAACTCCTCTATCGCTTGGTCTAGAGACGCTAGGAGGCACTATGGACGTACTCATCCCTCGTAATAATAAAATCCCAACTAAGCTTAATAAGGAATACACTACATCGGTAGATGGACAAGTAAACCTAGCTATAAATATATATCAAGGTGAGCGAGAAATGGTAGCTGACAACAGAAAATTAGGAGAGTTTGTACTCAAAGGAATACCTGCTATGCCCGCAGGCATTCCCAAGATAGAACTGTCCTTTATGCTAAATGCAGACGGAATCCTGAAAGTCAGTGCGGAGGAAAAACGCTCAGGAATTAAACAAGAGGTAGACATGAAGCCTCAGTATGGAATCACTGACGAAGAGATAAAAACTATGCTACAGCAGAGTATAGAGCATGCTCAGGAAGATATGGATAAGAGATCACTTGCAGAGAGTGCTACTGAAGCCGATCAACTTCTTTATGCTACAGAAAAGTTTACACGAGAAAACAGCTCAATACTATCTCCAGAGAATATAGAGGGCATAGAAACCTATGTGACCAAACTAAAACAAGCTTTGGATGCTAAAGATAACGATGCTATCGTTATACAAACTGAAGAGCTAAATACATATAGCCGCCAATTTGCAGAACAAGCCATGGACCACACTATAGCTAAAGCACTACAAGGAAAAAAAATAAACTAAATGCGATATTACCTCATCATGATTATCCTATGCTTTTGCAGCACATTACGTGCACAGCAAGACCTGTCCGCTAATCATAAGTTGGGAATCAAAACAAGTGTAAATGTCTCTACTTTAGTAGGAGATGAATTACAAAACCCACGACCTAAATTTGGATATACTGCTGGGGCTTATCATATCTATAAGCCACAAGAATCTTGGAGCCTATACTCCGAAATAACAGCCAGTTTTAGGGGTTCTAAATTTTCGAATGGAGACACCGGCTACTCTCGCATCTCGCTCTTTTATCTAGACCTAGCAGTTATGCCTCGCTACACCATAAAAGAAAGTAAGCACAGTATTTCTGCCGGACCTTACGCATCCTACTTGGCCCTATCGTCCCTCTACCTTGGAGTTACCCAAAAACCTGAAACTAGTGAGCTCAATTTCAGACCATACGAATTAGGTCTAGCTCTATTTTATCACTTAAAAGGAACAGCTGTAAGTTTTCAAGTGGGCCCTAAGTTAAGTTTGACAAATTCCAATAACGGAGTTAATTTTATAGGTGCATTCCCTGCCACAGGTACTGGCAAAGCTATTCGTAGTATAAGCATTGAAGTAGGGTTGCTTTTTTAATAGAAACATACATTACATGAATACAAAATCTATACTCACTTTTCTGCTTTCGGGGACAATGCTGCTCAGCATCATCATAGCATCCAGATATACAGAAATAGATGACCAAGAAGACAATGTGACTGAAGGAATGCAGATATATCCTGTACTTATACCAGCCTCATTAGATTTTTGTGGTGAGCCAGTTCCATTAGACAGGTTCCAAATCAAGGAACGACTAGACAGAGAGCTCTTAGTCAATGCCTTCTGGCAAAGCAACGCTACACTTATTATTAAACGAAGTAAAAGGTGTTTTAAAATTATAGAACCTATCCTAAAACGCAATGGTGTACCAGAGGATTTCAAGTACCTAGCAGTAGCCGAAAGTGGCTTGCAAAATGCGGTATCATCAGCAGGTGCTAAAGGTATATGGCAGTTTATGGCTTCATCCGCTAAAGAGTACGGACTAGAGGTAACAGATGAGGTAGATGAGCGATATGACTTAGAAAAAGCAACAGAAGCAGCATGTGAATATCTACTAAAAGGTCATGCACAGTTTGACAGTTGGACTATGGCCGCCGCCGCATATAACCGAGGGAATAACGGTATCAGACGAGACCTTAAAAAGCAACTAATCTCAGACTACTATGACATGCATCTCAATAGTGAAACTGCCAGATATGTATTTAGAATCTTAGCATTTAAAACTATAATGCAGAATCCAAAGCTTTATGGATACCATATAGAAAATAAAGACTATTACGGAAATATCCCCACTACTAGTATCACTGTAGATACCACCATAGAAAATATATCTGAATATGCCAGTCAATTAGGAACTAACTACCATGTTTTAAAGTCTCTAAACCCTTGGATAATTGGAAATGAACTACCTGTAGACAATAAGTCCTATACTATAAAAGCCCCACTAGTAGACTAGTGGAGCTTTTGATTAAGTCATTTATACGATTCTGCTATAGTTCGTCTTGATTAAAAAAGTAGTCATCCGTGGAGGGGTACTCTGACCAGATTTCTTCAATTGTTTCAAATGGTTCACCATCGTCTTCTAGTTCTTGTAGGTTTTCTACCACCTCTAAAGGTGCACCAGTTCTGATAGCAAAGTCAATAAGTTCGTCCTTAGTCGCCGGCCAAGGTGCGTCATCTAAGTAAGATGCTAATTCTAAAGTCCAATACATTCAGTTATATTTTTTAAATAAGGTTTTAGTTATTTCAACAGATTAAACCTTTTAACCCACCTCAAACTTGGTGCGAAAATAATTTTTTTTAGCTATTTTCCAAATAATACGAACAATATAAAAGCAACTACTTGATTATCTAGCAGTTAGAGCGTGTAATACTATGCCCGTAGCCACGGATACATTCAGAGAATCCGTACTTCCTGGCATTTCTATCTTTACCGTCCTATCCATAAGAGCTATTCGCTCTTTGGACAATCCTTTATCTTCATTACCCATCCAGAGCGACCAAGACTCCAGATCGCTAAAAGTATCGTGCGTTAAAACATCTTCCGCCTTCTCATTAGCGGCTATTTGTTTGATACCCCAGCTTTGTAAGTAAGTAAGTGTAGAGGATAAACTACTAACTCTTGCTACAGGCATCTTTAGTAATGCTCCAGCAGACGACTTTATAGCTCCATCTCCTATCTCGGCATTGGCCTTCACTCCTACTATCATCAGATCTACCCCAAAGGCCAGACACGATCTGGAAATAGCACCTATATTTCTAATATCCTGGATTCCGTCACACACTACTATCTTAGGAGGTTTCCCCTCCTCAAACATGCGTGTCACTGTCTCCTCTAGTGGCACAAACTCTATAGGGCTCTTCACCGCTATAACGCCTTGGTGACTAGCTCTAGAAATACGATTCAGCTTCTCCACTGGCACCATAGAAAAAGGAGTATCACTTAGTTTAGCCAACTGTCTAAGGACTCCTATTTTTCGTTTGTCTGCCTGATTATTGACATATACCTTACCTATGGTGACCCCACTTTGCAGAAGCTCTTCTACAGCATGGTAGCCTATTACTATTGCTTCTTTGCTCATTGCTTTTTGCTATTTGCTATTAGATGATGCTAGTACACCGTACTAGCCTGAGTGAAGAGGTCTGTGTACTTCTTAGCCAGCTTATCTCTGTTATACTGACTTGCTAATGGACCTAGATTTCTGAGTATATCTACATTTTCTCGTTTTTCAGATTCTACATTTTGCAGGCCTTTGGTTTTAAACTTTTTATAGTATGTCACCATTTCATATGCGTCATCACCGGCTTCAGTAAGCATTTTATCTCCCTTTTCTATTTGACCTGCTTTGTAATAAATATCCGCACTTGCTGCCTTTAGTCTCAGATTCATAGGTAGAAGTGATTCAGGTATAGAAGCATAGCATTTATCTAACACTGCTGTAGCTGTATCATTTTGTCCTCTATTACTATAATAATCTGCTACCTGTATGAATAGAGATCTAAGATTCTGCGGAACTAACTGAGCTTTCTCATCCAAGTGCATAGTACCTTCATCCATTTTGCCCCATACGTAATCTTTCATAAGACGCTTGTACAATAGGTCCATATCATCCATACCTCTCATTCTACGGTTAGCTTCTATCGGAAGTAGCTGGTAGGTAAGACCATTATGTCTTAGGTACTTATCTAAGTTTAAATATACTGAAGAACCTGTAGTGGTAGTCCAATAAATAGGTCTTTTCCATCCTGTCTTGGCATTTTCTGATATCACATCTAGCACTATTAAATCCCCTTTGCTAAGACCCGACCTTCCTATATTCCAGTACATCTTATCTACTATTTTAGCAGTATCCTTATCCGGAACGTAACCAGTGGCAAGTATAGCCTCCTTATCTACGTCTAAACTGAAGTTTTTAACTGGGAATACATTGATCAGTTCTCCGCTATTGGTCATTTGCATTTTACTTTTATCATCGCTAGTAATATAATTTAGTACTTGGTCTAGCGGGTAAAACTGTGCTTGAGAAACAGATTTATCCTCAAAGAAACGCACATAGTCTCTTTTGCCAGCCACCATCTTCTCTCCGGGAATACCAAAGGGTAACGCCTCAGAATCAAATACTTTTTTGCGAAGAGCACTGCTGTACCATTCCGTAGGCAATAAGCTTAAGTTTATGACACGCACATCAGTACGAACGCCCTCTACGTTTTGAGCATACCACAGTGGGTAGGTATCATTGTCTCCATTTGTGAATAGAATTGCATTCTTCTCACAACTATTTAGATAATTTTTAGCGAATGAAATACCCAATTCTCTACCAGACCTATCGTGGTCATCCCAGTTTTGAGAACCCATAAGGTACGGTGCTGCCAATAGAGCCACCACTGTAGCTCCAGAAGCTACTGCTGTGCGGCTCACTTTATCTTTTAGTAGGTCTACAAAAAAGAGCACACTTAGCCCTATCCATACGCAGAAAGTCTGAAAGGAACCTGCGAAGGTGTAATCTCGTTCACGCGGCTCCATAGGAGGCTGATTAAGGTAAATCACTACCAGTAAACCTGTAAATAAAAACATCACTAAGACGGTATAAAAATCCATCTTGCTCCGCTTATACATCACTATGATACCGAGTAAACCAAGTAAAAGCGGCAAAAAGTAATACGTATTTCTTGCTTTGTTATATTCCATCTGTGCAGGCACTTCAGATGGCGCTTGAAGTCTCCACTCATCGAAGGCATCTATACCCGAAATCCAGTTTCCTTGCTGACTGCTACCTGTTACGTTTTGTAAATCGTTTTGTCTTCCCACGAAGTTCCACATGAAGTACCTGATATACATCCACCCTATCTGATACTTAAACAAGAAAGTCAAGTTATTACTAAACTTAGGCTTAGTCATTTCAGCAGTTTCTAGTTGAGTCCTTAAATCACTATTCGTAGGATCAGCTTTCACCTTTTGCTCCAGCGAGTTTATGGACATAAACATGTCTTCCATACCACTCCAGATTGGGTAGTATTTAGACTTTTCAGACATATCACCCATCCGTGGTAAAATGGTAGAATACTTTTTGTCATACACAGGCTCTTGCTTAGTACCTACAACTTGATATGTACCCTCTTCACTTCTTCTGTACTGCGTTTTCCCTTCATCTATAGCCGTAAGTCTAGCATTCCAGTAGCTACCATAGACTAGTGGTCTTGATCCGTATTGCTCTCTGTTTATATAACTTAGTAAACTCTGTGCATCCTGAGGATCATTCATATTGATAGCAGGCTCAGCTATAGATCTAATAACCACCATAGCGTAAGACGAAAATCCTATCATAATAAAACCAAGACACAATATCACCGTATTCGTAATAGTTCTCTTACTGGTTTTTTGTGATGTGTATACTGCGTATATGGTACCAGCTATGATACCTATTTTTACTATCGATACTAAAAATGAACTCCATCCAGACAAGAGCATAATCATCAAAAAACCGACTAAAGCTAAAGTCCCTACTACTTTATTACCAGTATGTGTGTACATCAGTGAGCAGACTATAGTAGCTATCATTACTAGCATAAATGCGAGTACCCCAGAGTTAAATGGGAGTCCAAGCGTATTCACAAAAAACAAGTCAAAATTAGAAGCCACCATAGGCGTACCAGGTATTATACCCCATTGGAGAAGTGCTATAGAACCAAGCCCGATTACCGAAGCCTTTATAACATTAGCTGCACTTGCGTCATATTTATTAAAGAAGTAGTACAATAAGATAGCTGGAACTACAAGTATATTCAATAGGTGAAGACCAATACCAAGACCTACTATGTAGGCTATTAAGATGATCCACCTATCAGAAGTAGGCTCGTCTTTTACTTTTTCCCATTTCAGAATAGCCCAAAAAGCCAACGCCATAAAGCAAGAAGATCCTGCATACACCTCAGCCTCTATAGCACTAAACCAGAAAGTATCCATAAAAGTAACAGATAACGCGGCCACCAGTCCTGAACCAATGATAGCAATGGTACTGCCTAAGTCCACAAGGTTAGCGTTAAGACCTATTCTTAAAATCTTCTTGGCAAAGTGAGTGGTAATCCAAAAGGTAAACATCACAGTGGCAGCACTGGCTACGGCACTCAACATATTTACCGCTATGGCCACCTCATTAGTAGCAGGAGTGGCAAACATAGTGAAAATCCTACCCAACATGAGAAATAATGGCGCCCCTGGTGGGTGAACCACTTGTAACCTATACGAAGCAGATATAAACTCACCACAATCCCATAGACTTACAGACTGCTCTAGCGTCATAATATATACCGCCATGGCTATCAGGAAAGTTACCCAGCCAAAAATGGTATTTACTCTTTTAAAATTATTCATTCGGTTTTGTGTTTAATTGATTTTTTATAATCTATCGGCGAAAATAAATATTTAGTTCATAAAGTCTAAAAATACTGCAAAAGAGCAGACGAGAATAGGTCATTTATAGTTGCATTCAGAAAATTTTAGGCTCTTTTAACACTTCTGTAGCTCTTAAGTTTAGTTTATTTGCACAAAATCAAAAAAACCACTTTGAGTAACACATTTCATATCACCGCCTGCCCGGTTTGTAATTCCAGCCAGTTTAGTACGTTTACGGCAGTACCAGACTGGCTAGTGAGTAAAGAAGTGTACACCATATCTCAATGTACTTCCTGTCTTTTTAAATTCACATCAAATGCACCCACCGCAGAAAACATAGGACCGTACTACAATAGCGAGGAATACGTGGAGCACAGTGACACTAAAAGTGGAGTGATCTACGGTGTATACCACTATGCACGAACACTAATGCTCAAATTCAAATTGAGTAAAATAAAAAAGATTACCAACGGCAAAAAACTTCTAGATGTAGGTTCTGGCTCAGGGTATTTTGTCAACTATATGAAGCAAAACAGCTACGATGTAACTGGGGTAGAAATAAGTGACAAAGCTATAGCACTCTGCAAAACTAAGTTTGACATCCAAGCAAAAAGCCCTGAAGAATTTCTGGCAGGTAAATTGGATTTAGACTATGACATTATAAGCCTATGGCACGTATTTGAGCACGTGTATACCTTAGATGAGTACTTTGATATGTTTTCCAAATCACTAAAAAAAGACGGAACACTCATATTAGCTCTGCCAAATAGTGACTCAGCTGACGCTAAGATATATGGTAAATACTGGGCGGCATATGATACACCAAGACATCTATGGCACTTCACTCCAGCTACGTTGTCTCGTTTTGCAGAGGCCAGAGGATTCAAGGTAGTAGAAAAGTGCCGGTTACCCCTAGACCCATTCTTTAACGCGATGGTAAGTGCTTCTTACACACCTGAATTTACCTTCTTGCCTATCTCCGTGCTTAAGGGACTTTACAGTTACATTGTATCTCTATTTAATAAGGATAAGTCCAGTTCTCTTATCTATTTCCTTAAGAAAAAGTAAACTTACTGCTTGATAAAAGTCTTAGTGATTACCTTGTCGCCTTGGCTAATCTTAGCATAGTATGTACCCACAGCTAAATCCTTTACGGATATCGTCTCTACTATTTCAGTAGTCATCACTACAGTACCTCTAGTATCAAATATCTCTAATAAGCCACCGTTAATGTAAGAGTTACTTTCTATGTGAATCTCACTCACCGCTGGATTAGGAAAAAGTCTAATCTCATTTTCTACAAGGTCTGATATGGAAGAAACCTGGCCTTCACCCACTACGAGCGTATCTACTATGCCATTATCTCCATTTGTATTCCCATTGCCATTAGCAGCTAATACCGAGACATAAAAGGTAACATCTCCCGTACCTGCAGCCGGTGCAGTCCAATCTAGTATCCACTCAGTACTTCCTGAAGTAGAAGATGAGGACGCTTGCTTGTGCGTAGAGCGTAACCCCCCGCCCTGAATGTTAGAAACATCGTTATTCGTAAATAAGCCAACTGGATTGCCGTCAGCATCTTCTGCCATGCACTCAAAACCCCATACCGATGTCCCTGCATTTGTAGGTCTCACAGCGATCTTATACTTACTCCCTGGAGCGTATCCAGTGCTAGGAAAATCTCCACTGAGTGCTTCTTGCATAATTGGAGTCTTAGGTCCATGACATCCCCCTTGGGTACCACACGTGGCACCACCATCTGTGGTAGACCCAGACCTTCCACCTGGAGATCCGCCTCTATTGGACATAAACACAAATGACAATCCGGCTAATAAGAACACTTTTGCAGTAATAATATTTCTTTGCATTCTTCAAAATTAAGACTAAAAGAAGACAAAATGACCACATAATTTTCATGTTAGCTTAACTTTATGTTTTGTAATCCACATGTTTTGAACTACATTTGCACCAAATAAAAAGAGAGAGTAAAGGGGTCCGTGACCCCTTTTTTCTTACGATAATTTTGACAATTAAAGATCTCATAACACGCATTATTAATGAAGAGCTAGAAAAGACAGATACTTTTTTGGTAGGTGTTGACACCAACCAAGCAGAAACTGATCTCAAGTTTTTTATAGATGGCACAGAAGGCGTCAGTATACAACTGTGCACTAAACTCAGCAGAAAGATATCTGGAATACTGGACGAAGAGTATACAGAAGACACCCCTATACGATATGAGATATCCTCACCAGGTGTCGATCAGCCACTGGTAGATATACGACAATACCCGCAGCACTTAGGCCGAGATTTAGAGGTTACCTTAGCTGAAGACGAGATTTTGACGGGAGACCTAGTAGCCGTAGGTGGTAATGATATCACGCTCAGCTTACTTGTGTCGAAGCATAAAAAGGAAGAAAGAGTTATACTCTTAGAAAATATTATTAAAAGTATCGTAAAAATATCATTTAAACGCAAAAAGAAATGAGCTTACAACTAGTAGAATCGTTTTCAGAATTCAAAGAATTTAAGAACATAGACAGAGCCACTATGATGAGGGTGCTCGAAGACGTTTTTAGAACCATGATCCGAAGAAAGTACGGGTCTGATGATAATTTTGATGTTATTGTTAACACAGATAATGGCGACCTAGAAATCTATAGAAACAGAGAGATAGTGGATATGGGCGAGGTAGAAGATTCTAACAAAGAAATCACTATCGAAGAAGCAAAAAAACTAGAAGAAGATTACGAGATTGGAGAAGAAGCTATAGAGGATATAGATATGGCATCCTTTGGACGCCGAACTATACTTACTGCTCGCCAAACTTTATTGTCTAAAGTACTTGAGCTAGAAAAAGATGAATTCTACAAAAAATATAAAGATAGGGTAGGTGAAATAGTCGCTGGTGAAGTCTACCAAATCTGGAAGAACGAAATAATGATTCTGGATGATGAAGGCAACGAGTTGATTCTACCAAAGCGTGAAATGATACCAAGGGACTTCTTTAAAAAAGGAGACTCTGTACGTGCAGTAGTATTGCGAGTAGAGATGTACAACTCTAATCCTAAAATAATCCTTTCTAGAACAGCACCAGAATTCTTAGAAAGACTATTTGAACTAGAAGTACCTGAAATCCTAGATGGACTTATCACTGTGAAAAAAATAGTGAGAGAGCCCGGAGAAAGAGCTAAAGTGGCTGTAGAGAGTTATGACGACAGAGTAGACCCTGTAGGAGCTTGTGTAGGAATGAAAGGAAGCCGTATACACGGGATAGTAAGAGAACTCAAAAATGAAAATATTGACGTAATCAACTATACCTCTAACATACAGCTACTGATACAACGTAGTCTTAGTCCAGCAAAGGTGTCTAGCATCACTTTAAATGATGAAGAGGGAAAAGCTGACGTATTTTTACCATCAGACCAAGTTTCTCTAGCTATAGGGAAAGGTGGACACAATATAAAACTAGCAGGAAAGCTGGTAGGATATAATATAGACGTATACCGCGAATCTAATGAAGAGGAAGATATGGATGTGGACTTAGACGAGTTCGCAGATGAAATAGATACTTGGATACTAGCAGAGCTAAAGGGTATAGGACTCGACACTGCAAAGAGTGTACTAGATATGAGCGATGCTGACCTCATCTCCAGAACCGAGTTAGAGCAAGAAACGATAGAAGAAATTAAGAAAATACTAGAAGCGGAATTCGATTAGTACTGCTATAAAGCACTTAAAGTATTATTTTCGAACACTGCGTAGCAATAGATGGCGGACAAAAAAAAGACATATAGAATAAATAAGGTTGCAACAGAATTTAACGTTAGTTGGAAAACTATCGTAGATCACCTGAGTGACAAAGGTTTTGAAGTAGAAAGTAAAATCACTGCAAAACTTGATGATGCCATGTACCAAGAGTTAATAGGCTTCTATCAAAAGGATAAGCAAGCCAAGGAGGAATCTCAGTCTCTCGAAATAAACATACGCAAGGACGCTAAGACTCAGGAAATTAAAGAAACTAAAAAACCTGAATCTCCAACTCCTGAATTCAAAGCAGAGTCTACAATCTTTATTAAAGATAACAATAGCCATAAGTCTCGCGATGAACACAAGGTAGTGCCAAAACCCGCAGAGAAGAAGACTGAACCTCCTAAAGTGGAGACGCCTAAGGTAGAAATTCCTAAAGCAGAAATTCCTAAAGCAGAAATTCCAAAAGTAGAAGCTCCAAAAGTAGAAGCTCCAAAAGTAGAAGCTCCAAAAACTGAGACTAAAGTAACGTCTGAGAAACCGAAAGCTCCTATGTTTACGCCTGTAGAAGGTCTTGGAGACACAGGATCACTAAGAGTATTGGGTAAAATCACTATTGATACTTCTTCTAAATATAAAGGAACAAAGGGTAAGAAATCCGAGCACAAAAAAGAAACTTTAATACCTAAGAAAGAGGTGCCTAAAGCGAAGATAGAACTAGCTACAAAATCAAAAGAACCTGAAGTAAAGGTAGAACCTGATGCTATAGGAACCGAATATACTAAGCTAGTAGGTGCTACTGTGGTAGGAAAGATAGTAATCAAACCACCCGTAAAGCGAACTAAAAAAGAAAAAGACGAGCCAAAGAGAAAGCGTAAGCGTATCCGCGGTGAGAAAGTAACTGCTGATAAACTAAAAACTGAGCGCACCCCAATAAGAGGTAAGCCGGGCGAAAAAGCAGAAGTTTCTGAAAAAGACATACAAGACAAAATCAAGAAAACACTTGCTAGAATGTCTAGCGGCAAGCAAGCTCCGGCTCACGGAGGTAAGGTCAGAAAAAAGGCTAGAAAATTCCGAAGACAAGAACACAAGAAAAAGTGGGAGGAAAAACAATTACAAGATATTGAAGAAAGCAAAATATTAGATGTTACAGAATTTGTGACAGCTAATGACCTTTCTAATATGATGGATGTAAATGTAAATGAGATTATAGGTGCTTGTTTCTCACTCGGACTTATGGTATCTATAAATCAACGTCTAGACGCGGAGACTATTCAAATAGTAGCAGAGGAGTTTGATTATGAAGTAAACTTTGTAGATGCAGATGAGACCATAGAGATAGAAGAAGACGAGGATAAGCCAGAAGATATGCTTCCACGTCATCCTATAGTGACCGTAATGGGTCACGTAGATCACGGTAAGACATCTTTACTAGATCACATCCGTAATGCCAATGTAATAGCTGGTGAGGCTGGCGGTATAACCCAGCACGTGGCATCTTACGAGGTAGAATTAAAGAATGGTGAAAAAATGACCTTTATTGATACTCCTGGTCACGAGGCGTTTACCGCTATGCGTGCAAGAGGTGCACAGGTTACAGATATAGCCATTATAGTGATAGCTGCAGATGATGTGGTAATGCCACAAACAAAAGAAGCTATCAGTCACGCTCAAGCAGCTGATGTGCCTATCGTATTTGCGATCAATAAGATAGATAAGCTAGGTGCTAATCCTGACAGGGTAAGAGAATCACTATCTGCTATGAATATACTCGTAGAAGAATGGGGCGGTAAATACCAATGCCAAGAAATCTCTGCCAAAAACGGAATAAATATTGAAGAATTGCTTGTGAAAGTAAGCCTCGAAGCAGAAATATTAGAGCTCAAAGCAAACCCAAATAAAAATGCCAAAGGTGCTGTACTAGAAGCTAAAATAGAAAAAGGTAGAGGTATTGTTGCTTCTATGCTCATAGGTGAAGGTACACTTAAGGTAGGCGATGCGCTTATAGCAGGACAACATTATGCTAGAGTCAAAGCTATGTTTAACGAGCGTGGCAAAGCTATGACAGAAGCAGGACCAGCATCTCCAGTATCTATACTCGGATTCTCAGCGGCTCCAGCAGCGGGTGAGACTTTCCAAGTACTGACAGACGAGAGTCAGGCTAAAGACATAGCCAATAAGCGTGAGCAGCTCCAAAGAGAGCAGTCTATACGTACCACCTCTATGCTTACACTAGATACTATCGGAAAACGATTAGCTATAGGCAACTTCCAAGAACTCAAACTTATTATCAAAGCAGACGTAGATGGTAGTAGTGAAGCACTATCTGATTCATTATTAAGACTGTCTACAGAAGAGATAGAGGTGAAAATCATACAAAAGTCTGTTGGGCCTATCACTGATAACGATGTGTTACTAGCTAAAGCTTCTGATGCTATAGTAATAGGTTTTCAAGTGCGACCTATGCCAAGTGCTAAGAAACTAGCAGAGAGTGAAGGCGTAGAAATCAAACAATACAGCATAATATATCAAGCTATAGAAGAAATAAAAGCTGCTATGGAAGGTATGTTATCTCCTGACGTGAAAGAAGAAATCACAGGTACTGCAGAAGTGCGTGAGGTATTTAAAATTACTAAGGTAGGGACGGTAGCTGGTTGTATGCAAACCGAAGGTAAGATGTATCGAGACAATAAAGTTCGTGTAATACGTGAAGGTGTTGTAATTTACACTGGCGAAATAGATACACTGAAACGTTTCAAAGACGACGTAAAAGAAGTAGCTAAAGGCTATGAATGTGGTATGCAAGTGAAAAACTACAACGATCTACAAGAGCTTGACCTATTAGAAGGGTTCCGTGAAGTAGAGGTAGCACGAAAATTAAAGTAACGTCTTCTTAATTTCAAAACATAAGGCCCTTGCACTATATTGTGTTAGGGCCTCTTTTGTTTCAACGACTATTGATAAAACATCTCAGGAGTACACTGTACACAGCTTACCGAAGTCTTGAAGATATATTCGCTAGCGACATTATTAGGATTTAAAGAAGACTGCCGTTTGCCGGATATATCTTCTCAACTAATCCAAATTTATAATCTGACCTTGACTCAGCTCTTTGCAACTACACATAAGTGCTTAATATATAACAAAGTACCCGAACCTAAATACGCTAATCAACTAAAACTACCACAGCAAAATAATAATCCAACTCTGACTTTAATCTTTACCCTTTTTCTCCTTAAATTGCACCTATGAATAATGCAATCATAAAAGGCATGGGTTACTACGTGCCAGATAACGTAGTAACAAATGAAGACCTTTCCAAACTGATGGATACCAATGATGAGTGGATTACAGAAAGGACAGGCATCAAAGAACGCCGATGGATAAACAATGATGAAAGCACCTCTTCCATGGCTTTAGAGGCGTCTAAAAACGCCATAGCTGATGCAGGTATAGATAAATCAGATATTGACTTCATAGTTTTTGCCACACTCAGTCCAGACTATTACTTCCCTGGGCCTGGTGTGACTTTACAAAAAGATCTAGGACTAGACACCATAGGTGCTCTAGACGTCCGAAACCAATGCAGTGGGTTTATATACGCCCTATCTGTAGCAGACCAATACATCAAAACTGGAATGTATAAAAACATACTGGTAGTAGGATCTGAATACCACAGTGGCGGACTGGATAAAAGCACAAAAGGCAGAGGCGTGACCGTAATATTCGGTGACGGTGCAGGTGCTGCCGTAGTATCACGCAGTCCTAATGCAACTAGAGGAATACTCTCTACACACCTTCACTCACAAGGTGAACACGCAGAAGAACTAACGTTATTAGGCCCAAGTACACGCAGATGGGTGCCAGAAATCATAGAAGGAAAAGGAAAAGAAGACGAGGCTATTTACCCCTATATGAACGGCACATTTGTTTTCAAACATGCCGTCACTCGTTTCCCGGAGGTTATAGGCGAAGCCCTATCACAAAATGATCTGAAATCTACAGATATAGACCTACTTATACCGCATCAGGCAAATCTACGCATCTCCCAATTCGTGCAGAAAACAATGAGACTATCTGACAACCAAGTATTCAACAACATACAAAAATATGGTAATACCACAGCAGCTTCCATACCTATAGCCTTGGCAGAAGCAAAGCTAGCTGGCAAAGTGAAGGAAGGTGACCTTATCTGTCTAGCTGCATTTGGTAGTGGATTCACTTGGGCTAGTGCCCTACTTAGATGGTAATAAACCTAGGTAAAGGAGAACTAATCCCGATAGCCATTATCGTGCTTAGTTCCTATCTACTCGTCCAGATAGGCAAAGCTATAATCAAACGAAGTATACGTAAAACCTACAGTGATCCATCTGAAGATGATGCCAGAATAACAGGACTTAAGTTTCTACATAATACGCTCTCATTCCTCGTATACACTATAGCTTCTATTGCTATCATCTATACCATACCTCCTTTTAAACATCTAGGTGAAACTCTATTTGCTGGAGCAGGTATTTTTGCTGCTATCATAGGTTTCGCTTCACAGCAGGCCTTCTCTAATATTATAGGCGGCATATTTTTAGTAATATTTAAGCCCTTCCGCGTAGGGGACCTCATCAAGGTCGGTGCGCTAGACGAAGGGTATGTAGAAGATATCACGTTAAGACATACGGTCATTAAAGACTTTGAAAATAAGCGAATAGTTATCCCTAACTCACTCATCAGCACAGAGACGATACACAATTCGCATCTCAAAGATGAACGAATAATGAACCGTATACATTTTGGGATCAGCTATGATTCTAATATAGATGTAGCTATACAAATCATCCAAAAACAAGCCACGAATCACCCGTTATACAGAGACTACCGTAGTCTTTCGGACAAAGAGAAAAATAATCCCCCTGTAGATGTAAGGATCGTAAAATGGGCTGACTCATCTATTACACTGCGAGCCTATATCTGGACCGATACACAAGAAGATGGTTTCATGCTTAGAACCGACCTGTTCTATGCAGTGAAAAAAGATTTTGAAACAAATAAGATAGAAATACCCTTCCCACACCGGACCATAGTCTACAAACAAAATGAGCCGAAAAAAGAGCACTAAAAAACTGTTTCACAGTCTCGTTACACTCAACTTAGAAAGGGACGAAAGACAACTGCACATCTACCGTATAGTCAGCAGTGATCAAGGATATGTGAGGCAAGACTCTATGGTATGAATTTTACACATATGCCAGAACTAGAATACGCTTGGGGACTGCACTATTGTCATCAGCACCAGGATTCTTGTAGTAGTATTTGTTCTACTTATTTAAAACATAAACAATGGACATAATAGGCATTCATGAAGAAATCACGCTATCCAAAAAGCGTATAAACAAACTGGTTACCAAAACAGACACAGGAGCATATAACAATGCGATAGACTGCTGTTTTGCCGAGGAGAAGGAAAATACCGATGGAGATACAGTGCTCTGCTTTACACTGCTAAATCCTAACCACACACTATATACCGGTAGACTACATACTACCAAAAGCTATAAAGTCAAAAAAGTACGTAGCTCTAATGGGACAGAAACACTTCGCTTTCAAGTGAAAATCAGAATAGAGTTTAAAGGTAGAAACTTTAAGACCACTTTTAATCTTAGTGATAGGTCCAAAATGAGATTTCCTGTACTGCTAGGTAGAAAAATACTTGCAGGCAGATTTCTAGTAGACGTAAGTAAAGGCAGGAAGGTGAAAAAATAATTAGATAACTGGTTAAATAATCAATTGATCAAGTCTTTGAAGAGTCAAGCAACCAAGCATTTTCGATCCGTAGAAAACTGAATGCCCTCAGCCAAATACTTATAATCTAAAAGGAAAACTAAAACCTTAGTAACGCCTCTGTAACTAATTGTGGCTGAGTAAATGGGATAAAATGATTTTCTTCTGGCAGTCTGTATACCCTCACATCAGCTGAGTTCACAAGCATCTGCTCTGCATAATCTTCATTACCCGCAGGCACCAGTCCATCTTTACCTCCTTGTATAATCTGCACTGAGCAGGTAATATTAGCCCAAAGTGAATCCATTTTCTGCAACTCTTCTTTAGCTGGCAGTATCTCATCATTACTTACTCTGAAGCTCTTAGGCATCAACCATCTAAGAGCCTTTGAGCTCATAGGCTTACGCCATTTCTCCTCTGGCTCTAGTGCCGCAGATACAGATCCAGCTACTACTAACAAGCCCGTAAAAGACTGCGGCTCATCCATAGCCATACGGCAGATGATAGGACCACCTAGTGAGTGACCCACCAGTACTATAGTCTTAAATGAAAACTTCTTTAAAAAATCGCAAAGTATCTTTGATTGGTTTTCCATACTCTCTTCCGCATCACCAAACCCAGAATATCCATATCCAGGTCTATCAAGTAATAATACATTATACCTTCTGAGCAGCATGGTATCCTTAGCAAAGTGAATAAAATTACTGGATGAACCTGGCGAGCCGTGTACGAAAACAGCCAAGGGTAACAAACTGTCGCTCTTGACTAACGTATAGTGTATCCTCCTATCCTCGCATACCTTCTCACCTATTTCTACGGTATAATCTTTAGAAATCTGGGCTAATTCCTTAAGCTGCTTCTTATCTGAAAACCTAAACTGAAAACAACTTTGGCACCCTACCCACAGTAAGACTACGACACCACTGACGATATACTTATTTAACCTCAATAAGACTATTCTCTTCTAAAGAGTATACGTGATCACACATCTTAAGTTCGTCCTCTTTATGTGTTATAAAAATAGCGGTCTTACCCGTCTCTTTTAATATTTCTATGGCTTTCAGTGTCTGTTGGCGGCTGTACATATCTAGATTATTAGTCACCTCGTCAAAGATAAATATCTCTGCATCTTTATACAGGGCACGAGCTATAGCGATCCGCTGTCTCTGTCCACCACTAACATGATTGCCCAGCTCTCCTACAGGAGTATATATCCCATCAGATAGGGTCTTTATCCACTCTGTGAGATTCACCTTATCCAAGCAGCTAAGTACACGCTCCAAGTCTGGACTCTCGTCTACAAATGCTACGTTATGCAAGATGGTGTCATTTATCATAAATACATCCTGCTTCACATAGCTAAAGAGGTACCTGTACTGATTTTCTTGTGAGCTACGCAATGGTAAGCCATCTACCAGTAATCTTCCCTCTGTATGATACAGTAAGGATGCCAGTATATTGACTAAGGTAGATTTACCACTGCCACTAGTCCCTACTATTCCTATAAAATCTCCTTTAGATATCTTCAGATTAATATTTTCTAATATCCGCTGCTCAGGCGTATATCCAAAGTGAATACCGCTCAACTCAATGTACTTTTCAAATACTACAGGCTCATCTTTAATCCTATCCTCATCACTGTCCTCATGCACTAGGAAGTCTAAAATATGAGAATTAGTAGAAAGCGTATTAGAAGTACCTATCACTCTATTAATACTAGGCAGTAACCTAAAGGAAACTCCCGCATAGATAGAAATATAGGAGATGATACTAGAGATACCCTTGTCTCCTAGTATACCATAGAGCACCACACACAGTATCCCTGTGATAGCTATTACCTCATAGATCCGTATGGGCATATAATTAGACTTCACATAGATACTTGCTTTGTGCTCATAGAGAGATGCTTTCATACGCTCAAATCTTTTATGAAAATAGGCAGACCCATTCCACAGTTTAATATTCGCTATACCAGCAGTCACTTCTGAGATATTGGTATATACTTTACCTGCTAATTCGTGTACTTCTCTGCCTTCTCTAGCCAGTTTTTTTCTATTGATATAAATCAATAAAAAAGCAGAAGGTATGAGGCTAAAAAAGGTGAATAAAAACAAGAACGGCTTATAAAATAAGATAGCTCCTAACAGCAGAACGACTACAGTCAACTCGGATAAAAAAACCACACTAGCAATCAGTATACTTTCTGAAAACGAAAATGTACTAGCTATAAGCTCATTGATGATTTCTGCAGAAGGTCTTCTCTTAAAATAAGCTAAGTTCTGATTCATCACCTGCTTATATCGCTCACCTGAGATAAGGTCAGTGATACTAAAAGCCAACTTAACTTGCCGCTTATTCATCTGCACCAGAATCGTATTTTTCAAGACATAGATTACAAACAGTAAGCTCGTAATAACTAAAACGAACATTCTGTTATCAGTCACTACCAGCTTATGGTATAAAAAAGAAGTAAGCACGTTGTGCTGGATAAACTCCGGCTTCAGTATAGATAATATGGTGTGCAGTAGTATAGACACCCCTACTACTTCTAAAAGTGCACTCACTAGACTAAGTACTATCATAGCGTAGTACTTTTTCTTATGCTCCTTGGTAAGCAGCTTGCTTAACTTATCCCAAGTCTGTGATATAGCTTGGTATTTTCTCACTGTATATGCTCTAGTACTTCCAGCTCCAGTAGTATAGGTGTATACCCTGGAACCCTCAAATTACCACTAGCTCCAAAAGCCTGATTAGAAGGCACTAGTGCCCTAGCACTCTCCCCTACTTTTAGTGTATTGGCTAAAAACTGTATACCACCTATTATCGCCTTATCATTTATATCATATATAAACGGATCTCCGTCCTTACTATAGGCTATTACCTGCTCATTGAGTGACTTAAGCACATAGTTAACCTTAGCTTTGCTAAACTGATCCTGCTTACTATTATTCTTTTTTAGTACTTCATAATAAATCTGCGTAGCTGTATCCAAGCGAGCATTCCACCTATTTTGCTGGGTATAGTTAGCCATCACCTGCTGCTCAAAGGTTTGCTTAAACGATACATATCCAATCGCTGTGAGCTTATCACGCATCCATACATTCACGTGTATACGCTCACTATCAGACAGGTAAATAGGCACCATACCTTTCAGCGAACCATAAAACTGAGCTGCAGATAGTTCTAAGTACAAGCTGTCTTCCTTACACGTCTCAGCTAGGAGCTTATATAGATGACTAGTCGTATCTAGTGATTTACTGTTGATTTCTACCTTTCTGCCCAGTTCACGAGAGTCTAGGTATACCGAATCGTTAGCATTGGTAGCTTCTATATCCAGCAGCCAATGTTTCTTATCATCCGTACACACATCTCCGAGTCTATCATAGCGGATATCTCCTAGCTCTTGCAGTTTCTTTTTACTGCAGCCCACTAAAACTATACCTGCAGCTACAATTAGTAAGTATCTCATCCTAAGTAGTTTCTGTATGTTTTTATAGACTCTTTAAACTTATTCAAGGTATTGGCTAGCGTATCTTCACTCGCACCACCAGCAGCATTTTTATGCCCACCGCCTTTGAAGTACTCTGCACTAAACTCATTACACGGAAATATATCTGTACTTCTAAAACTCATTTTCACGAGGTAGTCTCGATCTATAATAAGAGCACTAAGCTGTACTCCCTTTATACTCAGGCCGTAGTTTACAAATCCTTCTGTGTCACCGGTGATTACATTATATCTTCTGAGCTCTTCAGAAGTAAAGTGAGCTAGAGCCACTTTACCGTCCTCTATTAACTCTATTTTATTCGCTAAGAAATAACCTAGTAGTTGTAGTCTATCCAGTCTGTTTTGGTCAAAAAGACGATTGTAAATAGTAGCGGGGACCACACCTATATCCATAAGATCTGCTGCTGTGCGGATGGTGCTACTCGTAGTACTCCCAAACCTAAATGAACCGGTATCTGTGATAAGGCCTGTATAGATACATTCACCCATGTCCTTATTCATATGACTGGAATCTAAGTGTTTCTCTACATATTTATAAATAAGCTCACACGCAGAACTAGCTCCTATTTCCACAAAGCGTTCATCATCAAAATCCTGTGGATCTTGGTGATGGTCTATCATTATCAGTTTAGCATCACTGTGTTGTATATAGTCTCCCATATCATTGATACGGCCTAGTGCATTGAAATCTAAGCAGAATACATACTCTGCTGCATCTATAAGCTCCTTGCTCTTGAGCTTATCCGCTTCATAGACCATCACAGTATCATTGCCCGGGAGCCAGTGAAGAAACTCTGCATAGTCTGTAGGCGTAATCACCTGACT
>TARA_B110000967_G_scaffold19651_1_pt1 | contig 24140 bp, 23 predicted proteins | sample TARA_B110000967 | Tara Oceans TARA_B110000967 (sample SAMEA4397903) | marine metagenome | biome: Polar Biome; feature: [DCM] deep chlorophyll maximum layer (ENVO:01000326); material: water (ENVO:00002006), including particulate matter (ENVO:01000060) such as... | depth 35 m
TTTAACGTATAACTTTTAATTTAATTTTTATAAGAGTATTTAATACTAAAAAAAATATATTTGTTATATGCAAAAATCCCTCATTATATCCTTAACACTATCTGTTCTCTCTTTCACAGCTTGTGTAGACTCAAATCTTAGTGTCAATTTTAATCTAAATCAAGCTGATATAGAGTTCACTCTTTCTGCTGATGATGTTGCAAGCTCAAACGGAGAAGCTGTAGAAATATCTACTCCTGCTCAGTCTACATTAACAGGCGATATGGAGCAATATGCAGACAAGCTAGATAAAGTAGAGTCCGCTAAGTTAAGTACTTTGAGAGTATCTATTGTAGCTCCAACTACTCAGAAATTTTCTTTCGTAAAAGAAGTGAAGTTTTACATTACGGGTACTGGTATCCCAGAAGTTCTAGTGGGTTCTAAGTCTGACATAGACACAACAGCGTCTAGTATAGATTTAGACATTGAAGACGTAGAATTAGTTGAGTTTATTCGTTCTGGCGCAGTTTCTACACGTGTTAGCTTTGTGACAAATGAAGGTATAGAAGAAGATTGTGACATGAAAGCTGAAATGACTTATGCCATGAGAGCAAATGCTCTTTAAATAGGTATAACCAATTAAACAAATGAAAAATATAATCAAATTATTAAGCTTAGTATTTGTACTAAGTCTCACGACAGTAGCTTGCAACGATAACAAAGCTTGTAAAGAGGATTGTAAAAAAGAGTGCTGTAAAGATGAAGCAGACGAGGCTACGCCTGCTGCTGATTCTACTACTGAAGTGGTAGGAGACGAGCAAGCACATATGTGTACTGAAGAGTGCCAGAGTGACCCTCATTCTTGCCCTAATCATTCTCACGAAGGTCACGCTCATTGATCCAGAAATAACGACTTAATAAAAACCTACTGATTATGTATCAGTAGGTTTTTTTTTATAAAAAAATGCTAGTTCTGTAGATAGCTGCGTAAAAAATAGCTGAAATACTCCCGGTGGTTAATGACCAAATCGCTGTACGGTATCTAAATAGACATAAAAAAAGCATCCGTCAGAAAACGAATGCTGTGTTAATTCATTGTATGTATTGATTATTTATCAATCACTGGAGTCTTTTGTATATCTTCTTCCATCACTTCTTTTGTTTCTTGCACATTGTCTTCGGTATTTTCCTCCCTTTTACCGAGTTCTTTGATGTGATCTTCTAGTTCGTACTCATCACCTTCCACGTATCCGGTGTGTGTATAGACGATGTTACCTCTTTGGTCTATGAGGAAAGTAACTGGTGGGTTGGCCACATTCATAGCTCTTTGTAGGTCGCCATTCGGGTCCATTAGTATATCAAAACCCCAGTTGAGTGCATTCACCATAGGTTTTACTTTTACAGAGTTTCGGCTATCATCTACACTGACTGCCACTAGCTCTACATCGTAGTCTTCCTGCCATTCTTCTAGCAGGGAGTTTACATTTTTTAGCTCTTTGATACACGGCTTACACCACGTAGCCCAAAAAGAGATTATCGTAATTTTCCCATTGGAGCCATATTCAGCGATATTGATGTCATTACCATCCATATCCTTAAGGTCTACATCAGGTAAAGTGGCGGTACTATCAGTCTGTGCAAAACAGAATACTGAGCAGAGAAGTAATAGTGTGGTGAGTGTTTTTTTCATTTTTTATGATTTGATTCTACGATAATACATTCAAGCCTTGTACCAAACCAAAATCTTTTGAAAGTGAGATAAATAAACCTTAAATTTACCTATTCACATTTGGTTGTAAAATAATAGTAATCAGACTATTGACAGCATTTTGGTTTTTTATATAAAACGCTTATAAAAGTGAGTGCAGTGATTGATAGTGTATATGTTGTACTACGATTTTATTTATTGCAGTACACGCTAGCTCCTAAATAGGGTTTCATTTCTCACAAAAGCAATAAGCGTGTATATTGCGACTCAAATATAATGAAGCGTAAAACAGAGTAAAAATGAAGAAATTTGGAATTCATTTAGGTATTATAGGAGTAGTGACAATCGGGTTATTGCTAGGTGTATTAAGGTATCTGGATATATATACAAACCACGATAGTTCCCTTATAAAATTAGAAAACTTAGAGGGTCTAACTGTTAGTAAAGCTATAGTGAAATTAGAGTCTATAGGACTGCACAGTGAGGTGACTGATACCATATATAAAGACGGAGCTAAGAAGTTATCCGTAATTAACCAAAATCCAAAAGCAGGGCTAATGGTTAAACCTGGTAGACGGGTATATCTAGTAATCAATACAGATAAAGTGCCGATGGTTATGGTGCCTGATTTAGCAGAAAAAACTTCTTTACCACAAGCTCGAAATATATTGCTGAGAAGATATTTGAAAGTAGGTACTATTATAAAGGAAGTGACTGCCTCTGTACGGACTAAAAATGATGAACCGGTATTAGCTCAATACTATGCAGGTACTACTAATGTGATAAAAGCAGGTACTTTGATAGAGCGAAATTCAAAAATAGATTTAGTAGTTGGTATTTCTGCTGATTATTACTTACCTGATAGCATATCATCTACTTATGATGAGGTCGTAGATCTTGCACAATAGTTACTGCTAAATGATACTATTCTATTCTAAATCCCGTTTCTTATCTATGCGTCTTTTCTTATCTATTAGCCTTCTATTTTTTATTTTTACAGTCAAGTATAGCTACGCTCAGGTGGTCACTACACCGATGGAAAATAACGCTGTGATTCAGCGTTTTTTAGCAGCAAATCCAGGATATAAATTTCAACCCAATGAAAAAAATAAGTTTGGGAATCGAGATACTTTAAGCCTTCCGTTTTTTGATGACTTTGCTCAAAGTAATATTTATCCAGACAGTACTAAATGGCTGAATAATCAAGTTTATGTAAACTCACAATTTCCAATATTACCACCTACTATTAATGTGGCGACTTTTGATGCACTAGATCCTTTTGGTTATCCGTATCGAAATACTCTTAATAAAGACCTAAGCACTGCGGGCGATAGTCTTACCAGTCAGCCTATAAATTTAAAAGATAAAGGTGGGACGCTCTACAGCTTGTCTGATTCTATGGTGTTCAGTTTCTTTTATCAGCCCAATGGAAACGGGTACCATCTCAATGGAGAAGATTCCATACGGCTTTGGTTTAAGGCAGCTAATGGATTTTGGTTTCAGATCTGGAGTAAGGGAGGAGTAGGTACTTCTCAAGACTTCAAACAAGTCGTGATCCCTATTGTAGATGCTAATTTTTTACACGAAGGTTTTCAGTTTATGTTTACCACTTTCACCCGTCAGGTGGGTAATGCAAATCACTGGCACGTGGATTATGTATTTTTCGATGAGAAAAGGAAGGTAAATGAAGCGTATTATGATGACTATGCCATTCAAGGTCAGCCAGCCTCACTACTTAAGACTTTCTGGAGTATGCCCTATGACCATTTTAGCATGAATCCTGGTATTCATGAGCAAGACGCAGTTTATTTCAGAGTTTCCAATAGGTTTAATGTGGGCAAGAACATTCAGCCTTCCAATGAAGTTACGTTTAATAGTACCATTTTATCACAAACAGGCGGGAGTGTTAATCAAAAAAATCTTGGAGGAGAGAATAGCATTGAATTTAATCTGCCAAAATATTCTTTGACGGGATTATCTGGTACTGACCCTATAGAGATAAAAAGAACTATATCCGTGCGAGAGGATAGTAAAATTAATTTAAACCCATTTAGAGTAAATGATACCATTATAGCCACCCAGATATTTCATGATTATTATGCGTATGATGATGGTAGTGCAGAGCGTGGTTTTGGTTTCGATCAGAATACCAATCCGAGTAATATCGCTGGTCAAATAGCGTATGGCTTTGATTTAGCTAAAGAAGATACGCTATATGCCATCGGTACATTTTTTAATCAAGCGGTATATGATGTGTCTCGTAGAAGATTTAAATTACGAGTATGGCAGTCATTAAACGGAGTAGACGGAGCAGATCAGGATATATTGGTTTATGAATCAGATGAAATGACACCTATCTATAGTATAGCTAACGGGGAGAGAACTTTTACGCCATATTACTTGGATACCACATTGGTGCTTCCTGCAGGTAAATTCTATATCGGCTGGCATCAAAGTGAGATGTATAATCTCAATGTAGGCTGGGATATGAACTTTGGTAACGCTAGAAATCCAAACAAAAAAAATCCGAATTTATATGCTAAGAGTATAGGTGGTTGGTCTAATGATGTGCCAGACGGTACGTTAATGATGCGTCCACACTTTGGGAGTGAAAGAGAGCTATATGCAGCTGTTTATTCGCCCATAGCTGAAGATAATCATCCGAAGGTTTATCCCAATCCGGCTACTAACGTGGTCCATTTAGGTGGTCGCTATGCGAGTGTAAAATTATATAATCTAAGCGGATTAGAAGTGCTTAGTACAGCGGATACTGACGAGATTAATGTCCTTGGTATAGTACCTGGCATCTATTACTTAAAAAGAGCGAATGACGATTACGAACAAATCATATCTAAACTCGTTATCTTAGACAACTAAATCACTACAACTAACCTCAATATTTCTAAAGAAATGACTGACATTACAGTAGAAGAACTAAAACAAAAGATAGAGAAAAAAATGGACTTTTTACTCATAGACGTACGTGAGGACTGGGAACATCAAGCCTTTAATCTCAAGGGCAAGCTCATACCGCTAGGTACGCTTCCGGGTACTGTAGATGATCTAGACGCCTGGATGGAAAAAGAGGTAGTTATATACTGTAAGAGTGGCGGTAGAAGTGCTGCTGCCAAAGATTTCATGGTAAAACAAGGATTCAAAAATGTACGAAATCTACTAGGCGGTGTAATGGAGTGGCAAGCCAAGTTTTCATAAATAGAGCTTCATCTAAAGTAGCCATCCTTTCTGGATTGTTAGTTTTTATAGCTATTTCCATAGCATATACGAGTTGTACAGACTCATTATCTAAGGATGTGATATACGCTAATCATTCTGATGCTGCTAAGTATGTAGGTATGGCTACGTGTGCATCGTGTCACGAGGATAAGCACAGTACATTTATACATACAGGCATGGGGTTATCTTTTGATACTGCTTCTCATAGTAAATCGTCTGCCGTTTTTGGCTTAGAACATCAGGTGTATGATAGTTTTAAAGACCTACATTACTTTCCATTTTGGAAAGAAGATAAGCTGTACGTGAGAGAATATAGGCTGATAGATGGTGACACCAGTCATAAACTAGAAGTTCAAATAAATCATATAGTAGGAAGTGGTCAGCATACTAATTCTCATCTTTTTACCGAACAAGGTTTTATTTACCAAGCACCTATTACTTTTTATGTACAGGAGCAAAAGTGGGATTTGGCACCTGGTTTTGAGAATGGTAATAACTCAAGGTTTAGTCGGATTCTAAACTCAGAGTGTATCAGCTGTCATAATTCTATGCCCAAGCTAGCAGAAAAATCTGATTTTAAGTTTACTGAAATAGGAAATGGAATAGACTGTGAGCGATGTCACGGACCTGGTTCACTTCACGTGGCTCAACGTGCTAAAGGAGAAGGCGTAGACGTGAAAACAGAAATAGATCCTACCATAGTAAATCCTAGAAAATTATCGTGGGAGCGTCAGATAGACCTGTGTCAGCGGTGCCATCTTCAAGGACTTAATGTACTAAAAGACGGTAAGAAGTTTACGGACTTTAAACCAGGAATGAAGCTTTCAGATATTTTTGAGATTTACCTGCCAGAGTATGAAGGAGAAAATGTATCCTTTGATATGGCTAATCACAGTCAGCGATTTCAGATGAGTGAGTGCTTTATTCAAGGGAATAAAGAAAAACTAGACTTTACATGCATTAGCTGCCATAACCCACATGTAAGTGTGAAGATGACAGGCACAGAAGTATATAATACCGCTTGTAAAAATTGCCACCAAGTGAATAAATGTAAGGAAGATATACAGGTACTTACTAAAGCGGAAAATAACTGTGTGAGTTGTCATATGCCTCCTAGTGGCTCAGAGGACATACCACATGTGAGTGTGCATGATCACTACATACGAGTACCTAAACCAGCAGGTGAAGTGGCCAAGAGACAGAAGTTAGTAGGATTATATGCTGTTAATAATGCTATACCAGATGAAGAAACTGAAATTCGCGCATACTTAGAATATTGGGAAAAATTCGATAAGAATCCTTTTTATCTTCGTAAAGCAAAGGAGAAACTTACTGGTAAAGATTATCCTCGCTTGTGGTTAAAGTATTATTATCTCACAGAAGAGTATGCTAAGGCTACTCAGCAAAAGCTGGATATGGATATACTTTCATCTTGGGAACTTTTCACACTCGGAGAAAGCTATGGAAAGCAAAGGGCTTGGAGTCAGGCTACGTTTTATTTACAGAAAGCTTGGATTATGGATCCTACTGTGCCATCCATAGGAAAGCAACTCTTGAAATACCGCATAGAACAAGGCGATTTAAAAAGAGGAGCTACTTTAGCCACTGAGTTAGCAGCTCTGTTCCCAAGAAACGGGAACATCCTAAACTTGAATGCAAAAATATTTGTGATGCAAGGTAAGTACTTGGAAGCAAAAGCATTAATGCGAAAATGTTTAGAACTGGAGCCGGATAATATTGATGTGTGGGGGACATATCTGAATTATTACGCTAGTGTAAGAGATAAGCCTCAGTTTATGTATTGGGCAAAAAAGATTCGACAAAAATCGCCAGAGTACGTAAGTCTCGCTGTTATAGAGGACTTATTAGATAAAATGTGATAATTCATACATTCTGAGCATTACTTTGGTCGTAAAAAGATTTCCTTTGCACCTATGGCAATTATCATAACAGATGAATGTATAAACTGCGGAGCTTGTGAGCCCGAGTGTCCAAATACCGCAATATATGAAGCGGGAGCAGAGTGGAAAGTAGCTGATGGTACGGGAGTATCTGGTAAATACACATTAGAAGGAGGCAAAGAGGTAGCCGTAGAATCTATTCAGCAGCCTATATCCGATGAAGTTTACTATATAGTACCAGATAAATGTACGGAGTGTAAAGGTTTTCACGAAGAACCGCAATGTGCAGCAGTATGTCCAGTTGATTGCTGTGTTCCAGACCCAGATAGAGAGGAGTCTGATGAAGTCCTACTTCAGCGTAAGGAACGTTTACATATCTAATTTTAGATGCAGAAAGGCATTTGTCACGTAGCACAAATACCGCTGCGAGGAGAACCTCAAAGTAGTGCAGAGATGGTCTCACAACTTCTTTTTGGTGAGACCTATACTATTTCAACTCGACAAGAAGATTGGTACCATGTTACCATGGATTTTGATGGATACACAGGCTGGTTAAGCAAATCAAGTTTTCAAGAATGTATTCTTGCGGATAGATATGTGCAGCAAGACTTATTTGCTAGCGAGCAAAATGATATAGTAAAGGGTACTGTGTTATCTTCTATGGGGTCAGAAATTATTGGCTCATCTGCAAGTGGAGAGGATATATTTATACAAGATTTAGCAAAAAAGTTTTTAGGTACTCCATATCTCTGGGGAGGCAGACACTTCAGTGGAATAGACTGCAGCGGATTGGTGCAGGTCATCTATAAGGTATTGGGTATTCATTTGCCCAGAGATGCTTCTCAGCAACAAAAGGTAGGAAAATCAGTGGCTTTTGAGGATCTCTTTATAGGAGATTTAGTTTTCTTTGAACAGCATGAACGAATAGGACATGTAGGTATAGTAATAGGCCAAGGTAAGGTGATTCACGCTCATGGTATGGTTCGTTTAGACACCCTTACGAAAAAGGGGATAATTAATATGGAGACAAAGGAAATGACCCATTTTTATCATTCGGCCAAGCGATTGAGATAAAGTTTGGGCGTTACTATATTTTTGGGCATATTTGACGGTATATGCACACACTACATTCACTAAAAAGATTTAGTATTTTAATGTTATCTACAGTTGGACTTTCTTTATCTTGTTTTGCAAGTGATGTAGGAATCGATGAAAAGATTAATAATTGGTTTGAACCGATAGCAAACGCTTGGGAAGGACTCGTGCTCACAGCCATTCCTGTGTCGGACAGTATATCTATTCCGTTTGTAGTTATTTTATTGGTGGTCGGAGCTGTATTTTTTACAGTTACTTTTTCATTTATTAATATCAGAAAATTTCCATTAGCAATAAATGTAGTACGTGGAAAATATGATGATATTGACCATCACTCTGTGGAAAAGACAGACTTAAATGTAGTTGATGGAGATTTAGTAGATACCATAAGTGATGAAAGTAAAGAGGGAGAAGTAAGCCATTTTCAGGCATTAGCCACCGCTGTTTCAGGTACTGTTGGTCTAGGAAATATTGCAGGAGTAGCAGTGGCCATAGCTATTGGTGGTCCAGGAGCCACTTTTTGGATGATTATCTGTGGTCTTATCGGAATGTCCACGAAATTTGTAGAATGTACTCTCGGGGTGAAGTACCGAGACGTAGGTCCAGACGGAACTATCTACGGTGGACCCATGTATTATCTTAAAAAAGGACTAGCAGATATTAAAATGGCTGGTCTAGGTAAAGTTCTTGGTGGATTATTCGCAGTATTATGTGTAGGTGCTAGTTTCGGTGGTGGGAATGCTTTCCAGAGTAATCAAGCTACTCAGCAAATTATTTCATTGTTTGGATTAGAAGGAGGAGCTACCGGTGTTTTGATAGGAGTGATTCTTGCAGTTCTTGTAGGTATTGTAATTATTGGTGGGATTAAGCGAATTGCAAATATTACAGAGAAGATTGTCCCTTTTATGGCAGGTATATATGTGCTAGCCGCAATGGTCATTATTTTTGCTAATATATCTAGATTAGGTGAGGCTGTAGGATTAATCTTCAGCGGAGCATTTATACCTGAAGCAGGTTTAGGTGGTGTTGTTGGAGTATTGATCATAGGGTTTCAGCGAGCAGCGTTTAGTAATGAGGCAGGTGCCGGTTCGGCTGCTATAGCTCACTCAGCAGTGCGGACTAAGTTTCCCGCAAGTGAAGGAATAGTGGCTCTTCTAGAACCATTAATAGACACTGTTATTATCTGTACTATGACGGCATTAGTGATTATTTTCTTCAATATGGATGGTGCTTTTGTCTATGGTGGTGAAAATGGTTCTGTTGTCTTGAGAGCTACTGGTGAAACGGTAGGAGGGGTAGATTTAACGTCACTGGCATTTGATGCTGTGATACCACATTTTTCTATTGTACTTACTATAGCTATTATACTATTTGCCTTTAGCACTATGATATCTTGGTCATATTACGGACTGCAGTCTTGGAAGTACCTTTTTGGTAGAGGTGTAGTTGCTGATATAACGTATAAAATACTCTTTCTTCTCTTTATAGTAGTAGGGGCTGCGGCCACTCTTGATGCTGTGATTAAGTTTTCAGATGCTATGATTTTAGCATTGGTATTCCCTAATATGATTGGTCTTTTACTCCTTTTCCCTAAAGTAAGAGAAGAGTTAAAGAGATATTTAGCAGCGATTAAAAATTCTAAAAATTAACCATAAGTATGATATTTCTTCAAGACGTTGCTCAAAAATTACCGAATAGTGCCCCTGAGAGCTCATTTAGCTTTTGGTTTATATCTCAAGTTGTGATTACTGCGGTAATATTTATTGGGGTTTACTACATCTTAAAGCCCGTAATGAGCAATAAAGATGATACCGATAAAAACGAGTAACTCTTGTAGTTTTAAAAGAGTATCTAGGGTACGGACAAAGTGATTAATGACTGTGAGTGCTTTTTGAGAAATGTGCATCAATTTTCAGGTATTCATCTAGCTTGTCCGCCTCTGTAGTAAAATAATAGTCTTAGATCTGCCTAGCCAACCTTGTCGAAGGCAAGAAATTATAACAACTAAATTGGCATTACTAGCCTTGAGAGGTATTGGTACGTATGATATGGCAAGGACTAAGCATTAGGCACCGGGTAACTTGATGCAAGTTTTTTTTGTTATCTATTAATGTATTGGTTCAAAAAGTATTTTTCTAAAAGCTATGATACTAAATACTCCAATACTTATCGCAGCATCTGCAATGTTAAAAACTGGTCTGAAAAATTCAAATCTTGAGCCACCTAAATAAGGAATCCATTCAGGCCAAAATGTATCAACCAAAGGGAAATAGAGCATATCTACCACCTTACCTTGAAAAATAGGAGCATAGCCTCCACCAGAGGGCATGTACTGTGCTACTTGATGATACGTACTTTCACCAAAGTATTTTCCGTAAAATACAGAGTCTATAATATTACCTAACGCACCCGCTAGAATGAGAGCAACCAATACGACCATCATAGTATGAGCCTTTTCTTTGATGAGCGAGATTATATAATAGATAATCATACCTGATGCTAATATGCGAAATGTAGTAAGTACTATCTTACCCCATACACCACCTAACGTAAGCCCAAAGGCCATCCCCGGATTCTCTGTAAAGTTTAGTTCAAACCAATTTGCGATCATCATCTCGCTTTGACCAAGAGAGAAGTTAGTTTTTATATAAAATTTTAACCATTGATCTAAAAAGATGACAACGACTAAAGTGATGATGACTAAAAGAAGTTGATTTTTCTGTTTCGATTCTAGTGTGTTTTCCAATTCGACAGTTATTTATATTGATTTTTTTTGGCTTCCATACTCTGTGTGGTATGTGGTACAGCTTTTAACCTCTCTCTAGCTATAAGTAGACCGGTGACTCTGCATATACCATAGGTTCTGTTTCCTATCCGTATTAAGGCATTCTCAAGATTCTTGACGTATTTCTGCTGTCTTGATGCTAATTTACCTGCGTTTTCTTTTTGCTGCGAGGCTGATCCATCGTCTATAGATACGTAGGCACTCGCTGTGTCATCCGTACCATTCTCATTTTCTGACCGTATCTGCTTTCTTAGGGTGTCATACTCCTCTGTTGCTGCTTTAAGTTTTCTGAGAATGTTCTCTTTAAACTCTGCTAAATCTGCATCGCTGTACCTTAATGATTCTGCCATATTATATTATTTAGAAAGTGTTATTCTTATTATGTTTCCGTCTATATCTAGTTCGTCAGTCCCAGTTGGATTGGTTACTTCTTTTAGAGAACTTGCTAAAACTTCCCCGCGAATATATTGATTAAAAGAGAGTATTGCTTTACTGGTGTAGGAATGCTTCTCTAAGTTAATGGTAATTTTATCTGTTACCTCAAAGTCTTTATCTTTTCTAAGATTCTGAATTTTGTTAACTAACTCTCTTGCTACACCCTCTGTTTTTAGTTCTTCAGTAAGTTCAAGATCTAACGCTACTGTATAGTCATTGTCACTGATGATTTGCCATCCTGGGATATCAGCAGTCTTGACTTCTATATCGTCTATACCCAAGTGATAGGTGGTTCCATTTGTCACTATAGCTATAGTCTCGCCTTTTTCTAATTGTCCTATTTGTTCATTGGTGAATCCAAAGATAGGAGCAGTGACTGCTTTCATATCTTTACCTACTTTAGTGCCTAGAACCTTAAAATTAGGTTTTGCAGATTTCTTAATTACGCTAGAGTTTCTGTCTATGATTTCTATTTCTTTGATATTGACCTCAGATTTTATGAGATCTTGAACTTTTTTTAGGTTAGTGGCGAAAGAGTCACTAAGTGCAGGTATTATGGCTTTACTTAGTGGCTGGCGTACTTTTATGCCTTCCAGTTTTCTGATTCTCAAGATAAGAGAAGTGATTCGCTGGGAAATCTCTATCTGGGCTTCTAGTTCAGTATCTATTAAAGAAATATCTGCTTTTGGAAAGTCTTGTAAGTGAATAGAGTCATCTGTAAAGGTTAAGTCTCTATATAGTTGGTCTGCATAGAATGGACTGAAACTACACATTAGTTTTGCTACAGTGACAAGGCACGTATGAAGTGTCTGATATGCGGCTACTTTATCTTCACTCATTTCTCCTTTCCAGAAACGACGACGGTTTAGTCTTACGTACCAGTTACTAAGGTCATCTATCACATAGCTTTGGATGGCACGAGTAGCTTTAGTAGGCTCGTAGTCATCCATTGCCTCTTCTACCAGCTTAGCTAGCGAATGTAGCTTAGAGAGTATCCATCTATCCAATTCTTGTCTTTCTTCTATTGGTACTAGAGGTAGATTGTTTGTGAACTTATCTATATTGGCATATAGAGCATAAAAACCATATGTGTTATGCAATGTACCGAAGAATTTTCGTTTGCTTTCGTCTAGACCTTCGAGATCAAACTTTAGGTTATCCCATGGTGCGGCGTTACTTAGCATATACCAGCGTATGATATCTGCACCGTACTTTTCTACTGCCATAAATGGATCTATAGTATTGCCGAGACGTTTGGACATTTTATTTCCGTTTTTGTCTAAAACCAATCCATTGGCAACTACATTTTTGTAGGCTACAGAGTCATTTAGCATAACAGAAATAGCATGCATAGTAAAGAACCATCCTCTAGTTTGGTCTACACCTTCGGCTATAAAATCTGCAGGGTAATTAGTCCTGTCGTCTACTTTTTCTTTGTTTTCAAAAGGATAGTGAAGCTGTGCATAAGGCATAGCTCCAGAGTCGAACCAAACGTCTATGAGGTCTGTTTCGCGCGTCATAGGCTTGCCATCTCCGGATACCAAGATTATATCATCTATAAATGGACGGTGTAAGTCAAAGGTGTCATCTATAGTATTGCTAGGCATAAAACCAGCCGTTACAGATTTTTCTACTGCAGCTTTTAGTTCATCTATAGATCCGATACATATTTCTTGCTCGCCATCTGCAGTTCTCCAAAGAGGTAGGGGAGTACCCCAATATCTACTTCTACTTAGATTCCAGTCTACTAGATTTTCTAGCCAGTTACCGAATCTTCCCTCGCCTGTGCTTACAGGTTTCCAGTTGATCGTTTTATTAAGTTCTATTAATCTGTCTTTTACCGCAGTAGTTTTAACAAACCAACTCTCCATGGGATAGTAAAGTATAGGCTTATCAGTACGCCAGCAGTGCGGGTAACTGTGCTCATATTTTTCTACTTTGAATGCTTTATTATCGGTTTTTAATTTGATGGCTATTTTTACGTCTGTACTTTGATACCCGTCTGCCGTCTCATCCTCTTCTTTATAGTTTTTCACATACAGACCAGAGAATTCCCCTACTCCTGGTATGAATTTACCTTGCCTATCTACTAGGGTGAGGAAACCTATATTATTTTGCTTAGCAGCTATATAGTCATCACTACCAAAACTCGGAGCAAGGTGTACTATCCCCGTTCCATCTTCAGTCGTTACAAAATTTGCTGAGATTAGTTCAAAAGCTTTTCCCTCTTCTGGTTGCTGATACGGCATTAGTTGCTCATATTTCTGACCTACCAATTCAGTACCTTTCAGCTCCTTTACTATTTCAAAAGGAATAGCTTTATCGCCTGACTTATACGCGTCAAGTGTGAGTTCTTCATTCTTGGCTGGGAAATATTTAGCTACAAGTTTGGTAGCTAAAATCACCGTAATTTTCTCAAAAGTGTACTGGTTATACGTTTTTACTACAGAGTAGTCTATCTTAGGTCCTACACCTAGAGCCGTATTACTGGGTAAGGTCCACGGAGTAGTGGTCCATGCTATGCAGTAGGTATCTCCCCAGTGTAAGTCTAGATTTACAGCAGCTGGATCAGCCAGTTTAAACTGTGCTACTACAGTAGTATCTTTTACGTTTTGGTAAGTGCCTGGCTGATTAAGCTCGTGGGAGCTTAATCCTGTACCTGCAGCTGGAGAGAAGGGCTGTATGGTATGACCTTTGTACAGAAATCCTTTTTCGTGGAGTCTCTTAAGTAAGTTCCAAACAGATTCTATGTATTCGTTTTCGTAGGTGACGTATGGATTGTCTAAGTCTACCCAGTATCCTATTTTCTCGGTAAGCTCATCCCATTTATCTTTATATTTGAGTACATCCTTACGGCAGGCGGCATTGTATTCTTCTACACTTATTTTAGTACCTATATCTTCTTTTGTTATGCCTAATGCTTTTTCTACCTGAAGCTCTACAGGAAGCCCGTGAGTATCCCAACCTGCTTTACGCTCTACCTTATAGCCTTGTAATGTTTTGTATCTACAGAATACATCTTTTATACTTCGGCTTATAACGTGGTGTATACCTGGCATGCCATTCGCAGACGGTGGCCCTTCGTAAAATACAAAAGACTTACCGTCAGCTCGATTCGCTATACTTTGCTCAAAAACTTTATTTTGTTTCCAATATTCAAGGACTGATTTCTCAGTACTAGGTACGTCTAACTGTTTATATTGTTGGTATTTACTCGCTTTTGCTGACATTAGACTTCTAAATTTTATAGTGGGCAAAGGTAATAAAATACGTATAGTATATAACCTGAATAGTCTTGGTATAAAGTTAGTAAATTAATACCTGACCTTTTAGACCAATCCTAATTAAATTGCACACGAAATTTTTCAGATGAAAATAATAGTAAAAGCAAACGGAGGACTAGGAAATAGAATGAGAGTCATTGCGTCATGTATCGCTTTAAGCCAACGTATAAGAAATGAAGTAGAGGTGATATGGGTTAATAATAACGAACTCAACTGCTCGTACAAGAGCCTCTTTATGGATTTAGAGACGATTAACATTACGGAGTATAGGTATATACCCAAATGGAATAAAATAGCTCATCGCCATAGGAGGAGAAAATTGAAAAATGACTTTAAAAATTTTGAGATACAGTTAGATGATTCGAGCATACAAGAATTGGGTAAGCTAAAGAGTGATTTAGTGAAGCTAATTAGAGATGCCGAAACAATATATGTTAATACTTGCGAGCATTTTTACGGAGACCTCAGTTTTGTGTCTTTTTTACTGCCTAAGCAGCACATACTTAATATCTGCAGCAATAGAATTGAAAAGATGGGCCCAGTATTTATAAGTGCACATATTCGTAGAGGAGATAATAAAGTATCTATAAATCGTAGCCCTATTGAGCTATTCATTAAAAATTTAGAAATAGAATTAAAGGGTATCTCTGATAGTGCTATCTATTTAGCTACAGATGATTTAGATGAAGCTGAACTAATTAAGAGGAAGTTTGGAGATTATTTATACTTCTATCCTGCCCAGCTGAAACGTGATAAGCCAGAAGGGATACAACAGGCTTTAGTGGATCTTATGATGTTAAGTAAGAGTAAAAAGATAATAGGAAGTTATTGGAGTAGCTTTACAGAGGTAGCTGCTGCGTACGGAAGTGTACCTTTAGTAACTGTAAAGAGAGAGTAATAAACCAGTCTCATTACATCTTGTTATCGGAGTCTATTTCTTTAAAAAGTCAAGTAACTGTTTGGTGTTGAGATACCCCGTATTTCTCTTAAGGACATTTCCTTGAGCATCCAGTAACAATAGAGTATGGAAACTATTAATGCTTAATTTACTGACTAGCTCAGCACCCTCACTTTTTCTCCATCTATAGCAAGAAGAATATAACCTGCATTCATAGCCTGAGCCACAGCCGTGTCAGTGTATACATTCTTCTTCATTTTTTTACAATACCTTCACCATAAAGTACTTATATCTGCAAATATGGATATACCCGCTTCAGTAGCACTTTGCTTCTGCTAGCGCAGGGGTACTAGACCAGCTAATGGTGTTAGCCGCTGTAGCATCGATAGTTTTGGTGGTAGACTTGCAATTTGCAAAGTCTACTCCTAGTATGAAAAATATTTTTTTCATACTAGTTATTTTTATAGATGGTAGTACGCACAATATTGCGAAACCTTACAAGCTATTCTTTTGAATAGCGTCTAAAATATTTTTACGTTGCTCAGCACTCAGAGATAATTCTTGTTTTTCTTTTTGCTCTAGTATTTTGGCGACAGCTTCGTCTATTAATTCGCTATTTTTCTGGTAGTCACGGCAGGTTACGCAGACTTTGGTGTGCATTCGAAGTTTTACTTTCTCTAGGATAGAAAGAGCATTAAGTGATGCTTTAGTCCCGAGTAGAGCTGCTTGCTTGCAAGAGATCATTACTAGTGTCGCGAGAAGATTCATCTTACTTATTTTTCCAGTTGATTTCTAAACATTCTTTTAGCTGCAATTTGGCTCTATGTGCTATCTGCCATAAGTTAGACGAAGTAATACCCAACTCCTTACATATCTGTGACCCTTTTTTATGATGAAAGTACTTTCCAAGTACTACTCCTTTCCAATTTGGCGGTAATTTTTCTATACATGATTCCATCACTATAAGGAAATCTGGGTTGTCTAAAAGGTGCTCTTCAGTATTGCCCCAAAGTGGCTCTTGTGCTTTGTTCCAAAGTCCGTCACTATCAAAGTTGTCATCCTCAAGTTGATTTCCTTGAAGTGTAGTTTGGTTCACCAATTTCTGAGTATTACTACTGCGGTAGTAATCGATGATTTTATTATTAAGAATAGTAAAAAGCCAAGTCTTGGGATTGCTTCCGGGCTTATATTTTTCATAGGATTTATATACAGATACCATAGTATCCTGCACCAGGTCTTCTGCGGTCTCTTTGCTACTCGTCTTATAATAGGCCCAAGAATACATATCATCACCGTATTTGGCTAACCAAGAACGTATAGCTGTGTGTGAATCTAATTTTTCAGCGGAAATCATAACGAATGCAAGTATACTATAAATTCAGAATACTATCGAAGTGACTATATAGACTTCTTTTTCTCCTGAGCATCATCATAAGATAACAGCAGGCAAGGCAATAAAATCAAGTTACTAAGTAGTGCTATAAGAAGTGTAAGTGCTGTAAATAATCCAAGTGCTATAGTACCTCCAAAATCAGAAAACACAAAGATTATAAAGCCGAAAAAGAGAATAACTGCAGTGTAAATCATACTGGTACTTATCTCTTTCTGCACTTTACTCACCGCCTCAGCTATGGAAGCTGAATGGGCCAACTCCATCTTATATTTAGTGAGAAAGTGAATACTGAAATCTACGGCTATTCCAAAAGCTACACTAAATACTAATACAGTGCTGGGCTTGAAGTTCACTCCAAAGAAACCCATAACACCCGCTGTAAATAACAATGGAATAAGATTAGGAACCATAGAGATAAGGATCATTCTTAGCGATTTGAAAATACTCGCCATAAGCAGTGATATAATAAAAAAGGCAATGAGAAGACTCATAAGTAAATTACTGATGAGGTAATCATTTCCTTTTAAGAAAATTATACTGGTACCTGTTATGGACAGATCCGTCGTATTGGAACTGTCTAACGCTGTATAGTTTACAGTTGGATAGCTATAATAAGTGGTATCGTATAGTGCATTTGCAGTATCCAGTAAATCTATGGCTATGATGGAGTCCGTGAAATTATACGTCGTTTTTTTACGGAAATTGAATATCGTGTCAGCTGTCAGACTTACTTCTGCTTTTAGCTCTTTTATTCTAACACTGCCTACATCTGCCATCTGTACACTAATTCTAGCCTTGCTTTTGTCCTCACTTACTAAGCTGTTGATCAAACTAGTATTGGTGTTGCCTTGAGGTACCGCATCCATAATACTACCTAGGTCCAATACACTAGGTGGTCTAAATCTCCTTGGGTCTCCATCATAATAAGCTTGATTTAGAAACTTCATGGTTTGAGAAATACTAACGGGTTTACTAAACTCTGGATATTTCATTAGATTACGTTCCAGTAAGTCAATATTGAGAAGTGTTCTTACGTTAGAAATTCCTTGTGGTTTGTCCGTATCTACGACTATCTCGAAAGGCATTACACCATTGATGTTTTCTTCAAAGAATTTTAAGTCCAGGTATAGCTTATCCGTTTTTGAGATATCATCTACCATATATCCTACATTTTTAAGCATCGCCATACCTACAAAGGACAGGGCAACTATAATTATAGTGATGGTATAAACTTGTTTTCGTTTAGTCTGTACTAGGATAGCAAGCCTGTCAATTAAGCTATTGAGAAACTTATAGTCTAAGTGTTTGGTGTGCCTTTTTTTAGGGGCAGGTAGGTAGCTAAACAGAACGGGTATTAGTATGATGGAGATCAAAAATACAGCCATAATAGCTAAGAAGGCGGTCAGACCAAATTCTTGTAAAACTGAACTTCCCGTGAGCACAAATACTCCAAATCCTACTGCTGTAGTAAGGTTTGTAAATAGAACAGCACGTCCTACTTTAGATATTACTCGTTGGAGAGCTTTTATCTTATTCTCATGACTTCTATATTCTTCGTGGTATTTATTGAGCAAGTAAATGCAATTAGCTATCCCTATCACTACTATAAGCGGTGGCAGCAGACCTATGAACATGGTAATCTTAAATCCTAAAAGGACTAATATACCTACGCACCATATTACACCCACTACTACTGTGAGGAGCGAGAAGGCTAATGTAGGAAAGCTTCTGAAAAAGAAGAGCAAAATTAATGAGGTTAGGATCATAGATACCAACGTAAACCTGACTAACTCTTGTTTAATCATTTGAGACATTTTAGTCCGTATAAATGGTAAACCAGAGAAATGTACATCTACCTCATACTTGGTACAGATATCGGTTATTTTTTTCTCTACGTCATTGACGAATTGAACTCGTTCTTTTGTATCTAAGATTCCTTTTTCTAAGGTGATGGCCATTAGAGAAAAGTCGCTACTATCTATGAATAAAAGACCTTCGTAAAAGCGTAGGTCATTTACTGCTATGAATATACTATCTAATTCGGACTGAGTTTGCGGTTTATGTTGGATGAAGTTTTGTGGGAATAGACGCACCTTTTCATTGGCATATCCTTCAAAAGTATCTAAGATTACTCGTTTATCTAAGACTTTCAGGTTAGCCATAGAGAGTACTTGCTTGATGTTATCAGAAGTATCTAATGCTAGTGTAAGATCATACCACGCGTTAAAAAAATCTAACTCTTTCAGCTTAGCGGTATTTATACCTACCACCATTACACTGCCATCATCACCAAAGGTTTTTTTGAACTCCTGGTAATCCACCATGTCTTGATCATCGTCTGGGATGAACTTAGGATTGTCATACGCCAGCTGTACCTGCAAGGACTTATATAGCATAAGCCCAGTCATAATCACCAAGAAGATGATGAGTGTTAGTCTATTCCTTAGAATCGTGTTGGCGATTTTCTCCCACATACCGTAAATCGGGGGCAAAGGTAATTAAAATGGGAGCATAGGCAACATAGTTAAGGCTCGTAATCAGACCTTTTAAAATAGTTTATTGGATTATTATCTTCTCTCTGAAGATTAGAGAGTTGTTACTCCAGAGTGCTAAAGTATATAGTCCTGCGGCAGCATTCAGCCTTATCATGCCATTTTTAGCTAATGAAACTCTGCCAAAACTCTCACCTTTATAGCTTATTAACTCATAATGTGTGAGGTTAGCTTTATCATCTGACATCACAAAAAATCGTCCATGTGATGGATTAGGATAGATTTTCAGGTAGTGACTGTTAAGAGGCTCTGATATAGACACTATATTGGCACACTTATCCAGTTTGTCTTGCACATTACTGCGTACATCTGTGATGAGATTAGTAGTATTTTTACCAGGACACAGCGTAGGGCAGCCGTCCTTGTGCAGTCCGATGGTAGCTAGATACTTGGAACCATTTTGCGGGTGAATACTTGAGTCTCTTGCTGATAAATTTTCCTTATAAAGTTTCCAAGTTAAGAGTTTCTCTACACTCTGTATGAGCGAGGTGGACGGTGTGTCTATCTCATAATTTCCCAATAGACAGATGCCCATAGTACCACTATTTTTAGCACAGAAATGAGCTCCTTGGATATTGTCTTCGTCCCCTGCTCCTTGTGGATCTCTGCCGTTATATATTTGACCATTACCTGCTACTACATAGTTATAGCCTATATCGTCCCATCCATTACTCTCCGTATGGAGCAGGTAGATGTTACGGATGATATTGGTGTAGTTAGTATCTGCCGTATTACCAGCAGAGTGATGGATAATACAATGATTTACTTCAGAAGTTACTCGGCCTAGTTTAGGGTCTGGCAGCCCTTTTCTCCATTGGGACGAAGGGATAGTATTTGGTTTTTCACAGAGTTCTTTTTTATTTTTATTTACAGTAGCCTGTATCTCTATTCTTGGAGCATAAAAAAGCTCAATTTTTATAGTAGTTGGCTTTTTAGTTCTCAATTGAAAATAGCGAGAGGGGCTTAACGGAATGATAAAGGATGGCGGAATATCTATATTCTCATCCGTCATTAAAGTACCAAAATAGTAGGTCTTATCTTCTAGGGTTAGATAGATGTGGTTTGATAGAGTGTCAGCAGAAGTTATTTTTATGGAGGTGAACAGTTGACCTGCGTCTGCGTGATAGGTTTCTTCGCTGGCTAGAGACATAGAAGAGATGAGGTAGGGAGATACTAACCCTGTGGAGGCGGAAGAGACTTCTAGCTTTACGCTTTTATCCGTACTGAACACATAGGAAGTACACAGAAACCAGACAGAGAGCACTAGTACCCAATTTTTTTGCATAATACAAAAGTAGGTCGGTGAGTGAAGTATAGAATTAGTACTTACTCACTTGGTAGTTGAAGGTGACTAATGTCGTAGCCATTTAGCAGTGCTGCGGCAGGCATCATTTTCTTACCCTGCAACTTTAGCTGCTCCAGGTGAATGTATCCATTTTTTACTGCTACTTTAATGTATTTTTTACCATCAGATACGAATGTGCCTGCTCCATAAGAGTGCACTATCGCCTCATAACTCGCTTGATAGACCTGTAGCTTTTTTCCATCAAAGGAGCTATGTGCTGCTGGATATGGGCTTAGACCTCTGATTAAGTTTATGATTTGTTCACCATTTGCAGTCCAATCTATGACAGTATTTTCTGTAAATAGCTTGGGTGCATATTTTAGTGCTAATGAGTTGTCTTGCGGAGTTTCTGTTACTTGGTCTTTGATCAGCATCTCGAGCGTATCGAGTATTGCATCTGCCCCTAGGTGCATTAATGTATCGTGCAGTGTGCCAGCATTGTCCTCTGGTAGTATCATGCATTTTTTCTGTATCAATAGATTTCCCGTGTCTATCTCGTGCATCAGTTTAAAGGTGCTTACACCAGTCTCAGATTCTCCATTTATAATCGCCCAATTAATAGGAGCAGCTCCTCTATACTGTGGTAGGAGTGAAGCGTGCAGATTATAGGTTCCCTGTGGTGGCATATCCCAGACAAGTACTGGTAGCATTCGGAATGCTATCACTACTTGTAGATCTGCTTTATAGCTCTTTAGCTCTGCGAGAAAGTCAGTATTTTTTAAGTTAGTAGGCTGTAGACAAGGGATGCCTTGCTCTCTAGCATATCCAGTCACAGGAGTGGACAGTAGCTTCATGCCTCTGCCAGCAGGCCTGTCTGGTGCAGAGATCACTGCTACTATAGTATAGCCCTCAGAGAGTATTTTTTCTAGGTGGTACCGAGCGAACTCGGGGTTTCCCATAAATACAATGCGTAAGTCTTTCTTACTTGGCACTAGTGTATTCTATTAAAAATACGACTCCAGCGGATTCTGCTTAGCACGAACGATTTGTTTCTTTCATACTGAGCTCTATTGTCAGGATTTTGGTGCAATGTGTTATTCTCATTTGGCTCTATACTCATCCATATAAATGAAGCTTTACCTACTACGTGATCTTCAGGCACAAAACCCCAAAATCTAGAATCTGCAGAGTGGTGTCTATTGTCTCCCATCATAAAGTAGTAATCCATTTTGAAAGTATAATCGGTGATTACTTCGGTGCCGTTATAAAAGGTGCCATTAACGAATCTGAATTCTGGGTTATCTTCATACAGACGTATTACTTCGCCGTATATCTGGTAGTTATGAGAATCTAAAGCAATAGTAGCTCCTTTTTTGGGTACGTACATCGGACCAAAGTTATCTGCAGTCCACTTGAGTTGTTGATAGTATTTGGGAAGAGTCGAAGCGGCATTGAAGTCATTCATTACTTCCTGAATATCTATGACTCCTGGCACTTCTTTGAGGTCTGCTAGGTTTTGCTCAGTGAGTTGCATAAGGTATGAGCCTTCACCGCGTGCGGGTTCTACTTCACTAATGTCTAGTTTTTGATAGTCTTTGAGCGACAATACGGTGCTCATCTGCACTACGTAGGATGTTTTGCCGTGTATTGCTTGACGAGCAGGTGCTCCATTGATAAATAACTTTTTATCTTTTAATGTAAGTGTATCTCCAGCTATAGCTACACATCTTTTTATATAGTTGGTCTTCTTATCTGTAGGGTGAGCAAAAGTATTACGGTCTATGCGCTCTTCGGGATAATTAAATACTACGATATCATTTCGCTCTATATCCTCAAAACCTGGTAGGCGATAATACGGAAGAGTAAGGGCCTCTGAATATGATTTTCCTCCCACTAAAGGAAGCTCCTGATGTACAAAAGGAAAAGAGATAGGTGTGTTCGGCACACGTGGGCCATAGTTTATTTTACTTACGAATAGGAAGTCTCCTCGGAGTAGCGAGTTTTCCATAGAAGAGGTAGGTATCTGATAGGCTTCTATGAAGAAGGTACGAATTAGCGTAGCTGCGAGTATGGCAAACATACCTGCATCTATCCATTCGCCTCCAGATACTTTATTTCTATACTTATAGCGAAACATATAGTACACCCATATAGCTACTTGCCAAAATACAAAATAGATCAGTGGTGGGAAGAATCCAGCAGCTGTCTGAGTAAGTAGTAATATGAAGGTAAGTAGATTGACTATACTGAAGACTATGTAAAATATAGCAGCTCGCTTACTAAGTAGTTTCCAGTCTTCTTTGAAGTTAAATTTCATTCTTTTTTTTTATGTCTTAAAAGTTGAGTAAATCATTCATCCCAAACACCCCTTTTTTACCTATGAGCCACTCAGCAGCTATCACAGCTCCTTTGGCAAAACCCATACGGCTTTTTGCAGTATGACGGATTGTGATATCGTCTATCTCGCTACTGTATGTGATGGTGTGATCTCCAGGTACATTTGGTTCTCGTTTACTTTCTATGTGCAAATCAAACGCACTTATATCTGCAGATTGTCCCTTTAGCAGACCAATGTATTTCTTTTTTCTATCAAGCTGAGCTAGTATACCTTCAGCTAAGGTTACGGCTGTACCGCTTGGGTGATCTTTTTTCTCTAAGTGATGAGTTTCCGTCATAGTGACATTGTACTCATCAAAATTATTCATAACAGCTGCTAACTGCTTATTCAGGTGAAAAAGAATATTGACACCTATACTGAAATTAGTAGCGGTGAAAAGTGCTTTACCTTCAGCTTTAGCTATCTCAGCTACTGCATCGTAGTCTTCGTACCATGCAGTAGTGCCTACTGCTACGGGTATATTTGCCTCAAAGCATTTAAGGATATTCTCTTTAGCTGAATCTGGCTGGGTAAACTCTATGGCTACATCCGCATGTGCTATTTCTGCAGGTGTAAAATTAGGATTATCTATACGAGCTACTACGGTGTGTCCGCGGTCTAGAGCCACTTGCTCTATGGTTTTGCCCATCTTTCCGTATCCTATTATTGCTAGATTCATCCTAAAGAGGTCAAATCTAATACTAAACTCTAAATATGCATTAGCAAATCTGAATCGTACAGAAATACCTCAAAAGAAGACGATGTATTTTGTTTTTTACCATAGGTAGTTTTCCTGAGCCCGTCGAAGGACTGTACCGAAGTCCATAAAATAACTTGTTTTATAGGTCTTTCAATCTTCTCGATGCAGCTCTAACACATAATTAGGGTTAAACTTTGCTTTATTTGTGCCAAGCAATTCAAAATTTGAACAAAAAGCAACGAAAGTATTTGGGTATCTTCCTTCTTTTAGGATTTTTTGCCTTAGCAGGAGCATATTATGTGTTATTCTCAGGAAATACGAACTCCTCCGATGGTGAGTATTTCTATATCCGAACGGATGATAGTTACGAGCAAGTACTTCTTAACCTCTCTGTCAATAAGTTGATAGCGAATAAGGCTACTTTTGATTTAGTAGCCAAGCAGGCTAATCTCCCTAATAAGTACAAGCCAGGACGGTATAAAATAGCTGCGGGTATGAGTAATCTAGAGTTGGT
>TARA_B110000967_G_scaffold209987_2_pt1 | contig 23957 bp, 25 predicted proteins | sample TARA_B110000967 | Tara Oceans TARA_B110000967 (sample SAMEA4397903) | marine metagenome | biome: Polar Biome; feature: [DCM] deep chlorophyll maximum layer (ENVO:01000326); material: water (ENVO:00002006), including particulate matter (ENVO:01000060) such as... | depth 35 m
AATTTGTCAATGGGATTGAGTTTAGAGACTAAAATAGTGTTTGTAATTCCAGAGCTGTGCGCTGCTTTTATATCAGTTTCATTATCTCCAATCATCCAGGAAAGCTCTAAGTCAATATTATGTTTATTTTTGGCTTTTAAAATCATGCAAGATTACCACCTATAAAACCAGCACCACCAGTGATTAGTATTGTTTTTGTATTAAAATCTATATTGCTGTATTTCATCTGTTAGTAATTGAATAATTGATTTAAAGTAATTTTATTTGATTAATTGTTGTGCCTATCAGCGAATAATACTATATATGTTTGTAAGGAGCTATAAATAATTAGTTATAGGATGATAGATAATTATCTCTAATCATCTATTAAATAAATTAAATTAACTATAATTATGTTAACTAAAAACTAGTTCATAACGAAATCCAAATTTTTAAATTATTAGATAAATATTTATGAATAAAAATTTCTTTAAAAAAAATCATTGCTACGTCATTGCTGAAGCTGGTCTAAACCATAATGGTTCAGTTGTGATTGCAAAAAAATTGATTGATGTTGCAATGGAAGCAGGGGCTGATGCTGTTAAATTTCAAAAAAGAACAATTGATCAGCTGGCCGTTAAAGCAACTTTAGATGCTCAAGATGAAAGATTTCCAGAATTTGGAAGCACTTATAGACAAATTCGGGAGCATCTTGAATTTAATATGGAGCAATATAAGATTATTAAAAAATATACCGAAGACAATGGTATGGATTTTTTATGTACTGCTTTTGACACCGATGCAGTAGATTTTCTTGAAGAGTTAGGTATTAATATTTATAAATTAGCTAGCCATAGTGCAACTAATATTGAGCTATTGGAATATTTAGCAAAAACAGGAAAGCAAACTATAATGTCTACTGGAATGGCTGAATTGGATGAAATTAATACGGCAGTTCATATTTTTAAAAAAAATAAGACCCCTTTGTTATTACTTCACTGCGTTTCTGCATATCCAACGCCCATCGATGAATGCAATTTAAACATGATCAATGTTCTTAAAGAGAGTTTTAATTTACCTGTGGGATATTCTGGGCACGAATTAGGCTACTTACCAACATTGGTAGCAGTTTCAATGGGCGCTATTGCAATTGAAAGGCATTACACGCTTGATAATGACATGACAGGCTTTGATCATAAAATGTCTCTTAATCGAGAAGATTTTATTTCTATGGTAAGAGATATTAGAGGTGTAGAAAAAAGTAAAGGCACAGGTGAAAAAAACATTAGTGAGACTGAGTGGATTACAAGGCGTAAATACCATGTTTCGATGGCTTCACTTAAAGATATTTCTGCAGGGACTAGGCTGACTGCCTCTATGGTTTCATATCGTAATCCAGGTACAGGTATTCCAGCAAAAGATGCATTCAAAATTATTGGCAAGGTAGCATTAAAAAATATTCCTGCCGATGAGCTCTTAGGTTTTGAGATGTTTAGATGAGCTCTAGCTCTATAGAAGTCTCAATAATTATCCGAGCATACAATGAAGAGCGATGGATATCTCACTGTTTAGAGGCAATTTTTGATCAGGAATTCGATAATTTTGAAGTAGTTTTGGTGGATAATAATAGTACAGACTATACTGTTGAAATTGCAAAAAGATATCCTATAACTAGTATAGTTAAGATTGATAAATTTTTCCCAGGTAAGGCGTTAAATGATGGAATTCGTGCCTCTTTTGGGAAATATATTGTATGTATTTCCTCTCATTGTATTCCTCAAGACAAGAATTGGCTAAAAAATTTACATCATAATTTTAATAACAATGATAATGACAAAATAGCTGGCGTCTATGGCCGGCAACTGCCATTAGCTTTTACTAGTGATGCGGATAAACGAGATCTTTTAATTACATTTGGTCAAGATAAGAAAGTTCAGTTAAAAGATTATTTTTTTCATAATGCAAATAGTATGCTGCCCCGAGCTGTTTGGGAGGAATTTCCCTTTAATGAAGATGTCAGTAATATAGAAGACAGAATTTGGGGAAAGTTAGTTGTCGAGGCTGGGTATAAGATTATCTATGAGCCAAACGCACCAGTCTATCATTACCATGGGTTGCATCATCATGGCAATTCATCAAATAGAGCAAAAGGTATTGCTAATATATTAGATAAATTAGATAAAGAAAGTATTGATGACCTTCCAGAGTCTCTAAAACCTGAAAATATAGCCGTTGCTGCTGTGCTTCTTGTTAATGAAAAAATGGATGAAAATTCACTTGAATTAAATTTGTTTTTAGATACTATTGAAGAATTAAAGCTAACTTCACATGTTAATGAAATTTATATAGCTTCATATGATAAAAATATATCTAAAATATCTGGAACGCAGTGGATTGATAGAAATAAGAGTGAGTTTAATAACGTTAATAATGTTGAAAAACTGCTATCTTTATCATTAATGGATATTGAGTCCAAAAACTTTTTCCCAAAAGTTATTCTTTATGTCAATCATAATTATCCATTTAGACCAAAGAATTTATTTACAGATTTAATAACTAAGCTTCAATATATGGGTGTTAGTGCAGTTTTCCCATGCTTTGAAGATTACTCGCATTATTGGCAAAAGCAACTAAATAGTAGTTTTGTTCTAATTGATTCATCAATGGATTCACGATCTAATAGAGAGCCAATTTTGCGTGCTTTATATGGTTTAGGTTGTGCCACATCTTCAGTAGAGATAAGAAAAGGGAATATTATTGGAAGTGATATTGGCATTATTTCAATAGATAACTATCAATTTACATTGAATTCGCGTGAAGCTGGTTCCAAAGAGATTATTAAAAAACTATTAGAATCTTAATATGAAAAAAAATAAAGATATTCGTGTTTTAGGAATAACACTTGCTCGTGGTGGCTCTAAGTCTGTTACTAAAAAAAATATTAAGTCTATTGCTGGACTCCCTCTTATTGGTTATACAATATCAGAGGCACTAAAAAGTAAGTTTATAACTCGTTATATCGTCTCGACAGATGATGAGGAGATCCAAAGAGTTTCAATTCAATGTGGAGCGGAAGCGCCATTTTTAAGACCAGGCAAGTTTAGTACTGATGAGGCAAGTTCAGTTTCTGCTATGCAGCATGCTGTTGAATGGGCTGAAAAGCAAGAGGGAATTGAGTATGATTTTGTTGTTGAGTTGATGTGCACAAACCCAATGAAAACTGTTGAAGACATTGATGCATCAATTGAAAAGTTAATATTAACAAAATCTGATTCAGTCATTGCCGTTCATCAGCTTGAAGATCATCATCCTGCAAGAATTAAAAAAATTATTGATGGTAAAATTACTGATTTTTGCATTGCTGAAATATCAGAGAGTAGAAGACAGGATTTGAAGCCAGAGGCTTATATTAGAAGTGGCTCAATTTATGCTTTAAAGAGAGATCATTTAATGCTTGAAGGAAAAAGGTATGGCTCTAATAATAGTAGACCATATATATTACCTCCAGAAAGAGCAATAAATATAGATACAGAAATTGATTTTATGATTGCCAAGTTATTACTTAGTAAAAAAAAATATGAGTTATAAACTATTGGTAATTACACCAGTTAGACACATTAAGGGTGTACCAGAAATTCTTGAATCTATATGTGAGGTAACCTATATGGACGATCCGTCTTCAGAGGAGGTAATTTCAGTTATTGGTAATTATGATGCAATATTCACAAATCCAAATAAATCTAAAGTATTTTTAGATGAGGATGTTTTAAATGCAGCAAAAAAAATAAAGGTCATCTGTACGGCTTCTACTGGAACTAACCATATTGATAAATCATATGCAAAAAAACTTGGTCTACCAATACTTGCACTGACAGAAGAAAGAGAGGTAATTAACCGCATTAGCTCTACTGCTGAATTAGCATTTTCTTTAACATTAGCCAGTTTAAGGCATGTTGTAAGGGGACATAAAGCTGTTCTAGATGGAGAGTGGAATTATGAAAAGTATATTGGTCGACAAATGAATGCGCTTACTATTGGCGTAATAGGATATGGGAGATTAGGGAGTATGTATGCAAAGTATTGTAATGCATTTGATTCACATGTATTAGTTTATGACCCATACAAGAAGGCAGATGACAATGATATTGAGCAAGTTTCGAATATAGAGCATTTATTAGAAAAATCAGATGTAATAGCAATCCATGTTCATGTCACTGAAGAGACTATAGGAATGATAAATAAGGCCTGCTTTGACTTAATGAAAAAAGATGTTGTAATTGTCAATACTGCGCGAGGTGATATGGTCAATGAGCTAGATTTAGTAAGTTTTTTGAAGCAAAACCCAAATGCAAGAATAGCCACAGATGTTTTGGCTGATGAAATAAAAAATAGAAAAAATAGCCCTTTACTAAAGTATTCTTTACTTTCAGAGCAAGTTATTATTACTCCTCATATTGGTGGGATGTGTCGAGAAGCTCAAGAAATTGCTTATGGCCATGCTGCTAAAAGGTTAATGAATTTTTTTATCAAATATAAGGGTTAAGATTATGAAAAAAGCTTTTCTTACTGGTATTACAGGGCAAGATGGTTCTTACTTAGCTGAGTTACTTTTAGAAAAAGGATATGAAGTACATGCTATTTTACGAAGATCTTCTGTTTTTACTTCAAAAAGAATTGATCATATTCTTAAGAATGAAAAATTAATAACTTATTATGGTGATTTATCTGACTCAAGCAATCTTCATAGGTTGCTAACAAAAATTCAACCTGATGAAATTTACAACTTAGGAGCTCAGTCTCATGTTGCAGTTTCATTTGAAGTTCCAGAATATACTGCTGATGTAGATGCTATAGGTACCATCCGACTATTAGATGCTATTAGAGATTCAAATTTAAAATGCAAATATTATCAGGCTTCTACATCTGAACTATTTGGAGGAATTCCAGGCACTGAACCCCAAAATGAGAATACCCCTTTTCATCCTAAATCCCCCTATGGAGTTGCTAAATTGTATGCTTATTGGATTACTGTTAATTATCGAGAGTCATACGGACTTTTTGCTTGTAATGGTATTTTGTTTAATCATGAGTCTCCAAGACGAGGCGGAACATTTGTAACAAAAAAAATTACTCAATCTGTAGCTAAAATTTCTCAAAAAAAACAACAAATACTGAGGTTAGGAAACCTCGATGCAAAAAGAGATTGGGGCCATGCAAAAGATTATGTTTATGCCCAATGGTTGATGCTGCAACAAGAAAAACCACAAGATTTAGTCATAGCTACTGGTGAATGCCACACAGTAAGGGAGTTTGTTGAGTTAGCTTTTAAAGAGGTCAATATTGAGATTAAATGGAGGGGTAGTGGCATTAATGAGAAAGGTTATGATGCTAGTTCAAATAAAATCTTAGTTGAAGTGGACCCTGTTTTTTTTAGACCTGCAGAGGTTGAGTTGCTATGGGGAGATCCTTCAAAGGCCGAAAAGGATTTAAATTGGAAAAGAAAAATATCTTTCAAAGAATTGGTGTCGTGTATGGTTAAATACGACCTGGAGAATGATGATTTGGGTGGAAAAGAGTGAAAATAAGTTTTGATATCCAGGAATCTGAGATTATTAAAGGTATTTGGCTGATTACTCCGACAGTTTCAGAAGATTCTAGAGGATCTATATGGTCTTCATTTATTCAAAATGATATTGAAGGCTTAATTCCTGATGATTTACATTTTAAGCATGATAAATTTTCAATATCTAAATTTAATGTTTTAAGAGGAATTCATGGAGATGTTAAATCATGGAAGTTAGTTACATGTGTTTATGGAGAGATTCAACAGGTAGTTGTGGACTTAAGAAAAGATTCAAGTAGCTATCTTAAATGGCAAGATTTTATAATTAATTCAGATAACCCAATAATGATTCTGATTCCTCCAGGAATGGGAAATGCATATTATGTTAATAGTGACAGCGCTTTATATCATTATAAATTAGCCTACAATGGAAAATATATTGATGCTGATGAACAGTTTTCAGTGAAATGGAATGACCCTTTAATTGGAGTTAATTGGATTTCTAATAATCCAATATTATCTGAAAGAGATAAATAGGAAGCAAAATGGAAAAAATTGAAGATAAAGGAAAAATAATATCAATTATTTATAGAAATTCTGATTGGGTTAAAGGTTTAAATTTCATAACTCCTGATGAATTATTTGTTCAAGTAGGATCTTGGTGGTATGACAAAGGTAAGAAGCTTGACTCGCATATTCATAAAGATTTTGATAGGGTTGCAACTAGAACACAGGAAACAATATATGTAAAGAATGGCTCAGTAAAAGTTCTTTTATATAGCGAATCTGAAGAATTTATCAAGGATTATATTTTATATCAGGGTGACCTTTCAGTATTTTGCTATGGCGGTCATGGCTATGAAATTTTAGAGGATGATACGCAAATCATTGAATCTAAAAATGGTCCATTTATTGATGTCGAAACTGATAAAAAGAAATTTAAAAAATGAAATTACATTTAGGTTGTTGGCATAGAAATATACCTGGCTTTGTTCATGTAGATTTATGTGACATGGACCATATTGACTATCAGTCTAGGATTGATGATTTGCCTATGTTTGATGATAATTCTGTATCTTTAATATATTCAAGTCATAGTTTTGAGTATTTTGATAGGTTTGAAGCATCAATTGCTCTTAAAGAATGGTATCGAATATTAAAACCAAATGGAGTTCTTAGACTTGCCGTTCCTAACTTTGATAGTTTAATCAAGGTATATAACACTTCTGGAGAAATTGAAGATATTTTAGGTCCATTATTTGGAAGAATGAAAATTCAAACTCAGTCAGGTGAAAAAGCGATTTATCATAGAACTGCTTACAATTTCAAAGGCTTATCTAAAATACTTCTCGAAAATAATTTTTCAGAAATCAAAAAGTATAAGTGGCAAGATACTATTCACAAAGATTATGATGATCATTCACAAGCATACTATCCTCATCTTGATAAAGAAAATGGATTGCTTGTCAGTTTGAATGTTGAGTCAGTTAAAAAATGATTGATGAATTTATAATGCAAATGCGACCTTGGTTCGGTGAAGAGGAGAAGAAAGCTGTTTGTGATTATATGGACGAAGATGGTTTTCTTACAGAATTCAAGCATACTGAGCATTTTGAAACACTAATCGCTTCTTATACTGGTGCGAAACATTGTGTGGTTGTGAATAATGGAACTATCAGTTTAACACTTGCAGCAATTGCCTCAGGCATTAAGGCAGGAGATGAAGTAATAGTTCCAAACTATACAATGATTGCTACTCCAAATTCTATAAAACTATTTGGAGCCTCTCCAGTATTTGTCGATATTGAACCAGAAACTTTGTGTTTAGATATTGAATTAGTAAAAAAATCAATTTCATCTAAAACTAAAGCAATAATTTTAGTCTCTGCAAATGGAAGATACCCAAAAGCTGGTATTGATGCTTTTGAGAAATTATGTTCAGATAATAATCTTATATTAATTGAAGATTCTGCTCAGTCATTGGGCTCTTTTTATGAGGATGGAAGACACATTGGTTCAGCTGGATTGGTTGGTAGTTTTTCTTTCTCTGCCCCAAAGATTATTTCAACTGGCCAAGGTGGGGCGCTCATTACTAACTCAAGTGAAGTAGCTAGAAAACTGAGGCGATTGAAAGATTTTGGAAGAGCTGAAGGTGGAAATGACATCCATGATGAAATTGGTTATAATTTTAAATTTACTGAACTCCAAGCATGTGTGGGAATTGCTCAAATGGGTAAATTAGAGTCTAGAGTTAAAAGAAAAAAAGAGATATATAAAAAATATCAAAACGAGTTGCATAATTTAGAGGAAGTTTCTTTTTTTGATCAAGATTTACTAACAACAACTCCTTGGTTTATTGATATATTAGTTGAAAAGCGAGATGAGTTGCAGCAATTTTTAAAAGATAAAAAAATTGGTACTCGTCCAATGTATCCTCCAATTAACCTGCAATCTGCTTATAAATTAAAGGGAAATTATCCTGTCTCATTTAATGTGGGTAGTTCTGGTCTTTGGCTTCCCTCAATGAGTCAAATAACTAATAAACAAATTACCAGGGTAACAGATGCCATAAAGGAGTTTTATAATTGAATCACTCCCAGAAAAAAATACTTTTTTTGTCTGCTGGTGGTAGACTTGGTAGAAACTTTTTAAAACATGGCCCAAGTGAGATGTTTTATGGTGGAAAAGAGTTTGTCAAAGATGGCCATAATTTTGAAATTATTGAAATAGATGGAACTGAATATAAGCTATGTATTAATAAAGCTTTAAGGGCTATTAACTTCTATTTTGACAAATTTTTTGGATTTCCTATTGGATTTCTATTGTATTTATTTAAAAAAAACCTTCTTAAAAAATTTAATAAATATGACCAAATTATTGTTGTAACTGCAAGATTTGGGTTGCCATTGATGTTTCTAAAAAAATTTTTTAAATTAAAGCCAGTTGTCACTTATGTAACAATGGGTTTAGTTAATCGTGATACTAGTCTTCTTAAAGTTTTGGTTTACAGGGCGCTACTATCTAAAGAAGTACAAATATCCACTTTATCAGAGTCTGAAACATTATATGTATCTCAAAAACTAAAGACATCTGTTGAGTTTATTCCATTTGGTGTTGATTCTAATTATTGGACACCTAGTGAAAATATTAATAACTCTTCAGATTATGTTTTATCAGTGGGAAATGATCCAAGGCGAGATTATAATCTTTTGATAAGTGCATGGAAAAAAAGCTATCCTAAGCTTGTAATTATTTCTGCGCTTCCAATAAGCTCAACTAAGAGTAATGTCGAAATTATAAAAGGTACCTGGAAAGGCCAAGAGTTGACAGATGATGAGATAAAGGAGCTATATAGAAATGCTAGCTTTGTAATTGTCCCAAATAAGGAAAGTCAACAGCCCTCTGGCCAGAGCGTTACTTTGCAAGCAATGAGTTGTGGTAAAGCAGTGATTTATTCAAATATCGAAGGCCTTTGGGATAAGGCGGTTATGGTCCATATGGATAATTTATTACTTTATAAACCTGGTAACTTCGAGGCACTTAGTGAAAAAATTGAATATGCATTATCAAACAATATTAATCTAAATAAAATTGGTTTATCTGCAAGAAAAACTATTGAGCAACACTATGATGTTCAATCTATGGCAGATAGAATATTGAATTAATGACGATCACTTAAATTCTTTATATGGGCATATTTAAAAAAACTCTTTTTTTCTTAAATAAGAAGCATAAATTACAAGCCGTTAAATTATTTTTTTTAATGATGCTTGGCATGCTTCTTGAAGTTGCTGGTGTTGGACTTATTATCCCAATTCTTGGGATAATAACTAATAAAGAAATTATAAGTAGTAATATTTATTTATCAGAATTTTTTAAAATAATAAATTCTTTTGAAGGGTTGTCGCCTATATTAGTTGTAATGATTGTTTTTGGATGCTTTTTTATATTTAAAGCTATATTCATGATTTTTCTATCTTGGAGGCAATCAAGTTTTATTTTTTTATTGCAAGCTGACCTATCAAAAAGTTTATTTAATGGCTATTTGAGGCTACCATATACATTCCACTTGCAAAGAAATTCTTCAGAACTTCACAGGAATATAGATGAAACTGCAGACATTGCAGCTGCAGTTAGTGCACAAGCAATTTTCATTAGTGAGCTTTTGGTCCTTACTGGGATAATAATTTTATTATTAGTTATTGAGCCTATTGGAACATTAATTGTCATCTTTTTCTTTATGACTACTTCTTTTTTACTTTATTTTTTAACAAAAAATATACTTCATAAGTTTGGATCAAAAAGACACATAGATGAGAGTCATAGACTGAGGCACTTAAAGCATGGGTTAACAGGAATAAAAGTAATTAAAGCTAGCGGTTATGAAGATTATTTCGTCAAGAAGTTTTCTTTCTATGTTTATAGTATAGCTAATATTAATAAAAAACAAACAGTTGTAAGAGGACTTCCAAGAATATTACTTGAGACTCTCACTGTAGTTAGCTTAGCTTGTTTAGTATCAGTATTGACTCTTCAAAACCAATCTACTAGTGAAATTATTACCCTTATAGCAGTTTTTGGAGCTGCTGCATTTAGGCTTATTCCATCGTTTAATAAATTAATTGGGAGCGCGCAGACATTAAAATATGTAAGCCCAGTTTTAACAACTCTTTTTAATGAATTTAAGTCTTTAAATTTAATTTCATATAACAAGGAAATTGTAAATACGAATTTAGATGTTAATCCTATTAATTTTTCCACTTCCTCTTCTATTGACTTAAATAATATCTCTTTAACCTATCCTGGAACAGATACACAGGTGCTAAATAAGCTTAGCTTGGTAATAAATTATGCTGATACTATTGGTATTTCTGGTGAAAGTGGCTCTGGTAAAAGCACTTTAATTGATGTTATTATGGGTCTAATTTCAATAAACTTAGGGACTATAAAGGTTGATGGCAACAACATAAATGATAACTTACGTGGATGGCAAAAAAATATTGGGTATGTCCCACAAGAGATATTTTTAATAGATGATACAATTGCATCTAATATTGCATTTGGTGTTGAGGTTGATTTAGTTGATGATGAGGCACTAAAATCTTCAATTAAAATGTCAAGTATAGGTGATTTTATTGAGTCTCTACCCTTAGGAGTTAAAACTATAGTTGGAGAAAATGGTGCTAGATTATCAGGAGGTCAGAGACAAAGAATAGGAATAGCACGAGCCTTGTATCACAGGCCATCTCTTTTGATATTTGATGAAGCAACAAGTGCCTTGGATATAGAAACTGAGAAGCGAATTATGGACACAATTTATGCAATTTCAAATGAAAGAACCATCATAATTATTACTCATAGGCCCAATACATTAAAGCACTGTAATAAGATATTTATGATGGAAAATGGCTCTCTTAAAGCAAAGTAAGATATTATTAATTTAAAATTAGTATTTTGTAAGTTGTTGCTATTTGTTATTTAATGAAGCGATAACTTGAGCTTTTTATTTTCAGTATTACAAACTTAATTATGGCTTTAGTGAATAAATTTTTTTTATCAACAATTGTTACTTATTTCCTTTTGTTTTTTGGGTTTCTTTTTTATCAGATTATCCAAATTTATTTAAAAGGTGTTCATCATATCCCATCATCAATGTATCTGCTATCTTTACAAGGTCTGAGTCCTATTTCAGTTAGTACAGAGCCAATCTATTTTATTATTGCTCATTCGCTTAAAGCAGTGCTTCCTTTAGAGTCAGTTCTTCCTATAATATCACAAATTATTTTTGGATCATTATTGTATATGTTCTTAAAAATAGCGGAGCCATTTTCTAATGAAAAGAAGAAATTAATATTAATATTAGCAGCTTTTTCATTCATTACAATTTCTAATAGCGAGGCAATAATTAGACAAGGCCTTGGCATGATTTTCTTTAGTGTATTTCTTTTTTCAGAGTATCGAATAAAATGGCTGTATTTAATACTTGCAATTCTTTCACATAATGTTTTTGGTATTGTCGCCGTCTTTTTTATTCTTTCAGAATTAGTATTAAAGATCAGAATAAATATTAAATCAATAACGGCATTTTTTCTATTAGTATTTTTATCTCTTTATATTCAGAAAATTCTTTACTGGCTTTCAGAAATTACTAATAGGACAGCATATCTTGATTACTCTAGAGCCGTAATAGATTTTAAATACCAATTTCTAGCTGCGATGCTTTTTTGTGGTCTTCTCGCAGGATTTCATTATTTCAATCAAAAAAATATAGCAATTAGATTAATTTCTTGGAAGATATTAGTTTTAACTTTTTCAATAATTGTTATGCAATTTGCATTTTCTGGATTTCCTTTTATTGATAGATTGATATATATTCCTCTTATATATTTACCATTTTTAATTTGCATGTTTTCAATTCGACCAAAATTCTTTGCTTATATAGGCTATGCTTCCTTTATTGTAGTTAACTTGATATATATGTTAAATAAAACATCAGTAGCGTGTGAGCCATATTGTTAACCTATAGTTAATTTTATTTTATGATGAACTTCTTTAAATCAATAATTTTTAATCGCTTTGTGGCTCGAAACCTACTTCATTTCGTGCTTTCTTTGCATTCTTTCTTATATAAACTCTTAACTAAGTTTGCAATTATTAGTAACGCAGGAGTTCATCCAAAGCATGAAATTATAAAATATGAGCAGTGGTTTTTAAATAATATAGATGATGGCTGGGTGGTCTTGGATATTGGCTCAAATACTGGTAAGTTGTCTCAGTACTTATCTAAAAAAGCCTCTTATGTTTATGGAATTGAACTTGAGCAAAAACATGTAAAGAGGGCAAAATCGGTGAATCAACGCAGAAATATTGGTTATATTTGTGCAGATGCAACTGAGTATCATTATGATGATATGAAAAATATTGATTGTATCGTCTTATCGAATGTCCTGGAGCATATTGAAAATAGAGTTAAATTTTTAAATTCCATGATGTCAAAAAATATATGGAATGATAATAAAAATATCTTAATAAGAGTTCCAATGATAGATAGAGATTGGGTTGTACAATATAAGCAATCTCTTGGTCTAGAATACCGTCTTGATACGACACACTTTATTGAATACACTCTGGATGATTTTGTTTATGAACTAAAAGAGGCTGGTATATCAATTAAATCTTATAGTATTAAGTATGGTGAAATCTATGCCATTTGTGAAGGCAATGTAGTGTGATTTTAGCTTTATTTTTTACTAGAGGAGTATCTCTTCAAATTTGGCAGGAAAGTGGTTTATTTGAACGAGAAAAAGCCCTATATGAGGGACATATTTTAAATGGAAATTTTAAAAAGATTTATTGGTTTACGTACGGCTCTAATGACTCAATAGTTGCAAAAAATCTTATTCAAGAGGGACGATTACATCACTCCATAAAAGTTTGTTCAATGCCATTTTTTTTTAATATTCCTAAAGTTGGGTTTTTGCTATATAGTATTTTATTACCTTTTATCCAGCACAAAGCTTTACGTAAAAGTCATATTCTTAAAACCAATCAAATTGATGGAAGTTGGAGTGCAATATTCGCGAAATTTCTTTATAGAAAAAAACTGGTAGTTCGATCAGGCTTTACTTTAAGTATTTTTATTAAAAATTCTAATAAAAGTTTAATCAAAATATGGATAGCAAAATGTATTGAGTCGTTTGCCTATAATTTCTGTGATTTGGCATTTGTTTCTAGTAGCTATGATAAAGACTACGTAGTTAATAACTTTAATATAGAGTCTAAAAAAATTAGAGTCGTGCCTAATTTTGTAGATATAGAAATATTTAAACCATTAAGGCTTGAAAAATTTAAAAACAAGATGATTTTTGTAGGCAGGTTAAATAATCAAAAAAATCTATTTAATTTAATAGATGCGGCTTCTATGGCCAAAATAAATCTTGATATCTATGGTTCTGGGGAATTGAGAGAAAGCCTAGAACTTTATGCTAGAAGTAAATATATACAAATAAATTTTATGGGTACTGTTTCTAATGATGAATTGCCAAAAATACTAAACAAATATCAATATTATGTCCTACCTTCATTGTATGAGGGCTTGCCTAAGACCTTAATTGAGGCTATGGCATGTGGGTTATTGTGTATTGGAACTAATGTCCAAGGAATAAATGAACTAATTCAAGATGAAGTAAATGGGTTTTTAGCAGATGATACTGATACAAATTCAATTTATGAGGCTCTAGATCATGCAATAAAAATTGACAAAATAAAATCAAACCTTTTGTGCCAAAGTGCTATTAATTTAATTAGAAGTAAATATTCACTGCAAAAGATTGTATCAATTGAAAAGGAATTATTTGATGCCTAAAGTTAGTATTTTAATGGCAGTATATAACAACATTCTAACTTTACAGGAGACTCTAGATAGTATTTTTATGCAATCGTTTGAAGATTGGGAACTTATTGTTGTTAATGACCTCTCAACAGACGGCTCAGATGGAATTTTAAATACAGCAAAGTCTAGTTATGATTGTATATCTATAATTAATAATGCACAAAATATTGGACTAACTAGAAGTTTAAATAAGGGCTTATTTAAGTGCTCAGGTCAATATATAGCTAGGATTGATGCTGATGATCTTTGGAGCAAAGATAAGTTATTAAAACAAGTAGAATTTATTGATAAAAATAATGATTATGGACTAGTTGGAACTAAAAGCTCTATTATAAGCGATGACGGTATTTTTTTAGAATATAGAGGGCTTAACTTAGAGTCAAATTCTCAATTAAAGAATGCAATGCAAAGGTTTAATCCTTTTGAGCATTCTTCTGTGCTTTTTGATAGAAAATTAATTCAAAAATTGGGTGGATATAATGAGAGATATGAATATGCTCAAGACTATCATTTATGGGCAACATTAATGACTCATTGTAAGTTTTATAAAATACCTGAGTCATTGACCTTTATTCGTTTATCAGATAAAAGTATCTCTTCTCTTAATCATAGGCATCAAAAGAAAAATTCAATCAAAATAAAATATTTAATTTTTTTAACAAACAAAAATTTTATTTTATTTTTAATCTTTACCCTTAAAGATATATTAGGCTTATTTGTGCCTTTTTCTTTTCTAAAATTCTATAGAAAATATTTAACTCAAAAAGAAGCTAAGCTATGAATATTATTATAGGGAAAAATAGTAATTTATCCAATGCACTTGCAAAAGTTATTGATGACGTTGTTTTGATTTCTTCTAGAGATATTATTAGCAATATAGATCTATTAGAAAAATATAAAGACTTTAATAATAATATTATTTTTAATAATTTTTACCCCTCTTATAAGCTCCATAAGTTAAGTAGTAAAGTTGATTATTTGCCTAATTGTGTTAAATTAACAAATGATATCTTAGAGTATTTTAATGGTAATAAAATCAATAAAATTATATACTCGAGTAGTGCTTCTGTATATGGAGATAATTCAAAAGAATGTTTTGAAAATGATCAAGTAAGACCTTTAGGTCTATACGCATCTCTTAAGTTAGAAAATGAATTGCTGGTTGCAGATTTCTGCAATGAGGCTTCTATTGATTATACAATTGCGCGTAATTTTAATTTTTATGGTGGAATTGATCAATTTTCGATTATTTACAAACTAATCCAATCTTGTTTAAATAATACTAAATTAGTTTTAAGAAATAATGGTCAAGCAATTAGAGACTTTATACACATAGACGATGTTGCATTTATCTATTCTAAGCTTCTAAAAGTAAGAAATATTCCAATTCTAAATGTTGGTACTGGTAAAGGTGTTTCTATAGAGAGTTTGGTGAGCTCCCTCATTAATAATAATTTTCATTTAGAATTTAAAAATATTAATGAAAGTGAAATAGCTTTTTCTGTATCTGAGAGCGAACTTTTAATGGAAATTATTGGAGATTATCAATTCAAAGATGTCATATGCTATCTATTAGATGAGGTTTCTAAGTGAAGAAGCTAATGATTATTACCAGTGTTCCTGTTAATATTTCTACGTGGTTAAAAGGTCAGCCAAAATATCTTAGTAAGTTTTTTCAGGTAGAGATAATTACTTCATTTTCTTCTAATATTAAAGAAATTGAAAATTATGAAGGAGTAAAAATTAATACAATACCACTCACTCGTAAAATTACTCCTTTTAGGGACATTATTTCCCTATATAAGATTATCAAATATTTGAATAAATTCCAGCCAGATATTGTTTATTCAATGAATCCAAAATCAGGCTTATTGGGTATGCTTGCTGCAAGAATTGTAAATACCCCAATAAGGATGCATTGCATTGTTGGGTTGGTAGGTTTTGGATCTCAAGGCTTGAAAAAAAGAATTTTAATTTGGTCGGAAAAGCTAACTTACTATTTTTCAACTAACTTATATGCCAATAGTAAATCACAGGGTGAATATATTGCAAAAAATTTAACTTCTAAAAATATTAAAACAATTGGGCATGGTTCTATTAATGGAGTAGATACTAGTTTTTTTCTAAGTAGAAAATCATCTTTTGAAAAACAAAAAATCAAAAAAGAATTAAACTTCACATCATCTGATTTTGTTATAACATTTATCGGTAGGATTGTAAAAGACAAAGGGATCGATGATTTGGTTTCAGCATTCTTAAAGCTTTCTTTAAAGCAAGAAAACCTAAAATTACTTATTATTGGATCTTATGATGATAATCTAAATCCAATTAATAAAATAACCAAAGATGAAATTGAAAAATCGAAAAATATTAAGAGAATTAATTTTCAGCATGACATCAGAAAATTTTTAGAAATTACGAGCTTATTTGTTCTCCCATCACATAGAGAAGGTTTTCCAAATGTCTTATTGGAGGCGGGTAGCTTTGGCATACCTATAGTGGCATCAAATATTAATGGATGTAATGAGGTTATAGAACATGGCACCAATGGATTGCTGTTTGAGAAAAAAGATATAGACGGTCTTGTAGAGTCTATCAATATTTTTCTGACTAATAATGAATTTTATAACAGTTCTAAACTAAATATTAGGAACACAGTTATCTCTAAATACTCTCAGGATAGATTTCATAGCAATTTATATGTTGAAATAGATAGGCTAATTTCACTTAATTCTTAAAACATATCTCATATAATGCTCCATCTTAATTATCTAATATCATTTTAGATTAGAGTATGATATTGAAGTACCATAAGGAGTTGTCAATACGTTTAATGAAGATATTACCTCTATTGAAGAGAAGCCAGTCCATAGTTTCTTTGTCAATGCTGGAATATACTTTTTGGAGCCAAAGTGTATTGAATTAATACCCATTAATGAGTTTTATGATATGCCATCATTATTCGAGATATTAATCAAAAATAATGAAAAAGTTGTTTCTTTCCCTTTAAATGAGTATTGGATAGATGTTGGAAGGATTAATGAATATGAACAGGCAAATTATGATTATAAAAATATTTTTTAATCAGAGAGTCTTAAAATGAATTTAATTGCAGAAACTGCCTGGCATCATCAAGGCGATTTTTTATTTATGAAAAACCTTGTTCATGAAATCTGTAAAAAAACAAATACAGATTTTGTTAAGCTTCACATAACTCTAGATTTTGATGAGTATATGAGTCATGACCATGAAAGTTATGAGACTCTTAAGCCATGGCTTTTCAATAGAAACCAGTGGTCAGAAATTATTAAGATAATAAGATCTTATAATAAGAAGATCTTATTATTATTAAATGATACTAAAGCTATTGAGTTTGCCTCCAGGTTTAAACCAGAAGCCGTTGAGCTTCATTCTGTTTGTTTAAACGTTCCAAGGCTTCAGAATGCTATTTTAGAGCAAATAGATAAAAATTCTAAGATTATAGTTGGTGTTGGTGGAACATCAATTGAAGAGATTGATCATGCAATTAATAACTTTAAAAATAGACAAGTTGTTCTTATGTTCGGTTTTCAAAATTATCCAACTAAGTATGAAAATATTAACTTAACGAAAATTAACCAAATTCAATCCCTTTATCCAGATCTTGAATATGGATATGCAGACCATACCGCTTGGAATGAAGAGCAGAATGAACTTATTACAATGCTAGGTGCTGCAAATAATATGCAGTATATAGAAAAACATGTCACTACTGATTATGGAGTTGAGCGGTGTGACTTTTCTGCGGCAATTTCAGTTGAAATGTTCAATTCAATTCATAATAAAATAAGAATTTTGTTAGAGGCTTATGGAGATGGGAGTTTATTACTCAATTCTGGTGAGATCGAATACTCCAAGTTAGGGCCAATGAAAATGGTGCCCTGTGCATCTAGAAATCTCTTAAAAGGAGATGTTATGTTGCCAAGTGATTTTGACTTTATTAGAACTTCACAACTAGGAGGTATTTCTCAAGTTGAATCTAAAAAAATTCAAGGTAAAGTATTAAAACAAAATATTAAAAAAGATCAGGTTTTACTATGGTCAAATTTAAATTAAGAAGAGTAGTTTATGAAAATTGGTTTTTTGATTACAGCAAGATTAAAGTCTAGTAGGCTTAAATTTAAATTATTAAAAGAATTAAATGGTGTTTCCGTAATTGAACGCGTTATCGAAAGATCCAAGAAAGTTAGTAATTGTGATTATGTTATTTTATGCACATCAGAAAATAATCAAGATTTACCATTAGTAGAAGCTGCTTTAGATAATAATATTTTCTATTTTAATGGCCATGCTGATGATGTTTTAGATAGGTTATTAAAAGCGGCAGAGCTTTTTGATCTTGATCATATTATTTGTATGACGGCGGATAATCCATTATTTTCAATTCGTTATGCTAATTTAATTTCAAATACTTTAAAAGAGAATCCTTCAATTGACTTTATTTATACAGATGCATTACCTATTGGTATTAACCCCTATGCAGTTAAAGTAAATGCTCTTAAAACTGTCTGTTCTATCAAAGAAGAGGTTGATACGGAAATATGGGGGCCTTTGATAAATAGACCTGAAATTTTTAATGTGGTAGAGCTTCCTGTTGATAAATCAGATTTAATTAATCTTGATAGAATTACTCTTGATGAACAAAAAGATTATGAGTTTATGTGTGAAATCTTTGATGCATTTCCAAAAGATTACTTGATTGAAGAAAAAGATTTAATAAAGTTATTTATTGTCAGGCCAAAACTCTCTAAAATAAACTCACATGTTGTTCAAAGAAGTCTAGATAGTAAGACATTGAAGCGTATAAATGATTTTTTTGAAGCTAATTTGGATAGAATTTTAGAGATTAAGGCTCAAGCTTATAAATAATTTTTTAATTTAGGGACCAATAATGACTAAATGTTTGATATGCGAAAATAGTTTTAAATCATTTGTTGATTTTGGTGATATGCCAATTGCAAATGCGTTTGCTAAAAAAGAAGACCCTATTGATAAATATACTTTTAGAATGAAAGTAGGGTTTTGTGAAAATTGCTATATGGTACAGTTATTAGAGCAGCCTGAAAGAGAAAAAATGTTTCATGAAAATTATGCATTTTTTTCATCTACTTCAAATTATATGAAAGAACACTTTAAACTGCTTGCAAATTCTATTTCAGAATTACAAGGATTAAGTAATAACTCTTTTGTTCTAGAAATAGGCTGTAATGATGGTATTTTGCTAGAAAATTTTGTTAATAATGGCGTACCATGTTTAGGTATTGAGCCATCAGAAAATGTTGCAATAGTAGCAAAAAATAAAGGAATTGATGTTATTTCAGATTTTTTTGATAAATCTATTGCTGAAAATATTATCAACACTCATAAGAAGGCTGATGCAATTATTAGTGCTAATGTAATGTGCCATATTCCCTATATACATTCTATTTTAGATGGTGTAAAGGTAATATTAAAAGAGGATGGTGTTTTTATTTTTGAAGACCCTTACTTGGGAGAGATTATTGATAAGACTTCATTTGATCAAATTTATGATGAACATGTATTTCTTTTTTCTGCTTTGTCTGTTAGAAATTTAGCAAGTATGCATGAACTTGAGTTAATTAATGTTGAGCATCAAATTACCCATGGAGGCTCTATGCGATATACATTGGCTCACAAAGGGGTAAAAAAAATATCTAATAATGTCTCTGAACTCATTATGTATGAAACAAAAATTGGACTTGATAAAAGTAAATCATATGAGAGTTTTGCTGAGAGTGTCGATAAAATTAAAACAGATTTAATTATGCTATTAAAAAAATTAAAGAATGATAATAAAAAAGTCGTTGCCTATGGAGCGACTTCAAAAAGCACTACAGTGATCAACTATTTTGGTATTACTCCTGAACTAGTTGAATGTATCTATGACACAACCCCTATTAAGCAAAATACTTTATCTCCAGGAGCTAATATCCCTGTTCTTCCTTATGATGAATTTAGGGCAAGTCAACCCGACTATGTTTTACTTTTTGCTTGGAATCATGCAACAGAAATTATGAAAAAAGAAAAGAAATACATGAGTGATGGAAGACATTGGTTAACATATATTCCTCAAGTTAAAATTCATTAATAATGATTTATTGCGCTAATCCTTCTTCACAATTCAAGAGCTACCAATCTGAAATAGAGGCCTCAGTTCTATCTGTTATGAGAGGAAATAATTATGTTCTTGGTAAAGAGGTCCATGATTTAGAGCAGGAGTTTGCAAATTATATAGGAGTATCTTGTGCCATAGGAGTGGCAAATGGAACTGATGCAATTGAGATAGCCCTTAGAGCGTTAGATATTGGACCTGGAGATGAGGTGATTACAGTTTCTCATACAGCTGTTGCAACTGTTGCAGCTATTGAGGCAACTGGGGCAAAGGCAGTTCTGGTAGATATAGAATTAGAATTTTATACATTAGATGTATTTCAATTGGATGAAGTTTTTACACCTAGAACTAAGGCTGTGATTGCTGTTCACTTATATGGGCAGGCAGCGGATCTTGATAAAATTGATGCTTTCTGTAAAAAGAAAAATATATTTTTAATAGAAGATGTTTCTCAGGCTCATGGCTCAAAATATAAAGGAAAGTTGTTAGGAAGTTTTGGTAAAGTTGGTTGTTTTAGCTGTTATCCTACAAAAAATTTAGGCGCAATTGGTGACGCTGGCTTAATAACAACAAATGACAGTGATTTAGAGAATAAAATACGTATGATAAGGGAATATGGTTGGAAAAACAGAATAAGCCAATTATCAGGAAGAAATTCTAGGTTAGATGAGATTCAAGCTGCAGTTCTTAGGATAAAGCTTAAATATCTTGATGTAGATAATCAAAAAAGAAATGATTTGGCAAGCACTTATTCAAAACTTTTAAGCCATACTCCGCTAGAGCTACCAAAAATAAGGCCAGATGGACAGCATGTTTTTCATCAATTTGTTGCTCAGGTGGAGAATCGAAGTCAACTAATTAACCATTTATTTGAAAGGGGCGTCCAGCCAGGAATTCATTATCCCGTTCCAATACATCTTCAGCCTGCTTATAAAGGCAGAATTTCTTTAGCTAGTAAAATGAGTGTTACTGAGAAAATTGCACAAAAAATAATTTCATTGCCAGTTTATCCTGGACTGACAACTCAAGATGCCAATACAGTTGTTTCTGCGCTAATCGATTTTTTTGATACCCAGCCAACTTAAAAATGAAATTTTCAAAAACCTCACTTGATGGGATTATCTTGATTGAACCTGATGTTTATGAGGATCAAAGGGGTTTTTTCAATGAAACATATCAAAAAAAACGCTATATAGAGGCAGGAATATCTGATGATTTTGTTCAAGATAATCATTCGCGTTCGTATAAAAATGTTCTGAGAGGGATGCATTTTCAAGTTAAGAGCCCCCAAGCGCAAATTGTAACTTTGATGAATGGAAGTATTTACGATGTTGTTGTTGATATTAGAGAAAAGTCAGCTACGTTTGGTGAGTGGCTTGGAGTCGAGTTAAGTGTAAATGGAAAAAGCCAACTGTATATGCCACCAGGCTTTGCACATGGTTTTTTTGTGCTAAGTGATTGGGCAGATATTCATTATAAAGTAAGCACTTTATATAATCCTAAAAATGAAAGTGGTATCATATGGAATGATCCTGAAATAGGAATTAAGTGGCCTATAGACTCTCCTATATTATCTTTAAATGATGAAGGTTTTAAGAGCTTAAAAGAAACTATAATTGTTTGATTTTGTGTTGTCTTTTGGAGAAATTAGATGAGTTATGATGTAGATGGTAGTATTTTAAACTTTGATACTAATAAAATTCCATTGCTGCCAATTGTTCTAGATTATTTTGGTACTAATTCAATTAATAAAATTTTTGAAAATCATAAAAACGATGTAATAATTGAAAAACTCCATAAATTAGAAAGAACAAAAGAATTTGCTGATTGTTATAGAAGCTTAATCAATATTTTGGCAATTGAGTTTAAAAAAGACGATTTTTATTTCCAACGCATTCCTTCTTTTAGAGCTCATAGAATTGATCAGTCTTCAGTTAATTATCACAATGATTGTATGAGTGGACATGGCGAAAAAGTCATTAATGCTTGGGTTCCATTAATTGATACAAGTGAGAAAAATTCTTTACATCTTGCAAGTCATGAGGATTCTATTGAATTGTTAAGAAAATTTCAAGATGAAAAGTTGTCTTTGAGTGAAATCAATAAAATTTTTAAAAAAAAATCATATCCAGCACTTACTAAGTATGGTGAATTGATGCTATTCAACACTTATAGGATTCATGGTACAGAAATTAATAGCTCAAATCAAAACAGGATTTCGTTTGATTTTAGAATCTTACCTAAAGGGGCGGATCCATTTACAAAAACATTGAATGATTACTATATTAGTAATCTGGATGATGATAGAAATAAAAAAGATCAGATAAGATGTATGTATTACGTAAATATGAGAAATCCACTCATGAAAAACTGTACGCACTTTGTTCAAAGAGAGCTTATGCAGGTGTATGCAAATGTAAATAATTTAAATGCAGAGGGGAAAGAAGAGCCAGAAACTTATATAGTTAATCACTACCCTGTAATTTTTTACTACCTAAAAACTAGAGAGTATAAGCATATTGTTATGGCGAGTATGCTTTGTTTACCAAATGATAATAGTCTAAGAAATGAAGTTTTATTATTAGCAAATAATAATAATGTTACTCTGCATTTTAGCTTGGAGAAAGCAAATAGTAGCAATCTTTCTATAAGTCAAATTGAAGGATACTATGAAAATATTGTTAAGGCAGAGCAATTCCTTTAAGTACTTTCCATTTGATTTCTTTTATTAATGAATAACTCCTTTAATAATAAAGTTGTTGTAGTAACTGGTGGAAGTGGTTATATTGGCTCATCATTAATAAATTCTTTGAAAAGTAAGCCAAGAAAGATTATCAGAGTAAGCAGACAAAAGCTCAATCCAGAAAATGAAATAGAAGATTGGCAGCTTGATCTATCTTTAAATAGTAGCTGGTTAAAAATTGTAAGTGAGGCAGATGTTATATTTCACTTAAGTGGAAATACTAGTGTTTATAAAGCAGAAAAAAATGAAGAAGAGAGCTTAATTTCTAATGTTACTCCAGTCAATATGCTAATTAACGCAGCCAAAGAGTTGTCTCGAAGGCCTAGAGTTATTTTTGCATCTACTGCTACAGTTTATGGGCTTACCGAGAAAATACCTGTTTTTGAAAACTTAATGCCTAACCCAATTACTGTATATGACTCACATAAATATTTGGTGGAAAAAAAACTTTCTAAAGCAAGTGAAGAAAATATTATTAGTGCAGTTTCACTAAGATTTTCTAATGTTTTTGGGCCAAGTTTAATTGAAGCTTCAGAGAGTGATAGAGGCATTCTCTCTAAAGTTGTTAGATTAGCGCTTGAAGGTGAGTCAATAAAGATTTATGGTGATGGTGATTTTATAAGAGATTACATCTATATAGAAGATGTTGTTGAAGCCCTTATTCAAGTAAGTATAATAACAAGTCGAAAAAGTATATTTAATGTTGCAAGTGGAATTGGAACTTCACTTAAAGATGTATTTAGTTTAGTAGCAAGTGAAATTGAAAAGGCTACTGGTAATAAAGTTCATATTACTAATGTTGAATGGCCAAAAGGAGTAAGTAGGATTGAAAAAAGGAATTTTGTGGCTTCGATTGACTTATTAATGTCAGAAACTAGTTGGTGTCCTAAAGTATCTCTGAAAAGAGGTATTCAACTTTTAATAAGAGATTATATTGATGAGTGAATTAGTTAAAGTAGTTGAGCTTCCTTTTTATTTGGAGGATGATAGTAGTCTAGTTGTAGCTGAAGGTTCTGGCTCTGAAGTTCCTTTTGTGGTTGCTCGAGTTTTTAATGTTCAAGCAAAACTGGGAGTTACTCGTGGTAAGCATGCGCATATTCTTTGCAAT
>TARA_B110000967_G_scaffold93679_1_pt1 | contig 23873 bp, 26 predicted proteins | sample TARA_B110000967 | Tara Oceans TARA_B110000967 (sample SAMEA4397903) | marine metagenome | biome: Polar Biome; feature: [DCM] deep chlorophyll maximum layer (ENVO:01000326); material: water (ENVO:00002006), including particulate matter (ENVO:01000060) such as... | depth 35 m
TGGTGGATAGACGAAGGACACAGAGCGTTAGCTAACAACAGCGTAGCATACACTGAGAAGCCAGACTTCCAATCCTTCTTAGCTGAGATGCAGACGATGTACGAGAGCAAGGCTGGTGAGCGTGGTATCTTTAGTCGTGTAGCAGCACAGAAGATTGCAGGACGCAATGGCCGCAGAGATAACTCTTACGAGTTTGGTACTAACCCATGCTCTGAGATCATCCTACGCAGCAACCAGTTCTGTAACCTGTCAGAGATTGTTGTACGCGCAGACGATACACTAGAGACACTGAAGGCTAAGGCAGAGACTGCGGCTATCATTGGTACGCTACAGGCTACACTGACAGACTTCCGTTACCTACGTAACTGCTGGAAGAAGAACACAGAGGAAGAAGCTTTGCTAGGCGTTAGCATGACAGGCATCATGGATCACTACCTGTTGAGCAAAGGCGAGTCACCAGACTTAGTTAAGTGGTTGGAGGAAGTAAGAGATGTCGCTGTGGACACTAACGAGAAGTGGGCTAAGAAGCTTGGCATTAATCAGTCTACGGCTGTTACGGCTGTTAAGCCAAGTGGTACTGTTTCTCAGCTTGTTGACTCTGCTTCTGGTATCCATCCTCGCTTCTCTAAGCATTACATTAGACGGGTACGTAGCGACAAGAAAGACCCACTGGCAGTCTTTATGGAAGCATCAGGATTCCCTGTAGAGCAAGACGTTATGTCACCAAGCTCGTCAGTGTTTAGCTTCCCTGTCAAAGCACCGTCAACAAGTGTGACAGTAGAGCAGGTAGGAGCAATGGAGCAGCTTCAGCTATGGAAGGCTTACCAGAACCACTGGTGTGAGCATAAGCCAAGCATCACTGTTTACTATACAGATGATGAGTTCCTGCAAGTAGCACAGTGGATATGGGATAACTTTGACATCTGCTCTGGTATTAGTCTGTTGCCGTTTAGTGATCATGTATATCAACAAGCTCCGTATGAAGACATCACTGCTGAGAAGTATGATGAGTTACTAGCAGCGATGCCACAGGGTGTTAGTTGGGATGACCTAGAAAACCATGAGCAAGAAGATAACACTACAGGTTCTCAAGAGTTAGCATGTGTAGGAGGGTCATGCGAGATAGTGTAAATTGTAGGTAATAAAAAGCCCTGTGTAGTCAGCTACGCAGGGCTTTGTTGTTACTGGTGTTTAATAGTCTTTGCTATCTTCTCACCACTTCGGCCTACTACATATCCGCCTAGACCTAATTGTAGAAGCATCCATGCCTCGTCCCTGAGAGGGCTTGCTAGTAATCCTAGCGAATCTCCAACAGCAAGTACCATAAACGTCAGCATTGTAATAGGCCGCCATGATGACGCTATCCAATTCTCTGAAGATGCCTCGCTGTTTACTATTGCAGCACGAGCAGTTAACGCTTGTGTCTCGTAATCAAATACCTTGTCCATCGCTGCTGCCTGAACCTCTAACATCTTAGTCTTAGCTGTTAGCATTTCTTCTGGCGATGTATGAAGCTCATCTATCAAGTTAGCTGCGGGTTTAAAGATACCAGATATTAAGTCTGTTACGCCTATCATTAGAAATCCTCTGTTAGTCCTGCTATGATTGGGAAGCCTCTGGACACATCTTTAAGTACAGCACCTACTACATCCTCTGGCGCTAATGAACCTGATAATATAGCTCCAATACCTGACACCAGATCATTACCTTTACTAGCAGCGGGGCCAAGTAGTACGCTTGTTGGGTCAACACCCCAGTTACTAGCACGTAAAGGATCAAGAGCAAACGACAGCCCACCAATGTAAGTAATTGCAGACAGGACATGAGAGGTTGCTGTCTTATCTTCCCACTTCTCTACGTCACCTGTCTTAGCAAACTCACGAAGAGCAGATGCCATGATCTGAGTAGCAATCATCATACCGATGTACGGAGCAATCACTGCTGCTTGTCTTAGCTTGTCTTGAGAAGTGCCGTTAGCAACCATGTTGTTGTACCAACCCTTCATCACTACGTTGTTAAAGACAATAGAGAATGACTTCAGCTGACCAAGTAGCTTGAATCGCTCATCAGCCATCCAAGCAGGTTTCTGCACCATACGAGGACGCATCACTGTATCCTCTACTATGTTAAGAACACCCATCTTGAACTGCTCTTCATAGTACTGGTCTTTCTTACCTCCTCTTAGATGCCAGTTGTATGCTTCAGATATATTAAGACCGGCTTCTGCAAACTTATCGCCTATACGCAACTGCTCTTTTACATCTCCTTCAGAGATTGCCTTCTGATACTTAACTAGGTCTGATCTAAACGCTTGCTCACCTTGAATAGCAGCAGTCATACGTAGTGCTTCTGTCCACTGAGGCGTGAGCGTCATGTTATAGAAGAAGTTCTCTATGTTAGTGATCCTGCCACCAATCTCATTGTCACCGATACGTGCAGCAGCTGTATTCTTTAGCTCATATGCAGTGATACCTAAGTCTTGAATGATACCTTCATCTACTAGCTGAGAAGCATCCTTAAAAGCAAGACCCCTACCATGTTTAAACTGCTCACGTATGATACGCGCTGTCAGTTTACCTGCTGTAGTTATAGACTTACCTGTTTGCCCTGTTCTGGAGGCTACAACGAACACCTCAGCCAACGAAGGAAGAATAGATAGCGGTAGTAAGGTTACAGATAAACCTGCTCTAACGGCATTCTGTGCGGTTCTAAGCCCATCCCCCTGACTGACATCTAGGTTACGGATAGGGATACGCTGCGATAGATTCATCATGTTAGCCATATCTTTTGCTACAGCCTGAGTATCAAACTGCTTACCCTGTGCCTTAGCATCTCTGATAACTTCAGCAGCTTCCTTGTAGAACAGCTCATTGTCAGCGCCAAACATCTTAGCGTGTGCTAATCTCTCTGACATCATTTCGTAATAAGAGTAGATAGATTCCTGTACGCTAGACTTAGGGTCAGTCCAGTTGTTCCAGAAATCCTGCGGAAGCTCTGCCAACATACGATGAGTCTCGACAGCATTCTGATCGTTTACTCTAGCGGCTCCAGAAGCCTTAACTGATGCTTGCTTCTTACTTACAGTAACCGCTGCCTGTTCCCTAGCCTGAGCTATTTCTGTATCTGTCGTTAGCTTCTTCTTCTTTATTATCTTATTAGCTTCTTTCTCTACAGCCTCTAGGTATCCTTCTTCCAATGCAGTAGAGATAGCACCAACGTCAGCTTGAGAACCAAAGTGTTCATAACCCTGCTGCTCAATACGTTGCACATACGCTTCTACTTTATCAAGAGTTAAATCAATACCCTTGGCATCAGCAACTGCCATAGCATTGTTAATAAACTCTTGTCGATTAGTCTTTATCTTCTTGTAGTCTAATCTACCATGCAGCGGGAAGTAACTAGTGCCTTCAAACAGAGTAGCATCAATGCCTAACTTCTTAAGGTCTGCTTTAATAGTTACATCTAGGAACTTAGAAAGGTCTTTAGCTGCCTTCTTACCTTGAGAAGATAGCTGAGAGAATGCCGTATCTTTAGCTTTACCATCTTCCATGACACGATAGTCATGTACTGCCTTAGCTTGCTTAGCATCTAGGCTTAGGAACGATTTAACATTACCCAGATAAGACGATTTAAATGCCATAGCCTCTGCATGTACAGGACGTATACCTATTCTACGAGCATAGTCTCCAGTGGTCTGAGTAAACTTACCTGCAAAAGCACGAGACTTATTGGTGTTAAGCCTCCCTACCATGACGCTTCCTGAGTCACCAATTACAGGGGCTACAAACCTAGAGTACAGGTGAGACAGTTTGGTGTTAGATACTGGAATCTGCTCTTGATCCTTAAACCATCCCTTAGTTGCTGGATCATACTTGACAATACCTTTATCTATCTGCTTGGCATAGTCTATGTCTGAATTGTTCTGTGCTTTAGACATGACGCTGCTACCTACACCGAAAGGTAAGCCCAATATACCACCAACCAGAGCTTCTACTGCTGACTCTTTCAGAGATGCTTCAACATCAAACTCATCCCAGTAGGATGTAGAGTTAGTAGCTGCTAGTGTTGTTGAGAAATCCTGAATACCTTCAGTTAAGCCAGAGGTTAACGCTGCTGTACCTGCTGTTCTAGCCAGTGAAGGAGTCTGAGCTACCTGACTACGTATTGCATTGCTGTATGCACCTGCATTACCTGATCTAATAGCTTTAATAATCTCAGGGGATGTAGTCTTAAACGCAGGGCCAAGAGCCTTAACAAACTTAGCAGCAGCTAGAGGCTCTAACGCGCCCAAAGCAAGACCAGTACCAATGTCTGCCATAGAAGCATTGTATGCCTCGTCCATGTCCTCTGCTTTTAAACCAATGTCACCTATGTTCATAAGGCCAGAGGTTAAACCACCAGCCACGAGAGCGCCTACAGAGGCTGATGCACCCACTGTTGAGGCCAAAGGCGCAGCAGCTAGAGCCGGTAAAGCAACACCAACAGTACCTACACCTCTAGCTACTTGATCCAGTAAACCTCTGAAGGAGAATTCACCATCTTCATACAGAGGGTGTGCAGTGACCTTACTTACTTCTCTTAAGTTATTGTTCTTGGCATCAACCATAGCCTGTCCGAACGCGCTGTCTGCGAATCCGAACGCCTCTGCTACTGATTGACCACCCCTGTACAACAGCGCCTGACCTAAGTCAACTCCCGCGCCTACTTGATCATCTAATCCATCAGGTCTTCGAGCTGTGTTCTGATCGAACTGTGCATCCGACATGCTCCACAGTGCGTCAAAGTCTATGGCTTCTGACATTATTAAAGTCCCTCTGAAATACTTACTATTGCGGGTCTTACGTCTTTTAACTTTACATCTTTCTCCCCAATCTCAAATATTCCAGTACTCCGGTCAATTATATCCTCAAGGAAAGTATTCCTAGCGTTTGGGTTCATGTTCATTACGTTACCATTAGTGCTAGAGAATATAAGTTTAGCTAAAGCCTCGGACTTGTCTTGAGGTACACGCAAGCCTACAAGATCAGCTCCTAGATCATCTATCTTAGCACCATACTGCTTATATATATCTCCTCTACCACTAGCAGCTTGCATCGCTGCCCTAGCTCTCATAGAATCTAACAGTAATGCTGCATCTTTATATTGCTTATCTTCAGCAGCCTTAGCTTGACCTGTCCTAGCTGCAATACCTGCCTGTAAGCCTCTGCCTAAGTTAGCAGCAGTACCCATGCCAGAACCTGAACCAGATAACATAGCCGCACCCATAGCCATCAAATCAACACGCTCGTTCAATGCATCAAACCAGTTAGTGTCATCGCCTCTGTCTGCCTTTAGCTTCTCTGCGTTAGCATCTATAGCAGAGGTAGTCATAGACTTGTCTTCTACTGGTACAGTGCCTGTTGAATCACCACCTACAGCAGGAGCAGCATCACCGCTTAAACCGCCAATACCAAGGGCAGCTAAGCCAGATGTAACGGCTGCTCTGTTAGGGTTAATACCTACAAAGTCTTTAGGATCACGAGGCATCATACGCCCACCCGCACCACGCTTAAGAGGATCGTACTTACGGCTATACCCTGCCGCCTTCATTAACCTTTCTAGGTATGGAGCTATCTTAGGAGCATTGCTTATTGCTGCACCTCCTAATCGTGTTGCTGGATATAAACTAAGAGCTGTCATAGCTGCATCTGTTAAAGTCTTACCCTGTACCCCACCGTATAGTTGCTCTGGCGTAGGTGCAAAAGCTGACGCAGGAGGAGTTTGAAATATAGGAACTGCCATTATATACCTACCTTGTTAAACATATTAACGGGCTGTTGCTGTTGCTGCTGTTGCTGTTGCTGCATCTGTTGCATTTGAGATACCAACAAAGACTCCAACAAGTCTGCTTCTCTGTTACGTCTAGGATGTAGCTCGACATTCTTCCACTCTTCAGGGTCACGTAGCTTAGTGATAGCTGTCTGCAAGTCACCGCTGATAACTGCCTTCATTGTCTTGTATCTAAGGGCAGCAGCACCATAGTTATGCAGCAGCGATAGAGCCACTGCCTGTTGTTGTGGGGCTAGTGAATCAAACTTAGGGAATGCATTGCGTAGCTTCTTCTTAGACTTCTCGATATGTCTACGGGTAATGTTCATAGCTACTTCAGCGGGGATGTCAAAGTGTCCTAGCTCATACTCAATAGCTAGAGCAGCATCACCCTGCTTACCTACATAAGGAAGCATAGCAGACTCTAAAGCATCAGGTAGTCCTAATGCCTTGTACTCTCTCAAGTCCATCTGACCAATGTCAATACCACCACCAAAGGTTAAACCAGACTTGCCAATAACAAGACCATTCTTCTTTGGTAGATACGTTCTAGTTTCAAAGCCTTCTTGCTGCATTAGAAACTGGATTACTGCGTCATCTTTATTCATCACTTACCTCATACCTCCAAGGAATATAGGAAGATTATTTCTGTCGATTGAAGCCATGCCTCTTTGTTTAATACGCGATCTGTTACGATCTTCATATGATTGCAAGGTAGGCAGTGCATTAAACTGATCTTGCGTTAAACCTAAAGATTCAGCAGTACCTAGAGATGCTCTTAACGATGGGCCTTCACCTGCGTTAGGGCCAAATGCTTCTCCTAAAGAGTGAGCCAAGCCATAAAGACTTTGATCAGCTCTGCCATCATTGTTAAGATCGGCTTCAGTAATGTAGTCTTTTGTTCTTCCTGCAATGAAGGATAGTCTATCAAGTAGTCCTTGCTGCCCTATTCCTGAAGGGCTGTCAAAGTCATACTCATCAGCTGCTATTACTCTGTCACCCTCTCTTACTAAGTCTCCCTTACCTACAGTAAACTTAAGATTCTTATTTACATCTCCTAAATCAGGAGTATCCATACCATACCCGACATACTTACCTGCGTCTGCATCATAGTCAGAGTAGCTTATACCGCTGCCACCGCTTCTAATCTTATTTCTTGCAATATCAGTTAGCCTTCCTAACTCTTCTTGATTAAAGAAACTTTCATCTCTTATATTACCACGCCCTAACATAGCTTCCATATAAGCTTTAGCAGCAGTAGGTACACGAGGCATAGAAGTTTCAGTGTCTCTTAAAGAACCACCTACGTTCTCAGAAGTTCTACCACCACCTCCAAAGCCAGAACCAAATGCATTCACTACTGTTGAGAAAGCATCACCTAGCATACCAAAACTAGCACCCGAATCTGCCATAGCTTCTGGATCAGATGCAGGTCTATAGAACATACCACCTATAGGAAGTTTAGTGTCTTCATCTCTAGCAGCAGGAGGAGTAAAGACAGGTACTGTGAGAGGTGAATTAAAAGCCTCTTGTGCCTCTGTAATTAAACTATCACCTGTCCTTATCTTATTTACATCAGAGATGTTGTTAAGCCTAGCTAACTCTGCTATAGATGTTCCTGTTCTTTTAGCGATAGCTCCTAGAGTATCACCGCTTTTAATCTTATATGTACTCATTATTTACCTACTTAAAAGGAAAGATTGTTAATACCGCCACGACTTGATAGAGTAGATATATCACGCCTACGGCTTCATCAGACCGCTAATAAAGTTACCACCTAGACTACCTCCACTTGCCACAGGCATCCCTGCAAAAGCTAGGCCAGCGCCTAGAATTGCTCCAAACGGATCACTCTTATTCTTAGTAGTTTGTGTCTCAGTGCCGGTCATGTTAGATTCATTCATTAAAGGATTAGAACCTAAGAATGCGTAGAAGTCTGATAGGTTCTTAAGCTCAGCATTCCGTGGAGCATTGTACTGATTAATATCATTCATCAACTCCTGCTGAGATCGCATACCACGTTGACCGCCAATCTGACCCATAACATCAAAGCCTCTCTCGCCAGTTTGTAACGCCATTGGCATTAAGCCTTGAGCTTGTAGTGCAATCTGCTGCTGTCCTAACGCTGCTTTAGTTAAGGCTTGTTGAGTGTTACGATCAATCTCACCACCTAGCAAGCCAAGACCTTCCATACCTTCACTGCCTCCATACTGACCCGCAGCCGATGCTCTCTGCATTAAAGGTACAGCCTGTCTGCTAAACTGAACACCAGACTCCCCTAATATATCTGCCATCTGCTGTTGAAATACAGAGTTATTCTCAAGGTCACCAGACATCAGCATGTTCTGAAGCTGACCCTGCTGAGTATTAACCAAATCAGTTAGACCACCTGTAGGGCTATACAGATCAAGCAAACCCTGCTGAGCCTGTCCTATTAAGAGGTCTTCATCAGCAAGCTGCGTACCTTGATAGATACCTTGAGTGCCTTGGTTATATAGATTCTCAGCACCTGATAATGCATTAACACTAGAACCTCTAAGCTCTTCGCTTAGTCTGTTTTCCTGTTCGCTTTCTGTAGTTGTTGTACTTCCGCCACCTGACATATTAAAACTCCTTAATCATTAATACTCTGTCACAAGAATAATCAGGAAGCAGTTTAAGCCATCCTCTCCTACCTTGTATCTCAATTCCATCTAATCCTTTTGACTTAGACCACTCTTCTATTTCGCTAATTAAATGTACCCACTTCTCAGCACCGTCACCGCCTAGCAGGTGTATAAGCAATCGCTTAGTGGTTGGGTACGTAACAATATTAGTTACTACAATACCTACTACATCTTCATCAGTAATTAACCACAGTTGGCTATCACCTTTCTGAATATTAATTAACACACTTTCAACAGTTACTTCAGGTGCTTTAACTAATACCTTATTTAAGTAATGCAATACTTTATCTTTGTTATTGATAAGCTCATCTATCGCAGTAACTCTGGTAACCTTATACGTCAATGGCTTTACCTGTTACATTCAAGTCTATGATGTCAAAGGTTACATCAGTAGTGCCTGTCGCTAGTGACATCTTAATTGTAAGGACTTGTCCTGCATTCACTGTACCATTAGAACTAAAGCTAATAGGTAAGTACTGCGAACCGCTAAAGTCTATAGTATGTTGTGTGCCTGCAACTAAAGTACCATTAAGATACAATCCAATAATAGCAGCAGAGCTACCACCACCGTGTCGTTTAACATTAGCACTGAAGGTTAATGTGTATCTACTGTCGGACAAGAAAGTAATAGTACCTGCTGAGTGACTAGCAGTCATGCCTTCTTCATCTACACGTACAGTGTCATACGCTGTGATAGTAGTAGGGGTGGTACTAAGTGCCATAGTAGCCCCTGATGTAGCTAGGAACATACCTGTCTCATGTACCTCACTGATACCACCAATAAACCTAGCGATACGCTGTAGCTCATTGTTTATATATACAGGGTACGCTTCCATATTCTGCGGAGGAGGTAGAGGCATATACTCAAGTCTCATGCCATACCCTCGTGACTATACTCAATGCTGTATCCAGTTAAAGCCCACACATCATCACTAGCTGACTCAAACCTAATGCCTATGTACCTACCACTCTTACGGAAGTTAGCTTTGTAGTCATCGCCAATAACAAAAGGATGTGCATCTGACCACGATATGCCTTCACCCTGCCTGTTCTCAGTACCTATGTATATATTAACAGTACCTTCACCTATGAAGTGAGGATAGATAGCATTGATATACTTGACTCCCTTGTCATCACCAAAGTCAATACCTTCTCTCTCAACAGTCGAGATGTAAGAAGTGCTGCCATTAACAGTCAGCCCTGTATTACCTTTGTAGAACTTAGGAGTATCATAGCCAACAATAAACAAAGACTTGTTCGAGGGGTTGAATCGTTCTTCTCCCCAAGGAGTTGAGTCAGTGTCCCAGTAACCTGAGTCAGCATTCCACGAAGCGGGGTTAGCTGTGTCATCAGCTATCACGCCCGTAGCTATATAAGAAACACCTACGATGTCTCTCTCTGACCAAGCATCAACTTCCCAGTTCCATACCAAGGCTTTATTAGCAGCCCCGTTAGTACTGTCCTGTGTAGGGAAGTAAATCCAAATCTCTTTACGAGGTACGTCAGCAACACACTTAACCTTGTCTACATGAGCAGGATTAATCTGAGTGTACAGAGCCTTAGACATCTTGCTAGTTATAACAGACTTCTTAGAAGTACCGTCATGTACATAGACATCACTGACACCTACGACAAAGTGCTTGCCGTCAAACTCAGCAACACAATCACGAGAAAGAACGCCCGTATCATCACTAAAGACTTTCCTAAATGAGAATATAAAGTTACCGCCTATGAACTGCATAGCCCACACTGCGTCACTCTTGTAAATAAAGAACGTATCGTTGAGCGCAAGCCCATCAATACACCGACCTGCTGTATCTGGCAGGATGTTATAGCCCGCTTGTACCGCAGGGTCTACCGCATCCCACGAAGCAGGGATACCACCTAGAGGCGCTGTATCACTCCACTTAACCATTGAAGGAAAAGCCTCTGAAGAAGCATTAACTATATCTAAAGCAATCAAGTAGTTCTTAAACGGACGTACAACACCTGTAGTCCAACCTGTGGGCCACGCTGTCAAGTTTGCCATCTTGCTAGAGCTAGGGATATAGAACTGAGGAGCATCCTTCCTGTTGTTCATTATTAAAGCGCCATTAAAGATAGAGGAAGTCCATCCATCTTCATAGTCACCAGTGTAGTTTACGTCTGACCCCGCTGTCTGCCTAGTTACATTGGCATTAGCAGTGCCGTCTGTTCTATATATCTTGTCTTCACTAGCATAGAACCAATAAGGTGAATTGTAATCTGTCCAAGGTACAGCAATAATAGGAGTAACGGCAGGAGCTACAAAGACTTGCTCGTATCCTAATGCTCTGTTGGTTCGGTGGTTATCAAAGTCAATATTACTTACTGAACTCCATATCTCATTAGGTAGCTCATACGGAGACAGGTCAATGTTAACCCCTCGCGGTCTTGATATTTCTACCTTCTTATATGGCATGATTAAGCAGTCCTCCTCCAACGATATACAACAATGTAGGGCTGCAAGTTGTTGTGCGCTGCCCCACCGCCTGTGCTGCTTGATGTGATACTGCTTGAAACACTGCGTTGAGAGCTACCTGTTGTGTTAAGGCTGCTTGAGCTAAGAGCCATTGCAGCTACGGTGTGGGAGTGCGATGGCAGTTCGTTAGTTGTTAATGTATGTGTCTTGCTGCCCCCAGTTTCCGCAACAGAGTTAAACTCTGACTGGGACGAATCAATACCAACCAACACTCGACCTGCACCGAATGAAAGCCACGAACCCCCAAAGAGGGTGGCAGGGCTTGTGCTGACTATAGATTCGTAAATAGAACCAACAGGATAGACTAGATTAGCAAGACTACTCACACCTGCTAACAAGTTAATCTCAGCTGCCGTAGCCGTAACGCCATCAAGTATATTAAGCTCAGCTGTTGTAGACGTAACGCCATCAAGTATATTAAGCTCAGCTGTAGTCGCAGTAGCACCATCTAGCTTGTTAAGCTCTGCTGCTGTAGTTGTAACCGCTGCTGATCCAAGACTAGGGAATTGTGTTTTCAAAACAGATTTCAAAAGACGAATATGATTATCGCCCTGAGCCTTGCTGTCAGTCCCTAGTGGATTGTTTGACACTAAGTCAGTTATGTATGTTGCCGCTTCAAGTCCCATTATAGCCTCTTAATTATTTACGATATTTAGCTGTCTTCTCAGCTACGCTTCTTACTCTTCTTATTCTTTGCTACTCTCTGCCCGCGCTTGGGTAACTTTGCAGTCTTAGCAGCTTTCTTAAAGTCTTTGTCTTTTGGCGCACCCTTGGCTCCGGGCTTCTTCATCTTCTCGTTGGAGCCTGCTGCAATACGTTTGCGTTTAGCGTGGATATTATCGTATAGACCAGCCATGTTATTTCCTCGACTTAGCGCCTGAGCATTTCCATCTCTTGCGCGATAGGTTATTAGGAGTGTTGGGATCGTTCTGCTTCTTCTTAGGCAGACCCTTCTTAATCCCAAGGCTACGAGCGCAATAGCTATCGCCCTTAGCTGTACCTGCTCTTACTCTAGGGCCACCACCTTTAGCCTTACCTGCTTGTCCGTAGCTAACCTTCTTACCACTAGAAGTTATCTTTACCTTTGCTTTACCTTTACGAGGTGTTCTAGTAGCCATTACTTATCCTCGTCTTTTGTTCCATTAAATATACTTTGTACAGTATTAGACTCATATATTCTAATACCTAACCATACAATCGTCAGCAAGGACGCTGCGGGTGGTAACCATGTTGCTAATGATGCTACTGCTGTCGAGGCTGCTGCTACATCTATCATGTCTTTTGTTTGCTCATCCATTTGATTGACCTACGATCCATGAGATTGTGAAGTAAGTACAAGAAACTAGTGCTAGGATACCTATAAGCTGTATAGTGTTCCATAATAATGCTTTACGTCTACGCTCTTGCGCGTATATAGTCTTCTCTCGTTGTTCTTTAATCCGTCTCCGTAATGCGACTAACTCAGAGTATCCGTCAGGCCCATAGGCGTACAACAACAAAGTCCGTAGTTCCTTTTCTTGATTCTGTATCTTCTTTTGATGAGCATATACCTGCATTGCCTCTTGCTCAACAGACTGTGATGCAACAATCTTCTTAAACAATGGTGGGTTTTCTGCTCTACGTTGACATTCATTTAAATCACTTACAGCGCCATACCAACGCCCTAGCTGGCCTAGTGTATCCTCTACTTCACGACCAGCAGAAATCATACGCTTGATGGTACCAAAGGCGTTAGTAGCTATGCTAATGGCTGTAACTGGATCAATCATTCTACTCGCCCATGTTGTTTGGCATTATTGCCCTTTATTCAGTAAAAGCGTGATAATCAATAGTAAGCTGTATTGCCGCTTGTATTTCATCTTCAGTTTGCTCGGAAGCTATAGGTACTTCAAAATAAGTATCGTCTTTAGTAAAAGTTGCAAAGGTAGCGTCACCGTCTTGCCTTGTTTCGTATGTAATCATTACACTGTTGCCTCTGAATTAATTAAACACTACGGTTTTAGTGGCACCTACAGTAGTACCAAACGGTGAAGTAGTCCCTACAATCAAACTCCAAAACTGTCTTCCTTGCACGGTGGCATAAGTAAAGTTTGTTCTGGAATAGGTTACTCCGCTTACAGTTACGGTTGTCCATCCTGAATTGCTATATGTGCCTCCAGCTGTTGCTACTTGCAAATAATAGTTACCGCTATAAACTGGTGGGTTTTGTGCATTTAATTCGGAATAAGTTGCACCTGAGTTCCAAGCAACAGAAGTCGGACTTGCGCTGCCGAAGCCACTCGGCGCCGTGCCACTGGCATATCCGAACCAAGGGCCAGCGTAGAAATTGTGTACTGCTCCTCTATAGCCAACTGTGACGTCAATAGAATCCAGCGAGGAAGACTTGCCGTAAAAGTTAGACATGCTGATAGCGCCAGAAGATACCCCTGCTAATGTGCGTAAGTCTGTTTCACCCATGTTAGACGTAGCTGTAGCCGCCCTGTTAAGTTCTAGGTTAATAGAGCGAGTTGCAGTCGTGCCGCCAATAGACATAGTTCCAGAGGTAGCTAGGGCCATTAGGCGTTACCCTTCAAAGTTTCAATCTCTTCTTTAAGTTCTTTAACAGACTCCACCAGCAAGGCAATCAATGCGTTGTAGTCCACGGCCTTAGTTCCATCTTCAGACTCGTTAACAGCTTCGGGTAATACAGTCTCAACCTCTTGAGCGATGACACCGCCATAGCGTCTGTCAGTATCTTCAAGATCGTTACGGGTGTAGGTGTTACCAGTCAGTTGCTGTACTTTACTTACCGCATCTTCAATAGGCTTGATGTCTTCTTTTAAGCGAATGTCTGAGTAAGCGGTTACGTTACCTGTGGCTACAAAGTTACCTGTTACTGTAGTAGTAGCAGAGGTTATTACAAGCTTTGCGTTAGCATTATGTGCGCCACCAAGGCCTAATGTAATATTACCACTGGCGTTAGAGTTAGTGATATAGAAACCACCACGATTGCCCATAATACCATAACCAGACATCACAACTTCATCGGTGTTATAAGTGGTATTAGTGCCAGTACCTGCTACCTTAATATTGGTATTTGCCGAAGTCCACTGCTGCGCCCAAGCCGTCCAGCTACCATTATAATAATGACGAACGTACTTATCATTAGTGTTGTATCGCGAGTAACGCTGCTCAGTTTGTAACCCATTACCTTGGTCGGCAGTTATGACTTCAAGAAGACCTGCTAGTGATACTGGATAATTAGAACCACTTGTTGCATCCGCGTTTGAGTCTTGAGCGTAATATCCTGTAGTTCTGTAGTTGTTTAAATTCTGTGATCCCGCGATCTCTGCACCTGACTTAAATACATTGGTGTAGTTTGAAGCAAGAAAGTACCCAGCACTAGCATGGTTACCCCAGCCGTAAGCTGTATCCCAATTAGAATCTTTACGGGTGCCTGCACCTGTTCCTGTTGCTGGCTTAGAATAGATACCCTCGCCATACATTAGCTTGCCGTCGGCAAGAATGGTCATGGCGGTTTCTGTGCCGCCTATAATTAGGGCTTCGTTAGAACCGTATGATGCTGCGTCTGAATGCGTATATTCAATGTGACCAATTTGAGCATCTGGAACATCAGAGCTGAAGGTTATGCGTACAGGTTGTGCGTTGGTAGTAGACCTAAGATTAAGCGCATCTCCGTTACTCTGAATCTCTAATGCGCCAGTCAGCGTTCCACCAGCAAGGGGTAAATGCCCTACTTGAGAATAGGTGTAGGCTGTGTTCCAGTTGGCAGAGTTGTCGGTAAAAGGCAGCGTGTAGTTGTTAGCGTTAGTAGCAATGCCATCCAGCTTAGTGTTGTCAGCGGAGGTAAAGTTGATCTGCGTTAAGCCGCCATCGCCAACTGAGTAAGTAGTGTTAGTGCTGCTAATAGTAAAGTTCGGGTAAGTACCTGAGATACTGGTAGCGCCTGCGCCTGTGAGGGCAACAGTCTGATCAGCTTGAGCAGCAGTAGCATAAGCCGTGGCAGCAGTAGTAGCAGCAGTTCCTAGTCCAAGGTTAGTCCTAGCTGTGCCTGCGTTATTCAGGTCACTTAGGTTGTTTGTAGCGAGTAACGCACCAGACAAAGAAGCATAAGCAGCTACCCAAGAACTACCTTCATACACCTTCATTACGTCATCAGTAGTGTTGTAATACAAAGTACCTGCGGCTAAAGCATTGCCATCATTATCAACCGTAGGGTCACTAGACTTCTGTCCTAAATACCTGTCATCGAAGCTATCAAAAGCTGCCAAGGCTGCATCTCTTGCTGCTTCTGCGGCAGTCTGTGCAGTACCTGCGGAGGTTGCACTGTTGGCTGAGTTAGTAGCAGATGTCGCTGAGTTCGTTGCAGAAGTAGCTGCTTCACCTGCTTTAGTAGTTGCAGTTGTAGCGCTGCTAGATGCTGTTGAGGCGCTAGAGGCTGCGGCTGTTTGACTACTAGCAGCATTGGTTGCTGAAGTGGCGGCTGCTGTTTCTGAGTTACCTGCATTGGTTGCTGATGTAGCTGCTGCACTAGCACTGTTGCTTGCGTTAGTAGCCTGTGTAGATGCTGTAGATGCACTACTAGCTGATGCTGTTGCACTAGAGGCTGCATTAGTTTCAGCAGTCTCAGCATTAGTTTCTGCTGTCTCTGCGTTAGTCTCAGCAGTAGCCGCAGCAGTTGCACTAGAAGCTGAATTAGTAGCAGACGTAGCTGCATTAGTAGCAGACGTAGCAGCAGCAGTTGCGCTTGTAGCTGCGTTACTTGCAGAAAGAGCTGCTTCATCTGCTTTAGTTGAAGCTGTCGTAGCACTGGTGGCCGCATTAGTAGCAGACGTAGCTGCATTAGTTTCGCTAGTCGCTGCGTTAGTAGCAGACGTAGCAGCAGACGTTTTACTAGAAGCTGCGTTACTTTCTGAAGAAGCTGCGTCAGTAGCACTAGCAGCTGCTGCGTTCTTAGATGCAAGAGCCGCTGCCGCTGCGTCTTCAGCAGAACTTACGTGTACGCCTGAAGTATCATCATACTCTGTATAAAAGCCTGTCATAGTTTATCTCGTAGGTATAATGCTAATAGTTGAACCAGACCAGTCTGCGTCCTCTGCCATCTTAGTAATGTCTTGAGCAGTGGCTTTAAACTTAGCTTCCCATTGAAGTGCTTCTTCTGTATTCTTTGTATATAGACTTAGCTCTGCTAATGCACCATATAGAAGTAAGTCAGTGCCGTACTCAACAAACCAGTTATTATCAGTATCGTTAACTAGATTAGCAGCTACATAATAGTAATATAAATCAGCAGAAGAAACATCAGAGGAAGGGCCAATAATAAACTTACTCTGCTTACGAGCAAAGTACTTAGGTATTCCTTGATTGTTTTGCTGCTTAGTTACAAACGCAAGGTCTTTACGTTCAAGCTCTACAGCCCTACCATTAACCACAACAGTAAGGGACTTAACCTCAAGGTAGTCTGAAGGAAGAAGCATCGTATTGTTAGCTACTGAGATTGTAGAAAAGCCCTCCAAGATAGGAAGGCGTAGGATTCTGTTTGCTCTGTCTTGAGCTATATTGATAAACGAATCAATAACTGCATTTGATATATCTGTTCGGTTACTCCAATCTTTAACTAAGGTTCGGAGTTCACCTAAATTGTTTACTGCCATTATATTCGCCCATTATCTGTACGTAGTTTCAAATAATCTTTATCTCTAAGACGAGCAAACATCTTTGCTTTTAATGTAGGATCGTTGAAGAGTTGCTGCATAGAACAGTTCCATTCTTTACACCAAGCGTTAATTAGATTAAGGGGGATAGTAGCAACCTTACGTCCAAAGGTATCTTTGTTAGTCCGGTTTAGATTGTTGTCAGCTTCCATCTTATTGTTAGCAAAGATTGCGCTGTAATCTTGAGTAGTTCCGATGCTAAGAGTGTCATCGTTGTTTTGAATAATATGGGTATGAACGTCAGACATGCTTTCTCCTAGAATAATAGAAAGCTGAGATGCCCGTTAAGACACCTCAGCCTGTGTAGCACTTACTGATTAGCTTACAGTAAGATCACGAATCGCACCAGAAGCTGCTTCGTTCTTAGAAGTCAACGTGTACTCAACAAGCAACTGCTTAGACTCGAAGTCACCAGTCTTGGCAATATCGTTAGTCTGGAAGTCACGATAAGTATCAACAGAGAACATATCTGGCTGAAGAACCAGAACAGTTTCGTTGAGCATAAAGCGGTTAGGTACAACTGCAAGCTCACCGTAGTCAGACACATAAACGTCTACTGCGTTAACAATAGTCTTGTCACCAACATCTTTGTAACGAGTAGCGTTACCAGTGAAAGCAGTGATCTTAGCTTTCTGGAATGCGTTACACATGATGATTGAAGGAGTTCCACCCTGTACCCAACAGTCTTCAACAACGGCAGTTAGCAGAGCTTCGGTGAGGGCACGATCAGTACCGGCAGCACCGATGTCAGTACCGTTACCATCAGGAGCGTCACCACCGGAGCCGAAGCTACAGTTAGTACCCAACCAAGAAGTAACAGAAGCCAACTCACGAGCAGTACCGGCAGCAGCGCCAGCAACCTGTGCTTTGTCAGTACCGACTAGAGTCTTCTCCATGTCACGCTTGAGTTCCATTCCTTTCTTGGCGAGTTGGTACGCCATTTGAGAAGCGCGACCTGCGTCATCAGCTGCTTCGTTAGAACCAGATACGCTTACAGTCTTAGAAGCGATCTGAGTGTAGTTACCCACACGTACAGAAGCAACAGACTCAGCGGCAGGAGCAGCAGCGCCTTCAGCAACTTTGTTGTCAGCAGCGGCAGTTAGGTCATCGGTCTGCCACTCGTGATAAGTACCAGATGCTGAGCCTTTACCTACGTTAGACATAAATGGGGTGTCAGTAGGAGAGATGCTGTAAATAATATCTGCGAGGTCTTCGCGGATTCCCTTTGTTCCGTAAGTTTCAAATACCGGATTAGCCATTGTAGTGTTCCTTTAATATAATAAGATTAAGAAGTCAGTGATAGAAGAGCTAGTGCTGCATCATTCACTGAACCAGAGCGTTTTAGCTTTTGCCGTTGTTCCTTAACTGCGCGGGCCTTTCGTGTTTGTGCGGTTGCGGGAGAAGATGCTTTTACTTTCTTCTTAACAATAGGCTGCCGCTTTTTCTTAACAGTAGCTTTCTTGCTAACAAGTTCATCGTATAAGCGAGCCTTATTCAGCATTGCAATATCACGGGCGGTATTGATAGTGTTTAGGGTATCATCATCGTAGCCTTGATTCCTAGCATAATCAATAACACTTTTCTGGAAGTCTGGAGATAACCACTCAGGTACTAGCTGAGACAGCTTCTCTTGTTCCATAGCTACAATCTTCTTCTGCTGTTCCTGTCGCTGTAGTTCAGCTTGTTGTTGTGCTGCTTGGAAGTTCTGAATGTTCTGACGTAAGTTGTCTTCAACATCCTGAACACGCAGCTGCTGTCTTACATATTCAACTGGATCAGCTTCTTTGTCGATTGAAGCAAGCAGTTCTTTAGACTTATTAACCTCTGCCATTTGTTGTGCGGCAGCTAGTTCCATAAGTTGCAGATACTGTTGTCGCTCAGCTGACAAGTTTGTCTTAATATTATCTAAATCTTTAGACTCTTCTTGTAGCTTCTGGACTCGCTTAGTGTAATTCTTCTCTAGCTGATAACCCTTCTTAAGCTCTTCGAGGTTAACTTCGTACTCTTCACCGTCCACCTTAACAGCGTACAGCTCATCTTCTGAAGTCTCCTCTTGAACCTCTGCTTGGTCATCATCCTCTTCGGAATCCCCCACATCAGCGTCACCGTCATCTTCTTCCGTTTCGATTTCGGTTTCTTCCTCTTCCTCAAGTTCGACTTCTGTGTCGTTCTCTTCGGTAGTGACCTCAAGAGTTTCCTCTTCAAGGGTTTCTTGCTCTAGCACTTCTTGATCTGCTTGCTCCGTAGAGGGCGTTAAAAGACGAGCTACTGCGTTATCAATACTGGTATCGTTATGGGCATCCACAGTGGGGTAGCCTCCTATAAGTTTAAGTAATGTTCTACTATGTATATATTATAACACACTTTATGCCAAAAGTAAAGAACTATTTAACCTTTTGGGTAAATTCGTAGTTAGATACATAGCCTTCTAATACTGATTCAAACATATCTATAGACTTCTGCAAATACCACAGCCTGTCTCGCTCGTCAAGGTCATCAGATAAAGACCATGCTTCGCATATGTTTTGCTTAATGTCAGAGACAACCTCCGATAGGAGATTACCTCTTAGTAGTTCACGGGCTGCGTTTACCTTTTGTTCCTCAGTCAAGTTACTCACCGCTCATCCTCAGTTTGCTGTCACCAATACCTACTGGCCGTTTTTGTTGAGCTTCGAGTCCAAGTTCCGCAGCTTCCTTCTTCTTCATCCATTCAAACTTCTCCCGCTCAAACTTCATACTCTCCATCTTGAGCTGGAATTCTGCTTGTTTCATTTGTGATTCAGCCTGCTGTGCCTGAGCCTGTACTTGCTTAAGCTGTGCATCTGCTACATCCTTCTGTGCTTCACCCTTTGCTGTGACCATCTCAGGAGACGGAGCCTGTTCAGGTGGTTTTATCTCACTAGGGTCACCAATAAACTGTCCGGCATTACGATAGCCTGCGTTCTTAATGAACTCAGTTGCTAGTGTATGTACATGCTGTGGCTGTATTAGGTAACCGTACTGCGTACCTCCTATACTCTTTAGCATAGTAGAGATATTGTTTAAGTGCATAAGCTGCTGATCTTTGTTTTGGTTACCAAGGCCAACAGTAACTGCCATGTCGTAACGATCTTTCCAATCATAAGGAGCAACGGGGACAAAGCGACCACGTAGCTTGACAATATCTACTTCAGAGTTATTGGTACGGCTTAGACGATATAGCTGTAGGAATAGTTCCTTAATACCTGTCTCTGCAAAGATACGAGCAATAAGCTGAATCTTATCTTGAGATGCAGACATGACTTGGTTAACAGCAGTTGCTGCGGTGTTTGATGTAAGAGCGGAGGGGTCTAGTCCTTGCCCCATTCGAGATACGCCCACACGATCTTCTCGTTCCTTCTCTAGCTCATTAAGGAAGGGGAAGGTGGCTTGACCTAGCTGTGGAACTGGAAGCTGTCTAACGGCTCCCTGTACCTTCTCACGAACGATGCCACCAATGCGGTTATCAATTAGGTCTTGTAGATTAACTTGATTCTCAACAGCAGCGTAGCGACCCGCATTAGATAAAGCTAGGTTGTCAAGCGTATGTCTCCACATCTTGCTACGTATTTCCTGAATGTCTTTAACTAGATCAGCAACACTAACGCCAGTGAACTTATGTGGCATCATAATAGGAGATAGGTTAATAACAGGGACAGAGCCTACTTCTTCTTTGTCAAGTACTATATTACCAACCATATGCACTTGATACAGCTTCATCTCTTCTGAGTCTTCATCAAATACTTTAACCCAAGCCTTGACATATTCAACCTGAGTATTATTACCGAAGTCAGCCGTTTCATCTACGTCACCAAACCTAGCATCTTCTACTTGGTTCTTGATTAAACTTGATCCGTGTCCTTCAGAGATATCTTCACGGTTAAAGCCTGCATCGATGAGCGATCCAATACTAACGTCCTGCACCCTTGCAACAAAGTCTGCATCCTTGATACTCTTGCTTCTCGCCTTAATCCTAAACTCAGAGGATGGGATGTTGTCAACGACTGGACGACCCCTATAGTTAGTACGACGAACAGTAACGTCATATAGATTGGGGTCTTCTTCGTTAACTTCCTTATTGACAATTTCTAGGTTCTCTTCTTCTTCAAGGGCTTGTAGTTCGATGGATTCAATAGCAACAAAGTTCTCAATATCACATAGCTCGTCCTGTGACCAACTCACCTCTACCAATCCGTTCTTCATTAGTAGGGCATCTTTGAACCATGTATATAATACAGTGAAGCCATCACACCGCTTATCAAATACATAGTTAAGGTAGTCTGTAGCTTGCTGAGCAGCTGCATCATCCTCTGCACCTGTAGGTTCAAACTCTACAAAGGTATCACCTGATGCGAATATCTTCATAAGAGAAGGCATGATTCCTTCTACTGTCTTCAAGGTATCTCTAGTTACAACAGAGGAGAATCCTTCTTCTTCATCACCAAAGGGTTGACCATAGTAGTAGTCAAGCGCCTCTGCCTGTTGATCTGCTAGGTCACCATTAGCCCAAGAATCAGCAGCGTTAAGCTCTCTACCTACTATTTCAGATAGTTGATCATTTGTGATAGCCTTATCCATCTATACGTTACTCCAGTTTTTGATTGGTAGTGACTTCTCACCGTAGTCATGCCAAGAGCTTGAGCGCCCTGCCACTGCATATTGAGCGCCCATAACAGCATATCTTGTAGCTGACATGATATCATCTTTGATCGGGACAATCTTTCCGTCCTTACGATGGTACGTCCTAAATTCTTGAAACCATTCATGTAGATGGGAGAAGACCTTAAACCTACCTGTCTCCATTCTCTGTAGCATCTCCATGATAGAGGGTTCTATAAAGTTGTTACCCTTGCCTGTATCTCCAGACGCTTTAGGGTTACGCGCCCAGTCATGCAACATATTAACACCTTGATCTCTGTACTGAGATGCGAGACTCACTCCGCTGCCCTTATCGCTCTGTAAGCCATCTTTAGGCCAAGCCACTGGTATCCATGTAGGGCGTTGCTTAATAGCCGCAGAATGCATTATAGCTGTCTCCTGACGGCTTGAGTAGGTGTCGTATATATAATACGTATCACTCTCATCATCTATAGCAATCCAAGCTACAGCTGTAGGGTGATCATACCCAAAGTCAAGACCCGCTATTCTCTTCCAGTGGTCAGGTATCTCAAAGGAATCAATAATCAAAGAGTCCTCTGACACAGGGAACACTAGGCCAGAACCAAATACAGGTATGCCTTGGCTTCGTAGCTTCCTTTCATGTGGAGGATACTGCGCCAATAGCTGTTCTTTAGTGTCTTCATCTAGGTGAGGTGCATCATCCCACGTAGCTTGTATTAACCTCTGTCCTCTCTTGATGTCATTCATAAACTGATTAACAACAGGAGTCATGCCATCCTCTGGAGTGAACGTCATCATAACGTATCCGTTGGTGGCTACTGTACGTGTAATACACTGCGTGTATATGTTAGAGGGCGGTTGCTCATCTAGCCAAATCCAATCTACTGGACGGCCATAGAACTTCTCCTCACCCATCTCATAGGACTTAAAGCCAATACGTGACCACCCATCAGGCTTACCGTTAACATCGTGGTGCTGTACCATAACACTATCGTAGGTGTTACCTGTAGCGCCTCGCCTTCTAGTCTTCTCACCAATCATTGCCAGAGGAACCATGCCCGTACCGAAAGACTCTTCACTTTCTGCAAGACCAAATAGCTCTGTCTGTAGAATATCTCTTGTGGTGTCATTAGATACACCAGATGCCCAACAGTATATAGGCTTCTCAAACTTGTTACCTGCCCACCACTCAGGATATATCCCTGTAAGGTGACATGCTGTGATGTAAGCTCCGCTTGTAGACTTACCAATCTGGTTAGCACACATCGCCAACACCTGATGTGCATCGCTAGTAGAGTTAGCTAGTCCTCTCTGCCACTCATATAGGTTGAAGTGATCCTTCTTATTGAAGCGAACTCTGTCTTTCTGTTCTCTCAATAACTCTAACAACCTGACCTGTTGATCCTTCGGCAGCTTAGCTACCTGCTCAGGACTTAGCTGCATTCTTCTTCTTCGCAGTCTGAGGCTTCTCTGAATTAGCTAAGGTAAGGGCTGCTGTTAGCTTTGTGATTAGGACACGTTGTTCTTCTACTTCTGATTTAAGATAATCAAAGTTATCTCTAGTAAACTGTAATAGCATGTACTCGCCTTGTGGTAGAGTTAGTGTATTTCTTCTGCCTTAACATCTAGGGTGTGGTTCTTACCTAAGATAGCTAATAGCTCTTTCTGTAGTTCATCGTCCTTAAGGTCTTTCGCATCCTTGTCTGTTAATACCATCTCCATAGGCTTATCATAGCCAGCTCTATAGAGAATGTCTTGCTGAGCCTTTAACCTAATAGACTCTTGCTTAGCTGTCTGAGCCAGTTCAATAATACCTGACAACGCCATAGGGACATGAGCGCCTATGCGTTCCTTAACCATTGATTCAACTAAACGCCAGTTGTCTCGTAATCGGGCCATAGCAGAACCCGCACTGTTGGGAGAGTAACCTGCTTGAACCCATGCTTCTCTGGCACTGCCTGACTCAACATAATACGCGACAAACTGAAGGAAGTTCTCATTCACATCATACTCTGAAGGATCACTCTTCTTTAAGAGATTAACCTTCTTACGAATTGCTTTGTCTTGTTCTGTCATATTGACCCTTTACCGTTACATGATCGACACAGTCGGTACATGCACGACACATCATTACATAGTTGTTATAGACAATGTCAATAGCTATAAGGAGTATGTCAATAACTGAATATCAACTTCAGTTAATCCCTATTTACTTTGTTGTCTTTATAGATATATTATAGCATACTTTGAATCAAATGTAAAGAAGTATTTAATCTTATTTCAATGCACCCCTATAGTAAGATGATTAAGGGTCATGGAAGTTTCAGAATCTCGCCAGAGAGAGCGTTGAACCTTTCCCCCGATGCAGTGCTGTAGCGATAAGGGGGTAGGGGGTGCTAATGAGAATCGTTATCATTTGCATTAGCCTTTGCGAATAAGAATCGTTATCATCTACAAAGTATTGGCATAGTCACTGCCATAACCTGGGAAGTATTGGCATAGTCACTGCCATTACCTATCGATTTCTAGGGCGCTTGGGTGTGTGTG
>TARA_B110000967_G_scaffold66421_1_pt1 | contig 23547 bp, 21 predicted proteins | sample TARA_B110000967 | Tara Oceans TARA_B110000967 (sample SAMEA4397903) | marine metagenome | biome: Polar Biome; feature: [DCM] deep chlorophyll maximum layer (ENVO:01000326); material: water (ENVO:00002006), including particulate matter (ENVO:01000060) such as... | depth 35 m
TAGATTTCAACTTTTTTATTTCATAACTGCCTTAGTTTATTTTAAAGTAATTTTGTGCTTTTTTATATAATCACTTTAAAACCTTATCAAACAGTCAATCTAAGAAGAGTGGTTTTAAGTCTAAGAAAATCATATTCGAGTCCATAAACTGAATTTTTTTAATGAATAATTCTTTTAGTATTTAATAAAGAAAAGAAAATGTAATTGTTAGTTTGACAAAGGAAGATTAAATCTATTCTCAACCTTAGTTTCTATTTTATTAAACAATTGATCTGGTTTATGTGTTCGCCACTCTATTAAATCAAAATCTTCTCCAAATAATATGTAGCTATCAATATTTGCATCAGAAAATTCTTCTAAAACATGAGGGTGAAAATTTAAGAAAACCATCCAGCCATCTTCCAATTCATCAAATAATTCTTCGTAATAACAATCGTCTGAACTGTGAAAATTTAAAACATTTTCGCCAATCATTATAAATTTATCTATCCCTTCTTGAATCATTATTTCAAAAACTTCAAGTTTCAAATTCATAATGTCATTCTCAATGCAATCATTCCATTCTCCAATCATTTCTATCACGGCAAAACCACTGTCGTAATCAGCAAATATTATTTTAATGAATAATGTCTCAGAGCCAAAATCATCCCATTGTGGGTGTAGTAGAAAGTTATAGACCTTATTTGTATATTCAAATTCACTGTACTCCCTTTCAAAAAAAGGCGAACGATAATCTTCTGAGGCTACATAAAGATTTCTCCAGTTAAAGTGTGGTTCTATGGCGTGCATTAAAGATTAATTGAATTTATGATTCAAAAATAAATAAAAAATCATTCGAATTCTTGAAATTTTGATGAATCTTAAAAATAAAAAATAATGTAGGTTTAAGTTGATACAAGACTTTTCAAATCTGTATATTTGAAACAATATAAATGTTCGATAAATAGTATTTAAAAATGAGATTATTTCTAAAAAATAAAATTAAGACAAAATTTAGTTTGCCAACAGATGATTTTTTTAACAAATTACGAAATAAGGAATACGCTAAATTAGATTCTTTAGGACAAACCTATTTAGATTTTACGGGGGGAAACCTTCATCCTAAATCATTATTAAAAGATCATTTCAATTTATTGCAAAACAGTATCATGGGTAATCCTCATTCTACTAATCCTAGTTCTCAAATGTCTACCAAATTGGTGGAAGAAGCAAGGCAAAAGATATTAGACTTTTTCAACGCAGAAGATTATTACTGCATATTTACTTCCAATGCATCTGGAGCATTAAAAATTGTAGGAGAATGTTACCCGTTCGAAGATAATGGACATTATTTAATGACTTCGGATAATCACAACTCAGTAAATGGAATTCGAGAATATTGCAAATCAAAAGGTGCAGACTACACTTATTCACCAATTCGTCAAGAAGATTTGAGAATAGATGATGAACACTTAATAAAAAATTTAAATTCTTTTCAAGACAAAACAAATAAGTTATTTGCATTTCCTGCACAATCCAATGTGTCGGGAGTAAAACACAATTGGGAATGGGTGAAAACTGCAAAAGAAAAAGGATGGGATGTATTGTTAGATGCAGCCGCATTTGTACCAACTTGTAAACTAGATTTAAAAGAAGTACAACCAGATTTTGTAACGATTTCATTTTATAAAATATTTGGGTTCCCAACCGGAATTGGTTGTTTGTTAGTAAAAAAATCATCTTTTCCTAAACTTAAAAAGCATTGGTTTGCAGGAGGAACAGTTGATTATGTTTCAGTAATAGAAAGTAGCCATTTGTTGATCCACAACCAGGAGAGGTTCGAAAATGGGACATTAAATTATCTTGATATCCCAGCAATTACAATGGGATTAAATTTCATAGAATCCATAGGAATTGAAAATATTAGGACAAGAGTAAAGCAGCTTACAGGATTATTCATAGAAGAAATGAGTAAACTAAAACACGATAATGGAACACCTATAGTAAGAATGTTTGGACCTTTGAATACAGAAAGAAGAGGAGGGACAATAATTCTTAACTTCCAGGATAAAGATGGAAAGACATTTCCATTTGATTGGGTAGAAAACCAAGCAAATAAGAAATTGATATCCATTCGTTCAGGATGTTTTTGTAATCCAGGAATAGATGAAACGAATAATTGTATTTCTAACGAAGAAATGACTCAATATTACAGCAGTAGAAAAGAAAAAGAGTTTGATTCCTCAATTAATTTTTTGTCATATATGTCTCAGCAAATTGGTAGAATGAGAGGGGCAACAAGAGTTTCTTTTGGAATTGCTACAACTACTAAAGATATCGAAACATTTATTAATTTTGTGTCCGAATTAAAAAACAAAACGATTTCTATTTGTAAATAATAAGACTATAAAATTTAATTAAGAATTTTTAAGCACTTATTCTAAACAAAAACTTATTCCTTGCGTATATTTATGTAAAGTAAGAAAAAACAATGGATACTTTTCAATCACAAATAGAAGAATTTTCGAATTACATTCAAAATGAAAGAAGATTATCCCCGCATACTTTAACAGCTTACCAAACTGATTTAAGACAATTTCAATATTTTTTGGAGGAAACACTTAGGTTGAAGTCCTTTACAGAAGGAACCTACAATGAAATAAGAATGTGGATCATTCATCTTAAAGAAAATGAAATTTCTAATAGGTCTATCAATAGGAAGATATCAACATTAAAATCTTTATTCAAATATTTTATAACAAAACAGAAAGTTAAAGTAAATCCAATGCTTAAAATAATAGCGCCAAAACAATCGAAAAAACTTCCTGTTTATTTTGATCAAAAACTATTAAACAACTTATTCAATTCTGAAGTTTTTACAAATGACTTTATGGGAATAAGAGATATTTTAATAATGGAATTGCTTTATGGAACTGGAATGCGCCTTGCTGAATTGATAAATATTAAACAAACAGACATAGATAATCTTGAAATAAAAGTATTAGGAAAAGGGAATAAGGAAAGAATAATTCCGATAACAAAAAATATAGCGTCATTTATATCCTTATATAATGAAAAAAGAAAGGAAGAATTTACAACAAAAAATAACGATTATTTGTTATTGACAAACAAGGGAGATAAACTATATGAAAAATTTGTATATCGAGTAGTAAATCATTATCTTGGATTAGTAACAAATGAAAAGAAAAGAAGTCCACATACCATGAGGCATTCATTTGCTACTAACATGTTGAATAACGGAGCTCAGCTTCATACGATAAAAGAAATATTAGGTCACGCTAACTTGTCGGCAACACAAGTTTATACGCACAACACAATTGAGAGACTAAGAGATGCTTATAAAAAGTTTCACCCTAAAGAAAATTAATATTAACCTTAAAAATAATAATTATGGATATCAAAATACAATCAATACATTTTGACGCAGACAAGAAGCTAGTAGATTTTGTAGAAGAGAAAGTAGGAAAACTATCTCACTACTATGATAAGATAATAGGAGGGGATGTTTTTTTAAAATTAGAAACAGCAGATCAAGAAAACAAAGTAGCAGAAATTAAAATTAAGCTACCTGGCAAGGATTTATTTGCAAAAAAACAATGCAAATCATTTGAAGAAGCAACTGATGAAGCCGTAGAAGCATTGAGAAGACAAATTAATAAGCATAAATCAAAAAAATAATTAGATTTAAATAAAATTTTTTATACTTTTGGGCCTTGATAATTTTTCAAGGCCCTTTTTTTATGCCAGTTCTATTATTTATTGGGGGATATTAGCGCAGAAATATTAATTTTAAAAAAAAATGAAATATTTCTTCCAAAATGTTTGAATATAAAAATATCTTTTCTAAATTTGCAGACCCTAAAAAAACTAGGGAATAAAAGCCGATATAGCTCAGCTGGCTAGAGCAGCTGATTTGTAATCAGCAGGTCGTGGGTTCGAGTCCCTCTATCGGCTCTTTTAAAATTTAAAAAACGCACTTAAGTAAGTGCACTTATGTCGAAAGTGACGTGAGTTATTTGAAATAACATTTCATTTGGGGAGATACTCAAGCGGCCAACGAGGACAGACTGTAAATCTGTTGACTACGTCTTCGCAGGTTCGAATCCTGCTCTCCCCACATTTGAATAAAAAAATTAGTAAGATTATAAGCGAGAGTAGCTCAGTTGATAGAGCGTCAGCCTTCCAAGCTGAGGGTCGCGGGTTTGAGCCCCGTCTCTCGCTCATTATTTTTGCTGATGTAGCTCAGGGGTAGAGCACTTGCTTGGTAAGTAAGAGGTCACGGGTTCAATTCCCGTCATTAGCTCATCCTACTGAAACAGTTTGAATATAAATAAATAACAACAATAAAAAAACAACATAGCCATGGCTAAAGAAAAATTCGACCGTTCGAAACCACACGTAAACATAGGAACAATTGGTCACGTAGATCACGGGAAAACTACTCTAACAGCTGCTATTTCAAGTGTACTAGCATCTAAAGGATTAGCAGAAACAAGAGATTTTAGTTCAATTGATAATGCACCTGAAGAAAAAGAAAGAGGTATTACAATTAATACTTCACACATTGAATACGAAACTGCAACTAGACACTACGCACACGTAGATTGTCCAGGTCACGCAGATTACGTAAAGAACATGGTTACTGGAGCTGCACAAATGGATGGAGCTATCCTTGTAGTGGCTGCAACTGATGGACCAATGCCTCAAACTAGAGAACATATCCTATTAGGAAGACAAGTAGGTATTCCTAGAATGGTTGTATTCATGAATAAAGTGGATATGGTTGATGATGAAGAACTATTAGAGTTGGTTGAAATGGAAATAAGAGAATTACTTTCTTTTTACCAGTATGATGGAGATAACGCACCAGTAATAGCAGGTTCTGCATTAGGAGGTCTTAATGGAGATGCTAAATGGGTTGATTCTATTATGGAACTGATGGATGCTGTTGATACTTACATTGAGCTTCCAGTAAGAGATGTAGAAAAAGAATTCTTAATGCCAGTTGAAGATGTATTTTCAATTACAGGAAGAGGGACAGTTGCTACAGGAAAAATCGAAACAGGAGTTATAAACTCTGGTGACGAAGTTGAAATTTCTGGAATGATCGAAATTCCATTGAAATCTACTGTAACAGGAGTTGAAATGTTTAGAAAAATACTAGACAGAGGAGAAGCTGGAGATAACGTAGGACTTTTATTGAGAGGTGTTGAAAAAGCAGCAATCAAGAGAGGTATGGTTATTACTAGACCTGGTACAATTACACCACATAAAAAATTCAAGGCTGAGATATATGTATTGAAAAAAGAAGAAGGAGGAAGACATACTCCATTCCAAAACAAATACAGACCTCAATTTTACTTAAGAACTACTGATGTAACAGGAGAAATTTTCCTAGAAGCAGGTAGAGAAATGGTAATGCCTGGTGATAACGTTACTATTACTGTAGAACTAATCGTTCCAGTTGCAATGTCAAAAGGACTTAGATTTGCAATAAGAGAAGGAGGAAGAACAGTAGGAGCTGGACAAGTTACAGAAATACTAGATTAAGAAGAAATATAAAATGAGCAGCAATTCCAGTCTTTTTTAGGCTGGAATTGTTTCCTGTTTTACGGGTGTAGCTCAGCTGGTAGAGCACTGGTCTCCAAAACCAGGTGTCGGGAGTTCGAGTCTCTCCACCCGTGCTTTAAAAGATGAGTTCAGTTAATTTAAAAGATCTCTACTAGTACATAAATTATAACATGGTAAAAATTAAAACATACATATCAGAAGTAATAACTGAGTTATTTGAGAAAGTAACTTGGCCAACATGGAGTGAATTACAAAATAGTTCATTTGTTGTATTAATTGCTTCAGCAATAGTGTCGTTAATTATATGGGCTATGGATTTTGTGGTTGGAAACAATCCACTAGGATTTTGGAGAGGAATTTTAGGTTTTATTTACGATTTAATAGGATAACCTAATGAAGTGGTATATTGTAAGAACCGTAACTGGTAAGGAAAAAAAGTCAAAGGAATATTTGGATATTGAAATCGAAAGATTAAATATGTCATCTTATATTGCTCAAATTTTAGTTCCAACAGAAAGAGTAATTCAGATTAAAGCTGGAAAAAAAATAATCAAGGAGAAGAATATTCTTCCTGGTTATATAATGGTTCAGGCAACTCTAGAAGGAGAGGTGAAACACCTGATAAAAAGTATTCCTAATGTTATGGGATTCTTATCTGGGGTTCAAGGAGGAGAGCCAATGCCAATGAGAGAGAATGAAGTAAATAGAATTTTAGGTAAAGCTGATGAAAGTGTTGATTTAGAAGATCAGATTTCCATTGACTATGTAATTGGCGAAAGTGTAAAAATTACTGACGGTCCATTCAATAACTTTGATGGAATAATTGAGGAAGTAAACGAAGAGAAAAAGAAATTAAAAATAATGATAAAGATATTCGGTAGGAAGACTCCTGTTGAATTGAATTACATGCAAGTAGAAAAGCAATAATTTTATAATAAAATGGCTAAAGAAGTAAGTGGTTTAATTAAATTACAAATTAAGGGAGGAGCAGCAAATCCAGCTCCACCAGTAGGACCAGCACTAGGTGCTAAAGGTGTTAATATCATGGAGTTTTGCAAACAGTTTAATGCAAGAACTCAAGATAAGCCTGGTAAAATATTACCGGCAGTTATCACTGTTTATTCTGATAAATCATTTGATTTTGTCATTAAAACACCACCAGCAGCAGTTCAATTATTAGAAGCAGCAAAGCTTAAATCTGGTTCAGCAGAACCAAATAGAGCGAAAGTTGGTAAAGTTACTTGGGATCAAGTAAAAGCAATAGCTGAAGATAAAATGCCAGATCTTAACTGTTTCGTAATCGAATCAGCAATGAAAATGGTTGCTGGAACAGCAAGAAGTATGGGGTTAGTAGTTCAAGGAGCTGCACCATGGGAAAATAAATAAACAAATAAATAAAACAAATGTCAAAAGCAAGTAGAGCAGTTTTAGAAAAATATGACCTAGAAAAGTCGTATTCACTAAAAGATGCGAGTAATTTAATTAAGGAAATTACGACAGCAAAATTTGATGCAACTATTGATGTTGCGATAAGACTAAATGTTGATCCAAGAAAAGCCGATCAAATGGTAAGAGGTTCTGTATCTCTTCCACACGGAACAGGAAAAGATATGAAAGTTTTAGTATTATGTACTCCAGACAAAGTCGAAGAAGCTAAAGAAGCAGGTGCTGATTTTGTTGGATTAGAGGAATACATAGAAAAAATCAAAGGAGGCTGGACAGATGTAGATGTAATTATATCTACTCCAAACGTAATGGGGAAAATTGGTGCACTAGGAAGAATCTTAGGACCAAGAAACCTAATGCCAAATCCTAAAACAGGAACGGTAACAATGGATGTAGCAAAAGCTGTTGCAGATTCTAAAGGAGGAAAAATTGATTTTAAAGTAGATAAATTTGGAATTATACATGCCATTATTGGTAAAGTATCTTTTTCTGAAGAAAACATCTATAATAACTCAAAAGAATTGTTGGATACAATTATAAAACTTAAGCCTGCTTCTGCAAAAGGAGAGTATGTAACAAGTGTATTCATGTCCTCTACAATGAGTCCTAGTATTAATGTTGACTCAAGTTCAATTTAATTTTACAACAATGAACAAAGAAGAAAAAAGCAAACAAATAGCATATTTATCTGATAAGTTAAATAATGCTAATATTTTTTACTTGGCAGATACTTCTGAATTATCAGCTGATGAGACAAGTAAATTAAGAAGAAGATGTTTTAAAGGGGAAGTTTCTTTAGAGGTTGTGAAAAACACTCTTGTAAAGAAGGCTATGGAAAGTATGGAAGGAAAGGATATGTCTCCTTTCTATGATTTACTTAAAGGTCAAACTTCTTTAATGATTAGCGAAAAAGGTAATGAGCCTGCTAAAATAATTAAGGAATTTAGAAAGAAAAGTGATAGACCAATTTTAAAAGGAGCTTTTGTTGAAGAAGCAATCTTTATTGGAGATGATCAAATCGAGATATTAGCTTCTCTTAAATCTAAAGAAGAACTTATTGGAGATGTTATTACATTACTTCAGTCACCTGCTAAAAATCTTATTTCTGCCCTTAATTCGGGAGGAAGTACTATCGCAGGATTGGTTAAAACTTTATCAGAAAGATAACAAAGAAATTTTCTTATGTTCTGTCTTTAGACGGATGCTTCACATAGGGGATAATTAAAATAAAAACAAAAATAATAAAACAATACAAAATGGCAGATTTAGCAAAATTAGCAGAAGAATTAGTAAATTTAACTGTGAAAGATGTTCAGGAATTAGCAACAATCTTAAAAGACGAATATAACATTGAACCAGCAGCAGCAGCAGCAGTAATGGCTGGACCAGCAGCAGGTGGAGGTGAAGCAGCAGAAGAAAAAACAGAATTTGATGTTATTCTTAAAGCAGCAGGAGGTTCTAAATTAGCAGTTGTAAAACTTGTTAAAGAATTAACTGGTTTAGGTCTTAAGGAAGCAAAAGATATGGTTGATAGTGCACCAACAGCAATTAAAGAAGGTGTATCTAAAGACGAAGCTGAAGGATTAAGAACTTCATTAGAAGAGGCTGGAGCTGAAGTTGAAGTTAAGTAATAACAACACTCCAAACACTATTGGTTTAGGTGCTTTATGCATCTAAACCTTTTGTTGTTTCTATTAGAACCTATCTTAAAGTAGGTAGAAACAACAACCTAAAACTGTCAACAAGCAATTGATTGTCAGTGATTAAACTTCGGGTTTAATCAAGAGATTTAGAAAAAAACGATTTAAATCATCATTTTTATATGGCTAATATAAAGTTCGACCCAATTAGAGTTAATTTCTCTACCAATCAAAATAAATTTGATTACCCTGATTTCTTAGAAATCCAATTAGAATCATTTACAAACTTTTTCCAGCTAGAAACTGTACCAGACAGAAGAGCAGACGAAGGACTTTTTAAAGTGTTTAGTGAAAATTTCCCTATTACAGACACAAGAAACCAATTTGTACTTGAATTTATCGACTATTTTGTTGACCCTCCAAGATATTCTATCACAGAATGTATTGACAGAGGATTGACGTATAGCGTTCCCTTAAAAGCAAAATTGAAACTTTACTGTACTGATCCAGAACATGAAGATTTCGAAACAATCATACAAGACGTATATTTAGGAACAATTCCTTATATGTCACCAAAAGGATCATTTATTATAAATGGTGCAGAAAGAGTAATTGTATCTCAATTACACAGATCACCAGGTGTATTCTTTGGACACAGTACTCACGCAAATGGTACAAAATTATATTCTGCAAGAGTAATTCCTTTCAAAGGTTCTTGGATAGAATTTGCTACAGATATAAATGATATCTTGTATGCATATATTGATAGAAAGAAAAAACTTCCAGTTACAACTCTTTTAAGAGCAATTGGATATGAGACTGATAAAGATATTCTTGAAATATTTGACCTTGCTCACGAAGTAAACGTAAGCAAAAGTTCTAAGAAAAAATTAGTAGGTTCTAAACTTGCTGCTAGAGTTCTTAAAACATGGGTTGAAGATTTTGTAGATGAAGACACGGGAGAAGTTGTATCGATAGAAAGAAACGAAGTTGTTCTTGATAGAGATATAGTTTTAACTGAAGAAAATATTGACTTAATCATTGAAGAAGGTGTTAAGAAAATTATTATTAATAAGGAAGATGTTACTGCATCTAACTTCTCAATAATTTACAACACGCTTCAAAAAGATACATCTAACTCTGAAAAAGAAGCTGTAGAACATATCTATAGACAATTAAGAAATGCTGAGCCACCTGATTTGGATACAGCAAGAGGAGTTATTGATAAATTGTTTTTCTCTGAAGCTAGATATGATTTAGGTGAAGTAGGAAGATACAGAATTAATAAAAAATTAGGTACAGATATTAGTATTGAGCAAAGAGTTCTTACTAAAGATGATATTATTAATATCATTAAATATTTGATTGAACTTATTAATGCGAAAGCAGAGATTGATGATATTGATCACTTAAGTAACAGACGTGTGAGAACTGTTGGTGAACAATTGTACAATCAATTTGGAGTAGGACTTGCAAGAATGTCAAGAACTATTCGTGAAAGAATGAATGTAAGAGATAATGAGGTGTTTACACCAGCAGATTTGATTAATGCAAAAGCATTATCATCTGTAATTAACTCTTTCTTCGGAACAAACCAATTATCTCAGTTTATGGATCAAACGAATCCATTAGCAGAGGTAACTCACAAAAGAAGACTATCTGCCCTTGGACCTGGAGGACTATCAAGAGAAAGAGCAGGATTTGAAGTAAGAGATGTACACTACACTCACTACGGAAGATTATGTACTATTGAAACACCAGAGGGACCAAATATTGGATTAATTTCTTCTTTGTGTGTATACGCAAAGATTAATAAACTTGGATTTATCGAAACTCCTTATTGGGAGATTGAGAAAGGAAAAGTGAAATTAGAAAAAGGACCAGTTTACTTAAGTGCAGAGGAAGAAGATAATACGATCATTGCACAATTGAATACTGAAATTGACAAAAAAGGAAATTTCAAAACTGACGAAGTAAAAGCAAGACTTGAAGGAGATTTTCCATTGGTAGACCCAAGTACATTGAAATATATGGATGTTGGAGCTAATCAAATTGCTTCTATTGCAGCCTCACTTATTCCATTTTTAGAGCATGATGATGCGAATAGAGCATTGATGGGATCAAACATGCAGAGACAAGCTGTACCTTTATTAATTCCTAACTCACCAATTGTTGGAACAGGAATAGAAGGGTTAGTAGCAAAAGATTCAAGAACATTAATTAACGCAGAAGGAGACGGAGTTGTTGATTATGTTGATTCTGAAAAAATTGTTATTCTTTATGACAGAACAGATACTGAGAAATTAGTTTCTTTTGATGGAGATAAAAAAGAATACCACCTTATCAAGTTTCAAAAAACAAACCAGAATACTTGTGTTAACTTGAAACCTCTTGTGAAAATAGGAGAAAAAGTTAAAAAAGGACAAATATTATCTGAAGGGTATGCAACTCAAAAAGGTGAATTGGCAATTGGTCAAAACCTTAAAGTAGCATTTATGCCTTGGAAAGGATACAACTTTGAGGATGCGATTGTAATTTCTGAAAGAGTAGTAAGAGATGACATCTTTACATCACTTCATATTGATGAGTATACTTTAGAGGTGAGAGATACGAAAAGAGGATTGGAAGAATTAACTGCCGATATTCCTAACGTAAGTGAAGAAGCAACTAAAAATCTTGATGAAAACGGTATCATAAGAGAAGGAGCTGAAATTAAAGAAGGAGATATCCTTATTGGAAAAATTACTCCAAAAGGAGAGTCTGACCCTTCACCAGAAGAAAAACTACTTAGAGCAATCTTTGGAGATAAGGCTGGAGATGTGAAAGATGCTTCATTAAAAGCTTCCCCATCATTAAGAGGAGTTGTAGTAAATAAGAAATTATTTTCAAGAGCTGTAAAAGACAGAAAATCAAGAGCTGCTGATAAAGCATTATTGTTAGAAGTTGAAGCAGAATACAACAAAGATTATGCTTCATTGAAGAATATTCTTATCGAAAAATTATTGGAATTAGTTGGCTCAAATAAGAGTACAGGTATTTTTAATAACTATAAGGAAGAAATCATCAAGAAAGGAATTAAGATTTCTGCAAAGAATCTTGAAAAAGCTGATTTTACAACAATCAGTTCTGACGGATGGACATCTGATAAAGAAGTTAATGGAAACATTGGAATCTTACTTCACAACTTTAATATCAAGGCAAATGACTTGCTTGGAGCATATAAAAGAAGGCAATTTAAAGTAACAGTAGGGGATGAACTTCCAAATGGAATAATCAAGCTTGCTAAAGTTTATATCGCTAAGAAAAGAAAGCTTAAAGTAGGAGATAAGATGGCGGGACGTCACGGAAATAAAGGAATTGTATCAAGAATCGTAAGAGACGAAGATATGCCTTTCTTAGAAGACGGAACACCAGTAGATATTGTACTTAACCCACTTGGTGTACCATCAAGGATGAACTTAGGACAGATTTACGAAACTGTTCTTGGATGGGCTGGAGAGAAATTAGGAAAAAAGTTTGCTACACCAATTTTTGATGGAGCAACAATTGACCAGATTAACGGATATACTGATGAAGCCGGAGTACCAAGATATGGTAAGACATACTTGTATGATGGAGGATCTGGAGAAAGATTTGATCAACCAGCAACAGTAGGTGTAATTTACATGCTTAAACTAAGTCACATGGTTGACGATAAGATGCATGCAAGATCTATCGGACCATACTCACTTATTACACAACAACCACTTGGAGGGAAAGCTCAATTTGGAGGTCAAAGATTTGGAGAGATGGAAGTTTGGGCACTTGAAGCATTTGGAGCTGCGCACATTTTGAGAGAAGTATTAACAGTTAAGTCTGATGATGTTTACGGAAGAATGAAAACGTATGAAGCAATTGTAAAAGGAGATAATATCCCAGAACCAGGAGTTCCTGAATCATTCAATGTATTATTACATGAATTGAAAGGATTAGGATTAACAATGACTTTAGATTAATTTTTTAACGTATTAAAACAACTGTAAACTATGTCGTACAGGAGAAATAACAACCCAGAACCTAAAAAGTTCACTAAAATAACAATTAGTCTTTCATCTCCAGAAACAATTCTGGAAAGCTCACATGGTGAAGTACTAAAACCAGAAACAATTAATTACAGAACTTACAAGCCAGAAAGAGATGGTTTGTTTTGTGAGAGAATTTTTGGTCCAGTAAAAGATTACGAATGTTATTGTGGAAAATATAAAAGAATCAGATACAAAGGAATTGTATGTGATAGATGTGGAGTAGAAGTAACAGAGAAAAAAGTAAGAAGAACAAGAACTGGACATATTCAGTTGGTAGTTCCTGTTGCTCATATCTGGTATTTCAAATCTTTACCAAATAAAATTGGTTACCTTTTAGGTTTACCAACAAAGAAACTGAACCAAATTATTTATTACGAAAGATATGCTGTAATTCAAGCTGCTGGAGTATTAAATGAAGAAGGAGAGCCAGTTCAATTTATGGATTTTCTTACGGAAGAAGAGTATTTAGATATTCTTGATAAACAACCAAAAGAAAGTTTACATTTAGATGACTCTGACCCAAATAAGTTTATTGCAAAAATGGGAGCTGAAGCTCTTTATGATTTGCTTAAAGGATTGGATTTAGATGAGTTATCTTATAACTTAAGACATCAAGCAAATACTGAAACTTCTCAACAAAGAAAAGCCGAAGCCTTAAAAAGACTTCAGGTTGTTGAAGGAATGAGAAACTCTACTAAAGGAAACATTGAAAATCGTCCTGAGTGGATGATTGTAAAAGTTGTTCCAGTAATTCCACCAGAATTAAGACCATTGGTACCACTTGATGGAGGAAGATTTGCAACTTCTGATTTAAATGACTTGTACAGAAGAGTTATTATCAGAAACAACCGTCTTAAGAGATTAATAGAAATAAAAGCACCAGAAGTAATTCTTAGAAATGAGAAGAGAATGCTACAAGAGTCAGTTGATTCATTGTTTGATAATTCAAGAAAATCTAGTGCTGTAAAAGCTGATGGAAACAGACCATTAAAATCATTATCCGATTCATTGAAAGGAAAATCTGGACGTTTCAGACAGAACTTACTTGGAAAAAGGGTTGATTATTCTGCAAGATCGGTAATTGTTGTAGGGCCAAATCTTAAATTACACGAATGTGGAATTCCTAAAGATATGGCAGCAGAACTTTACAAACCTTTTGTAATCAGAAAAATGATTGAAAGGGGAATTGTAAAAACTGTAAAATCTGCAAAGAAAATAGTTGACGCTAAAGATCCTGTAGTTTGGGATATTCTTGAAAATGTATTGAAAAATCACCCAGTTTTATTAAACAGGGCTCCAACTCTTCACAGACTTGGTATTCAGGCATTCCAACCAAAGTTGATTGAAGGAAAAGCAATTAGATTACATCCACTTGTTTGTACTGCCTTTAATGCCGATTTTGATGGGGATCAGATGGCGGTTCACTTACCGTTATCAAATGCAGCAATCTTAGAAGCACAATTATTGATGTTGGCGTCTCACAATATTCTTAATCCTGCCAATGGAGCACCAATTACGGTACCATCTCAGGATATGGTTTTAGGTCTTTATTACATTACTAAATTAAAGAGATCTACACCAGAAGAAGAAATATATGGAGAAGATAAGATTTTCTATTCTCCAGATGAAGTTGTGATTGCTTATAACGAGAAAAAATTACACCTACATGCTTCAATTAAAGTAAGAACTCATGATGTTGTAAATGGAGAACACGTTACAAGATTAATTGAAACTACTTGTGGTAGAGTATTGTTTAATGATGTAGTTCCTTACGAAGTAGGATTCATAAACGAAGTATTGACTAAGAAATCTTTGAGAGATATTATTGGAAAAGTACTTAAGGTTTGTGGAGTTTCTAGAACGGCTGACTTCCTTGATGAAATTAAGGAAATGGGTTATAGAAACGCATTTAAAGGAGGATTATCGTTTAACTTGGATGATATTATCATCCCAGTAGAAAAAGATGTCTTGGTAAATAAAGCTCAGGATGAAGTTACTGAAGTTATGGAAAACTATAACATGGGACTTATCACAAACAATGAAAGATATAATCAAATTATTGATATTTGGACGCATACAAACTCTAGATTGACTCATATTTTAATGGATCAGTTGAAAAATGATAATCAAGGATTCAACTCTATTTATATGATGTTTGATTCTGGAGCAAGGGGATCAAAAGAGCAAATTCGTCAATTGTCAGGAATGAGGGGATTGATGGCTAAGCCACAAAAATCTGGTGCAACTAGTCAGCAGATTATTGAAAATCCAATTTTATCTAACTTTAAGGAAGGTTTATCTGTACTTGAGTACTTTATATCTACTCACGGTGCCAGAAAAGGTCTAGCAGATACAGCCTTAAAAACGGCAGATGCAGGTTACTTAACAAGAAGGTTAGTAGATGTTTCTCAAGATGTAATCATAAACGAGCAAGATTGTGGAACATTAAGAGGAATAAATGTAACAGCTCTTAAGAAAAATGATGAAGAAGTAGAATCTCTTTACAATAGAATTCTAGGAAGAGTTTCAGTTTATAATGTGAAACATCCAAAAACGGATGAAATCATTGCAATAGAAGGAGATGAAATTACTGAAGACATAGCTGAAGCAATAGTTGCTGCTGACGTGGATGAAGTAGAAGTAAGATCTGTATTGACTTGTGAATTGAAAAGAGGAGTTTGTGCTAAATGTTACGGAAGAAACCTATCAACATCTAGAATGGTGAAAGTAGGAGAAACTGTTGGTGTAATTGCTGCCCAATCAATTGGAGAGCCAGGAACACAGTTAACACTTAGAACATTCCACGTAGGGGGGACAGCATCCAACGTTACGGATGAAAATAAAATATTAGCAAAATATGATGGTGTCTTAGAAATAGAAGAGTTAAAAACTATTGATACAAAAGACAAAAATGGTAACCCTCAAGTAGTAGTAATAGGTAGATCTGCAGAAATGAAGATTATTGATCCTAAAACTGGAGTAACTTTAGCAACTAACAATATTCCTTATGGATCTTTCTTAGAAGCGAAAAATGAAACAAAAATTACTAAAGGAGATGTTATTTGTTCTTGGGATCCATATAATGCAGTAATTGTTACTGAATCTAAAGGAACTATTTCTTTTGAAAATATTGAAGAAGGAATTACTTTCCGTGAGGAGGTAGATGAGCAGACAGGATTTGCTGATAAGGTTGTTACTGATTCTAAAGACAAGAAAAAGACACCTATTATTAGAGTGATGGATTCTAAAAAGAACGTCATAAAAAGTTATAACATTCCGGTAGGAGCTCACATTAATGTAGCAGATAATGAAAAAGTAGAGTCAGGTAGAATATTGGTTAAGATTCCTAGAGTTTCTGGTAAAACAGGAGATATTACAGGGGGTCTACCAAGAATTACTGAGCTTTTTGAAGCACGTAATCCTTCAAACCCAGCAGTTGTATCAGAGATTGATGGAATTGTATCTTTTGGGAAAATTAAAAGAGGGAAAAGAGAGATTATTGTTGAGTCTAGAACTGGTATTGTTAAGAAATATGCCGTGTCTTTATCTAAGCACATCTTGGTACAAGAGAATGACTTCGTAAGAGCAGGAATGCAATTATCTGATGGAGCAATTACTCCTAAGAATATCTTAGAAATAAAAGGACCTACTGCTGTACAAGAATACATTGTAAACGAAGTACAAGAAGTATATAGACTACAAGGAGTGAAGATTAATGACAAGCACTTTGAAGTTATCGTTCGTCAAATGATGAGAAAAGTTGAGCTTATTGATGCTGGGGATACAAAATTCCTTGAAAAACAAGCAGTAGATAAAATCAAATTCTTAGATGAGAATGATAGAATATGGGGAATGGTAGTTGTAGAAGATGCAGGTGAATCTGAGGTATTAAAACCTGGACAAATAATTACTGCAAGAAAACTAAGAGACGAAAATTCAAATCTAAAAAGAAAAGATGCTCAATTAGTGACAGCAAGAGATGCTGTTTCAGCAACTTCTCGTCCATTATTACAAGGAATTACACGTTCTTCTCTTCAAACTGATAGTTTTATGTCTGCCGCTTCTTTCCAAGAAACGACTAAGGTATTGAACGAAGCAGCTGTGAGAGGGAAAGTAGATTATTTGAGAGGATTGAAAGAAAATGTAATCGTAGGTCACTTAATTCCAGCAGGAACAGGAATGAGAAAATATGATGACATGGAAGTTCTATCCAGCGTATACGCAGAAAGTAAAGCAGAACAAGAAGAAGCAATAGCTGAAGAAGTAGCTGACGCGGAGACTACTGCTGAATAAAATAATACTTGTATTAACTGTAAAATGCCTCACTTTGTTGAGGCATTTTTTTTAACTTTAAACTAAACAAATTTCAAAAAAAATGGAAGAACAAAATCAAGATCCAAACCAAATAAATATAGAATTATCAGAAGAAATTGCTGATGGAATTTATTCTAATCTTGCAATTATTACTCATTCTCCGGCAGAATTTGTTGTAGATTTTGTGAGAATGTTACCGGGAACACCTAAGGCAAAAGTAAAATCAAGAATTATACTTACTCCACAACATGCTAAGAGATTAATGAAGGCATTAATTGATAATGTAGGTAAATTTGAATCCGCACACGGTAAAATTAAAGATTTGGATAACGGACCACAAGGAGGTGGAATTCCAATGAATTTTGGGGGGCCAACAACTCAAGCTTAATTATGAATAAAAGAATTGCAATAAGGGGACTCGTATTGATAGTTGTCGCAATTATTTTTGGAGCTTTTTTAGCACACTCTTTAAAAGAAAAATTAGAATTACCTCAATTAACTTCTTTTGAAACTGGAGTTAAGTACCAGTTTTATGGAGGTTTAATTTTATTAATTTTTGGATTGAATTGGGATAAATTCAAATTTAATATTCGATTACAAACAAATATATTTTACATAGGTGTTTGTCTATTTAGTTTTTCAATCTATTTATTGACTTTATTTTCTAATCTTATACCTTCAATAGTTTTAGGACCAATTACTCCAATTGGAGGTTCATTAATGATTATTTCGTTAGTTTGGATAATAATGAAAACATGGAAATCAAAGGATTAGTACTAAATAACAATCTTGGTTATTGTCTTAATTACAATATGTGTATCAGGTAGATAAAGAGATTTTTTTAGTGGAAAACTCTTATTAATTGTGGAAAAACATTACGCCATTCCATGTAATTTATTAGAAATAGAAGTATTTTTGTATATACAAATCATTAAAATTAAAATATGAACGAATTAGGATTAGTACCTAACACTTCAAACCTTAAAGAACTAGGACTCGGAAACGTAGAAACAGTATTATGGAATCTATCTCCGGCTGACCTAACAGAAGAAACAATTGTTTTAGGACAAGGGTTATTATCTGATACTGGAGCACTAGTTATTGAAACAGGTGAATTTACAGGAAGATCTCCAAAAGATAGATTTATTGTCTGTGACGAAACTACTGAAGAAGCAGTGTGGTGGGGCGATATAAACATCAAATTTACTACTGAGAATTTCAACAAATTATACAAAAAAATTACAGGATACTTTGACGGTAAAGAAGTATACGTGAGAGATGCTTATGCATGTGCTGACGACAATTACAGATTGAACCTAAGAGTAATAACAGAAACTCCTTGGTCAAATATGTTTGCAAGTAACATGTTTTTGAGACCAGAAAGAGAAGAATTAGAAAATTTTAAACCAGAATGGCATGTAATAAACGCTCCTGGATTTATGGCAATAGCCGAAGAAGATGGAACAAGACAACACAACTTTGCAGTAATTAACTTTACCGAAAAGAAAATTATTATTGGAGGAACTGGTTATACTGGTGAAATAAAAAAAGGAATTTTCTCTGTATTGAATTTCATTCTTCCACACGAAAAAAACACTTTATCTATGCATTGTTCTGCTAATGTAGGAGAAGATGGAGATACTGCTGTTTTCTTTGGATTATCTGGAACTGGTAAAACGACTTTATCATCTGATCCTAACAGAAGATTGATAGGAGATGACGAACATGGGTGGTCAAAAGATAGTGTGTTTAATTTTGAAGGAGGTTGTTATGCAAAAACAATTGATTTAACGGAAGAGCAAGAGCCACAAATTTTTAATGCAATTAAATTTGGAGCTATCTTAGAAAATATAGGATTCCATCCAGGAACTTCTACTCCAGATTACTCAGATATTACTATTACACAAAACACAAGAGTTTCTTACCCAATTCATCACATTGATAATATAATGAAGCCATCAATTGGTGGAGTGCCAAAGAATATTTTCTTTTTAACTGCTGACGCATTTGGAGTATTGCCTCCAATCTCAAAACTTACTCCTGGCCAAGCAATGTATCACTTTATATCTGGATACACGGCAAAAGTTGCTGGAACTGAAGCAGGGATTACAGAGCCAGTAACAGCATTTTCTGCTTGTTTTGGAGCACCTTTTTTACCTTTACATCCTACAAAATATGCTGAAATGCTAGGAAATAAAATTGCTGAGTCTAACGTAAACGTTTGGCTAATTAATACAGGATGGTCTGGTGGAGAATATGGAGTTGGAAACAGAATCAAGCTTAAATACACAAGAGCAATGATTACTTCGGCACTTACTGGAAAACTGGAAAACGTAGACTACACAAATCACGAAGTATTTGGATTAGCAATGCCAAACGAATGTGAGAACGTTCCTACGGAAATTCTTTCTCCAAAAAACACTTGGGCAGATAAATCCGCGTATGATGCAAAAGCAAATAATTTAGCTTCTAAGTTTGTTGCAAACTTCAAGCAATTTGAATCGGATGCAAATGCCGAGATTATGGCTGCTGCACCAAAAGTAAGTAGAGTAACTGCTTAGGATTAATTAAAATATATACTATGAAAGGAGCTCTTTGTTAAGAGTTCCTTTTTTTTGTGGGAATAATTTACTTTTGTTCGTTTAAATCGAGTAATCAACTTCTCTACTCATTTTAATCAATTCGTTAAAACAACAACTTTATCTTCTTAAGATTCAAAATAAAACCTTGGTTCCAATAGAAACTTTAGTAATAAATAGTAGGAGTAAAGAGCTAAAAAGTATTAAGCTAAATATTAATTTATTGTTTATAAATATAAGGTTTTCAAAATCAAATCTCTTCCTGGGCCTAGAATTTAATTTTTCCTCAATCCAGCTACGAAGGATTAAGAAAGCCCATTGCAGTAAGCTTTACTTTAATTAATTATAGATGATGCGGAGCAGAGATAAATTCCGTCACCATCTTTATCGTCAGTCTTTTTTTGGGCATCCATTAATTGGCCCTGCAACTTTAGGACAAGCATCTTCACTGTCTTGAAATCCATCACCATCTGTATCAGGACATCCTTTAAATTTAGCCAACCCTTTAGTTGAAGGACAAACATCTTCCGTGTCTCTAATTCCATCTCCGTCAGAGTCTGGGCAACCATTAAATACAGCTAAACCTTTTACGGTTGGGCAATCATCTTTATCGTTAGCAATTCCGTCACCATCTTTATCTTGTACAGGTAATTTTGTCCCTAATTTCCTTTTAGAATCTATTTCCCATTGGTTAAACCCTCTCCATTTATTAGTATGGTTATCTATAATTAAAGGAATCCAACCTAATACTGCAAAACCTATTGCTATATTTCCCGCTACATATTTAGGAAGAATTTCACCATCAACTGAATAACTTGTTATTGGATAGCCATTCAATTTATATTGTATGGTATGAGATTCAGTAGTCTCTAGTGAAATTATAACTGGAGATTTTCCTATATTTTTACCATCTACTACAACTGTTGCGCTTGGCGGATCAGTTGTAAAAGTGATAGCTTGCTTAGTGTCTCTTCTCAAAAGAGTTGCACAACTTGTAAATAAAGTTACTGCTAAAAGTATGGGTATTAATTTTCTCATGATTTTCTTTTTAGTCTGCTAACAAACTTAATAAAATAATACCTAGTGCAAACTAATTTTTTTTTGTAATTTTGAGAGTTATGAACAGACTTAATATATATATAACTATTTTATTTTCAGCATTTTATTCAATTTCTTATTCGCAAGGAGAGGAGGAGATAAAAAAAATAAGATTTGGAATTGATTTTGGAATTGATTTTCCAAACAAACAATATGCACAGTTTTTGGATGGTTATCATCCTAATGGTGTTTCTCGAATATTAAATGCCCCTATTACACGACAACAAATAGAAACAAAATTGGGCTATCCAATTTTGGATTGGGAATTTTCACAAGCAAACATTTATTCAGGTTCAGTTTTTACAGGTCTTTATTTAGGATTTGATATTAAACCGTCTTTCTCAGTAGTGATGAAATTAGATTTTTCTGTGATTCGATTTTCTACCCCTTTAGTTATTAGATTAGACAATCCTCAGAATTTCACAGGAGAGTACGAGAACTCAATAATTAATGCAAGGGAACAAAGATTTTTATATGGGTTAGGAATAGAAAAAAAGTTTGAAACAGAGACTAACCTTACGCCTTACGCATCTTTAGGGGGATCCTTTAATTATATCCAATTAGAGAGACACGAATTAATAATTGCAGGAACTAAGTACAATATTATGAGAATTAATAATTTACAAGCGGTTTCTTATCAAAATATTGATGGATTTGGGTATGGGTTTTATGCCGAGGGAGGTGTTTCTTATTTATTGAATGAGAAATATTCTATAGCTGCTGGAGCAGTTTTTAGCTTTCAAAAAAACGAAAAATATGTGGAGAATTTAACAATTAATTCAACATATAACACGATTAAAATTGAAGATGCTAAAGGCTTTCTTCCAAGTATTGGTGCATATATCAGATTAATTTGGAATTAATCGATTTCCTTTCTTAAACCCTTTGATTATTGTCATTCATTTATCTATTTTTACGTAATATTAATTTATTTTAAATAAGAATAAGTGAAATACAACTTAAGCGAAATAACAGAAGTAATTAAAAACAGAAGGACAATTTATCCTGAGCAATATTCTGATAGATCTATTCATAAAGAAATTGTGGAAGATGTTCTGAAGAATGGAGTATGGGCTCCCACCCATGGAAAAACACAGCCTTGGAGATTTATAGTTTATTTAAAAGATTCTAAAATTGAATTGTCAGATTTTTTATCCAATCAGTATTTAGAAAAATTTAAAGGAGATGATTTCAATGAAATGAAATTCAATAAATTGAAAAATAGGCCTTTGTTAGCACCTGTAGTTATTGCAATAGTAATGACCCCAGACCCTGACAACAAAATATTAGAAATAGAAGAGGTAGAAGCTGTTGCTTGTGCTGTTCAAAATATTCATTTGACTTGTACCGCTTATGGAATTGGTGGTTTTTGGTCTACACCAAAAATTGTTTATACCAAAGAAATGAATGAGTTTTTGGGCATTGGTGAAAAAGATAAATGTTTGGGACTTTTTTATATGGGTTACCCTAGTATTGATTGGCCAAAAGGCCAAAGAAAACCAATAGAGTACTTAACGACTTGGAAATAATATGTATAAATTTCTTCCAAATTATGACGAGCATCCTTCTAAAAGTAACTATATGGTTTTTACTTTTAGAAACTTTGAAATGGCAAACTATTTTGAAAACGAATTAATTGAAAGAGGAATTTTTTATGAATCCTCGGAAGATGAGACAAGAAGTGGATTTATTTATTTTTTTGGAGTAAAAAAATCAGATAAAGTAGAAGTATACCAACTAAACTTAATCACACATGGAAAATTCAGAAAACCATTTTTTGGGAATAAGTATTTAAGAATTATATTAACTGCAATTTTGATCGGTTTAGTTACATTAGCAATAATAGGTTTTATTAAAAATTAAAGATGAGTAAGAAACTAAAATTAGTAGAAGTAACTTCTGAATTAGGTGCAGGAACAAGAGGTGCAAGTCTTGGTGTAGGAGCACTTAAAACAGCTTCATTTAATATAAATTCAACATTTTTCTCGATTTATCAATCTGTAGAAGTGAAAAATTACAATGAGTTTTTATTTACAGAAAACAAAACACCTTCTGCCATTAGAGTAGAATACGTAACCAAAGCTTTTAATGAAGTTTACAATTCAATTAATGAAGTTTTTGAGGATAATGAATTTCCATTTGTACTGGCAGGAGATCACTCTACTGCAGCTGCAACTATAGCAAGTATTCATAATTCTCATCTAGGAAAAAAACTTGGTGTTATTTGGGTAGATGCACACGCAGATTTACATTCTCCGTTTACTTCTCCAACAGGAAATATGCATGGTATGCCTTTGGCAATAGCTTGTGGAATAAATAATTTATCTCAAAAGGTAAATGAAGTTTTACCAGAAGTAGAAGTTTACTGGAATAATTTGAAAGCGCTTGGTGAGAATAATTTAAGTACAGAAAATCTTGTTTTTATTGGAGTTCGAGACACCGAACTCCCAGAAGATTATTTAATTTCTGAGAAGGGAATAAAAAATTTTTTAGTAGAAGAAATAAAAGAAAAAGGAGGTAAAGAAATTGCAAAACAAGCATTAAATATATTAGATGATTGTGATATTATTTACGTCTCATTTGACGTAGATAGCATGGATCCAACAGAAGTTTCACATGGTACAGGAACACCTGTAGATAATGGAATACCTTTAGAAACAGTTACTGAAATTTTGTTGCAGTTGGCAAATAGCTCAAAATTGGTTTGTTTCGAAACTGTAGAAGTAAATCCAACTTTAGATGAAAAGAAAAATAAGATGGCAGAAACAACTTTAGAAATTATTGAGAAAGTAGCGCAAGTTATTTCTTCAAGAGGTTAACCAACTTTTAATTAGT
>TARA_B110000967_G_scaffold128018_1_pt1 | contig 23538 bp, 23 predicted proteins | sample TARA_B110000967 | Tara Oceans TARA_B110000967 (sample SAMEA4397903) | marine metagenome | biome: Polar Biome; feature: [DCM] deep chlorophyll maximum layer (ENVO:01000326); material: water (ENVO:00002006), including particulate matter (ENVO:01000060) such as... | depth 35 m
CTTTTGAAACAAGCCCTTTTTTCCAAATCCAATGAAATGCTCGTAGACACCCATGCACATCTGTACAGCGAAGAATTTGACCAAGACCGAAAATCAGTCGTACAGCGAGCCCTAGACGCAGGCGTTTCCAAATTTTTTATTCCTGCCATTGACAGCCAATACACCCAACGGATGTTGGACTTGGAAGCGGAGTTCCCAGCACAGGTTTTTTTGATGATGGGGCTGCACCCTACGCATGTCAAAGAAAATGTTGCAGAAGAATTGGCACAAGTCAAAGCGTGGTTGGACAAACGGAAATTTTATGCCGTTGGAGAGATTGGCATCGATCTGTATTGGGACAGCACCTACCTCAAACAACAACAAGAAGCTTTTCGAACACAAATCCAATGGGCAAAAGAACGCAAAATGCCCATCAACATCCATTGTAGAAATGCCTTTAACGAAGTTTTTGAAATTTTAGAAGAAGAAAAAGGAGCCGATCTTTTCGGAATTTTTCACTGTTTTACGGGCACACTACAACAAGCCAAAAAAGCGCTTTCCTACAACCTAAAACTGGGCATTGGTGGTGTCGTAACTTTTAAAAACGGTAAAATCGATCAATTCTTAAACGAAATCCCCCTCTCCGAAATTGTTTTGGAAACCGATGCTCCTTACTTAGCACCCACCCCCTTCAGAGGCAAGCGGAATGAGAGCAGCTACTTGGAAAATGTAGTTGGAAAACTCGTGGATATTTACGGTGTTTCAGCCGATGAAATTGCTCAAATTACCAGCCAGAACGCAGCAGCTATTTTTGGCGTCTAAGGCATTTCACTGCTTTTGTGAAAGCCTAAAAAATCCTTCGTTCGGAGGAGAAATTTTAAACTAAATTTGATTTTTAAACGTTATCCCTATCTATGAAGCGCATTGGGTTTGTATTTTGCTGTCTCTTCAGCGTCGCCTTGACGGCACAAACACGGTTTGCCAATGCGAGAACCCTAGAAATCAGCCCTGAAAAAGACAGCATTTACTTTTCCGAAGTCAGCATCAGTCCCGTCGGTTTTGAAATATTTCAAAACAACAGGCGCGTAGATCCCAAAGAATATACCGTCTATTTTGAAAAAGCCCTGCTGCTCATAGACGCTCAAAAATACCCACTGCTGACCCTGCACTATACAGACTATCCGGAGTTTTTGACAAAGTCGTACGCGGCACTCGACAAAAACCGAATCGTTGGCAACAGCAGCAACACCAGCCGTTTTTTTCGTTTGAACAATCGAAAACCCTCAGAATACATTCCCTTCGCAGGCCTCAGCACTCAAGGAAGTCTCTCGAGAGGCATCACTGTTGGAAACAACCAAGATGCCGTCTTAAATTCCAATTTGGATTTGCAACTGTCGGGGAAACTCTCTGAAAAAGTCACGCTCAACGCCTCCATCTCAGACAGCAACATTCCGATTCAAGAAAATGGCTATTCTCAGAGAATTGAAGAATTTGACCGGGTATTTGTCGAACTTTTTACAGACGATTGGCGCCTCAAAGCAGGGGATGTAGAACTGTCCAATACAGCAACACATTTTTTAAAATTTGACAAAAAAGTCGCCGGACTTTCCGTGAATGCCCAGTTCGGAGCTGACGCTTCTAAAACAGAGGTGCAAGCATCAGGAGCTTTGGTTCGTGGCCAATTCAACCGGCAGCAATTTCAAGGAGTCGAAGGAAACCAAGGGCCTTACAGACTCCAAGGCGCCAACGGCGAACCTTATGTGGTGTTGCTCTCTGGAAGTGAAACAGTTTATGTGAACGGAATCCCCCTCGAACGGGGAGCGCAAAACCAATACACCATTGATTACAACCGAGCGGAACTCACCTTTACCACCACTTACCCCATCACCGCACAAATGCGAATCACCGTAGAATTCCAATATTCAGACAAAAACTACACGCGGTTTGTCACTTACGACCACGTGACTTACAAAAGCGAAAAGTTTCAAATTGGCGGCTATTTTTACAATGAAAACGATGCCAAAAACCAACCCTTGCAACAAAACCTAAGCAAAGAACAACAGCAAATACTTTCCGATGCAGGAAATGACCCAACCAAAATGGTGGCGCCCAGTGCACAAAGAGAAAACTATGACGAAAACAAAATTTTGTACACAATAGAACAGGCACAAGGGCAAGAATTTTTTGTGTTTTCACAAGACCCTTCGGCGGAGTTGTACGCCGTGTCTTTTCGGTCAGTAAACAAAGGACAAGGGGCCTACGAATTGGAGCGCACTACCGCTATCGGCAAAATATACCAGTACGTAGGACCATTCCTCGGAGACTACAGCCCCATCACCCAATTGGTGGCTCCCGTAAAACTTCAAATTGCCGTTGCCAACGCTGTCTACAAACCCAATGAAAAAACTGCTGTACATACCGAAATCGCTTATAGCAACCACGACAAAAACCTCTTCTCTTCCCGCGACGACAACCAAAACCGAGGCATCGCATCCAAAGTGGGATGGACACAAACCTATGCCGACAAAAAATGGTTGGTGCAAAGTAGTTTGGATTTTGATTACATCCAACAAAATTTCAAGAGCATACAACGCATGTACAACATTGAATTTTCCAGAGATTGGAACCTTCAAAACCCCAAAGGAAATCAAGAATTCCTCCAAGCAAGCCTCTTGATGTCTGACAAAAAAAACACATCTTTTGCCTACAGATATGAAGCTTTGAAATTCGGTTCGGACTTTACAGGAAGTCGGCACTCATTCGAGACCCAACTTCAAGTCGGAAAAACTGCACTAAAAAGCAACCTGCGCTTTTTGGAAAATCAAAACCCTTTAGAAAGCGCAACTTTTTTAAAAACCTACGCACGTCTCCAACACCGAATACACAAAACATGGTTGGGCGCTTCGCTCCGATCGGAAGACAATCAAAGAAAAGAGCTGTCCACACAAAAAAAGGACACTTTGAGTTTTAAATTTGCAAACTATGGCGCCCATTGGGGAATTGGAGACAGCACGAAAGTATTCACCAAATTGGGGATAAACTACCAAAGAAATGACAGCCTTCGCAACGAAAAAATGACCCGAGTAAACGAAGCGACAAACTACTACCTTCAGGCAACATGGATCCAAAACAAGCGAGCAAAACTTGCCATCTATGTCAATTACCGAAGCGTCAACAACCGAGATTTCGAAGACCACAACGCCCTCAATTCGCGCATCAACTACTCCCAAAAATTGTTTGAGAATTTTGTGAGCTGGAGCAGTCTCTACGAAACCTCCTCCGGAACCTCTCCCCTGCAAGAGTTTGCCTATGTCAAAACAGAACCCGGGCAAGGTTATTATACCTGGATCGATTACAACAACAACCAGATTCAAGAGTTCAATGAATTTGAAATTGCCAACTATTCCGACCAAGCCAACTACCTAAGGGTTGCATTGCCTTCGATTCAATCGGTGCGGATGAATCAAACCAAATTCAGCCAATCATTGAACATCGATGCCTCGCAGTGGCGTGTAAAATCCGGATTTCAAAAGTTTGTTTCCCAATTTTACAACCAATCTTTTGTGGTCATTGACCGCAAAAAAAGACGGCGAGAAAACCGCTTTGATTGGAATCCTTTTGTGGCAAATGACGACTCCCTTTTGGACTTGCAATACCAACTCAAAAACAGTTTGTTTTTTCGACGAGGCCAACAGAAATACACAACTATTTACACCATTTCCAAATCAAAAACAAAGCAAAATCTCGGGATAGGATTTGAAGAAAACGCCCTGCACATGCAAGAAATTCAATTCCGACATCGCCTCCAAACCGCTTGGAAAATTGACCTGTTGGCCCGCCGACAACAAACACGCAACAGCTCCGAAAATTACAACAATCGAGCCTATCAAATTCACAGCGACGAAGTGCTCCCAACCTTGACCTTCAACGCGACAAGAAACCAAAGCTTTTCCCTAAATTACACATACAAAGCAAAAAAAGAAGTGCGCTCCCTCTCCAACTTGCAAGTGCACAACCTAGGCATGGCTTATCAATTTTCAAAACCCGAAAAAGGCTCCCTAATTGCAGACCTTAATCTGTATCAAAACAGCTTTCGAGGAGATGAAAATTCTCCCATTGCCTATCAAATGCTGGAAGGCCTAAGAGATGGGGATAATTATGTCTGGAATGTGGTGCTGCAAAAAAAATTGACAAAAACCTTAGATTTGAACTTGTTGTACGCCGGTCGAAAAAGTGAAAATTCAAACACCATTCACACAGGTAATGTGCAAATAAGAGCCAATTTTTAAGCCTGCCCTTGTCGCAAAAAACAGCTTTGATTTCACCACTTCCTTTGTTTTCAATTTGAATTTTATAATGTACATTTGTGAGAACACATTTACCAACAAAACCTCACACCCATGAAAAAAATTGTCCTTCTCTTATTTCTCGCAGGAACCTTTGCTGGGATGGCACAAAAAAACAACGAATTCAAAATAGATGTATTCGATATCCTTGCCCTAAAGAGCTTGGACATCTCATACGAACATGAAATGAACGCTGATGCTTCTATGGGAATCGCACTTTTGTTCAATTTTGAAAATTCAGAAACTGACTTTCGCTACAACGAAGAATTTGTATTGACCCCATATTACAGGCAATACCTTTTTGACAGAGGGAATTTTACCTATTTTGGGGAGTTTTACGGTGCCTTAAACAAGGGGGAAAAAAAGGAAGAAGACTACACGGATTTCGCTTTTGGATTGGGCTTTGGAGGGAAGCACATCTCAGACAACGGTTTTGTGGTGGACATCCACATCGGGATCGGAAGAAATTTATTCAATACGGATGTCTCTCCTGAAGTGGTTCCAAGAGCAGGGATCTCCATCGGAAAACGTTTTTAACCTCCTTTCCTTTGGAAGGAAAACCCAATTATTCGCTTGAAAAAAAGCACAAAAAAAATCGCAAATTGCGATTTTTTTTGTGCCTGTATGTAAATTCCTACTGGCAGTATTCTGTATAAGCCTCCGACAAATGCGCTGCAATCATCTCTGCAGAACGCCCTTCAATGTGGTGACGCTCCAACATGTGGACCAAGCTTCCGTCTTTAAACAAAGCCACAGCAGGTGACGAAGGAGGAAAAGGAATCATGTATTCTCTTGCTTTTCCAACAGCAGCAGTATCGACACCTGCAAATACCGTTGCCAAGTTATTGGGTTTGAAAGAGCTTGCTAAAGAAGCAATCACTCCAGGGCGCGCAGTCCCAGCGGCACAACCGCATACGGAGTTGACCACAACCAAGGTGGTTCCTTCCAATTCTAAGGTCGATGCTACTTCTTCAGCAGAATGCAAGGCCGAAAACCCTGCGGCGACCAACTGTGCTTCCATCGGTGCTGTCAATTCTTGTGGATACATATCTATTTCTTTGAATGTTAAACTTTATGAACTGCAAAGATACACATTGAAGATGAATTGCAATTTTAGATACTGATTTTTTTATATCTGTACGAGATTTGACAAAAAAAACCGGTATTAAGAGGAACTTAACAAAGAAAAAGCAAGCCCTTTCACAGAAACAAGTATCTTAGCTCTTTTCTAAATTCGAAATAAAAATGGGCAACTTTACAAAGTGGTTGGGAGCAGGACTGGGCTGGTCTTTTGGAGGCCCCATCGGGGCTGTTTTAGGGTATCTGATTGCAAATGCCGTCGAGGGATTTGGCAAGAAAGACTTACAAGAATTTCAACGCCAAGCACAAGGGCATTCTGACAATACCCATTCGGGAGATTTTGAAGTCAGCCTCTTGCTCTTGTCTTCTTTTGTCATCAAAGCCGATGGAAAAATAGACCCACGTGAGTTGGATTTCGTGCGTTCTTATTTTGTAAAAATGTACGGAAAAGACCGGGCCAACCACGCCTTTCGACTGTTCAAAGGCATCATCAAGAATGAAGCCATTTCCCCGCGACAAATCTGTTTGCAAATCCAACACCAAATGCAACATGCCGCGCGCTTACAATTGATGCATTACCTCTTTGCCTTGGCCAAAGCAGACGAAATCGTGACCTCTGAGGAATTGGACATGCTGCACAAAATTGCGGGCTACCTCAACATCAACCCACGGGATTTTGAATCGATCAAAGCCATGTTCTACAGCGATTCTCAAAGTGCCTACAAAATCTTAGAAATCGAAAAAACAGCCACCGATCAGGAGGTAAAGGCTGCCTACAGAAAAATGGTCAAAAAACACCACCCCGACAAACTGAGACATCTCGGGGAAGAACACCTAAAAGGAGCCCAAGACAAATTCTTGAAAATCCAAGAAGCCTACGAGCAGGTAAAAAAAGAAAGAAGCCTCTAGAAAACACTTTTCAAAACGTAAAATTGGATCTATTTGGACACCTGACAATCGATCCAAAAAAGAACTTGTTTCTTCGGTTCTTTGTCCTGTTTATGGGAATCCCTTGATTCGCATTGCAAACCTTTGTTCCTAAAAACAAAAAAACGTAAATTCGCTCTTCACTTGCAAACAAAGCACTCTTGGCAAAAGAAAAAAGCAAAAAAGAAACCCCATTGATGAAGCAATACAACAGCATCAAACGGAAATATCCGGATGCGATGTTGCTATTTCGTGTGGGCGATTTTTACGAAACTTTTGGCGATGATGCCGTCAAGTGTGCCCAAATCTTACACATCACCCTCACCAAACGCGGGGCAGGAAGCACGAGCGAAACCGCCTTGGCAGGATTTCCACACCACTCCATCAACACCTACCTTCCCAAGCTCGTAAAAGCGGGATTGCGCGTAGCCATATGCGACCAATTGGAAGACCCTAAAATGACCAAAACGATTGTAAAAAGAGGCGTGACCGAATTGGTGACTCCAGGAGTTTCTCTACACGACGAAGTCCTACAATCCAACAGCAATAATTTCTTAGCTGCCGTTCACTTTGGGAAAAAAATACACGGGATTTCCTTTTTGGACATCTCTACAGGAGAATTTTTGACCGCCCAAGGTTCTGCAGCCTACATCGACAAGCTGTTGCAAAATTTTCAACCCAGTGAAGTGCTGCTTCAAAAGCAACACCGAACGACCTTTACCGAAGTTTTTGGAAGCCATTTTCATACCTTTTACCTGGATGATTGGGTCTTTCAGAAGGATTATGGAATGGAAAACCTCACCGACCATTTCAAGGTCAATTCCTTAAAAGGTTTTGGGGTAGAGGACCTCAATGAAGGCATCATCGCTGCGGGAGCCATTTTGTACTACCTCTCCGAAACACGCCACAAACAGTTAGAACACCTGACGGCAATCCAACGCATCCCTGAAGAGGCCTATGTGTGGATGGACCGCTTTACGATTCGAAACCTAGAACTCTACGGTTCCGCTGAGGCCAATGCCGTATCGCTGCTAAGCGTAATCGACCAAACCATCTCCCCAATGGGTGGGCGTTTGTTGCGTCGGTGGCTGGCACTACCTCTAAAAGACTTGTCTGAAATTCAAAAACGACAAGAAGTCGTCAAATACTTGATTGACACCCCCGATTTTTTGGAATTGGCTACTTACCAAATCCGACAAATCAGCGACATCGAACGCTTGGTATCCAAAGTGTCTACGGGCAAAATTCATCCCCGTGAAGTGGTCGTACTCAAAAACTCCTTGAAAGCCATTTTGCCCATCAAAGAACTGGCCGAAAACAGCGACAACCCCAGCTTGAAAAATCTTGGATCCCAATTGCAAAGCTGTACCGAAGTTCGCACTGCCATCGAAAACACGCTGTTTGAAGACGCCCCTGTCCACCTCAACAAAGGCAATAGCATTGCAGCAGGTGTCTCCAAAGAATTGGACGAATTGCGCAGCATTTCGAGTTCTGGAAAAGACTATCTAGAAGAGCTCTTGCAAAGAGAGACCGAACAGACCGGCATCAGCTCCTTGAAAATCGCATTCAACAACGTATTTGGCTACTATATCGAAGTGCGAAACACACACAAAGACAAAGTTCCCGAGGAGTGGATTCGAAAACAGACCCTGGTCAATGCAGAACGCTACATCACCGAAGAACTCAAAACCTACGAAAGTAAAATTTTAGGCGCCGAAGAAAAAATAAGCCACCTAGAGCAACAACTGTACGGTGAACTCATCCAAACCTTGAGCGGGCATATCAAAGCAATGCAAGCCAACGCTCAAAAAATTGGGCAATTGGACTGCCTGTGTTCCTTTGCCAAAACAGCCATCGAACAAAGTTATGTCCGACCCGTTCTCGACGAAGGCTTTGATCTTGAAATCAAAAACGGACGGCATCCGGTCATCGAAAAGCAACTCCCCATCGGAGAAGAATACGTGGCCAACGATGTGGTATTGAACCGCAATAGCCAACAAATCATCATGATCACGGGGCCCAACATGTCCGGAAAATCGGCCCTTCTTCGCCAAACAGCACTCATTGTTTTGCTAGCGCAAATGGGCTGCTACGTGCCTGCCCAACACGCAAAGATTGGTGTGGTCGATAAAATTTTTACCCGTGTGGGTGCCAGCGACAATATTTCCATGGGAGAATCGACTTTTATGGTCGAAATGAACGAAACAGCGAGCATTCTAAACAATGTCTCCAAACGCAGCTTGATTCTTTTGGACGAAATCGGACGGGGAACGAGTACCTACGATGGCATTTCCATCGCTTGGGCCATTGCAGAATACGTACACGAACACCCGAGCAAGGCCAAAACCTTGTTTGCCACGCACTACCATGAGTTGAACGACATGACCCATACTTTTGAACGCATCAAAAATTTCAACGTGTCGGTCAAAGAACTAAAAGACAAAGTTATTTTTCTGAGGAAACTGGTTCCAGGAGGCAGCGAACACAGTTTTGGAATTCACGTCGCCAAACTTGCAGGAATGCCAACTCAGGTCATTCACCGAGCGAGCAAAATGCTCAAACAACTCGAAAAAAACCACTCCCAAGAGGAGGTTCGTGAGAAATTGAAAAACGCAGCCCAAGAGGAAGACCTGCAACTCAGTTTTTTCCAAATGGACGACCCATTGTTGGAAGGCATCAAAGAAGAAATTCTCAGTACCAACATCGATGCCTTGACACCTATTGAAGCGTTGATGAAACTGAACGAGATCAAACGAATGTTGACCAAAAATTAAACCTGTACACGATGGTAGACAACCTCACACAAGGTTTTTTTGGAATCGGCATCCAAAACGGAAAAACTCCTGAAAATTTAGGCGTCCTTTGGCGGTCTGCCCAAAACATGGGGGCCAGTTTTATTTTTACCATTGGAAACCGCTACGCCAAACAGGCTTGCGACACCCACAAAGCAGTGGGGGCAATGCCTTACTTTCACTACGCTACCTTTGAAGATTTTTACAACAACCTCCCCAAAGGTGTGGTATTGGTGGGTGTAGAATTGGAAGAAAATGCAGCTCCCTTGGAGACTTTTGTACATCCCAGACGCTGTGTGTACCTCTTAGGGGCCGAAGACCATGGCTTGTCAAAGAAAGCCATAGAAAAAGCACAGCAACTCATCAAATTCGACACGCCCTTGAGTCTGAATGTCTCCGTTGCAGGAAGCATCGTGATGTACGACCGAAACAGCAAAACTTTCAAACGCTAAAAGGGCTTGGATTCTCAACGCTCTTTTTTTATTAACACTAAAATTTCACCTAAAGAAGAACCGTCATGAAAAATAAATTTTTGTTCCTTGTCTTCTTACCCCTTTCTTTTTTTGCTCAAAATTACATTCCCACAAGCGCTGGAGAAATCGTCCGTCACCAGTATTACACCTTGTCGTATTCGGAAGACAACGAACAGGCAGCTTGGGTCTGCTACAAACTAACCCCAGAAATGGTCAATGGCACCTACGAACGAAAAAACAACTTTCGTTCAGACAAGATGGTTGCTACAGGTTCTGCGGAACTGTCAGACTATGTTGGATCCGGCTATGACAAAGGGCATTTGGCGCCTGCAAACGACATGAAGGTTTCTGCCTTGGCAATGTCAGAATCTTTTTACATGTCAAATACATCCCCACAGACTCCTTCTTTTAACAGGGGTGGCCTTTGGAGAAAACTTGAAAACAAAGTCAATTCTTGGGGAAATGATACGGTAATCGTCGTGACGGGACCCATTTTTAGAGACAATCTCGGTACTATTGGCAGCAGCAAAGTGACCGTTCCCGGATACTTCTACAAGGTCATTTATGCTCCGTCAAAACAAGCCATGATCGGCTTTGTATTGCCACACGTCAAAGTGGACAAAGAATTGAAAGATTGTGTGGTCAAAGTTGACCGTATTGAAGAAGAAACTGGAATTGATTTTTTTCCACAACTTGAGGACCTTCTTGAAGACCAATTGGAAGGGTCCGTCTGTCTTGCTGAATGGGACTTGTGATTTTTATACCTGTGTAGCTGGACAACAGGGCAAAAGTTATTCCCTGTCTTTTGCCGATTCGTTGACAAATCTCGGCACCACTATTTTTTTGGTGTCGTCGTATTCCAAGAAGGCCACACCTATATCTCCCGTCTTCCAAGTGTTGTATGAATTGGAGCCCCCTTTGACATAACATTTCAATCGGTGTTTGGCAACCAGTTCTTTTAAGGATTTCAGGCTCAGGTTTTTGTTTTTTTTGAGTTCTTGTGTAATTTTAGAGGCACTCTCTTGGGTGAGCGCATTCAAAAAAGCCAACCCGTAGGTTTCTCCATTCTGATGGCTGAAAACCACCCCATTTTCATGATGTGTCTTAAAGGCGTCAATGACTATGTTTTCAAATCCGACATCCGCTGTGTCGAGGATGGCCATCTGTTGAAGGGTGGTTGAAACGTATTCGGCTATTTGTTTGTCCATAGGATTGCAATTGGCTTGTGCTCTTTTAAAAGAAACTTTTTGTAAAAAACAATTTTTTAAGAGGGTTCAAAAATACTAATTCCCTTTTAAAAACTTTTCGCATTTTTCACCTTTTTCAAAGATACCGAAAACACAGAAGGAATTAAACCCGCTCTCGATTCCAAAATTCAGGACGAATCTGTATCTTTGCTTTAAATTTCAACCGCATGTTTTTATTTATTGGTGCTCCGGAGATTCTTATTGTGCTGCTACTTGTAGTCATGTTGTTTGGTGCGGATAAAATTCCTGAAATCGCACGAGGATTGGGCAAAGGAATGCGTCAAATGAAAAATGCGACCAACGACATCAAAAGGGAGATCCAAAAGAGCGCAGACAAACACGATTTGGATTTGGACGTGACCAAAGACATCCAAAAAGAAATTGAGAATGTCAAAGAGAACATCGATGACCTCACCGGCCCTGTCAAAAGAAAATTCTAAGCTTTCTTCTTTGTGTCCTCAATCGTAAATCTTAAAAAGTAAAAACGGAGAAATGCCGTCCAATACATTGATCTGCTTGGTGTCATCTGCAACGTTCCAATCACAACTGTCATCAACCCGTCCATTTCAATGGTCGTCTGCTGAAAGTCTTTCTGACCCCTGTTTTTAAAACTCACCTTACCCGACTCAGCGTCAAGCCATCGCGAATGGGCAACAAAACCGTTTCCAAACGCGGATCTTCGTTGAGCAATCGGTTGTATTCCAAAAGGGCTGCCGTATCGATGTCTTTTGGGTCTAAAGCTTCCACAACTTTCCCGCTCCACAGAACGTTGTCAGATAAAATAACCCCCCCCGGATTCATTTTGTCAATGATCAAGTGGAAATAATTGCTGTAGTTTGCTTTGTCTGCATCGACAAACACCAAGTCGAACTTTTGATTGAATTGTGGCAACAGGTCCAAAGCAGTCCCCAAATGCTGATGAATCTGGTCTTTGTAAGGCGATTTATCAAAATAAGCGCGTTGCAAATCAAACAGTTCTTCGTTGCGGTCCAACGTGTGTAGTTCTCCGTTTGGCGCCAAACCCTCTGCCAAACACAGGGCAGAATAGCCCGTATAGGTGCCGATTTCTAAAATGGTTTTGGGTTGGATTAATTTAGAAATCATGGACAAGACCCTGCCTTGAAATTCACCACTTAGCATGCGCGGGTTCAATACTTTTTGCCAGGTTTCTCGATTCAACTCTTGCAAGAGTTGAGGCTCATGTTGGGAGTGGGCCAGAATGTAATCGTCAATTTTTTTTGGCAGAAAATCCATCTTTTTTTTAGGGTATTTTGAATGTTTTCCATGAACAGCAAGCGCTTTGCAAATCGCAGAAATAAACACGTAAATATAGGCTATTTTTTAAAAGTGCAGCGCAGCCACCAAAACCTTTCCGATAGGTGCTCTTGATAATTTTGCTTATTTTTACAACCTGAATTTTAATCCTGCAAAGCCCATGTCTTTAGCCCAAAAGAAATACAAGCGCGTGACCACCAATTCCCTGATTGAAATGAAGTTCAACGGTGAAAAAATATCCATGCTGACTGCCTACGATTATACGATGGCAAAAATTGTAGATGCTGCTGGCATTGACGTCATATTGGTTGGAGACTCTGCCTCCAATGTCATGGCTGGACACGAAACCACCTTGCCCATCACTTTGAACGAAATGATTTACCACGCCAGTTCAGTGGTAAGAGCTTGTGAGCGTAGTTTGGTCGTGGTCGATTTACCTTTTGGAAGCTACCAATCAGATCCGAAGGAAGCCTTGCGTTCTGCCATTCGAATCATGAAAGAATCGGGGGCACATTCTATCAAATTGGAAGGAGGAAAAGAGATCAAAGAATCCATCAAAAGAATTCTCCATGCGGGAATTCCCGTAATGGGACACCTCGGATTGACCCCCCAATCCATCTATAAATTTGGCACCTATACCGTAAGAGCCAAAGAAGAAGCGGAAGCAGAAAAACTAATCGAAGATGCACTCTTGCTAGAAAAACTAGGTTGTTTTTCATTGGTCTTAGAAAAAGTCCCCGCAACACTTGCTGAAAAAGTAGCCCAAAAAGTAGCCATCCCTGTGATTGGCATCGGAGCAGGATCGGGTGTAGACGGTCAAGTATTGGTCACACATGACATGCTCGGCATGACCCACGAGTTCCATCCGCGCTTTTTGCGCAGGTACCTCAACCTCTATGAAGACATGAGTACTGCGTTTCAAAAATACAGCAGCGACGTAAAATCCAAAGATTTCCCCAACGCCCAAGAACAATATTGATCTTCCTTTAAAAAACAACCGCCATGAAGGTGCTCCACATCGATCGAAACCACCCTATTTTGCTGGAAGGCCTCGAAAAATTAGGCTGTACCAATGAAGAAGACTACGCGTCTTCCAAAGAAAGTATCGCCTCCAAAATTCACCTGTACGAAGGGATTGTGATTCGCAGTCGTTTCGAAATTGATGCCGCATTCTTGGACAAAGCCACCCATTTGAAATTCATCGCACGTGTCGGAGCCGGTCTGGAAAGCATTGACTTAGACTACGCCGCCAAAAAAGGCATTCAACTGATTGCAGCTCCCGAAGGCAACCGAGATGCCGTGGGAGAACACGCTGTCGGTCTGTTGCTCGCTTTGTTCAACAAAATCAAACAGGCAGACTTGCAAATTCGCACTGGAAAGTGGCTCCGAGAAGCAAACCGAGGCGTCCAACTGAGTGGCAAGACGGTGGGCTTGATCGGCTATGGAAATATGGGCAAATCTTTTGCAAAAAAATTGCGCGGCTTCGATGTAGAAGTTCTTTGCTATGACCTCAAAGAAGGAGTCGGAGATGAAAATTGCCGACAAACCAGCTTGACAGAAATTCAAGAAAAAGCAACGGTGCTCAGCCTGCACACTCCTTTCAACGAAGCCTCTCACAAAATGATCAACAGCGACTTGATTTCCGGGTTTCATCAACCCTTTTACCTGGTCAATACGGCGAGAGGAAGTGCCGTGGTAACTGCTGATTTGGTTGCAGCATTGGAGTCTGGAAAAATAGTAGGCGCTTGCTTGGATGTGCTGGAATACGAAAACGGGTCTTTTGAGGATTTGTTTGAAAACGAACCCCTCCCCAAGGCTTTTGAGTACCTGATTCACTCGGACAAGGTCTTGCTATCTCCTCATGTGGCCGGGTGGACCGACGCCTCTAAAATCAAACTTGCCCAAACCTGTGTGGACAAAATAGCGACCCGCTTCTTTGCTGTTTGAAAAAAAACTGTCATTTCTTTTTGTACCTGAGCTTATAATCGTAATATTGCAATGTATAAATAATTTATATGGGACTGACCAAGACAGAAATCTTTACAGAAGCACAAAACGAATTGGCACACATTGCCAAAGTGCTTGGCCATCCTGCTCGCATCGCCATTTTAGAACAGATCCTGCAACGTGAAGGATGTATTTGCAATGACCTTGTCTTCGAGACTGGCCTCGCACAAGCGACCATCTCTCAACATTTGAAAGAACTGAAATCAATCGGCATCATCCGAGGTACCATTTCTGGCAAACGCATGTGTTACTGCATCGACCAAGAAAAATGGGAAACCGCTCAAGAATTGCTGTCCAATTTTTTTAAAAAAAATCAAAACACAGCGAACTGCTGTTAATCCATACACATATGACTTTAGAAGCCTTTGTCAATTTACTTGCCACAAATCCAAACAAATCCTTGCTCTTTGAAGTGGCTCCACAAGTATATGCAGGAAGCCATTACCACCTGACAGAAATCAAAACCGCAAAAATAAGTTCCGTAGACTGTGGAGGGCAAAAACACGAGTGGATAGAAACTGTCTTTCAACTTTGGGAAAACCCAAAAGAAATTGGAAAAACAGCATACCTCAAAACAGACAAAATCCTCGATATTGTCTCAAAAGTCAATGCTGTAAAAGCCCTACACGCGAAGACAGTACTTAAAATTGAATACGGAAACGCCTTGTTCCCTACCGCCCAATTGAACATCCGAAATGTCGTGGCAAGCGACCAACAACTGCTCGTACAATTGCACAGCGAACAAACAAAATGCAAAGCCCCAGACCTGTGTGGGGTCCCTGAACCTTCTTCAAATTCTCAAACTTGCGCACCCGGAAGTGGTTGCTGCTAAACACTAAAAACATGAAAAATATCTTAGTCCTGTGTACAGGAAATTCCTGTAGAAGTCAAATGGCGCACGGTTATTTAGAAGCGTTTGCTTCAGACAAAGCTGTGATTTACAGCGCGGGCATCGAAACACACGGGCTGAATCCCGGTGCGGTGGCTATCATGAAAGAGGAGGGAATTGACATCAGTAGCCATACCTCCAACCACGTGGACGAATACACGGCCATCGATTTTCATTTTATTGTGACGGTTTGTGACCATGCCAATGAAAACTGCCCTTTTATCCCTTCCAAAAACGCTGAAAGACTGCACCACAATTTCTTCGACCCTTCAAAAGTAACGGGTACCGAAGGAGAAAAACACGCGGCTTTTGAAAAGGCAAGAAATGAAATCAAAGGCTATTTCAAAAGCTTTGTCGCAGAAAAAATTGCCTAAGAAAGCCCTTCGAAAGGAAACATTTTTAAAACACAGCAGCAGTCAGAGCAGGGGAAGCTCAAATTGGAGCAGAGGCTAAAGAAACACGCCTAGATCGCTGTCAAAAAATTCCAGTGCATTTGAATCCCTTTTCAGTGAAATTTAAAAAGCAGGAAACAGGTAGATTTAATTTCAATAAATACGTTCTCTTTTGTATCTTTGAAACTCTATTTACGAATCTTTTAATAAAAAAATTATGGCTTTTGAACTTCCAAAATTAGGGTACGCATACGATGCGTTGGAACCCCATATTGATGCAAGAACTATGGAAATCCACCATAGCAAGCACCACCAAGGATACACAAACAACTTGAACAATGCCATTGCCGGTACGGCTGCAGAAGGATCTTCTATCGAAGACATCTTGGCCAATATGGACATGAGTAACGGCGCTGTCAGAAACAACGGAGGCGGTTTTTACAACCACCGTTTGTTTTGGGAAGTACTTTCTCCAAACGGAGGAGGCCTTCCAACAGGTGAGTTGGCCGCAGCAATTGACACTGCCTTTGGTTCTTTTGACGCCTTTAAAGGGGCTTTTTCCAAAGCAGCAGCTACTCAATTTGGTTCTGGATGGGCTTGGTTGTGTGTTGCAAAAGGAGGAGAAGTAAACGTCTGCTCGACGCCTAACCAAGACAATCCCTTGATGCCTGGAGTCACATGTGGCAACCAACCGATTTTAGGATTGGACGTTTGGGAACACGCCTACTATTTGAACTACCAAAACAGAAGACCCGATTACATCAATGCTTTTTTCAATGTGATCAACTGGGAAGAAGTATCTGCCAAATACGCGGCAAACAAATAAAAAAACATCTTTTCATAAAAAAGAGGGTTTGCGATGCAAACCCTCTTTTTTTATGCCTTTTTTGAAAGTACTTTCAATAGGCTCTTTTGTTTTTCCCTTCGTAAAAATTGATAAAAGCCTCATTGACCACACGTTTTCCACCGTTTGTCGGATAGTCACCCGTAAAATACCAATCTCCCAAATGGCCTGGACAAGCTTGGTGCAAACCTTCGACGGTCTGGAAAATGACCTCTACTTTTGCTTTTATTTCGGAAGTTTTTAGCATCTCTGCAATCTTGTTTGAAATTTGTTCGGCCGTAAAAGGCGCGTAAATTTCTTTGACAAAATTCTCAATCCCTGCATCTTCTTTGACACGTTGTTTCAAACATTTCTTGTACACATCAGTGACTATATGGTATTGATCAGAGTCTTTCAACAATTCCAAGGCCGCTTTAAAGGCAATAAAATCGCCAATTTTTGCCATGTCAATGCCGTAGCAATCTGGGTAGCGGATTTGGGGCGCTGACGATACGATGACAATTTTCTTAGGATGCAAGCGGTCCAAAATTCGGATGATGCTTTTCTTTAGCGTGGTCCCTCTTACAATGCTATCGTCGATGATCACAAGATTGTCCGTGGGCTTGACCACGCCATAAGTAATGTCGTATACATGCTCTACCAAATCGTCCCGACTGTTTTCATCGGCAATAAACGTTCGCAACTTGACATCTTTGATGGCAATTTTCTCGATGCGAGGGCGTTCGGACAAAATGGATTGCAATTCTTTGGCCGTAATCTCTCGTTTGCCTTTGAGCATTTTATTGATTTTCTGCTGGTTTAGAAAATCTTCCGCAGCCTCACTCATACCGTAAAAAGAAGTCTCGGCAGTATTGGGAATGTAAGAAAAAACGGTGTCTGAAATGTGGTTGTCAATCTTTTTTAAGATTTCTGGAAAGATGATTTTTCCCAACATTTTTCGTTCTTTGTAAATATCGGCATCACTCCCTCTTGAAAAGTAGATGCGCTCAAAAGAACAGGATTTTTTTGGCAATTGTTCCAAAACAGGTTTTACGGAGACCTCTCCAGATTTCTTGACAATCAATGCATGTCCGCGCTCCAGTTCTTGTACAGCCTCTAGAGGCACATCAAAAACAGTTTGGATCGCAGGTCTTTCTGAAGCGACCACCAATACTTCGTCATCTTGGTAATAAAACGTAGGGCGAATTCCCGCAGGATCTCGCAAAACAAAAGCATCGCCGTGTCCGAGCAGTCCTGCCATGGCATAACCGCCATCAAAACTTTTGGCTGCGCGTTTCAAAATGGCTTGAATGTCTAATTTCTCTCCAATGATTGGGGAGGCGTCTTTTTTACTCACTGTTCCTTTCAACTCTTGGTACAAGTCCTCGACTTGATCGTCTAAAAAGTGGCCGATTTTCTCCATCACTGTTACCGTGTCAGTGCTCTCTTTTGGGTGCTGACCCAAAGAAACGAGCTCTTCCATCAGCTGTGAGGAATTGGTCATGTTGAAATTTCCTGCTACGATCAGATTTTTATGCCGCCAATTGCTTTGGCGTAAAAAAGGGTGTACGTGTTCAATGCTATTTCCTCCGGAAGTCCCATACCGAACGTGTCCCAAAAACAAATTTCCTAGATATGGAAGGTTTTCTTCCTGCCAAGCCACATCGTCTTTTTTATCAGGGTGGGCTTTCATCATGACATTCAAGCGTTCGTTGATCTGAGCAAAAATATCTTGAATTGGCTGGGCTTGGTTGGAACGAACCCTACTAATATAGCGGGTTCCAGGACTGACGTTGAACTTAAGACTCGCAAAACCGGCGCCGTCTTGCCCACGGTTGTGTTGTTTTTCCATCAACAAATACATCTTGTTGATTCCGTAAAAAGCGGTTCCGTACTTTTCTTTGTAAAACTCCAGGGGTTTTAACAAACGAACCATTGCAATTCCACATTCGTGCTTGATCGCGTCACTCATAGTTGATGATTAAATGGCAACTCTTTTGGAGTTGAATTGATTGAGATCCCCAAACGGGATTTTAATTAGAGATTGACATTTCGTACTGTGTCAATTCTTTGAACTGCAACAAACGTTGCGAAATTTCTTTATCTGTCAATGCGACCATGCGTTCGGTTCCGAATTTTTCCACACAGAAGGAAGCCAAATTAGAGCCGTGAATCACCGCATTCTTCATGTTTTCAAAGGAAATATCTTCGGTTTTGGCCAAATAACCAGCAAACCCACCTGCAAAAGTATCTCCCGCTCCAGTCGGGTCAAACACTTCTTCCAAAGGCAATGCCGGAGCAAAAAACACCTGGCCGTTGTGAAACAACAAAGCACCGTGTTCTCCCTTTTTGATGACCACGTATTTGGGGCCCATCTCGTGAATTATTTTAGCGGCAACGACCAAAGAATACGCTCCGCTTAGCTGGCGTGCTTCTTCGTCATTGATGGTAATTACATCTACTTTTTTAAGAACTTCTTTCAAATCTGCCAAGGCGATGTCCATCCAAAAATTCATGGTGTCCAACACTACCAACTTCGGAGCCTGAATCATCTGTTCCAAAACAGCATTTTGAACCAAGGGATGCAGATTGCCCAACAGGACGATTTCCGAATCTTGAAAAGCTGCGGGTACTACTGGATTGAAATTCTCCAACACATTCAACTCGGTGACCAAGGTGTCTCGGCTGTTCATATCATTGTGGTACTTTCCGCTCCAAAAAAAGGTCTTGCCCTCTTTCACTACTTCAATTCCAGAAACATCAATGTTTTTATCCTGCAACATCTGAAGGTATGCTGCTGGAAAATCACCGCCAACTACGGATACAATCCCTGAAGGAACATTGAAATAAGCGGCAGACAAGCCGATGTAAGTTGCTGCCCCACCTAAAATTTTATCCGTACTTCCAAAAGGGGTTTGGATGGCATCAAAAGCAACCGTTCCTACGATTAAAAGTTTGCTCATATTGATTTTTGTTCTTTTGGTTGGGCTTGAATCTTTTGCTCAAAAAGCGAAAAACTTCAGCGCGATTCAATAACTTTGCAAAAATAAGTTTAAAATATGACTATCAAAGAAATACAAGAGGAAATTATTGACGAGTTTTCGATGTTTGAAGATTGGATGGAACGCTACGAACACATCATCGACCTCGGAAAATCCTTGCCCTTGATTGAAGACACTTATAAAACGGGAGAAAACCTTATCAAAGGATGCCAGTCCAAGGTGTGGTTGCACTCAGAACTAAAAGACGGCACGCTGGACTTTTCAGCGGATAGTGACGCCATCTTGACCAAAGGAATTGTCGCGCTTTTACTAAGAGTATTCCAAGCACAAAAGCCGGCTGACATCCTCCTTGCCGAACTTTCTTTTATCGACAAAATTGAACTCAAAGAACACCTGTCTCCAACCCGTGCCAACGGCTTACTGTCCATGATCAAACAAATCAAACTCTACGCCCTCGCTTACCAATCCAAAATTGGAACGAACACAAACCCTTAAAAGACCAAAGCTTTTAAAGATTGGAAATGAGAAAACCCACAAGAATTCGTATCTTTGAAGGCTATTCAACAAGAACACAAACACGATGAACGAAGAAGAAATTACCGATATCGGCGAAAAAATTGTACAGGTTTTAAAAACCATTTTTGATCCTGAAATCCCTGTAGACATCTACGAATTGGGATTGATTTACGATGTGATGGTCAACGAAAATAAAGAGGCCAAAATTTTGATGACCTTGACCTCTCCCAACTGTCCCGTTGCAGAAACCCTGCCCAAAGAAGTCGAAGACAAAGTGATGGAACTGGAAGAAATTGACCACGCCGAAGTAGAAATCACTTTTGACCCCACATGGACTCAGGACATGATGAGCGAAGAAGCCAAATTGGAATTGGGCTTTTTATAAACCCAGACTACAAAACGCCTTGCACTCCCAATCGTTGTTATTATGGATGAAATCACCAACAAAGTTGCCAATAGCAAACTCCTGACGATCGATCTTGAGGATTATTATCCCCAGGGGAAACGCGTCCTGTTTGACATCAAACCTTGGCTCTTTCAAGAGTTGATCTTAAAAGAAAAAGACTTTCGGGCTTTCGTAGAAGCCTACGATTGGTCCCTTTTAAAAAACCAATACCTCGCCTTGCACTGTTCCTCAGACGCCATCATTCCCTCATGGGCCTATCTGCTCATTGCCTCAAAAGCGGCGGCTTTTGCCCGTAAAATAGTGGTAGGAGACCTCGTGGCCTTGGAAACATCTCTCTACCAAGACCTGCTCCAAAAAATAGACGTTTCAAAATACACAGCAAGACCTGTCATCCTCAAAGGATGTGCCGACAAACCGATTCCTCCAACAGCCTACACGCTTCTAATTGAAAAACTGCTCCCTGTTGTCAGCTCGATCCTCTACGGAGAAGCCTGCTCAACAGTGCCTCTTTTTAAAAAGAAAAAGGCTTAAGATTCTTCGGTGTACTCGTGGTACAAAAAGTTGTTGTAAGGAAAGCGTTTGATGTGTATTTTCTTGACCTCGTCGTAAACGCGGCTTTTAAAATCTTCCAAATTTTCTTTGTACAAGGCAGAGATAAACACACAGTTGTTTTCCATTTTGGACATCCATGATTTTTGCAACTCTTCCAACGTGAAGTGAGCCTCGGTCTTTTCGGTGACCAGATCGTCCGCGTCAATCGTCTCGTGTGTGTAGGCATCAATCATGTTGAACACCATCATCACGGGTTTGTCGGCACTTTTGATCTCCAACAAAATTTTGTTGACAGAATCAATGTGTTCCTCAAAATTTTTATGAGAAATATCGACGACATGCAACAACAAATCCGCTTCGCGCACCTCGTCCAAAGTCGACTTAAAAGACTCAACCAATTGTGTGGGTAATTTTCGGATAAACCCCACCGTATCGGTCATCAAAAAAGGCAAGTTTTTGACCACAACCTTGCGCACTGTGGTATCCAAGGTTGCAAACAATTTGTTTTCGGCAAAGACATCGGATTTGCTGACGACGTTCATCAGCGTTGATTTGCCCACGTTGGTGTAACCAACCAGGGCTACACGAACCATTTTTCCGCGGTTTTTTCGCTGAATAGCCATCTGCTTGTCGATCACTGCCAAACGCTTTTTCAAGACAGAAATCTGTTCGCGAACAATCCGTCTGTCCGTTTCAATTTCCGTTTCTCCAGGTCCACGCATTCCGATCCCCCCTTTTTGTTTGTCAAGGTGGGTCCAAAGTTTGGTCAAGCGCGGCAAGAGATATTGGCATTGGGCCAAGGCAACTTGGGTTCTCGCATAACTCGTCTGCGCGCGTTGGGCAAAAATATCGAGAATCAAATTTGTACGGTCCAAGATTTTGCAATCCAACACTTTTTCAATGTTGCGAAGCTGTGCCGGTGACAACTCGTCGTCAAAAATGGCAGTTCCCACATGGTGGGTATCGATATATCGTTTGACTTCTTCCAGCTTTCCCGTCCCTATAAAAGTTTTGGGATGGGGCTTTTCCAGTTTTTGAACAAATCTCTTGATAGAAACACCTCCGGCAGTAGTGACCAAAAATTCCAATTCATCCAAAAACTCTTTTGCTTTTTCTTCGTCTTGATGTTGGGTAACTACTCCAATCAAAATTGCTTTTTCGGAAGTTGCCTTTTTTTGTTCTATCATTCGACAAATGTACAATTTTTTGAGATTGTGGGCTTTTATTTTCAGAAAACTCCTCGGTAAAAGAAGGCCTTTTCTTTTTTAAATTTGGACTTGTTTTTGTATTTTAGAGTTTTGCAACACAACAACTCACGATGAAGAATTCTCAGTTTTCAATTGCCTTTTACAACGTAGAAAATTTATTCGACGCAACTGATGGCCCCAATACCTTGGACCGCGAATTCACTCCTAAGGGCAAAAAAAAATGGGGACCCTATCGACTGAATCACAAAATTCAAAAATTGGGCAGGACGATTTCTAAAATTGGACGGGACAAAAGTTCAATTCCTCCAGTCTTGGTCGGCCTGGCAGAAGTAGAAAACAAAACCGTGTTACAGGACCTTCTCAAAGCCGAAGCCCTCCAAAAGACTCCTTATGATTTTCTTCATTACGAATCTTCAGACGAACGGGGGATAGACGTCGCTTTGCTTTACAACAAAAAATTTTTCCAACCCCGCGACTACAAATCCATTCCTGTATTTCTGTACGACGCAGCCGAAAAACGCGACCCTACCCGAGACATCTTACACGTACAAGGTACGCTGCAAGGAGAAGAAGTCCACGTCTTTGTAAATCATTGGTCATCCAAAAGAGCGGGCAATGCCTATGCTAGCAAACACCTAGAAATCGTCAAAACTCTTGAAAGAGAAATTGCAAACATCGCAGCGCCCGATCCTAAAATCCTACTCCTCGGTGATTTCAACGAAAATCCTTCGGAACAAGCCCTGCAACTTTTGGCTGCCAAAAATTTCAATAACCCTATGGAAGAATTGTACACACATGGTATGGGCAGCTCCAAATTTTATGGAAAATGGATGCTCTTTGATCAAATTCTCCTCTCCAAAAATTTTTTTGCCCCCAAAGCCAAATATCTTCAATTTCAAGAAGCGTGCATTTTCAACGAACCCTTTTTACAAAACCCCAAAGGGCCTTTCAAAGGAGAGCCCTTTCGCACGTATTCGGGAAAATACTACCTAGGCGGTTACAGCGACCACTTTCCAGTTTATGTACTTCTAATTAAAAAAGCATAAAAAAACTTATCTTTACTTTTTTTAAACTCTAAACCCCCCTGTTTTATGAAAAAGGCACACTTTATAACCCCTGCCATTGCCGCATTTTTTTTAGCCACTTCTTGTGCATCCGACAAAGAACAAATCGAAACTCCTTCTGAGAATACAAATCCTCTAGAGGGGTATTCCTTGATTTGGCAAGACGAATTCAACGAAAATGAAATCGATGCGGACAACTGGAATTTTGAGACCGGAGATGGAACGGATTATGGGCTGCCAGTAGGTTGGGGAAATGACGAAGAACAACGCTATACCGATGCTCCTGAAAATGCACGGATTCAACAGGAAGGAACCCAATCCGTTTTGGCAATCAGCGCCCTCAAAGAAGGAGCGGAATACACCGCCTCCAAATTGACCACTCAAAACAAATTTGAAATGCGTTACGGCCTCTTGGAAGTAAAAGCAAAAATGCCTCAAGGAAAGGGCTTGTGGCCTGCCATTTGGATGCTCGGAAGCAACCGCCCCGAGATCGGATGGCCAGGATGTGGAGAAATTGACATCGTTGAATACTTGCCCTCAAAACCCAAAGAAGTGAGTGC